>Ga0070739_10008056_pt1 | contig 10919 bp, 10 predicted proteins | sample Coa_R1_7_FD_66445 | JGI IMG/M metagenome (GOLD analysis project Ga0070739, IMG submission 66445) | Surface soil microbial communities from Centralia Pennsylvania, which are recovering from an underground coalmine fire - Coalmine... | ecosystem: Environmental > Terrestrial > Soil > Unclassified ... | reverse complement strand
CAACGCACCAAACCTGACGATCGTCGAGGGCGACGTGACCGATCTGCCCTTTCCCGACGACAGCTTCGACGTTGCCCTCACCGTCCACGTGCTTCACCTGGTCTCCGATTGGCGCAAAGCGCTGGCCGAGGCGCGGCGCGTCCTGACGCCGGATGGGTACTTCATCGTCGGTCACGACCATTCCCTCGAAGGCACGCCCGCACGGCAGATCAGGCGCCAGTGGCGGATCTTTACCGAGGAAGCGGGCGGCGCGCCGCGTGAGGGCAGGGTCAGCAGCGAAGACATCTACGCCGCGCTGATCGAGATGGGGGCCCGCATGGCGATTTACCACGTCGCCCGCTGGGAGCGATCGGTCATCCCGGCCGACCTGATTGCGCTGATCCACGCTCGCAAGTACTCCTGGAGCTGGAACGTGTCCGATGCGATTCTCGACGAGGCGCACACCCGCATGCTCAGGTGGGCGGAGGAACAATACGGCGACATCACCTCTCCGCAGCCTGACACAGGGGAATTTACGCTTGCGGTGGCTACCTTCGACTCTTGACGCAGTTAACCAACTGTTCACCGACGTGTAAGCAGACGTTCCCGGCACGGTAAGATCGCGCTTCTACTCTGAGAAGTAGGAGGTCGTGTGACCTCCGAACGCGATCGCGGTTCCGAAGAGTTGCCAGAGTTGGAAGGATGAAACCGTGTCACGCTATGGCCTGCTTCGCATTCTGACCGTCGCGCTCATCGCCGTGGCCGCCGTTCCTGCGCTCCAGTCCACCCCGGCCCGCGCCCAGACTCCGCCGCACTCTCCGCCGGCAAATATCGATGCCGTGCACCCCACCGTCAGCGGAACGTTGGTTGCCAAGCCGACCGGCGGTCAGTCATCACCATCGGCGCCCTGTGGCGCCAATAACAGCACGCTCGCTCCGAGCGTTAAGGTGCGACGAGCACTCGTCGTCTGCACCGATGCCGGGCGCCTGGTTCTGCTCCAGCTGTCGAGTCAGACCGGCATCTACTCTCGCTACTGGGCGCCGCGCGCCCTGGCCCGACTGACTGTAGGAGACCACATCAATGGCTGGGGTGTCCTGATCGAGAACGGCTACGAGCTCAACCCCACGTTCGCCGTCCAGGATACCGACATCCAGGAGGCTTACACCGACAGCCAGGATTACATCTCGCAGGCGGGGCCGACGCTCACTCTGTACGTACTCAAGTCGGATGCCAAGGGCCCGGTGCAGGGCATCGTCCAGGCGGTCCAGGGAGGCAAGACGCAGATCACGCTGTGCAACGGCACGGCGGGAACCTGGAGCGATCTGCAAGCGGGCCAAACCATCGACATTAGCCGCTCGCTCTTCAATCAGCGGCTCAAGACATACATCCACACTGGAAAGGTGCGGGTTGTAGGCTGCAGCTAAGCCCGAACCAGTACTCTGCCATGGTCCGCCGGTTGGATTGCTGGCGGACCATGGCAATCTTTGTCAGTTGATTTGCGGAAGCAGCGTGATCGTGCCCTCGCGTGCCACGACGTTGAAATCTCTCCGGTCCACGCTCAGCACCCGCCCTCCGTGTCGCTCCGCCGCTGCAATCACACTTGCGTCGGCGAGGCCGAGAGCAAGATCGGCATAGCGGCCAATGAGTTCTTTGACCCGAGGAACGTCGTGTCGTTCGCAGTCCAGGGTATATGCGCCGGCCAGAACGTCAGCGAGGAAATCCTCGAGCGCTCGGGTGCCGAGACGAGTTTCGACCAGGTATCCGATCTCAGACAAGATCGCGGAGGGGACGAAGTATGGGCCGGGATCTTGGTCTCTCGCCGCCACAACACGGGCATGATCGGGATCGCTACGACGCAGGATGGCGTATATCGCCGACGTATCCAGTGTCAGCACGAACGTGGCCAGCGCGCGCGAATCCACTCTTTGACTTCAGACGCATTGGGGCCGCCGGCATTGTCGCCCGCCCCGTCGGACACGAACCGCGGTCGTCCCGTTCCAACCAGCCTGAGGATGGCTTCCTCAGGTATAAGCCTCTCCCGTTTATCAAGAGGATTATGACGAACCGGGAGGACGCCCTCGCGGACTAAACGCCCAAGCGTGGTACGGCTGATGCCGAGCCGCTCAGCCGCCTCTGTCATGGTCAATTCGTCATTCATTTGGAACCTCGGTCAATTATAATCGCATCTGGACACATTTATGCGTAATAATACATCTCCAGAGATTGACCGAATCCTGGTCGGTATTGGGGCGGCACGGCCGCCGGTCGGAATGACCACCAAAGTGATCGCGATCGACGGCCCGGGTGGAGCGGGCAAGAGCACCCTGGCCGAGCGATTGTCGGACGCTCTCGGCAACACGCCGATCCTCCACACCGACGACTTCGCGAGTTGGGATAATCCGGTGGACTGGTGGCCGCGCGTCATAACGGAGGTGCTCGAGCCTCTCTCGGTTAACCAGAGCGGACGGTACCAGCGCTACGACTGGCCGTCGCGTGCCACGGCGGAGTGGCACGATGTGCCGCCGGCGCCGTATGTAATCCTCGAGGGGGTCTCGGCGTCGCGGGAGGCGTTCCGCCCGTACCTCTGCTACACGATCTGGGTCGAGACTCCGCGAGAAGAACGACTGCGGCGCGGCCTGGAGCGTGACGGCATGGACGCGCGGGAGCTATGGGAAGGATGGATGGCCGAAGAAGACGCCTACATCGAGCGCGAGCATCCAGTACGGCGAGCCGACATCGTCGTTACGGGAACCGGCCCGTACTGACGGAGTTCCGTCCGTCCGTGGCCGTGCTTGAGTGATGACCATTTCCTACGGTCCCTCCCGCATTGGTGCCGACAGGCGGCCGACGAAGACACCCTCGCTTACATACAACATGAATCGGTAGCTCCACCAGGCGTAGTGGAAAGAGCACAACGCGATGCGACCACCTCGCGATAGACTAGGCGGTGATGACAGACCAGTCGGACGCAGTCGAAGTTTACCCTGGGATCGCGGTCGATGCCCGCGTTATGCACGGTGTCCCGGTAATTGCCGGGACGCGTATACCAGCACAATTGATCGTAGGACAGCTCGCGGCCGGCGACTCGATCGAAGCGCTGATGGAGGCATACGCTCTCTCGCGTGAGCAGGTTCAGGCGGCACTCGGATATGCTGCCGAGCGCCTGGGGGCTGAGAGCGTTTACGCCCTCCCGACTGCGTAATGGATGGAACGACCAAGTGGAGTTGATCCTCGATGCGGTCGCGGCGCTCGGTTCGGATTCCCTTCGCGACTCTGTCGCCACAATCGAGCCGGGTCGCCTTCGGGTCAGGAAGTAGGGCGAGAAGAAGGAACCATATCGGCGGACAAAATACAGCGTCGACTGAACGCGAATCGTTGCCCCAGCGCAGCGAAATCCGTATACTTTGATGCACGCCGAGCGAGGCGAACCCGCGCCGAGATGGCGGAATGGTAGACGCGCCGGTCTCAAAAACCGGTGGCCGCAAGGCCGTGAGGGTTCGAATCCCTCTCTCGGTACCAATCGAATATCCATGCGGCCGTGGCGGAACCGGTAGACGCGCATGGCTCAGGACCATGTCCCCGTTAAGGGGGTGGAGGTTCGAGTCCTCTCGGCCGCACCATCTCACAGTCCGGAATCCTTGAGATTTCCGGACTGTTTTGTTAGCGCCGCCGTGGCGGGCAACGCGGCATCCGGATCGTCCCCGCCAATCGTGTGAGTTATTCGTGTGGATCGCTCATGGTCAAATCTGCTCGCACCTTGCAGACTGGAGGCCAGCAAAGGAGGTCCACCGTGAGACGAACCAGGCTTATGGGCAGGGCAACGGTCGGCGGTGTGGTGGCACTGGCAGCGCTGCTGTTCCCGTCAGTTGGACCCGCCGGCTTTCCTGACCGGCCAATGGGCGCCGCCTGGGCGGCGACGCGACCAGGGGCTCCGATCGCCGCCGGGACGGCTTCCCCGGCCGTGAAGGTGACCAAGGTCGCCGGCGGCTTGTACCAGAGCCTGGCGCTGAGCTCGACCGGGACCGCGCTCGCCTTTGGCTGGAACATATCCGGCCAGCTTGGTAACGGCAGCACAAATGGAAGTGATGTGCCGGTACACATGAAGCTCCCCGGCGGCACGAAGGTGATCGGCATAGCCGCCGGCTTCGCCCACAGCCTCGTGGTCACGTCGACCGGCGCGGTGTTCGCCTGCGGCAAAAACGACGACGGTGAGCTTGGCGACCGAACCGGGTCAGACCGCAATTTGCCGGTGAAGGTGAGTTTCCCCGGAGGCACGAAGGTGACCTCTGTCGCCGCCGGCGCCGGGCAGAGTTTAGCGGTGACCTCGACCGGCGCGGTGTTTGCCTGGGGCTTGAACAACGAGGGCCAGCTCGGGAACGGGGGCACGGGGTCCAGCAGCGTACCGGTAAAGGTGAGTCTGCCGGCGGGTACGAAGGTGACCGCCGTCGCAGCGGGCGCCCTGCATAGTCTGGCGCTTACCTCGAGCGGAACGGTCTTCGCCTGGGGCTACAACGCCGACGGCGAACTCGGCGATGGCAGCAAGTCGAATAGCGATGTGCCGGTGAAGGTAAAGCTACCCACAGGCACAAGGGTGACCCGCATAGCAGCCGGCGCCTACGACAGTCTGGCCCTGACTTCGACGGGTGCAGTCCTCGCCTGGGGCTACAACGCGGACGGAGAGCTCGGCAATGGCAGCAAGGTAAACAGCGCTGTGCCGGTGAACGTGAAACTCCCCGCCGGTACGAGGGTGACCGCGGTCTCTGCCGGCGGCCCCATCACCGGAGTGGGCATAGTCATCGCCGGACCCGGCCATAGCCTGGCGCTGACCTCAACGGGCACAGTGCTTGCCTGGGGTTACAACATCGACGGGCAACTCGGCAATGGCGGCACGACGAACAGCGATGTCCCGGTGAGGGTGAAGGTGCCCGGAGGCACGAGGGTGACCGCTATCGCCGCCGGCGCCTTGCATAGCCTGGCAGTGACCTCATCGGGCGCAGTTCTCGCCTGGGGTGGCAACAACTTCGGCCAGTTCGGCGACGGGAACTACAAAGCCAGCGCTGTTCCGGTGAAGGTGACGCTGCCAGGGGTCGCTGCAGTGCAGACGGCAACGGTCAAGCCCGCGAAGCCCTCACTTGCGGTGACGGCCAAAGCAACCACCGCTCGCAGCACCACTTTGGCAGGCTACAACTTCGCGAACTACATCGCGGTACCGGGGGCAGTGAGCTCCGTCATCGTCGTTCCCAAGCTCAACTGTCAGGGAACGCCGTCTACGGGCAGATCGATGTACGTCGGTGTCGGCATCCAGTCCGTGAACTCGTATGCCCGCCTGTACGTGGCCTGCACGTCGAAAGGCGCGGCCAGCTACTACCCATCGCTCGTACTCAACGGCACCACCAGGAATTACGCGAAAGATGTGGCACACGCTGGAGACAAGATCGGGCTCGCGGTATCCCAGAGCGTCTCACAAGTGACGGTCTCGGTCATCGACCTGACGCACCGGTTCAACGCCACCAGTAACGGCGGCGGCAGCGGAACCAGCGAGGGCATCACGGTCGGCGTCTTTCCGGGGGTTTCTGTGGGGCCGGGGTCTGGTGTGCCCAACTTCGGCACCCTGGCATTCACCTCCGCGCTGATCAATGGGTACCCCTTCGGCTCCGCGACTCCTGCGCTCCAGGCCGACAACCTCTACGCGAGTTCGAATAGTACGCTCGACATCCAGACCACCTACTCCGCCGCTAATAAGGAAGCGTTCACGACCGTCTTCAAGCATTCCTGATGGTCGGGGCCGGGGGCGGATGTTACGTCCGCCGTCTATCGACTGGCGGCGTCCGGGGCCGAGACTAGATCGACCGCTCCTCAGCCAAATGAGAGTTGCTCTATATTGATTTCAGCCGTGGCCGGGCAAGGAATTCACGCCCGGCGCCTGGGAGTACAGCCCATGCCGGTACCGACGGAGGTCGATTCGATCGACCGAAATCTTGTTCGCGAGGAGGTCTACACGATGCTCCTCGGCTGGATCGTCGACGGCGTCCTCCTTCCGGGCGAGCGAGTTCGAGATTATGATCTAGCGCGGCGGCTCGGCACCAGCCGGATGCCGGTACGCGAGGCGCTGCGGCGCCTCGAGGATGAGGGGCTGGTCGAAGCGGCGGCAAACCGCTGGACGCGCGTCGCGCTGCTGGATGAGAACGAGGCGCAAAATATCCTTCCAATCCTCAGCTCACTCGAGACGCTCGCCATGCGGCTGGCCGGCCCGAACCTGACGAAAGCCGACCGGGAAACGATGGCCAAAGCCAATACTGCTCTCGAGAAGGCGCTGCAAGAGGATGACGCGACCACTGCCGCCGATTCCGACACCATGTTCCATGCGGTCTTTGTGCGGTCCTCCCGCAACCCGGACCTCATGCGATTCGTTCGCCAGCTGCGTCTGAAGCTACAGCGCCTGGATCGGATCCAGTTCGACAGTCGCCTGCTGGGCGCCGAAGACATAATCGAGCATCAGCGAATTCTGAGCGAGATGGACGAGGGGAACTATCACGCCGCCGCGGCGCTGGTGCAATCACACTGGCGCAAATGCCAGGCACGCATGAACAACCCCCGCGTCCGGCCCGCCGAAACCGCCGACGCCGGTTGACAGTCTGGTAGAACCGCCAGCATAATGCGGCCAATATACTGGATACCATCCGGCGAGGCCGGGAGGATTCAGGTTGTTGTGGATTCGCGGGCTTACGAGTGGAGGGACTGAATGAGCACCGCCGTCGAGGCACCCCAGGTTGGCGAAATCGAGCAGCGTGGCATCGACCTCGTCCCGCCCGAGGAACGCCACGGGCAGCCGCGCGACCTCTTCTTCATGTGGTTCGGGACCAATACCAATGTCTTCTATATCATCAACGGCGCCATCGTCATCTCGATCGGGCTGAACTTTCTCCAGAGCGTTCTGGTCATCCTCCTCGGCAACCTGGCATTCTTCCTCATGGGGCTTACCAGCCTTCAAGGCCCCAGGACCGGCACCGCGACCTTCGCCATCAATCGCGCGCCGTTTGGTATCCACGGCGGCCGCGTCGTCGCATTTTTCAACTGGCTCACCGTCCTCGGCTTCGAGGGGTCCGGTGTGGCGCTGGCCGTTATCGCTCTGCTGACCCTGGTCCAGACCTGGGGCTGGTCGATTGCCGGCGATGCCTGGTTCAAGGTCCTGATCGTCGTCCTGGTCGCCGGCGCTCAGCTCCTCACACCGCTCTTCGGGCACGCGACGATCATGGTGGTCCAGAAGATTCTTGCCTGGATGTTCGCGATCTTCTTCGTCACTCTCGCGATTCTGATGAGTGGGAAGATGAACCTGGGTGCCGGGCATCCCGGCAACCTGGCCGATTTCACGCTCGGGTTTGCTTTGATGGTCTCGGCCGGCGGACTGTCCTGGGCCAATACCGGCAGCGACTACTCGCGCTACCTACCGCGAGACAGCAGCCCGGGCGCGATCTTCTGGTGGGCATCGTGGGGCGGGTTCATACCTGCCGTGCTGCTCGAGATCCTCGGCGCCGCCGTCGCTACCCATTTCCCCGGCGCGTCGGACCCGATTTCCGGTCTGCCGTCAGCCCTACCCGGCTGGTTCGTCTCGATCTACCTGGTGATCCTGACGGTGAACCTCCTGGCGGTCAACGGCATCGACCTCTATTCATCTGGCCTCACGCTCCAGACGATGGGGTTGCGGATCAAGCGAATCTTCACGACTTCGATCGATATGGTGATTGCCGGCGTCCTGGCCGGCATCGCCGTGTTCTCCTCGAACTTCAATACGCTCTACGGCCAGTTCCTGGGCCTGCTCATCCTGTTCCTGGCCCCGTGGGTGGCGATCTACCTGGTCGATGCCTGGTATCGTCGCGATCGGTACGATGCGGTCGGCCTGCTCCGCGCGGCTGGCGGACCGTACTGGTACGACGGCGGCGTGAACTGGCGAGGGATCGTCTCGCTGGCAATCGGGATGGTCGCGTCCGCGCTCTGGCTCAACTCGCCGTTGCTCCAGGGCCCGCTGTCGCATTTGTTTGGCGGGTCCGACATGAGCGTTTTCACAGGCATCCTCGGCGCGGGGATTGCATATCTGTTGCTGGCCCGCGATGTCGTCCCGTTCCAGGAGAGCACGGGAGCGTCGATCGAGCCCGGCGCAACGCCCGATCCCGTCGGGTCAGCCTGAATCGGCTTCACACCCAGTCTGCTGTTGGTCGGCCCGCTCTCCCGTCGTCAATGTGACATAGGCTGGCGCTTTAGAATCGCCAGGCCTCACGCCGCCAGACGATTGGCCCGAGTCCGGTTCCCTATCCGTCTATCAACCGTATCTGGCCAGCTCGTCGCGCAATCGCCGCTTCGTAGCCGGCTCACAGAAAGCCGCCTCGATAGCGCGCTCGGTTGCCGCGGCCGCATCGTCACGCGACCAATCAAGCAAATCTGCCGCCAACTCGAACTCCTCGGTCAGCGTCGTACCCAAGAGAACCGGATCGTCGGTGTTGATCGTGACCGGTACGCCGGTACGGACCAGCGCCCCGATCGGGTGCTCGTCGAGCGAGCGATAGAGCAGCGCCAGATTGGAGGTAAGGCAGACGTTGAGCGGGATGCGCTCCTCCGCCAGCCGTGCAACCACCGCCGGGTCCTCGGCCGCGCGCACGCCGTGGTCGATCCGCCGCACGCTCAGATCGTCGAGCGCCGAGATGACACCCTCCGGTCCGGACGACTCGCCGGCGTGCGCCGTCGTCCCGAAGCCCAATTCCCGCGCCCATCGAAACGCCGGCGCGAACCGCGCTCCGGTCGGTTCGGACGCCGCTTCATTCCCGTCGATCGATAGGCCGACGACACGCCTCGGACGCGTCCTCCCCATCCACTCGACCAGCTCAAGCGCCTCATCGCCGCCTTGCTGCCGAAGAATCGAGAGCAGGATCCGGCAGTCGGTCAGGCCGTCGGTCGCGGCCCGGTCGAAGCCCTCGGCAAGGGAGTCGATCAGGACATCGCGTTCGAGGCCTTGCCAGTGCGTCGGATTGACGATCACCTCAGCGTAGACGATTCCATCCGCGGACGCGCGACGTGCAGCGTCGTAGGCAATCTCCTGCGCGTCGCGCGGCGACCGAACGAGGCTGCACCACCAATCGAGGAGACGCAGGAACTCACCAAGTCCCTCGAACTCGAAGAGGCGATCGACCGGCCGCGGCAGCTCCTCACCGGACGAGCGCGCCAGCTGCGCGATCCGCTTCGGCGCGATCGCTCCCTCGAGATGGACGTGGAGCTCCACCTTCGGAAGCCCGCGGAGCCACTCAGTGCTCAGCTTCGTGTCCAGATGAATCCTATGCTCTTCACTACCCGCCACCAAATGTAGCCGAGGGTGGCAGCGGACCTCCCGCCTCGGCCCCTCGGATGGCCCGCAGACCATCACCCCTTTTCCGTACCAACCGGACAATAATCGTAGGGGCGTATTGCGTACGCCCGCGCCTCCCAACCTATCGGATTGTTCCTCAGGAAACGTCACTGAGCGCGGACAGAGCCGGAAGGTCCGGTGCCAACGGAGCTACAATCCCTACGACGCGCTCGAATCATGCGCCCGTTTCAGCTCGCCCAGCGGCGCGATCTCCTCCATCAGCGCCGGTGTGACACGATCCCAGTGGATGCCGGCCGGCTTCCGAAGTCGCTCGGTGACCTCAATCGTCTCGGTCGGCGTCACGATCCAATCGACGATGGTATCGTGCTCGCTGACAGGGAATTCAGTATCGACCACCTGGCAGTCGTGCACGCAGGCAATGACCGGCGTCTCATCGCTCACCGCCCCCAGCTCGCGCAGGATGCCCCACTCCATATCGAAGAAGCCGTGCCCCTTCCCGAAGCGAATGCCGGAACGATTGACCGCGCAGGCGCCCGTGACGACGAAGTCCAGCGGGCCGAGGTTGCGGACGAAGTCGAGATCCACCTGTTGCGCCAGGATCATCGCCCCGTCCAGGGTGCCGGCAAAGCGCTCGAGTCCGGGTTGTACCGATCCCGGCGCGAAGTAGTGGAATCCCATCGCCACGGCGATCGTTTGGAGCAGAGGGCGCCGCTCACCGACAAGTTCGGAGCGAAGTGATTCGAGGCAGTTGTCAGGTGTGATGAAGACCGGGCCTGAGCCTTTCCAGAATGGCAGAGACCTCAAAGTCTCGGGGATCCGCTCGCTTCCCGGGTAATCTGCAATGAAATTCGAAAAGTCATAGACGAAGCGCGAGTCCGGCCGGCCGATGCCGCGCAGTCGGGCGCGCACCGTCCGCCGTATCGCCTCACGAGGATCGGACGCCGCGTCCTGACCCTGGGTAGACGCGATCGGACCATCGGGAACGGAGGTTTCGAGTGTCATGCGATCATCCTTTCGCTCGTCGGATCGATATCCAGTATATCGGTATCTATGTTGTCTGGAGCGTCCACCAAAGATGGCGTTCCCACTGTCGCGGCATCGCTCGTAGTCGCACCCCTCGTGGGTGCCGCGCCCCTATCCCAACCACAACGTCTCGTGGCCCAGGAACCAGTTAGGGTAGATCGACCGGATGCGGGGCGCTTCTTTTGGGCAGCCGGGCACCCATGAAGGGTGCGACTACGCACGGTTTGATAATCCGAGGCGGCGAAGTTCGGCCAGCGGGGGGATACGGCGTTCCATATCCGGATCAAGCCGCTCCCAGACAACCTTCCCCGGCTGGTGCCCCAGGCCCTCTCGCACCGTTATGACCCGCGTCGGCGTCACGATCAGATCGACTCGTGTATCCAGTTGGGATGCCGGGAGCTCGACATCCAGCACCTGGCAGTCATGCCCAACTCCCACCACCACCGCGTCCGGCGCAACCACGCCCGCCTCGCAGAACATTGCCCATTCGAGATCGAAGTAGCCGTGGCCTTTGCCGAAACGAATGCCGTCCGTACTGATCGCCGAGGCGCCGGTAACGAGT
>Ga0070739_10008055_pt1 | contig 10920 bp, 5 predicted proteins | sample Coa_R1_7_FD_66445 | JGI IMG/M metagenome (GOLD analysis project Ga0070739, IMG submission 66445) | Surface soil microbial communities from Centralia Pennsylvania, which are recovering from an underground coalmine fire - Coalmine... | ecosystem: Environmental > Terrestrial > Soil > Unclassified ... | reverse complement strand
CGTCACCTCGATGCCGCCGATCAGGTCCGTCGTCAGGTTGTAGATGAACGCGCCGATTGTGGCCCCCGCGGTCAGCAACACGATGTTGACCAGGCCGATCAGCACCGCGCCGCCGAAGATCGTCCCGCTGGACACCAGCTCGCCCGTGCTGCCGCCGTTGGCGTTGGTCAGCAAGTCACCGACGTTGCTGTTCAGCTTGCTCCACACACCCATTCCGCCCAGCACCAGGTAGAGGAATGCCACCGCGATCATCCAGACAAAGAACAGCGCCACCGACAGCACCAGCGACACCTTCAACGTGCTCCAGGGATCGATGCGGCGAATCTGCATGCTCGCCCGAACCGGCCCGCGCGCCCGGCGGGCCACCTGGAGGCGCGGTTCTGCTGTGGTGGACCGGCCCGGTCCAGGCGGGTTGGCGGTGTCTGTGGGGTGATCCGGGCCTGGTTGGCGCTGCGCCGGCCGGGGAGCCGGCGCAGACAGATCTGGCAGCTCGCTGGCGTACGCGTCAGCATGGCGGCCGTCGCCGCGCGCCGGCGCTGGTTCGGAATCGTGCTCGGGAGCGCTGGTGTGTTCGGGCCGAGGCGGCGCGGGGTCCGGCCGTTTGGGAGAGGAGAAGGCAGCCGGCGCGGCGGTGCCCGTAATGAAGCGGTTCACGCGCCCCTCGATGTCGCCGGAGTGGCGGGTCGTGCGGGGTTCGGCCGGTGTTTCCGAAGCAGACCGTTGCGGCGGACGTGGCCGGTCGGGGCGCCGCTGCCACGGCGGCACGCTGCCAGTGTCGGTGGCGCGGCCGGGGCCCGGTCGCGGCGCGGATCGGTGTGCGTCGTTGTGATCAGGTGAACCATTGCGGTCGCCCGGGTTTTCGCCGGGCGAGGAGTGTCCCGGCTCGTTCGGTGAAGTCACCCGCGGCTCCTTACGTGTACACCCGGGCCGCCCGGGCGGTGGTGGCGGTCGCTTATGTGTCGGGCTGAGCGGCGCTGCCCGACTCTGGCCCCGCTAGTGGGGAACGCCCACCTCGGGGATCGTATCGTCACAGCCTAGGAACCCGGATCGTCGTCGCTTACTTCGGCTTCTTCGGCATTGCGTGCGATGGCTATCAGTGTGTCGCCCTCACCCAAGTTCATCAACCGCACACCCTTGGTCTGCCGTCCGGCCTTGCGAACCTGCCGCGCCGCCGTCCGGATCACCCCGCCGCCGGAGGTGATCGCGTAGACCTCAGTCTGGTCATCGACGATCAATGCCCCAACCAGCTTGCCACGCCGCGGGTCGTACTGGATGGTCAGCACTCCCTTGCCGCCGCGCCCTTGGACCGGGTATTCCTCGATCGCGGTGCGCTTGGCATAGCCGCCGGAGGTCGCGACCAATAAATAGGTGCCTTCCCGGACCACATTCAGTGACAGCAGCTCGTCGTCGGTGTTGAACCGCATGCCCTGCACGCCCGAAGTGGCCCGGCCCATCGGCCGCAGCGCTTCGTCGGTCGCCGAGAACCGGATGGACTGGCCGTTGGCCGAGACCAGCAGCAGATCGTCGTCGGCCGAACACAGCACCGCGCCAACCAGTTCGTCGCCGTCGCGCAGATTGATCGCGACGATCCCGCCCGACCGGTTGGAGTCGAAGTCGGTAAGCCTGGTCTTCTTGACCAAGCCGTTGCGGGTTGCCAGCACGAGATACGGCGCGTCGGTGTAGCCGCGGATCCGGATGACCTGCGCGATACGTTCCTCCGGCTGGAACGCCAGCAGGTTGGCCACGTGCTGGCCGCGCGCTGTGCGGGAGGCCTCCGGCAGCTCGTACGCCTTGGCCCGATACACCCGGCCCTGGCTGGTGAAAAACAGGATCCAGTCGTGTGTGGAGCACACGAAGAAGTGCGCCACGATGTCGTCTTGCTTGAGGCCCGCGCCCTGCACGCCTTTGCCGCCGCGTTTCTGGCTGCGGTACAGGTCGGTCTTGGTGCGCTTTGCGTAGCCGGTCTCGGTGATGGTGACGACGACGTCCTCGCGAGCGATGAGATCTTCGTCGCTGACCTCGCCGTCGGCGGCCACGATTCGGGTGCGACGGTCGTCGCCGTGTTTGTCGACGATCTCGGCGAGCTCGTCGCGCACGATGCCGCGCTGGCGCTCCGGCTTCGCGAGGATGTCCTCCAGGTCGGCAATCTCGGCCTCGATCTTGGCCAGGTCGTCGATGATGCGTTGCCGTTCCAGGGCCGCTAGGCGGCGCAACTGCATGTCGAGGATCGCCTGGGCCTGGATCTCGTCGATGTCGAGCAGCTCGATCAGGCCTTGCCGGGCGATGTCGACGGTCTCGGATGCCCGGATCAGCGCGATCACTTCGTCAAGTGCGTCGAGCGCTTTGACCAGCCCGCGCAGGATGTGGGCGCGTTCGTTGGCTTTGCGCAGCCGGTAGCGGGTGCGCCGCACGATCACGTCGAGCTGATGGTCGACGTAGTGGCGGATCAGCTGGTCCAACCGCAGCGTGCGCGGCACCCCGTCGACGATCGCCAGCATGTTGGCGCCGAAGCTGGTCTGCAGCTGGGTGTGCTTGTAGAGGTTGTTGAGCACGACCTTGGCGACCGCGTCGCGTTTGAGCTCGATGACGATGCGCAGCCCCACCCGGTCGCTGCTCTGGTCTTCGATGTTGGCGATACCGGAGAGCTTGCCGTCGCGGACCTGTTCGGCGATCGAGGTGATGAAGTTGTCGTGGTTGACCTGGTAGGGCAGCTCGGTGATGACGAGTCCCGTTCGGCCCTTTGCAATTTCCTCGATCTCGGCGACCCCGCGCATGCGGATCGAGCCGCGCCCGGTGGTGTAGGCCTCGGTAATTCCCTGACTGCCGACGATTAGCCCGGCGGTGGGAAAGTCGGGGCCTTTGACCCGTTCGGTGACCGCGGCCAGCGTCGCCTCTTCGTCGGCGTCGAAGTTTTCCAGGCACCAGAACACCGCTTCGGCGAGCTCGCGCAGATTGTGCGGCGGGATGTTGGTGGCCATTCCGACCGCGATGCCGCCTGAGCCGTTGGCCAGCAGGTTGGGGAACCGGCTGGGCAGTACCGTCGGCTCTTGCACCCGGCCGTCATAGTTCGGAATGAAATCGACTGTCTCCTCGTCGATTTCACGCAACATCTCCATCGCCAGCGGTGTCAGCCGCGCTTCGGTGTTGTGGCTGACAAACCCGTTGGTGATAAACGCGTGGTCCGCAGTATTGACGCGGAGGCTATAGACCGGCTGCACGCCGGCGTCAGTGACACTGGCGACTCGCGCGTAGTTGAACCGACCATCGGTCAGCTCTTCGGCAATTGCTTGGGCGTCCGGGTTACTGCCGTGCGCGTGCAGGAAGCGCGCTAGTCCAGGGACGCCGACTGTGTAGGTTGTGGGCGCAAATTTGCGTCTTTCGCGGGCAAAACCTGCACAGTCGACGCTCAATGCGCTCCGTTGGATCACCGCATAATCGCCCGGCTTGATTTCGTCGATCAGTTTCCACAGCAGGGTCGGCACGCCGGCGACATCCACCAAGCAGAGCAATGGGTGGTTGGCAGTGCCAGTGACCTGCAGGCCTTGGACCGTGCGGACCGTGTACACCCGGTGCTCCCCCGAGTGGAACAGTCGATCGGCAAGCACCGGATTACCATGTCGATCAAGGACTTTGAGGTCGATGACGTTGTCGCTATTAGGCCTCGCATCCGGCACCACGTCGGCGATCCGCACCGAATCCCCCTCGGGGAGGGCAACCAACGCATCCCCAGTGACGCAGTACCTCATCGCCGCCGGCGGGTCATTGCCGGGTGAACCGAAGTTGCCTTGGCCGTCGACCAGCGGGTAGCGCAGCGACCACGGCTGGGCCATCCGCACCAGGGTGTCGTAGATCGACGCGTCACCGTGCGGGTGGTAGTTGCCCATCGTCTCGGCGACCGACCGAGCGGACTTGGCGTGGCTGCGATCCGGGCGGAAGCCCGAGTCGAACATCGCGTAGAGCACCCGGCGGTGCACCGGCTTGAGGCCGTCGCGTACTTCGGGCAGCGCACGACCGACGATCACGCTCATCGCGTAGTCGATGTAGCTGCGCTGCATCTCCTGCTGGATGTCGACCGGTTCGATCCGCTCGGTGGAATCATCCCCAGGCGGCAGCGTGGTGTCTGTCATCTATTCCTCGTTCACCGATAGGGCTGGACCCGCGGCTCAGACATCAAGGAAGCGAACGTCCTTGGCGTTGCGGGTGATAAAGCTGCGCCGAGCGTCGACGTCCTCGCCCATCAGGATGGAGAACAGCTCGTCGGCCGCGGCGGCGTCGTCGAGAGTGACCTGGCGCAGCACCCGCACCGCGGGGTCCATCGTGGTTTCCCACAACTCCTTGGCGTCCATTTCACCGAGACCCTTGTAGCGCTGGATGCCGTCGTCCTTGTTGATCTTCTTGCCGGCCTTCAGCCCGGCCTCCAGCAGTCCGTCGCGTTCGCGGTCGGAGTAGGCGAATTCCGGTTCGGCGCGCTGCCACTTCAGTTTGTACAGCGGCGGCTGCGCCAAGAACACATGACCGTTCTCGATCAGCGGGCGCATGAACCGGAACAGCAACGTCAACAACAGCGTCGAGATGTGCTGGCCGTCGACGTCGGCGTCGGCCATCAGCACGATCTTGTGGTAGCGCAACTTGGAAATGTCGAACTCGTCGTGAATCCCGGTGCCCAGTGCGGTGATGATCGCCTGCACTTCGGTGTTCTTGAGCACCCGGTCGATGCGGGCCTTCTCGACGTTGATGATCTTGCCGCGTAACGGCAGGATCGCCTGAAACATCGAGTCGCGGCCGCTTTTTGCAGAGCCGCCGGCCGAATCGCCTTCCACCACATACAGTTCCGACTTACGGGGATCGGTGGAGCGGCAGTCGGCCAGCTTGCCGGGCAACCCGCCGATGTCGGTCGCGGTCTTGCGGCGCACCAGTTCTCGGGCTTTGCGGGCGGCGATGCGCGCCTGCGCCGACGACACCGCCTTGTTGACGACGGTCTTGGCGTCGGACGGGTTGGCTTCGAACCAGTGGGTGAGCTGCTCGTTGCACACCTTCTGCACGAACGACTTGATTTCGGTGTTGCCGAGTTTGGTCTTGGTCTGACCCTCGAATTGCGGTTCGGCGACCTTGACGGAGATCACCGCTGCCAAACCTTCTCGAATGTCGTCGCCAGTGAGGTTCGGGTCCTTGTCTTTTAACAGCTTTCGGTCCTTGGCGTACTTGTTGACCACCGACGTCAAGGCCGCGCGGAAGCCTTCTTCGTGGGTGCCACCCTCGTGGGTGTTGATGGTGTTGGCGAACGTGTGTACGGACTCGGAGTAGCCGGCGTTCCACTGCATCGCGATCTCGACCTCGTGCCCGTCGCCCTTGCCTTGGAAGTCGACGATGGTGTTATGGATCGGCTGCTTGGTGCGGTTGATGTGCTTGACGAAGTCGACGAGCCCGCCGGGGTAGTGGAACTCACGCTTCTTGACCTTGTGCGGTGCCGCCTTCTCGGCCGCCCTCTCCTCGGCGGTCTTCGGCGCCTCGGCGGTATCGCTGACGACCTCGTCGACCACCTCTTCCTCGGACACCCGCTCGTCGGTGAGCGTGATCGTCAGGCCCTTGTTCAGAAACGCCATTTCCTGCAGCCGGCGCGCGACGGTCTCGAAGTCATACTCGGTGGTCTCGAACACCGTCGGGTCGGCCCAGAACCGGACCGTCGAGCCGGTCTTTGTTGTCTTCGCTCCCTGCTTGAGCGTGCCGGGCACCGAGTGGTCGTAGAACTGGAACCACTCGTAGCCGTCGGTGCAAATCTCCACTTCCAAACGGGTTGACAGCGCGTTGACTACCGAGACGCCGACACCGTGCAGACCACCCGAAACCGCGTACGCATCCGAGTCAAACTTTCCGCCGGCATGCAGCTGGGTCATCACCACGTCGACGGTCGGGATGCCCGACGCGTGCATCTCGACCGGGATTCCGCGGCCGTTATCGGTGACTTCGACGCCGCCATCCTCGAGCAATCGCACGTCGACCTGGGTGGCGTAACCGGCCATCGCCTCATCGACCGCGTTGTCCACGACTTCCCAGATGAGGTGGTGCAGACCACGCTCACCGGTGGAGCCGATGTACATCCCGGGGCGTTTGCGGACAGCCTCCAGCCCTTCGAGAATGGTGATGGATTGGGCGCCGTACTTCGCTGGTGCTTTCTTCTTCTGGGCAGCCACGGTCGGAAAGGTCTCCTTGGGGGTCGCATGCGAGCGGTCCAGTCACCGCAGCAGCATCGTGGCTCCAGTCTACCGTTACTGGCTGACAGCACCGATTTTCCCGGGGCGTTTCTACCTATCTGACCGCGCCGTGTGTTCGCCATCGTGAGTAGGGCCGCGTCCTGACGCTCGCGGAGGATATCGCTGGGCTTCTGGCGGCTCTCAGCCGATAATTCGACGCCGCCGATCCGCACCTCAGCCGTACGTGTCGCGCGGGCCTCGCCCGGCGATGTGCAGCGGTCCCTTCCGCCATGACGGCGCCGCCGGACCAGAAATTTTCAGCGTCGTCACGACACCGTCGCCGACCGCGGCCGCGATCTTCGCCAGAAGTTGGGCTTGCATGATCCGCAACTGGGTGGCCCAGGCGGTCGATTCCGCTGAGACCTTCAAGACGCCGTCGCTCAACCCGGTGGGGGTGGCGTGCTCGGCGATCTGTTGACCGACCACCGACGCCCACTGTCCGAGGACCGTGCCTTCGGCCACTCGTGACGACCAGCCGCGCTTCTTCGCCACGTCCCGCGCTAGACGCCCGAGTGGTTGAGGGTCCCGATGATCGGGACCTGGCCCAGACCAGCTTCGCCGGCTCCCGGCGCCGGCCACCCGGCGCGGAGCCACCGCCGAACGCCCGCGGCCCACATCATGACCGCGCAGCCGCGCCGCTTCCCGCGCCTCCTCGAGCGTGCGCCGCACCAAATCCATATCTGCTGCTCGCGGCGGTTCCACCGGATTGACGTTGTCAGTCATGTCTGCACCACCGAGATTCGTCCGCTGTCTTCGTCACGCAACTGAATCGCCACCTCCCGAGCATCCCAACCTGTCGGGATGTCTTCGGCCACCGCCGCCGTCACCAACACCTGCTCCGCCGATGCGGCGACGGTTGCCAGCGCGCGTCGCCGCGTGGTGTCGAGTTCGGCGAACACGTCGTCGAGCAACAACACCGGGTCGCTGCCTTCGCCGCGCAACAGCTCATAGGCCGCGAGCCGCAACGCCAATGCCAGCGACCACGATTCCCCGTGGCTGGCAAAACCTTTCGCCGGCTGGTCACCGAGCTGCAACTCCAAGTCGTCGCGATGCGGGCCGACCAAACACACTCCACGTTCCAGCTCGGCGCTTCGCCGCTCGGATAACGCCGAGAGCAAGGCGGCTTCCAGAAAGCCCGGGTCGGCGTGTCCAGCCGGACCCAGGTCGACGCTGGCGCGATAACCGATCCAGGCGGCCCGGGGCCCGGGTGCCAACAACTGGTAGGCCTTCGCAACTTCGGGGGCTAGTTCGTTGACCAGGTCGACGCGCGCGGCCATCAACTCAGCGCCGTGCGCGGCCAACCGCCCGTCCCACACATCAAGCGTCTCCAGCACACCGTAGTCGCCGCGTTGTCGAGCACCGGCCGCTGTCTTCAGCAGCGCCGTCCGCTGCCGCAGCACTTTGTCGTAGTCCGCGCGCACCGCCGCGATCCGCGGCCGGCGCAGCGTCGCCAGGTCGTCCAGGTAGCGGCGACGATCCGCCGGGTCTCCGCGTACCAACGCCAGGTCTTCGGGCGCGAACAGGACTGCCCGCAACACTCCGACCACCTCGCGGGTGCTGCGCACCGGCGACCGGTTCAACCGCGCCTTGTTGGCCCGCCCGGACGCGATCTCCAAGTCGACTGCACATTCGCGGCCATCGTTGACCACGATCGTCGAAATCACCGCTCGCGGAGCACCACTTCGCACCAGCGGGGCGTCGGTGGCTACCCGGTGTGAAGCCAACGTCGACGAATACCACAGCGCCTCAATGAGATTCGTCTTGCCGTACCCGTTGGGACCGACGAAGACCGTGCGCCCCGGCTGCAATTCCAGCTCGGCATGGGGCCACGACCGGAAGTCGCGCAACCCCAAGTACCGAACGAACACCGCTGCGCACTACCCCGGCAAGCGCACAGGCATCAGCAGATAGACGTATTGGCTCTGGACAGCGGGGAAGGGCCCAGAGCCGTCCGGGTGTGACTCCTCATCCGATGCTGGGCGCAAGACCGCGGGTCGACTGGGCGTGGTGAAGCCGAACGACACCCGTTCGGAATGCAGCGAGCCCAGCCCGTCGGTCAGATACGTCGGGTTGAACGCAATGGTCAGCGGGTCACCGGCGAACTCGACGGGCAAGTCTTCTTCGGCGCGCCCGACGTCGTCGGCGCCGGCGGACAGCCGCAGCAGCCCGTCGGCGAATTCCATCCGGATTTGGGCTCCCCGTTCGGCCACCAATGCAACGCGCTTGATTGCTTCAGTCAACTCGGCCACCCCTATGGTGGCCACGGCGGTGTGCTCAGTCGGAAGCAACTGCCGAAACTTCGGAAACTCAGCGTCAAGCAATCGGGTGGTGCTGCGCTTGCCGTCGCCGCTGATGCCCAACAGGCCGTCTCGTCCGACGCCGGAACCGGCGCCCAACGACAGCCGCACCTCCGAGCCGTCGGGGCTCGCCTTGGCTGCTTCCGCCAGCGTCTTGGCCGGCACCAGGACCGCGGCCTCGATATCAGGCGACACCGCCGACCACGTCAGTTCGCGCACCGCCAACCGGAACCGGTCGGTTGCGGCCAAAACCACTGTTTCACCCGAGATCTCCACCCGGATACCGGTCAACATCGGCAACGTGTCGTCTCGGCCAGCTGCCACGGCAACTTGACTGATCGCTTCGGCGAACACCTCGGCGGGCAGTCTGCCAGTCTCCTCCGGCAGGGCAGGTAAAGCGGGGTAGTCCTCGACAGCCATCGTCGGCAACGAGAATCTGGCGCTCCCGCACGTCAACGACACCCGGGTACCGTCGACGTGGAAGTCGACCGGCCGGTCCGGTAACGCGCGGGTGATGTCCGACAACAATCTGCCTGACACCAAAACCGTTCCTGGAGAAGCAATTTCAGCGGCCACCCGGACCTCGGCGGAGACCTCGTAGTCGAAACCGGAAATCACCAGCCCGTCTTCCGATCCGGTCAGCAGGACTCCGGCAAGCACCGGCACCGTCGGCCTGGTGGGCAGATTCCGGGCCACCCAAGCCACCGCTTCGGCGAAGTCGTCACGCACCAGCCGAAACTTCAAGTCGTTGAGACCTACCTTCGTCGTCGCCACATTCATAGCGGTCCCTTCATCAACCCCATCACAACGAACTCAAAGTCAGCGGCTACCTGTCCCCGCGAACGGGGATTCTCCGGTGACGAACGCCTGCGGCCGCAAGTCGGCTGTGGCGACCGTAATCGGCAGTCGAAGAACAACCGTAGAGCGTCCGGCCCCATCTTGAAAGCTAATCGGCAGGGGTGACATCGGTTGACTTCAACGCCCGTCACCGTGTGGAAAGCGCGTGTCCCAAGGCCGTTCTTCAAAGAAGAAACTACGGAGAGATCTCAGTAACAGTATTAAGGCCTGTGCAGTTTGTGGATAGCACCGTTGCACTGCTGGTCGGGCCGCCGGCGTGCTGTGGAAGACAGTGCGGACGGCTGTGTGGTTTGTGTGCGCCGCTGGGGATACCACACCGTTGTGCACGATGGGTCCGAGTGACAGGGTCGTTGTCCACATCCTTGTGCACACGATTTGGGAGCGGCCGACGGCGCGGCGAATTGTGAACCCCACGGGTCATGACACGTGTAGTAGCGGGGACGAGGAATCCCACTCAGCGCTTGGAACGCTGGCGGATGCGTGTGGTGAGTTCTTTGACATGGTCGAACACCTCCTGGCGTTCGGCCATCTCGCCGCGAACCTTGCGTTCGGCATACATCACCGTGGTGTGGTCTCGGTCGAATGCCTGACCGATCTTCGGTAGCGACAGGTCGGTGAGTTCTCGGCACAGGTACATCGCGATTTGTCGAGACTGAGCCAGCGCCCGGGTCTTGCCGGGCCCCCGAAGCTCCTCCACCGTGGTGTCGAAGTATTCCGCCGTGGCCGCCATGATGGTGGCCGCGCTGATTTGCATCGTGCTGGCATCGGCGATCAGGTCGCGCAACACAATCTCGGCCAACGACTTGTCGATTGGCGTCTTGTTCAGCGAGGCGAACGCTGTGACGCGGATCAACGCGCCCTCGAGCTCGCGGATGTTGCGCTCGATGCTGCTGGCGATCAGTTCAAGCACATCGTCGGGCACGGCAAGCCGTTCCATTTGTGCTTTCTTCCGCAGGATGGCGATGCGGGTTTCCAGCTCCGGGGGCTGCACGTCGGTGATCAGGCCCCATTCGAACCGGGTCCTGAGCCGATCCTCGAGGGTGGCGAGCTGTTTGGGCGGCCGGTCGGAGGAGATGACGATCTGCTTGTTGGCGTTGTGCAGCGTATTGAAGGTGTGGAAAAACTCCTCCTGGATGCCTTCCTTGCCTTCGATGAACTGGATGTCGTCGACCAACAGCACATCGACATCGCGGTAGCTGCGTTTGAAGGCGACTTTGCGGTCGTCGCGCAGGGAGTTGATGAAGTCGTTGGTGAACTCTTCGGTCGAGACGTACTTCACCCGCATGCCGGGAAACAGGCGTTGCGCGTAGTTTCCCGCGGCGTGCAAGAGGTGCGTCTTGCCCAGCCCGGATTCTCCCCAGATGAATAGCGGGTTGTAGGCGCGGGCCGGGGCTTCTGCGATGGCGAGGGCGGCGGCATGAGCGAACCGGTTCGAGGCACCGATGACGAAGGTGTCAAACGTGTAGCGCCGGTTCAGGCTCGTCCCACCGGCCGCTGCGGCGTCGTTGCTGTGC
>Ga0070739_10008054_pt1 | contig 10921 bp, 7 predicted proteins | sample Coa_R1_7_FD_66445 | JGI IMG/M metagenome (GOLD analysis project Ga0070739, IMG submission 66445) | Surface soil microbial communities from Centralia Pennsylvania, which are recovering from an underground coalmine fire - Coalmine... | ecosystem: Environmental > Terrestrial > Soil > Unclassified ... | reverse complement strand
TCGTTGTTACTCGTCGACGCCACCCCCATCACCAGCGACTGGTACGCCGCGGGATAGACCAGCGTCTGCTCCCCGCTATTGCCCGCCGCCGCCGCCGCGATGACACCGTTCAGATTGGCGTAGCTCAGCGCCTGCTGGAGCTCCTGGGACGGAGTGGGGAAACTGAAGCTCATACTCAGCACGTTGGCGTGGTTCCGGACCGCATAATAGATCGCCCGCAGCACGTCCGATTCGTACCCGCTCCCGTCCACGTGGAATGCCTTGAGAGGCAGGATCCATGCCCGCGGCGCGACCAGATGCACGATTCCGGAAGTCATCGTGCCATGCCCGAACGCCCGGTACTGCGGTTGATTCAGATTCGATCCGGTCGCCTGGTCGACCACCGCGGTGGTGGATTGATCGACGACGGCCGTAGTCGACTGATCGACCACTGCCGTAGTGGACTGGTCCACCACCGCGGTCGTCGACTGGTTGACGTCGCCTTTCTCGTCAGCCCCCGCCTGGTTTCGTGTGAAATCGTAACCCGGCAGGAGGACCCGCTGCAGAACCGGATGCGTCGTATCGACCCCGGTATCGATCACCGCCACGATACCGGCGCCGCTCACCTGGAACATGCTTTGCGCATCCGCCAGCCGGACGATCTGAGTGGCGGGCTGATAGACATATCCATGCCGGACGGTCGTGCCGTAGTAATTGATCGGCGTCGAATCGTAGAGCGCGCTCGGGACCGTGCCCTGGCTCACGGCGTCCAGCGTGTATCCGGTCTGGTCGACCTCGGCATCCAACACACCCGGGATCGAGACGACCTGATTGACGGGGAGATCCAACGGGCTGGTCACGAGAAAGAGCTGGCCCTGCGGGTCGCCCAGGCCGTATTGCACCTGGCATCCCAGCAAAGCGCACACGCCCTCGAGAGAGAGTAGATTCCCGGTTCTGACGATCAGGCGGGTGGCGGCGCCCGCGGTTACCGGCGCTGCCAGCGCCCACAAGAGGATTGCCGCCGCGGCGAACCGCCTCCGCATCACCCGCCTCAGTGCTTCCTTTACTCGTCCGGTCTTGTTCTCCATGGCCCTTACCCCGCCATTCCACCGCCTCTTCGCGAGCCCCGCCGGCCCCTGAAAATCAGGGCGCCTCCTCCGCGTCGGGCACTCGCACCAGCAGAAACGATGCTTCCTCCAACGCGACCTTCAGCAGCAAATTCGGCCGCGGCACAAATTCCAGGTAGAACTCCCCAAATGCGTTCAGTGCCGTTTCAGCGAGAGTTTCTGTTCCGTGCTTCAGCGTGACGGCGCTCCCCGGATGCAGCGGTTCGGCGGCATCGGGATCCACAATCTCTCCCACCATGAACATCTTGCCGGGAGCCGTCGTGCTCTCGATGTGAAGGTCAAGAATGACGTTTCCCTCGTGAAAACGGTAATGGCGGGCCGGGATCCCCCGCGCCGCCCCCTCCGCGCCTCGCACCCCTTCGAGAACCGGCCGGACGGCTCCCATCCATTGCGCGAAACGCAGCCGGAGCGACCGCCTCTCCGATACCGGAAAGATGGAGTACAGTGCTTTTGCACAGCGGACATCGTCCGCGGGAGTCTCAAACATCTCTTCCCGCCGGGCCAGTTCCGCGACTCTACGCCAAAGATCGGCCGTACGCCGGCACGGGTCGCAGCCCTGATCAAGGTGCGCCTCCATCTCCCGCGACAGCACGGCGGAAGCATGGCCCCGCACGAAGTCGGTCCATTGCTCAGTTTCAAAATGTTCGTGTTTCCTGGTCATCGCCAAAGAGGGCAGCTTGAACCGTCGAAACCTTAGCCCGCAGCTCCTTTCAATAAATCGGATGGATATCGTTTTGAAGTCATGACCGTACCCAGGGAATACCAGTACCGGCAAGCCGATCCGGCCGGACTAGACCGCTCGCTGGCCCGCCGCGTTCGGCGCGCCCGCGCGCGCCGTCAGTGTGTTGATCACTTCGTTGTAGATCTGCACCGCGGCGCGCAACTGCCGGATTTCTTCCTGAAGCACGGCCTCCTCCTCGCGGAGGTGTTTCAGTTCCAGCCGCAACTCCCGGACTGGAGCGCGATAAGCCCTCCGCCGCACGCGCCGGCTGCAACACCCGCCCAGGGCCGGCGCCCCATTGGTCTGCTGTTTTCGGGGTTGTTTGTGCATAAGCAGCCATAAAGGGCGCGGATGATGTCAAAAAATATAGCTCTTGGTTAACATTTACTTTCGTCAGGTTTCAGTACCCCCGGCGTCATGCGGCGCCGGCTGGCCTCGCATTTCCAATGGCTTACCGGAATCCGTCCGCCACCAGCGCGTGAAAGGCAGAGTTGAGCATGGGACTCCTGGAACGGCGGCCTGAGTGCCGAGGTAGACTATTTCCACAGCTTGCTGAAAGTCCAGTTCGTCTGCACAGCCGGGTCGTCCTGCGCGAGCGCGGGCGCCTCGTCCGCTCAACGGACCGGCGCGACGGTCACTGGCATTTTGGTTTCGGTTTGGCAGCCGGCGCCGTCGCGTTCCTACTTGAGTGGCCGTGGCGCAGGTTAGCATGGGTGTTCTCCGCGTAACCTCTGCGCTCTCTGTGTCTCCGCGGTTCAACAGGCTTTGGCGCCCCACGGTCTTAACATAGGTTTTCCTTCCCCTCCCGATCCAGTTTTTCAATTGGCCGGAGAGCCCCCGTCTCGGCTAAGCTGAGTGGCAGCAGCAGAGCCGCTGCCTTTGTTTTCACCGTCCGAAAATCTGACCGGGCCCGGTCGCCCCGCCACAATCGACACATTTCAAAGGACGAACAGGAGGGGTGGTGTCCTTATTGCTCCTGGAGCGGGCAAAGCACGGGGAAACCTCGATCCGGCCGCGGCCGGGCGAACAGTACCGGTTTCACTTCGATATGTCGAAGTGCATCGGCTGCCGGTGCTGCGAAGTGGCCTGCGCCGAACAAAACGGCAATCCGCTCGAAATCAACTGGCGCCGGGTCGGCGAGATCGAGGGCGGCGCGTATCCCTACGCCCAGCGGTTCTACCTCTCGATGGGCTGCAACCACTGCCTGGATCCGGCGTGCCTGGCCGGCTGCCCGGTCAATGCCTACTCGAAAGACACGGCCACCGGGCTGGTGCTGCACAGTGCCGACGCCTGCATCGGGTGCCAGTACTGCACGTGGAATTGCCCCTACGGCGTGCCGCAGTACAACCCGGAGCGCGGCGTGGTGGGCAAGTGCGATATGTGCTTCGGCCGCCTGGCGCAGGACCGGGCGCCGGCGTGCGTGGACGCCTGCCCCGAAGCCGCCATCGAGATCGAAACCGTCGATATCGCCGCCTGGCGCGGCAACTTCGACCTGGCGAACGCTCCCGGGATGCCCGCCGCCGATCACACAATTTCCACAACCCGCATCACCGTGCCGGATACGGCTCCAGCCCAATTGGAGCGCGCGGACCATCACCGCGTTCGCCCGGAGCATCCGCACCTGCCGCTGGTGGCGATGCTGGTGCTGACGCAGCTTTCCGTGGGAGCCTTCGCGTATCTGGCCGCCATGCATGCCACGCGGACCGCGCCGGCCATGGCGACGCTCCTGGTGGCGTTTCTCTCGCTCGGAGCCTCGACCCTGCATCTCGGCCGCCCGATCTACGCCTTCCGCGCGCTGCGGATGTGGCGCCGTTCCTGGCTCAGCCGCGAGGTGCTGCTGTTTTCGCTGTTCGCCGGCGCGGCGGCCGTCTCGGTGTGGGTGCCCGGCCTGACGCTCGCCGCGGCGCTGCTCGGCGCGGCCGGGGTCACGGCCAGCGCCTGCATCTACCTCGTCCCGGCCCGCCCCGCCTGGAACACCAGGAGCACACTGGCCGATTTCTACCTGACCGCGCTGCTGCTCGGCCCGTTGTTTCTCGAAAACTGCGGGGTGCCGGCGCCGCGCCTGGCCATTTGCGCCGCGGCGGCCGCGCAGCTCCTGAATCACCTGCTGCGTTTCCTGCGGATGACGGGCTCGGACGAATTCGAGCTGCGCGCTTCCGCCCGGCTGCTGGCGAACGACCTCCGCGGCCTGTTCCTGCTGCGGCTCGGGCTGCTGATCGCAGGCGGCATGGTGCTGCCGCTGACGAGTCACCTCGCGGCCGCCTTCGGCGTCGCACTGGCCGGCGAGCTGCTCTCCCGCTATCTTTTCTTCGTCTCCGTGGTGCCGAAGAACATGGCGGCCTCGTTTTTCCGGAGACCGGCGGCATGAACCTCAAGCACCTCATCGGGCTGGACACGCTGGCCGAAAGCTACGCCTACGCCGACGATCCCGAGTTCGGCCACGTCACCGCTTCGCGCGTCGCGGACCGCTGGACGGCGACGACCTGCGGCTACTGCTCCGTCGGCTGCGGCATGCTCATCGGCACGCGCGAAGGCCGCGCCGTCGCGGTACGGGGCAACCCGAACCACCCGGTGAACCGAGGCAAGCTTTGCCCCAAAGGCCTTTCCGAGCACCATACGCTGGCCGCGCCGGGGCGGGCGCTCTATCCCATGCTGGACAGCCGCCGCGTGAGCTGGGACGAAGCGCTGGAGGCCATGATCGCCCGGATTCGGGGCATCCAGGAACGGCACGGCCGCGAGGCGTTCGCGGTGATCGGCACCGGCCAATTGGTAACCGAAGAGTTCTACGCGCTCGGAAAGCTGGTGCAGCTCGGCTTCGGCACCAACAATTTCGATGGCAACACGACGCTCTGCATGGCGAGCGCCGTCTCCGGCTATAAGCGCTCCTTCGGGAGCGACGGCCCGCCCGGCTGCTACGACGACCTCGCCAAAGCCGATTTCATCCTGCTGATCGGTGCCAATATCGCGGAAAACCATCCGATCCTTTGCCAGCGGCTGCTGGAAAATCCCGGCGCCACACTGGCCGTCGCCGATCCGCGGATCACCAAGACCGCGATGCTCGCCGACATTTACCTGCCGGTCAAGCCGCGGTCGGATATCGCGCTGATCAACGCGATCGCGCACGTGCTGATCCGCGACGGCTTCATCGACCGCGAATATATCGACCTCCACACCACCGGATTCGAGGATCTGAAGCGCCATCTCGAAAAATTCACGCCGGAATTCGCCGCCGGCATCACCGGGCTCGATGCCGGCCTGATCGAGCGCGTGGCGATGCTCTACGGCCGCGCCAAGGCCGCCTTCATCGGCTGGACGATGGGGGTCAACCACTCCACGCAGGGCGCCGAAACCGTCAACGCGATCAACAACCTGGCGCTGCTCACCGGAAACATCGGCCGCGCCGGGGCGGCGCCGTTTTCGATCACCGGGCAATGCAACGCAATGGGCACGCGCGAGGCGGGCTTCACCTCCAGTCTGCCGGGGTACCGCAAATTCGAGAGCGCGCAGGACCGCGAAGAGCTGGCCCGGCTGTGGAACATCGACGCGGCCCGCATTCCCACGGCGCGCGGGCTGGCATACCCCGATATCATCGAGGCCGCAGTGGCCAGGCGCGTGCGCGGGCTATGGATCATCGCCACCAACCCGGTGGTTTCGTTTCCCAACCATGAGGTGCTGCTGCAGGCGCTCGAAACCCTGGAATTCCTGGTGGTGCAGGACGGCTTCCATCCGACGCCGACCTCGGCGATGGCCCATCTGGTGCTGCCCGCGGCCATCTGGGGCGAAAAGGAAGGCACCTACACCAATTCCGAGCGCCGCGTGAGCAAGGTCAACGCGGCCGTGAATCCGCCCGGCGAAGCACGGCCGGATTTCGATATTTTCCTGGACCTCGCGCAGCGGCTCGGCGTCCGCGACGAACTGTTTCCGGGCTGGCGCGGGCCCCGCGACGCGTTCGAGGAATGGAAGCGCGTCTCGCAAGGCCGCCTCTGCGATTACAGCGCGATGACCTGGGAGGCGATCGAAGCGGCCGGCGGCATGCAATGGGGCGGCGAGCGGCTCTACACGGACGGCATATTTCCGGCCGAGGGCGGACGCGCGCGGCTGTACGCCATCGAGTGGGAGCCGTTCCCCGAGCAGCCGAACCGCGAGTACCCGTTCGTGCTGAACACGGGACGCACGGTCGAGCATTGGCACACGCGGACCAAGACGGGCGCGGTCGCCATCCTGAACGGCATGTCGCCGCGCGCCTGGCTGGAGATGAACCCGCGCGACGCCCGGCGGCTCAAGCTGAAGCCGCACGACCGCGTCTCGGTGGTTTCGGCACGCAGCCGGGTGGACGGCGTGGAGCTGCGCGTCACAGAGATCGTGGCGCCCGGCCAGGTGTTCATGCCCTTCCACTATGTGGAGGCCAATTCGAACCGCGTGACCCAGAGCGCCTACGATCCGATCTCGCGGGAGCCGAATTTCAAGCAGTGCGCCGTAAAAGTGATCAAAACCGAAGCAGTAGGAGTTGGCACATGGAAGACCTGGTAGTCATCGGCAACGGCATGGCCGGGATCGCCTGCCTGGAACAGATCTTGAAGCATTCGCCGAAGTTCCGCGTCACCGTCTTCGGCGAGGAGACGCACGTCAATTACAACCGCATTCTGCTCTCCTCGGTGTTGGCGGGGGAGCGCACGGCGGATGAGATCACGCTGAACCCGCTCGAATGGTATCAATCGAACGGCATCACGCTGCGGCTCGGCGTGCGGATCGTCGACATCGACCCCGCGGCGCGCCTGGCGATCGGCGACGATGGCTCGGTGACGCACTACGACAAGCTCCTGATCGCCACGGGAAGCCGCGCCTTCCTGCCGCCGATCAGCGGGCTCAACAAAGAGAACGTCTTCACGTTCCGCAATCTCGACGATACGCGCGACATCCTCGCGGCCGCGCGGCCGGGCGCCAAGGCGGTGGTGATCGGCGGCGGCTTGCTCGGCCTCGAAGCGGCGCGCGGCCTGCAGGTGCAAGGCTGCGAAGTGACCGTCGTCCATCTTCTCGAAACCCTCATGAACATGCAGCTCGACATGACGGGCGGCGAGTACCTGCAGCAGAAGATGGAGCAGCTCGGCGTGCGCGTGCTGACCAGCCGCGTCACGCAAAGGCTGCTCGGGGAAGACAAGGTCGAAGGCATCGAATTCGCCAACGGCGAGCTGCTGGAGGCCGATCTGGTCGTCATCGCGGCAGGCATCCGGCCGAATGCCGACCTCGGCCGCAAGGCCGGCGTGACCGTGAACCGCGGCATTGTGGTCAACGATTACATGGAAACCTCCGATCCGCGCGTGTTCGCCGTGGGCGAGTGCGTGGAACACCGCGGGCAGGTCTACGGGCTGGTGGCGCCGCTGCTCGAACAGGGCAAGGTCCTGGCGGCCACCATCACCGGCAACAAGGGCCCCACCTTCGAGGGATGGAAGCCCGCGGCCAAGCTCAAGATCATGGGCGTCGATGTGTTTTCGGCGGGCGAAGTCGTGGAAACCGAGGGCGCGCACGCGGTGCGGTACGAAGATCCGGCGATCGGCGTCTACAAAAAGCTGATCATCCGCGATAACCGCCTCACCGGCGTGGTTCTGGTGGGCGACGCCGCCGATAGCGGCCGCTACATGGAGTGGCTGCGGACGAACGCCGATCTGCTGGTCCGCCGGCGCAACCTGCTCTTTCCGGAGCCGGCCGCCGACCAGGGCCAGTCGATCGCCGATATGCCCGATGGCGAGACGGTCTGCGGGTGCATGGGGGTGACCAAAGGGCAGATCATCGCCGCGATTCACGAGCGGGGCGTCAACACCATGGCGCAGCTCAAGGAGTGCACGCGCGCCTCGACTGGCTGCGGAAGCTGCTCGGGCACCTGCGAAGCGCTGCTCAAGGCCGTGGCGCCGGGATTCGAGGAAGAGACGAAGAAGCTGCTTTGCAAATGCGTACCGTTCACGCAGGAGAGCCTGCGCGAAATCATCCGCTCGCAGCGGCTGCGCTCGGTGCAGCAGGTGTTGCAGATCTACGGCAACGGCATCGGCTGCGAGGTCTGCAAGCCGGCATTAAGCTACCTGGTCGATGTCATCTGGTGCGGCGATCACGAAGAGGACCGCTCGGCGCGCTTCATCAACGATCGCGTCCACGCCAATATCCAGAAGGACGGCACATTCTCCGTGGTGCCGCGCATGCGCGGCGGCGTGACGTCGCCTGCCGAGCTGCGCCGCATCGCGGATGTCGCGGAAAAATACAACGTCCGCATGGTCAAGATTACCGGCAGCCAGCGCATCGACCTGCTGGGCGTGCGCAAGAGCGATCTGCCGAAGATCTGGGCGGACCTCGGTATGCCCTCCGGCCAGGCGTACACCAAGGGCGTTCGCATGGTGAAGACCTGCGTGGGCACCGAGTTCTGCCGCTTCGGAGTGCAGGACGCGATCCGCACAGGAATCGAACTGGAGCGGCGGCTCGAAAACCTGTACACGCCGCATAAGACCAAGATGGCGGTGACCGGCTGCCCGCGGAACTGCTCGGAGGCCACGGTGAAGGACATCGGCCTCGTGGGGCAGGAAGGGAGCTGGCAGGTGGTGGTCGGCGGCGCAGCGGGCAAGCGCGTCCGCAAAGCGGATCTGCTGATCACCGTCGAGAGTACCGAAGAGGCGCTCGAGGCCGCGATGATCTTCTTCCAGTATTACCGCGAGAACGCGAATTACCTGGAGCGCACGTACGATTTCGTGGAGCGCGTGGGCATCGAGAAGGTCCGCAAGGAAACCGTCTACGCTCCCGCGGCGCAGAAGAAGGCGCTGCTCGCGCGGCTGCAGAAATCGAAGACGCTCTCCCGCGATGCTTGGCTCGAGCGCGAGGCGCCGGTGCATCCCACGCAGTTCGTCCAGATCGAACCTTTGGAGGCCACAATTCAATGAAATGGATTCGTGTGACGGCCGCGGAGCAGATTCCGCTCCGCGAAGGCCGCAGCGTGCAGATCGACGGGACGGAGATCGCGATTTTCAACCTCGGCGACCGCTTTCTCGCCGTGGATAACGCCTGCCCGCACCGCGGCGGTCCGCTGTGCGACGGCATCGTTTCCGGCGCCACGGTCGCCTGCCCGCTGCACGGTTACAAGATCTGCCTCGAAAGCGGCAACATGCTTTCGCCGGACCTCGGCGTCCGCGTCGACACCTATCCGGTGCGGGTGGAGGACGGTGTCGTTCTGGTTCAGATCGAGCCGGCCAAAGACCGCGCAGCCTGACCGTCGCGAGGCCCAAAACCGCCACGGTCTGGCGGCTTTGCCGCATAAAGTTCGTGTTTTCAATCCATCGTTTTTGAAAACCGCCAATTTTGGCGGTTTTCGATCGGGCAGGAGGACTCGCTTATGTCGTTCCGGGACTTTCGGAAGGCCGGCCACGCGCCTACGCTCGCGGCAGCATTTCTCTACTTCGACGCCAGCTTCATGGTCTGGGTCATCCTGGGCCCGCTCGGACCGTTTATCGGCGAATCGCTCAAGCTTTCGTCCACGCAGAAAGGCCTGCTCACCGCCGTGCCGCTGTTGGGTGGCTCGTTCTTCCGGCCGATCCTCGGCTGGATGACAGAGCGCTTCGGCGGACGCCGGACGGGACTCATCGGGCTGGCGGTCAGCCTCGTGCCGCTGCTCGCCGGATGGCAGCTTGCCCATAGCTTCGGCGAGTTCCTCGCCGTCGGGATTCTCCTGGGGGTCGCGGGCGCCAGCTTCGCGGCGGCGCTGCCGCTGGCGAGCGCCTGGTATCCGCCGCAGTATCAGGGCATCGCCATGGGCATTGCGGGTGCGGGCAATTCCGGAACGCTGCTGGCCACGCTCTTTGCGCCGCGCCTCGCGCAGGCGTTCGGCTGGCACAACGTGTTCGGGATGGCGGCGATCCCGATTGCGGCCGTGTGGATTGCGTTCTTCCTCATGGCGCGCGAGGCTCCGGGCGCGCGCGTGGCGAAGCGCTGGAGCGACTACGCGCCGGTGCTGCGCGAAGCGGATACCGGGTGGTTCTGCTTCCTTTACAGCCTGACGTTCGGCGGGTTTGTCGGATTGGCGAGCTATCTCTCGATCTTCTTCCACGATCAGTACGCGGTCGGCAAGGTGCACGCGGGCGACCTGACTACCGTGGTGGTGGTCTTCGGCAGCTTCCTGCGGCCCGTGGGCGGGCTGCTGGCGGACCGGCTGGGCGGCTACCGGATGCTGCTCGCGCTGCTCGCCGGAATCGGCACATGCCTGCTGGGAGTCGCCACGCTGCCCGCGCTGCCCGTCGCGCTCGGCCTGCTGGTGCTCGCGATGGCGATGCTCGGGATGGGAAACGGCGCGGTGTTTCAGCTCGTGCCGCAGCGCTTTGCCGGCCGGGTCGGGATCGTTACCGGGATCGTGGGCGCCGCCGGGGGCTTCGGCGGATTCGTGCTGCCCTCCGTGCTCGGCACGCTCAAGGACCGCGCCGGCAGCTTCGGCCCCGGCTTCGCCCTGTTCGGCGGGATGGTGCTTGTGGGCGCGCTGGCGCTGCTGCGTCTGGGCCGCGTATGGCGGGCGTCGTGGAGCCCGGAAGCCGCGCGGCGCGCCGGCCTGGCCGCCGCGCCGGCCGGTGCGGACCGGCTCGCAGCCGCGAACACTACCGTCAGCCCTTAATCACTCCGAGCGGGCGCAGGCGGGCCACTTTGCGCGCGAGCCCGGCGTTGTGGACCACCTCGATCACTTCATCGACGTTCTTGTAAGCATCGGGCAGCTCCTCGAGAAGGCCATCGCGCGTTTCGCTTCGCACGAGAATGCCCTGGGCTTCCAGTTTCTTCTGTTCGTCATGCGCGTTCCGGCCTTTTTTGGCGGCCGTGCGGCTCATCAGGCGTCCCGCGCCGTGGCAGACGCTGCCGAAGGTTTCCCGCATGGAGCCTTCCGCGCCCACCAGCACCCACGAAGCCGTGCCCATGCTGCCCGGAATCAGCACCGGCTGCCCGATGGCGCGATAGGCCTCCGGCAGCTCCGGATGGCCGGGCGGAAATGCCCGCGTCGCGCCCTTGCGATGCACCAGCACATCCGCCACAGCGCCGTCGATGTGATGCTGTTCCCGCTTGGCGATGTTGTGGCAAACAT
>Ga0070739_10008052_pt1 | contig 10923 bp, 9 predicted proteins | sample Coa_R1_7_FD_66445 | JGI IMG/M metagenome (GOLD analysis project Ga0070739, IMG submission 66445) | Surface soil microbial communities from Centralia Pennsylvania, which are recovering from an underground coalmine fire - Coalmine... | ecosystem: Environmental > Terrestrial > Soil > Unclassified ... | reverse complement strand
GCTCCTGGACGAAGTGCTCTTCCCGCACATCCGAGAGCGCCTCGTCCGCAAGCTTCACCGAGAGGAACGGGGCAAGCGCCTCAAGCGCTTCAGACTCCTCGTTCCAGTCCAACCGAGACTGGATGGCACGCAACGCCGCAAACACGTCGGCGATAACGGTTGCACGACAACCGGGCGGTAAATAGGGGACCAGCATGGCTCGTGCCCAAGCTAGTATGGCACTGTCCCCGATCGCCTGGGATGCTGCGAGGGCCTCGGCCAGTACGTCCCGCCGCTGTGCAGGGGGTAGGTACTGGCCGAGGCGAGCGAAGTTGTTCGCGCGGTCGCTTGCCTCCTCGATCTCGCGCGTTGCCGCTAGGATCTCGGTTACTACAGACGATCTTCGGGTGGGTGGAACATAGGGGAGGAGCTCGGTGAGGGCGTAAATACGATCACTCGTGTGCCAACACTTCCGAGCGATTTGGAGCGCTGTATTGATCGTCTGGGGCTGCAGGGTATCCGATATAAGCGGAATTGCCGTCTTCAACACTATTGCAAGGGCAAATGGTGTAAGAGCCTTGTGAGCAGCGATTAACGCCTCTTTGAGCACCTCATTGCGTTGGCCAGGCGACAGGGCCAACGCGAGCGAAGCCAACGCACGTGCTCGGTCATCCTCCGGGCCAATTTGTCGGGTCAAATCCAGGGCCGTCGGCAACAGCCCCGTTGGAAGTTGGGATGCGATCCCCTCGATGACTCGACGCGGAAATACCCCCCAATAGAGATCCTTCACTCGGTGAAGAGGACTTACGCCCCAGGCTACGTCCTGTAGGATCTCCCGGAAAACTTCGTCGCGCTCCTCTGGTGGTAATAGCGGGACAAGGGCCACGAGAGCTTCAGCATGTTGGGCGTCCCGGCGCTCGAACTCTTCGGGCTCGTAGGCAGGGAGGTGCTTGATTTCATCCACCGCCCGGTGTGCCTCAGCCAAGGTACTCGGGCGCGCTTCTGCATCAAGGAGCGGAATGAGCAGTGCCAGGGCCCGGGCACGGACGTAGGGGTCGTCGGCCTCCCGGGCCATTGTGAGCGCGGCGGCAAGCGCCTCACGCATCAACGCCTCATGCCCCCGCTCAAATAACGGCGCGTGCAACGTGGCCAGTGCGTGGGCTCGCTGCCAGATGTTCGGCATCTGTGTAACGTAGGCAAGCGTGCGCGCTCCGTCCCACATGCCTTCCGTTGTCAACGCCAAAAGCAACTCGGGTGGGATATTTCCCGCCAACGAGAAAATGCTGGCCTGCACCAGCGCGCAGTGAATCTGGCACCCCAACTTTGCCGTTCCAAGGTCCTCGGCCATGTCCCAGACGAGTTCGATACTGTTCAGGAACCGGCGATAATGCCCAAAAACGGCGACGTGTGTGGTTGCCCAGGCTGGATCGACGACCAGATCGAACAGATCGTCGAACGGATATTCTCCCGAGAGGTGAACCACATAGTAAGCAAGAGCGTAGGAGCTCTGGTGGTCCCGCCAGTGGCTACAGTACTCGATCAGCCGATCGCGCACGTCTCGCACGTCATCCGATGCCAGGACTCGCTCGAACTCGTCGGCGAGCAGCGCGTGAGCGAAGGCGTAGGTCCCGGCGCTCTCGTCGATTGTCAACCAGCGGACGATTTCCCATGGCAGGCCTCGTAGATCACTCAGGCTCAGGCCGGTCATTGCGCGGATGTCGCGGGCCCCGAGCGGCCCTTCGGCCACGACCATAAGCGCGAACAGGTCCTGGAGGCCGTGCTGCCCGTACCAACTGTCGTTCAACTGCGCCCACTGCTGCTTCACATACTCGCTGAAGCCGGGTGGCGTTCTGTCGAGTAGTGCAGACGGGTCCTCCTGGTTCCGTATGGCCCGAAGCAGCGCGTCGACCAGGTGGTGTAGGTAGAGCGGGAACCCCATCGTCCTTGCGTCGACGCGGGTCACGAAGGCGGCGTCGGTCGCGAACCTGGCCAGCTCGCTATCCTCCGCTTGCCTCAGCCAGTCGGCGATGGCCGATCGTGAAAGGCGATCGATGGAAAAGCGCCTCACCTCATTGGATCCGAACTGGTCCCGCAATTTGCGCATCTGAATGGGCTCTTCGGCCCCAGCCGCGCGCACCGCGACGAGGACAAAGACCCCGTCCGATAGTGGGTTTGGCAACGGGAGCGAGAAAGCCGGGCGGAGATCGCGAAGCTCATCGAGGGCATCGATGACGATCACCAGCGGTTCCCCACGTGGCGGCTCAACATCCCTCACGATGCCGAAGATGCGCTCCCGAATCTCTTGCTCGCTGCTTGGCAGCGGCTCGTCGCGCCCGCGCCAGACAAGGAGTTGGCGCAGCAGGTTGCGTAGCCCCATAAGGAGATCGAGCGTGACATCGTATCGCGAATTGAAGAGATGGTAGACCGTGAAGCGGCCCTGCGCGCGGCGCCGGACGATCCAGTTGGCCAACAAGGCGCTCTTCCCAAAGCCCGCACCCGCGGTGATAACCATCCATCCTGAGCCACCGCTGGCCACAAAGTCGTCCAGACAGCGCAGCTCATCGTCGCGACCAGCGAAGAGCGTGGTGTGGCGCGCTAGGAGCTCCTCAACACGGGCCGCGACCTCCAGACCCGCATACCGCTGAGCACTCGTGGCCCAACTTAGCGCATGGCCCAACTGACCGAGGAAGATTTGTTGCTCTGCCACGGCCTGCGCGAATGCCGTCTGGAGGTCGTGCAGGCGGGTCTCCAGATGCGCTACAGCCGCCAGCGTCTCTGCCGTCCTATAGGCCACCAAGTCCAGGAGTACCTGATCATGAACAAGCGCATCCAGGCGCGCCAAGATGCCGGCCAGCTCCCGGCGCTGGTCGTCTTCGATCAAGGCAAGTCGCCGATCGAGGTGGCGGTAAGTTTCGCGCAGCACGGCTTTCTGAAAGGCGACCCACGCCCCGTGGTGCCGTGGACTTTGCAGTACTTCACCGAAGGTGCCGACCAGGACGGTCGGCAATCGGGCCAGTAGGCGACGTTCGAGGAAGTTGTGGAAATCCGAGGCCTCCACCGATACATGCTGGTGGATGCAGTTCAGGAGTGCGTCCCGCAGGGCGACTTCGTCGTCGACGAGGAGCGCTTTGAGGACGGCCGTCGAGAAGGGGGTAGGCTCGTCTGGAAAGAGCCGAGGCGTAATCTCCTGAAAATCCAGCAGAACTGCGCGGCTAGTGGCTGCCCATGGTTCTTGCTCAAGTTGCCGAAGTGCCGTTCCGAACGCCTCTACCAGCGCCCGCTGTAGGTCGTGGTTGTGTCGTTCCGTGTGGTCGTCGAGCTGGCTGGAGCAGGCGGCAGCAATACCAGTCGCAATGAGACTACTGAGGGTGCCGGTTGCGATGACAGGCCCGGCAACGTAGGCGCTCCCAGTGAGAATTGGGAGGAGGACAAGCGACGCCGCAGACCGTCCCAGCATGTCTAACCGCTTTTCTCGCCCAGGAGGGGCGCGGACCTGTCCATCAGCAGCGCGTTAGTCCCTGGGATAGCGATCGGCGTGCAACAATAGCGGCCCACATGCCACATCATCCTGTTGCAATCCCATCACGACCGGCCACTGCTTGGCAGGGTCATCATAGTGGACCCGGCCACATGACTGGCAACGTTTTTGGGACGCGGATCATCCCCGCCGCCGGCCTAACGGTCGCCGTCAGCCTTTCGGCAGCGGGTCTGCTGTCGTCCTAGCTGACGTTGGCCGCTAAGGCTTGGTAAGCAGGGAAGAGTTCGGCCCACCGCGCCGCTCGGTCGCGGCGCTCATGGCCGGCGAGGTAGGCGGCGAGCTCTTCGACATGGAGCTGCACCCCGGCCCCGTAGGCGGCGAGCTGGTCCAGGGGCATCCCCCGTTCCTCGAGGACCAGGAGCGTCTGGTCGCCAGCGGCAGTCAGCGTGAGCTCGTCGACGAGCTGGGTTGGCTCGTCCGCGGCCGTGGTCCGTAGTACCAGCCGCTGCGGGGGCGCGCACACCTCCACCCGCCCCGTTCCCTCCCAGCCGCTGGTCAAGAACCGGGCGCGGAACGCCCCGCCGAGGCGCAGGTCGCCCGTGACCGCGCCGATCCAGTGGGCAAGCCGGCGGGGATCCGTGAGAGCCGCCCACACCTCGGCGATCTCAGTGGCGAAGCGGGCTTCCATCCGCACGATGCCTTTGCCATCGGCAGCGCGTAGGCTGCCCAGGAGGCGGTCGCCGCCACGGGCGTTGCTGGTCATTAGATGCTCCTTCATTCGCATTTTCCCTGGCCCATCGCGGTCGGCCGGACAGCCAGCCGCTGCTCCCCATCCTCCCGCTCGGGTGGAGCTTCACGACCAATTCTAGCTAGTTATGTGCGGGGCGGTCGGCGGTGGCGACCACGCTGGCCACGACGATTTCGCCGCTATGTCGGCCACAACCCCGAGGAAGCACCGCATTTATGAGGGAATTACCCACACTGCCGACATTGTGAGCGGGTCAGTCCGACTGCGACTGTTCTCGAAGTGATGGACGGGACATCGATCTGCCGCTGGCCAGCGGTCCGCCGGGTAAGCCGTTCACCGTTACCGGCTGGGGATGATCCGCGTCCCAAAAACGTTACCAGTCATGTGGCCGGGTCCACATCATAGGATTCGCTGAGTCCTTGTCGCCACTCCAGCGGTATGCTCATCGCCCTTAGTGTCAGTTGCCGGCGCCGCAGACGTGGCGCTCACGTCTGCGGCGCCGAAGGCACGGAGGGATTTCGCTATGGTCAGCACTAGTGGGGCAAGGGGTAGGCAGGCGCCTCGGCAACGGCGGGAGTACCGCGCGTGGACACGTTCCCGAGTGGTGCAGATAGCGTGATGTTTTTGACGTTATCTTGCTCCTCCAACCTGTGTACATACAGGAGATTGGGGCGAGAGTGGTGGAGGTAATGGGCTAGCCTGCTCTGAACATGGTTCGTGGCGTCGTCAGTTGGCTGCGGGCCGGATCCTCCGCCGGAGGCAAGGGGTCGTCCGCCACGCTCGCCGCGGCCACGGCGAGCGTGGGTGCGCGATGGTTGGTTATAGAAATAGAAGGGTTGGATTTTGGCGGCCGGGGGCGAGCTGCCGAGAATGGGGCTTCTCGGCAGGTGAAGGCGCGACATCGCTCAGACGCGCTGGCCGTTACAATGACGCACTATCGGCGGATCGGGCACGTCGAGGTCACGAGGATGTACGCAGAGATCGAGCTCCACAACTTCCGCGGCATCCGTCGGCTCGCCGTTGAGCAACTCGGCCGCGTGAACCTCCTCGTCGGCCCAAACAACGCCGGCAAGACCAGCTTCCTCGAAGCACTCTGGCTTTTGCAGGCGCCGGGCAATCCCACGCTGGTCAACAATGCCGGCGGCTTCCGCGGACTCAGCACGCAGCTTCAAGGGCAGAATCCTGCCTGGTACGGCCTGTTTCTAAATATGGACCGCTCAGCACGGATCCAGATCATCGGGCGGTTGGTCGACGGGCGGACCGAGCAGCTTTCCATCTCCTTGGCCAACGAGTGGGCACAAGGCAGCCTCCCGACGTCTAATGGCGCCAAAACGACCCCGCCGGTCGAAGAGACTGCCTCGCCGACCCTGATGGTGGAGACACTCTACTATGACTTCCGGAAAGACGATGGGCCGTCGGTGCGCTCGAGCGTGTCCGTCGGATTGGGCCAGGTTGGCCTTCAACTCCATCCGGAACTCACTTCGCGACAGGCCATCTTCCTCGCAGCCCGGTTCCACAGCCCGCCGGAAGAGATTGCAACTCGGTTCACGACAGTTCAGGACACGACCGGTATCGCCCCTTTGGTGAAGAGCCTCGGCGTGCTGCAGCCAGGACTGGAGAACCTCTCGCTCGGCTATCGGATGGAAGGGGGGCAAGCCCAAATCCAACTTCGCGCGCACCTTCGCGGGCTTGACCCCCCGATTCCACTGCAGCTTTTGGGGGAGGGCGTGGGGCGGTTGATGGACATCCTGCTGGGAATCAGCAGCGCCCGCGAGGGCCTCCTGCTCATCGACGAAGTCGAAAACGGCCTGTATTACCAAAACATGGAAACGGCCTGGCGGGCGATCGACGTCGCCAGTCGCGAAGCCAAGGTCCAGGTCTTCGCGACCACGCACAGCGCCGAGTGCGTGCAGGCGGCCGTCCGAACCTTCGAGGGTAAATCGGCCAAGGATTTCCGGTTGTACCGGCTCGAGCGAACGGGAGAAGGGGTACGGGTCGTGGCCTATGACCACGAAGCGGCGGCAAGCGCCGTCCGGTTCGGTCTCGAGTTTCGCTAGTGGACGGCGTGGCTGCCGCTCCACCGCCGGGAGGCATTACCATCTCGCGGTCCAACCTGCTCCTGGTTGAGGGACCAGAAGATCAGCGATTCTGGCGCTCGCTGCTGCACGACCGGCGAGGCGACGTGCAGGTGGAACAGACCGAGGGGAGGGACAATCTGCTTCGGCTGCTGCCCGGCTTGGTCCGCACACCGGGATTCGGCCAGGTGCGCTGGCTCGGCATCGTCCAAGATGCGGACGCCGACGCCGACGCCACCTTCCGACGCATCTGCGGCGCGTTGCGCCGCGCCTCACTCCCCGTGCCTCGCCGTCCCTGGACGGCGATGGAGTCGGCACTCGCCGTTGTGGCGATTGTCCTCCCGGACGGGGTGAGCCCAGGCGATCTCGAAACGCTGCTGTGGCAGGGACTCCAAACCCTCCCTGCCGCAGCATGTGTCAACGACTACGTGCAGTGCTTGGAAGCGAATAACCTTGCCCCGCAGCGAGCATCGAAAACGCGGGTGTACGCCTACCTCGCTTCGCTCCCGCATCCCGAGCAACGCCTCGGCCACGCGGTCCTCGCCCATCAGGTGCCACGAGAGAAGCTCGAGGAGATCCTGAGCCTCATCCCCACCCAGTAGCGGCTCGGATATCGTCATTCCCAGAACGCTGAGGCGTTCTGGGAAGTTGGGGGCTGCGAAAAGTGGTCGAGAGAACGTGGAGCATCTGGCGTTATCTTGGCCCAGTCAGCGCACCGTCAAGCGTGAAATTTTGGCAAGTGGGCCAGGGAATGGCTGTTATCTGGCCTTGGAGCATGGCGCTGCCACGAACCACGAGCGATTATGTTTCTCGTGATTAGGGAATTTTTATCATAACTTTGTTGCAAGACTTGCAACGATAGATGACTGACCTATCTTCTATTGTCTTTTTGCCAGAGGTTCCTTTACAAAAGCGACACTGCTTCCTGATTTCAGCCGGCAAGCGCTGGCGCAGCTCTCGTTCCTGCATCATGCGACGCCCACTGTCGACTGCCCGCTTAAAGCCGTTGCGTTGCGAATATTGGAACGCCTCATCCCACTTAAGCACGGCCTGCTCGCGCTTCCATTCATCAGCACTGCGCAAGCCGAGTCGAGCTAGATTGTAGGGGAGGGAAGCGAATTCGAGGTTGAGCGACAACCCGTTGGGAAACGCTTTCATTTCTTCCTCAAGCTGCGCAGCCACCATCCCTGCCTCGGGACTAGTCTCGAAGCGGGCTACGACGCGCAGCTGCGCGTCGCGCAGGTTGACTTGAATCTGCTCGGCCAGCAGCGGAATCCATAGTTCCTGCGCCGGTCCTCTGCTCAGCCGTGCCGCCTCATCTGCGGCTTTCCGTCCCGCGACGATCTCGTCCGCGATCTCGCTGAGGGAGCGCCGCTGGCCCAGCACTACTTTGATCCGTTCCACAGAGGCGGCGGCTTTGAGCGAGAACGGGACGTCGGACGCAAGGATCGCGTCCAATCGCCGCCAGGCCAGGTCGTATAACTTCGCTTGGCGCTGACGATCGCGGCTGACGTCGGCTTCCTTGCGGTCGTGTGCGGCGTGGCGCCAGTTGGCTTGTGCGATGAGCGCGCGGTCCCCGATCTCCTGGCCTATCTGTCTTGCCTGGTGAAAGTACACCTCGCGCCCTCTGGGGTCAGGCGTTGGATCGCCCTCGTCGTCTGCGACACCGAGCGCGATGAAGGCCCAGCCGCGCAACAATTGGGTTCCTCATCGCCCCGCCGGCGCCCTTTGCCGTAGAGCAGTTGATTCAGGTCGTCTCTGGCCTCTGCAACGGCCTCCTCGCGGAAATCGAGCACGTTCCCAATGAGCTTGGCTAACTGGTCCTTCGGCGCGAGACCACCGTCACTTTGCCACTCCTTGGGTGAGATGAGCACCGCTGCTCCGGATTGCCGCCGGTGCTTGTTTTTGCTCGCTCCCCAGTCGGCGTTCTGCCCGGCTTCGGCCCAGCCTGCGAGGCGGCGGAGTCGGTCATCTTCGGGCGACATTCCCTTCTCTGTCGCCATCCGCTGAACTGCCGTAATCAACTCGCGCCGCGGCTCCTGTGCAAGACCACGCGGCTCCCGTGCAAGACCACGGGCTCCCGCCACCACGGCGCGGAGGGTGCGCTTATCGATTCCCGTTCGCTGCGCAAGCTGGCCCACCGTCCAGAGCCCGGCGGCGTCGGGCGTGGGGTGCTCGGCACGTCGATGACTCGACGCCTCAGCACCGAGCTGTTGGCAGATTTCCCAGACGAGCTTGCCGAACGCCGCGTAGTCGTACCCGTACTTGCGATGGCCCTGCATCGTCATGGCCATGCCCTCCAAGAATTTCTCATCCCCTCCCAGCATCGTGCAGTTTAGAGCGGCCAACGACGCGAGTGCCAAAACTGCACCGCTATCGTTTGTGTCAGGCGGTGCCTCCTTCAGCAGGAAGGCAGCCACGATATGCCACGACTGGAGGTCGATGATGGCGGCAGTACTCGGGAAATCGCTCCGCTTTACCGGCGGAGAAATCCTCCGCTGTGCGACCTGGGCAGCAGCGACCAAGGCCGCGACGATGGGCTACGAACAGGGGACGGTGGTGGTGCAAGCAATCACGCCAAGCCTGCCCGATCCAACATTCAGCGATCTGCTCGATGTGTTGATGGTCGCCTGCTTGGTCGTTGTCCTGCTTGTCGGCCTGGTCGTGCTTATTCTGAGCGTCCATCTTATGCGGCAAATCACTACCGGGCAAAAGCCTCCGACCAAGAAGAACGGAGGGCAGTCGAAATCGCCGGCGCCGGCCACTGCCACAGGCACGTCGAAGACGAAATCTCCGACCCCGAGCAAGCGTTCCAGTGGCTCGAAGTCCGCAAGCCGGACCCATCAGGAGGCGGTCCGGCTTGCGGCGGCAACTCAACAACCTGGTCGAGCGGATCGCCTTCTCGGAGAAGAACCGGTGTCCGTCTCATGAGTGCCTATAATCAAAAGTATGAAGCTCTCAACAAACGCCATTTCGATCGCGGGCGAATTCGCTGTGCTTTCACAATTGGCGTTGCGGGGCATTGATGCGAACCTCGCCCTAGGACACACCAAAAGCGTTGATATTCTTGCATCTGATCCAGAAACCGGCAGAATGTTCCGGATCGAGGTCAAAACCAGCTACAACAATCGACCGGCCACGTCAAAGCTGTTTGGCCATACGCTCGATGGGGTGGTCAGCGCGAAAAACGAATCGATCATCGACTCCAGTTTGTTTTACTGCTTTGTCAGAATCTCGCAGGAGACCAATATTTTTACCTACTATATCGTTCCCAGTGCGATCGTTGCCCGGTATGTGCGCGAGCAGCATCAATTCTGGCTCAACCAAAACAACCATCGCCAGGCGAAGTCTGAGGACAGCGCCATCAGGCGGTTCCGGCTTGGTCTCGATGATGGTGGGTATCTGATTGATACGCCATTAGCCAGGGACTATGAGAACAATTGGGATGTGCTGTTGCGGCAAGGCTAGGCCATACATATTTACTCGGGACCCGGCTGTCTACTGAGGCTCGGTCGGTTCGGAGAATGGCGGTTACGCGAACCACGAGCGGTAATGGCGACTACCGGCCATGGTCGGTCGTGGCACGGCCGCTGCGGCACTGACTGGTGGCACCGGCTCGGTCCCCCCTTCCCTCCCCGGCCGGTGCCGGAGAGCCAGCCTCTCATGGTGGAGCCTCTGACGCAAGTCGGGGGCTTCACGTTCGCCGGACTGGAAATTCCATCTTCCGAGAACTGGGCGCTCGCGCCCTTTTATGGAAGTTTGAATTTCAGCGGAAGATGGCGAAAACTGGCGTGGTTAAGGGAAAAAGGAGAAAGGCAGGGTCGGGGCAAACTTCCGAGAAGGGGGGTTATCGGAAGTTGAATGAGGGGAAAAAAGAGCCCCGGCCGGATGGTCCGGCCTGGAGCTGATGGACGCAGGGAGTTCACTGCCAGGACGCTCACACGGCTCGTCTCCAGGCGCCGGCGAGACATGGTCGATCGTCGGCATCCGATCACGCCTTGCCACGACATGCTTTGGCACATAGCTGCACTCACCCGTGGCGGAGTAGTACTCGCCCGAGCACACCGCGCGCGACGGCTCACCCTCGCGGTGTCCGCTAGACGCGGACGTCGGTGTCGGGTGGCCGTTCGTAGAGGTCAGACGTAGCGGGCCGCGGCGGTGCGCGAGCGGCCGCCTTAAAGCTCGCCCGGTTCCGCGTGTATACGACAGCGCTTGATACGTCAGCTGCGATTCGGCGGGACGTCCGGGATCGGGCCGCTCGCCTGCCAGCCGACGATACGCCAGCCGCCGCCGTGCCGCACGCAAATGAGGGAGGCACGGAACTGCCCGCTGGCGTCGCGGAACGCTCCGCTCGGATCCCGGTACTGCGTCTGCTGGACCTGGCGGCCCGTCACCACGGCCGCATCACCGTAGACGCGCACCGCCACGTCGTCCAGAGCGAAGGACGCGTTCCGCAGCGCGTCAGCCCGATAGCGCCCCAACCACTGCTCCTTCGTCAGCATGAAGCCGCGCGGCCCGATGCCGACGAAGTCATCCGTGAAGGTGCGCGCGAGAAAGTCGACGTCGCCGTGCTCTTCGGCGCTCGCCCATGCCTGCGCCAAGTCCGTGATCTGCTCGTCCATGCTGCATGCCCTCCTGCATTG
>Ga0070739_10008051_pt1 | contig 10925 bp, 9 predicted proteins | sample Coa_R1_7_FD_66445 | JGI IMG/M metagenome (GOLD analysis project Ga0070739, IMG submission 66445) | Surface soil microbial communities from Centralia Pennsylvania, which are recovering from an underground coalmine fire - Coalmine... | ecosystem: Environmental > Terrestrial > Soil > Unclassified ... | reverse complement strand
CAACCGGTGCTCAACGTAGCGGCGAACAGCAACGGTAGATCGGTGCAGACGCAGCATCCGGAGGCCAAGCTGGAGGCACGGCTTGTCGATTCAGATCGGTTCAAGTGCCACTTCGGACTGAGAGAGACGGACCGGCAGTTCCCCGTAGGCCTGTTCGCAGGGGAGGTCGCGAAGCCTGCCCGGATCTTTACCGGCGGCAAGAGCGCTATTGATATCGTCGGTGTGGGGAGAGATGGCTCATTCAACCTATTTGAGTTGAAGGCTGGTAAAAACATTTCGGCAGGGATCATCTCTGAGTTGCTTCTATACACGGCAGTGATCCGGGAAGCGGCCCAGGTTAAGCCCCGCATCGGATTCGGCGGCGCGGCGGGTGACCGCGCCAAGGTACGGCCGGATGACGTTAGACAGTGCACGGTCATTCGCGCCGTTCTGCTGGCTGAGGAATTCCACCCGCTTTTGGAGCATCCGGACCTGATCGCCACACTGAACAACGCCGCCGCAGTGAACTGGAACGGACAGGCTGGCGCCAAGCCGGTGTCATTCCTGATGAGTTACGTCCGCGATTTCGAGGATGCCGCTGGAGCCACAGCTTGACTGCCGTCACCCTGACGGTCCATCGGGGGACAAGACAGATCGGCGGTAACTGCGTCGAGGTGCGGGCGCCGGGTGGTGAGCGACTGGTGCTCGACGTCGGTCGGCCGCTGGACGCGTCGTCCGATGCCACGGGGCTTCTCCCGGAGACGCTGGACAGAACGCAGCCGGCCACTGTGCTGATCAGTCACCCGCACCAGGATCACTGGGGCCTGCTGAGCGAGGTGCCGGCGGAATGGCCGGTCCATTGCGGCGAGGCCACGGCTAAACTCATGCGCCTGACGGCCGGAGTGAAGGATGGGTGCATCGAGCGCGCGTTCATCCCGTGGACAAACGGGCTGCCCGTTGGCATTGGACCGTTCGCGGTCACGCCTTTGCTCACCGACCATAGCGCTTTCGATGCGCACATGCTACTGATCGAGGTCGCCGGGAAGCGAATTCTTTACTCCGGAGATTTTCGCCGGCACGGGCGAAAGGCAAAGCTGGTGCGGCAATTGATGGCTTCGCCGCCCAATGTGGATATTCTCCTGCTGGAGGGCACAAATCTCGGCTCGTCAAAACCGACAACCACGGAGCAGGACCTTGAGGCGGAATTCGTCGGTCTCTTTCGCCGGACGCCGGGACGGGTGTTCGTATCGTGGTCCGCGCAGAACATCGATCGCACTGTCACCTTGTACCGAGCCTGCCTTAAGGCTCGACGCGTCCTGGTCATCGATCTCTACACCGCCGAAGTGTTAACGGCAATTAACCCCCATGCCGGGATTCCGCAGCCGGGATGGCCGGGGTTGAAAGTTGTGATCACTTCGGCGTTCGCCCGACTTTACCGAATGAAAGGCCGCGATGAGTTCGTTACCCGAATGGCCGAAGGCAGCGGTATGCCCGCGCGCGTATTGGCGGAGTCTCCCCGGCGTTGGGTAATCATGACCCGGCCCTCACTGATCCGCGATTACCGGCGCGCCGGTGTGAACCCGACGACGGAGGACGCATGGTGCTGGTCGATGTGGCGTGGATACCTGGATCGCGAAGACAACCGCCGCGTACAGGATTGGTTCGAAATCAACAGCGCTAGCGTCTGCCACATCCATACGAGCGGGCATGCGTCCGCGGAGGATCTACGGGCATTTGCGGCGGCGCTGAAGCCGCTGATCGTGGTGCCGATTCACGGCAACGCCTGGGATGAGCATGTAAGAGGGTTCCCGCACATCCGGCGCTTGCGTGACGGTGAGCCGATGCTGGTCTGAGCGAGGCCATCTAGATCTTTCCGTCAATCGACTTGTCCGCTGCACGTTAGCGACGTCGCCGAGAACCCGCATCCGCGAATCGCACTCACAGGGCCAGTTGATAGGTCCAGAACACCGTATCCCGCTTCCAGCCGTTCCGCTCGTAAACAGATTGCGCGGTAGTGTTGGTCGCCTCCGTCGAGAGCATCAGCCGGACAGCGCCGGTGCGGCGGCCGTACTCGGCGGCGGCATCCAGCAGCGCGGTGGCAACGCCGTGGCGCCGCCCTTCGGTCGCTACGAACAGATCGTTCAGGATCAGGATGGGCGCCATCGAGGCCGAGCTGAAGCTCGGGTAGAGCTGCGTGAACCCGATCGCCGCTGAGTTCAGGGACGCCAGGAAAATGACGGACTGGTTATAGCGGAACCGCTCCAGCAGGAACCGGCGCGCTCCCTCCGGGTCAGGTGCCTGCCGGTAGAACTGGCGATACGCGTCGAACAGCGGGACGATGAGATCCAGGTCCGCCACCGTGGCCTGGCGAATCGCAACGCGCGTATGCAGGTTAATTCCCCTTTACCGTGACGATCACGGGCGCGCTGTCCTGCGCGGTCGCGAGCGATCGCACCTGCACCACCTGCGTGCCGGCGGGCAGTGTGTCGGGAATCTGCGCCTGGATCTGTCCCGGGGACGTCGAAAGCAGCGGCAGAGCGACGTCGCCGAAGGTCACGCAGGAGCCGCCCAGCACGTTCGGAGGCGGCGTGGTCTGCGCGACCGCGGTGGCGGCCAGGTTCGCGCCGGTGATGGTGATGAACGAGCCGGGCTTGATGTTGGCCGAGCCATCGGAGGCATTAACGATGCCGGCGGCGCCGCCCGCAATGGCCGGCGCGGGGTCGCCGCCGGGCGCGGGCAGCGGGATGACGCTCAGGCCGGAAAGCGTGATCGCGTAGGCCACCGTGCCGGCCGAATTCACCACCATCGAGCGCGGGCTGACGTTCGAGCGCGCGGTGCCGAAAACTTCGCTCGGCGGATTTTCGGGGACGACAGCGGCGAGCGTATCTTCGCCCGTGGTCAGATCCACCAGCTCCAGCGTGGTGCGCGGATCGTCTTTCGTCGCCGTGGTGATGCTCTGTCGAACGGGAGTGGTCAGGCGCAGAAACGCCGTGCCGCCCATCGGGGCAACGGCCGCGACGTTGCGGTTGCCGGTGTTGATCACCGTCGTCGTAATGCCGCCGATCCCGGGCCCTCCGGGCGTGATGGTGATTTGCGTAGCCCCCGGCTGCGCCGAGCCGCCGACGACCACCAGCGAAGAATTCATGATCAATCCGTCGGTCAGCAGGAACGAGCCGGCCGGTCCGGCGCCGAGCACGCCGTAATACCCCTCGATCGTGCCGGTGATCAACTGCCGCGAGCCCACGTAGGTGTCTTGCGTGCCATCGTAAAGGTACGCCAGTCCGCCGCCGTTGAGGGTGACGATGAACTGGTTGTCCGGCGTGGAAAGCATCCCGATGTAACCGGTCGGACCGGTTGCGAACTTCACCGGCGTCACCGTGTCGGCCGGGCGCACCGTGGCCTGGTCGCCGTTCTGGACCGCCCACTGCGAGCCGTCCGACATAATGAATTGCAGGCCGAACAGGCCCATCGCCATGGCGCGCGGGCTGATCACGGTGCTATTGCCCTGCCGCGGAATGGGCGGGAACTGCACGGTGTCCACTACCTGCCCCAAATTCAAATCCACGATGCTGATGGACTCCCCGCCGGTGTTGCCGACGTAGAGCCGGCTGCCGTCCGTCGACATCGCCATCTGGTGCGGCATCTGGCCCACCGGAATCGGGTTCAGGAACACCTGGTTGACGGTGTCGAAAACCTCGACGCGGTTGTAGGCGGAGTTGGTGATGTAGAGCCGGTTGCGCGGCTCGTCCAGCACGATATCCTGCAAGCCCTCGCCGTTAGGGCCGGTGGGGATCGGGAAGATCATGCCGCGCTGGTCCGGCCCGCGGTAGTTCATGTAGAGCCGGATGGTGGGCGGAATGTTGATGGCCTCCGGCGAAGACAATGTGACGTTGATCGCTGTGCCTTGCTGTGTGCCGGCGCCGGTCCATAGATTGGTGCCAGGCAGCCGCACCACGCCGGAGCGGCCGGGCTCCATGGTGAAAGTGATGCTGGCCGGGGCCAGGCCGCTCGATTGTTGGTAGACGACCGCGGGGGTTCCGGGATTGACCACGCTGAACGTCATGCGTCCTTTGCCGAGATTATTGACCTTCAGCGTTCCGCTGGCGATGCCGCGGTTGCAATCGTCATTGGCCAGGAAGACCTGCGTGGTTTCGGGCGCGATGATCGGGTAATCGTAAAGCTGTCCCAGCGGCAGATGCAGGATGCCGGAATCGGACAAGCCCCACGCCTGCGAACCGTCGGACAGCATCACCATCTTGGACACGATGCTTTCCGGCAGCTTGATTCCAAGCTTGATCGCGAGGTTCGAGGGATCATTCACCAGCAGCGTGCTGGCCAGCGGCGGCGGCGCCGGTGTGGTATTCGCGGCGGTGTTGAAAGCGGCGTATAGGGTGGAGCCGTCCGGCGAAAAGACGCTGCCGCCGACGTTCTGCTGCGTGTTGAAGGCGCCCGTGAAAGGGAACGGCGCGTTGGCGTTGTTTTCCTGCGCGATCACGTCGAGCGTGGTGATATCGTACATGGCCATGCCCGCCATGAACTTCGACCCGTCCGGCGCCATGGAGAGCACCGACGACGCGCCTGCCACCGTGCGGTTGCGCAGCACCACGCCGGAAGCGACCTCATACACGAAGATATACGTGCTGGAATTGGTCGGTGGAATGACGCCCACGATGTATTGGCCGTCCGGCGTCCGCAGCAGCGCGCCGGTGAAGATCTTGGACGGGCGGGGAAAGTTGGTCATGGGAAGGGGAGCCGGCGTCGAAGGCAGAGCCGGCACGGTGACGGGCAGAAGCTGCTGTCCGATGGTGAGGGTGGGGTCGAAGATCGCCAGAGTATTTTGCGGTACCCCGGAGACGACGCCGCTGCCGAGCATGGCGATCAGCACGCGTCCGTCGTTGCCGACCTCGACGCCTTGCGGAATCGAGGGCAGGACTACGGTTTTGACCAGCCGGTTCTGGGAAAGATCGATGATGTTCAGCAGCGGCGATCCGCTGGCCGTCTGTGTGGGAGTCGCGCCGCTGGTGACGTAAAGCCACGCGCCATCCATCGAGATCGCCCCGGCCACCGGGCTCTTGCCCACCGCGATGCTGCCGGTGATCTGCCCGGCCGAGTAATCGTAAATGCTGACTTGGCTTGTGGTGTTGTTGATGAGATAAAGCTGGTGGCGGGCTTCATCGAGGACGATATCGGAGGGCGTGCCGCCGGTCAACCGGATCACGTCGCCAAAGGTGGCGCCCGTAGTCGTCTGGGCGCGCGCCGATGGCAGAGACAGGGCCAGTCCTGCCACAGCGATAACAACGAAGCGAATGCAGTTGGTACACCGAGGGCTCACGAGCAGTATCCTTCCCCAGACGCGGCGGAATGCTTCAGTGTAGCCTAAACCCCCAAGAATGAGGGAAGTTTCTTGAGGCGCGGCCCACCGCCACGTGGTACTATCCGGGCTTCGTCTGAGTGTGGGTCGTGAACGGACGTGAAACAGGCGTCCCAAACGAACCGGCCCGGGGTTGCTCCCGGGCCGGAATCCTGCGTTTAGGCGAGAAAGGAGGCCCCTATGGTGATCATAGGAGTCACCGTTATGTCCGTGATAGCAGTCACGGTCACGATAACGGTCCGCGTGGAGCGGCGCCGTCGTCGTAAGAAGTAACGGCAAAGTTGCGGGCTGGGTTCCGGCCCGCAATCTCCTTCCCCATCATACGCCAATCCGCCGGGCCGTACCAGCCGTTTTTCTGACCGCAACCCGCCCTCTCGTATCGTGTTATAGTCAACAAAATTGAAAATCAAGGTGCGGAATCAGACCCGCCAGACCGTTCTGGCACAGGCCGCCGACGTCGCCGATACCAGCTCGAAGCGGCGCACAGGCCTGCTGAAACATGAGCGGCTGGAGCGGGGCGAGGGGCTGTGGATCGTGCCCTGCGAGTCCGTCCATACCTTCTTTATGAAGTTTCCGATCGACCTGGTCTATCTCGATAAGCGAAAGAAGGTCCGGAAAGTGCGCCATGCGATGCCGGCGTGGCGGATGTCGGCATGTCTCGTGGCGCATTCCGTCCTGGAGTTGCCGGCCGGCACAGTGGCTTCGACCGGTACGGCGGTCGGTGACGAACTGGTCTTCGAAAAGCTGGATTGAGCAATGGCGAAGCGGCTGCTGGTAGCGATGCTCGGTCTCCTGGGCGCTTCGTGTGTCCATGAGCGGCGCGAAGCGCGCGCGCAGCCTGCACCCACGCTCCCCGCGCCGACCACCACCGCGTGGGAGCGGCAGATCCGCAATGCCTCCGATGCCGGTAATGGCGATTACGAACTGAAGGTTCTGCGCGACCGCACCGCGGCCGAGCCGGATGACGCCGCGGCTCGACTGGAACTGGCTAGCGCCTACCGCCAGCGCGGCTATCCGGAGATCTCCCTGGAGATCTGCCGGCTGGCCGCGGCGCGCTTCCCCGCTTCCGGCGAAGTCGAGCTGGCGCTGGTGCGGGCGTTGCGCGACATGGACCGGCGGGCCGAGGCCATCGCCAGCCTGGACGCGTTCCTAAAAGCGCACCCGCAAACCGCGCCGGAGTTCTATTCCTGGGCCGGCATCCTCCGGGACGAAACCGGCGACTGGCAAGCCGGTGAGCCGGCGCACCGTAAGGCCATCGAACTCGCCCCCGAACGCGATTCCCTCCATAACAACCTCGGCTATAATCTGCTCGAACAGAAAAAGTTCGAAGCTGCCGCCGCGGAGTTTCGCGAGGCCTTGCGTTTGAATCCGAACTCCCAGGTCGCGCGTAACAATCTGGGGCTGGCGCTCGCCAATGTGGATGCGGTGCAGGCGCTTCAAAGCTGGCAGGCCGCGACCGATCCGGCGACCGCACATAACAATCTGGCGGCGTTCTGGATCGAAAAAGGGAACTACGCCGAGGCGCGCAAGGAATTGACCATCGCGCTCGGCTATAATAAGGCCCACACCGCGGCGCTGAAAAACCTGGAGCTGGTATCCCGGCTGGATGGAACCGCGGCGTCGCTGCCGGCCAATGCCTCGGATTCGCGGTGGCAGCGCTGGAAGCTGGGGATCAAGCGGCTGTTCGTGGGGCCGATCGATAACACGAAGACCGCGCCCGCGGCGGCGCCGGTGGGATTAACGGGAGAGGAACGATGAAGCAAGCAGCAGTCCGGTTTATTCGGGATGAGCAGGGGCAGGATCTGGTCGAGTACGCTCTGATCGTGGCGGCCGTCGGGCTGGCACTCATTACCACGGTCAATCAGTTGTCGGCGGGGATCGTCAGCCTGTACCAGAGCATCACGGGGGACCTGGCCAGCATCGGCACGCCGGCGGCCTAGGCCGTTTGTGCGGGCAACCATCGCCTGGCTTTTTCCCGATATCGCGCTGGTCGCGGCGGCGGTAACGCTGTTTTATTGTCTATTCCTGTTTCAGGGATATCAAACGCTGTTCCGCGATTCGGATGCCGGTTGGCACATCCGCACGGGTGAGTCCATCCTCGCCACGGGGCGCCTGCCGCGCACCGATCCCTATTCCTTCACCAAAGCCGGCCAGCCGTGGTTCGCCTGGGAATGGGCGGCGGACGTGGCGGCCGGGGCGGTCCATCGCGCGGCGGGACTGCGCGGCGTCGCACTCTTCTACGCTCTCGTCATCGCGGCCGGCGTGTGGATGTGGTTTCGCCTGCACTGGGCGACGGGCGGTAATTTCCTGATTGCCTGCGCCATGGCTCCGCTGCTGCTCACGACGTGCAGCATTCACTGGCTGGCGCGGCCGCACGTGATCGGATGGCTGCTGCTCCTTACGATCGTCTGGTGGTGCGAGCGGGGCGGCGGCGCGTGGGGAGTCGCGGCGATTGCGGCCCTCTGGGCCAACGTGCATGCGAGCTTTTTTCTGGCCGTGGTGGTGGCCGCGGCGTACAGTTTGCGGCCGCGGCACAGGCCGGATGGACCCGGCCGCTCCGCCGTGCCGGTTCTCGCAGCGCTGGTGGCCCCTCTGTTGAATCCCTACGGCTGGCGGCTTTACGAGCACGTCTACCGTTACCTGACGGATTCCGATCTCCTCTCCCGCGTCGGCGAATTCCAGAGCTTCGATTTCCATGCTGCCGGCGCCGGCCAGATCGCCGCTGCGTTGATCGTCGCGATCGCCGGTGGCACCCTCGCGCTCGTCCTCGGCCGCACCCACCATTTCCTGCTGGCGATGTTCTTTTCGGTCCTCGCGCTGCGCTCGGCACGCGGGCTGCCGCTTGCGGCGCTCGTCGCACTGCCCATCGCGAATGCGGCGGTAGCGCGCTTTTTGCCCTGGAAGCCCTTCGTCGCCTACGCGGACCGGCTGCGCGCCATCGATGCCCGGCTGAACGGACTAGCGCTCGCGCCAGTCATGGCCCTGGCAGCCTTCGTCCTCCTGCGGTATACCCCGGCGGGGTTTCCGCCCGACCAGTTTCCCGTGGCCGCGTATGACCATCTCGCACCCGGCGGGCGGCTCTTCGCGCCGGACAAGTTCGGCGGCTATCTGATCTACCGTTCCGGCGGCGCGCGCAAGGTTTTCTTCGATGGCCGCAGCGATTTCTACGGCGCCGAATTCCTGAAGCAGTACGGCCGGCTGGTACAGGTCCGGCCCGGGTGGCAGAAGTACTGGAACGGATTTCATTTTTCCCAGGCCCTTCTGCCCAATGACGCGCCGCTTCTGGCCGCGCTGGAACAGGCCGGCTGGCGCCCCGTGTACCATGACGGAACGGTAACCATTCTCGATCCGGGCGGAACATAAGCATCGGGTTCGTGTTACAACAGAACATCGCCAATTTGCGACAACAGCGGAAGTGTCTGCCCGGGCGGTTTGTTTCCGGGCCGGGCGTTGCCGCCATCTACTCGAGGACGGAATGGATCGGCAGAAAAAGGTCCTGATCTTTGCCGGCGCATGGGTCTCTGCGGCGCTGCTGGTGTGGCTTCTGCATGCCCAGACCGTTGCCCCGCGGCAGGGAAAGCAGGTGCGCGTGGTAGTGGCCACGCGCGATATGCCGCTGGGCACGCTGCTGCGCCAGAGCGATGTCAAACTGGTTGCCCTTCCCGAACGCTCCGTGCCGAAGTCCGTGGTCCTCGATCCGCGGCAGGCCGTCAATCGCGTGCTACTCGTGCCGGTGAGCGCGAACGAGCCGGTGCTGCTCTCGAAACTCTCGGCGGCGAACAGCGTGGAAGGGATGGCCGCGGTCATCGAACCCGGCTTCCGCGCCGTCGCCGTGCCCATCACGGATGCTTCGGGCGTAGCCGGGCTGATCCAGCCGAACTCGCGCGTCGATGTGCTGTTCACGCGGCCGGGCACCATGGCGGAAGCCATCACGTCCACCATCCTGCAAAACGTGCGGGTGCTTGCCACGGGCCACCAGGCCACCTCCGCACAGGCCGCTGCCGATGCGCGCAGCGCGCCGCGCTCGCCGGTCGTGACCCTGCTGCTCCGGCCCGCCGACGCGCAGAAATTGGAACTCGCCAAGAATGAGGGCAAGATCAGCCTTTCGCTGCGCAATCCGCTTGATAACTCCGCCGATTCCGACACGGGTCCCGTGACGACCCAGGTGCTCGATCCGCAGATCAACGCGCGCATCGCATTGGCGCGGAAGGGCCGCGTTGGCGGTAAGGGCGACCTCGAAGATCCGAAGGTCTGGCAGGATCTGACGGGCAGGAAAGAAGAACCTAAGAAGGAACCCGAAAAGCCCCGCGCCATCGTCGATGTCTACCACGGCGACAAGCACGTTCAGGAAATCTTCAAATGAGACTTGCGGATTACAGAGTGCGCGCGGCCGTGCTTGCCGCCTGTGGGGCGGCAGCGGCATGGCGCGCGGGGGCACAGAACCTTGCGCCAGCCCCGTCCGCGTCTGCTTCCGCTCCCGCGCCTTCAGCCGCGTCCACGGACCAATCCGTCACCGTCGCGCAGAGCCCGCTCGCGGTACGGAATATCGCGCTCATTGAAGGGCGCGGCGAACTGCTGCGCTTCCCTGGCGATATCACGCGCGTCGTCGTCGCGGAACCCAAGATCGCCGATGCCATCGTGGTTTCGCCGCGCGAAGTGATGGTCACCGCGAAAGGTCCCGGTCGCACGACGGTCGTCGTGTGGGATTCGCGCGGCGAGCCGCTCCGGTACGACGTCGACGTCTCGAAGGACATGGCGGACTGGGAGAACTTCCGCAAGCAGATCCTGGAGAACGCCGCCGGCGATCCGGTCAGCGTGACGGGCACGGGTGAAACGATCGTTCTTGCGGGCCAGGTGAAGTCGGCGGAGGAGGCCAAGCGGCTCGCGGGGCTGGCGCAGACACGCGCCCATACCGTCGTCAACCTGCTGCAGCCGCCGCCGCCGCCCGAGCCGCGGCAAATCCTGCTGCAAGTGAAATTCGCCGCGGTGGACCGCGTGGCGCTCACGCAGATCGGCTTCAATCTTTTCAGCCTCAACCCCAAGTTCGTCGGCGCCACCAGCACGGAACAGTTCACCCCGCCGCGCTTCGGCCAACTGCAATCCACCGGCGGGCAGGTCAACAACAACACGGTCAGCTTTTCGGACCTGCTCAACCTGTTTGCCTTCCGGCCGGACCTGAACATCGGCGCCACCATTGAAGCACTGCAGCAGAAGAACCTCCTCCAGATGCTGGCGGAGCCGAACCTGCTCGTGCTCGAAGGCAAGGAAGCCAGCTTCCTGGCGGGCGGTTCATTCCCCTTTCCGACCATCACCACCACGCCGACCGGAGGGGCGACAGCGCCTGTGGTCACGGTGCAGTTCAAGCCGTTTGGCGTGAAGCTCGATTTCCAGCCGACCATCACGCCGCAGGGCGCGATCGACCTGCAGGTCGCGCCGGAAGTGAGCTCGCTCGATTACACCAATGCCGTGACGCTCCAGGGCTTCACCATCCCGGCCCTTACCGAGCGCCGCGCGGAAACCGAAGTGGTGCTGCGCGATGGCGAAAGCTTCGCCATCGCCGGGCTGATCGATAATC
>Ga0070739_10008050_pt1 | contig 10926 bp, 11 predicted proteins | sample Coa_R1_7_FD_66445 | JGI IMG/M metagenome (GOLD analysis project Ga0070739, IMG submission 66445) | Surface soil microbial communities from Centralia Pennsylvania, which are recovering from an underground coalmine fire - Coalmine... | ecosystem: Environmental > Terrestrial > Soil > Unclassified ... | reverse complement strand
TCCAGCTCCGCGCCCGCGCTGTGTCGCTGCCAGCTTGCCTGCATGACTATCCCTTCGAGCGATCAGCCATCAGCCGTCAGCTTCTCTCGCCGAGTGAACATACGCTGAGTAGATAGCATTACGGCGAGCCGCTGCCCTACAGCCTTGCGCCGCGAGCCAGTAGCGGACGGCTGACGGCTGCTGGCTGACAGCTAAAGCGCGATCCCCTCTTCTTTCGTCACCCGCGCCGGGGGCGCCGCCACGCGCCCTCGGACCTGCTGCACGCCGAGCCCGACGAGCAGGATGCCGCCCCCGGCCAGGAGGAGCAGCGCCAGGCGCCGCTGCCCGCTCTCGGCCTCACCCTGCAAGCTCTGGGCCCGCTGCCAGCCGTCGTCGTCGCCCAGGCCGCGGTAGAGCGCGGCGGCCTCTGCCGAGCGCTGGCGGCCCTCGGGATAGCGCCAGGTCGCGACCAGCGCGGTCGCCTGGGCCAGGCTCGCCTCGGCCTCGGCGCCGCGCTCGGCGGCGGCCAGCAGCTCGGCCAGCGCGGACCGCGCGCGCTCGTCGCCGGCCTCGGCATAGCGCTGGTCGGCCTCGGCCAGCAGGTCGCGCGCGGCCGTGTAGGACCGCTCGGTCAGGCGGGCGCGGCCCTGCGCCGCTAGCTCGCCGGCGGCCAGGCCGGCGGCGATGCGCTCCAGGTAGCGATCGGCCTCGGCCACGCGCGCCGGCTGCTCGAGGTCGGCGTACAGCCGCCGCGCCTCCTCGAACCGCGGCCGCGCCGCCGCGTAGTCGCCGGCCGCCACCTGCGCCCGCGCCTCGCTCAGGTCGAGCGAGCGGATCTGGTTGATCTCCCAGCGCCCGCTGTAATAGTCCGGCAGGTAGGCACGCCAATCGGCCTCCAGGTCGTCCACCGCGCGGCCGTAGGTCTCCGCCAGAGCGTCTTGCCAGGGCCGGTCGGCGGCGCCGAGGTCGAGCATGAACCGCCGCAGCGAGCCCAGGCCGTAGCGATCGGCCAGGAACGAGACGACGCTCAGCGCCTCGGGATAGGCGACGTTCACGCGGCGCAGGAAGTGCTCCCGGTCGTTGAGCGCGTCCCAGCTCAGCAGGCGGCCGGTGGCCTCGGCGCGCTCCAGGATCCGCACGAGCCGCTCGCGGTCGGTCGCCTCGCGCTCGGCGTACTGCGCCAGCCCTTCCTGGAAGCCGACAGGGAGCCGGTCGGCGGTCAGCTCGGCGGCGACGAGGTGCATCAGCTCGTGGCGGATGGTGTCGCGCGTCGCGGCCGGCCCCGCCCGGGCCAGCCGGTCGACGGCGACGGCGATCTCGCCGCTGCGCGCGTCGGCGTGGGCCACGACGCCCTCGAGGACGCCGGCGATCGGGTTGGCGTCCGCGTACGCGGCGCCCGTCGGGTAGAGCCGCAGGGCGACCGGGGCAGCGGGCCCGTGGTCAAAGACGGCGGCGGTGGCCGCGTACAGCTCGTCGGCCTCGGCGGCGTAGTGGTCGACGGCGTCGGCCTCGGCCGCCGTGTAGTAGATCGTGAAGTAGGTGGTGGCGCGGGTGAGCCACGGCTCGTCGTTGGCGGCTCGCGCCGCACGAGCGGGCAGCGCGCAGAGCAGCGCCAGGAGCGCGAGCGCCGCGAACAGGTTTCGGCGCCAGACCGCGCCGCGCGAGCCTACCATGGGACCACCGGTCAGGCCACCCCGCATCCTTGGCATACCGCGCGGCGCGGCAGGTGGGGGCGCCCTACCGCTCGCCAATGTGGGCATTATAGCCGTCCGCGAGCAGCGCAAAGCAAATTAGCGATCAGCGAAACGAGCCGTCAGCGATCAGCCCTCAGCTTCTTCCGCCCCGGCCGAGCCCCCCGCCCTTGGCCCAACGGTCGCCGAAGCGAGCCACGGCCTGAAGGCTGATCGCTGAGGGCTGACGGCTCCCGGTACGGAGGACGGCGCATGGTAGAATGTCTGCGCGTTGACGGCGGCTTGCTTCTGAGGAGCACATGGAGCTGATCTGGCATGGCCATTCGTGCTTTCGGCTGCGCGGCCGGGAGCTGACGATCCTCACCGACCCGTTCGGCGCGTCCGACCGCCTGCAGGCCGACGTCGTGACCGTCTCGCACGACGAGCCGAACCACAACGCCGTCGGCGCGGTCCAGGGGACGCCGCGGATCGTGGCGGGGCCCGGCGAGTACGAGATCAGCGGCGCGGCGATCACGGGCGTGGCCACGCCGCGGCCGGCGGGCCAGAGCCAGGACGTCTCGCGCAACACGGCCTACGTTATCGAGCTGGACGAGGTGACGATCTGCCATCTGGGCGACCTGGCCGTGCCGCTGGGCGCGGACCAGGTCGCCGTGGTCAAGGATGCCGACGTGCTGCTAGTGCCAGTGGGCGGCCACTGCACGATCGACGCGGCGCAAGCCGCGGAGGTGGTGGCGCAGGTCGAGCCGCGCCTGGTCGTGCCGATGCACTACCAGTCGCCGCTGCTGCCGCTGCCGCTCGACACGGTCGACCGGTTCTGCCACGAGATGGGCGCGGCGAACCTGGCGCCCCAGCCGCGCCTGAACGTCACGCGCAGCTCGCTCCCCGAGCAGCTCACGGTCGTCCTGCTCGAGCCACGCAAGTAAGAGGGTCTGCCAATAGCTGATGTGAGCCTGCGGCTCACATCAGCTATCGCCGGTTTCGCGAGGCACGGTAAGGGCGCCCGGCCCGCGGGCCGCGGCGGTCGGGAGATGGACGAGTTCAGCGAACGCATCCTCGTGGCGCTGGTCGAAGGCTACAATGCCCGCGCCGGGCTGAAGGACCGCAACCGCGCGCTGACGGAGTACGAGATCGCGCGGCGGGCGGGCTATACCGGCTTCAGCTACGTCGAGTTCAGCACGTCGCCCGAGCGCGACCAGGTGCGGACGGTGCTCGACGAGCTGGCGCGTGGCGGGATGATCCGCGAGTGGGCCCGGGCCGGGCGCTACGACTCGTTCGTGCCGACCGAGCTGGGCCAACGGCGGGCCAGCACGTTCGAGATGGTCCGCGAGGGGAGCGCCGAGCGCGAGGCCGCCCTCGGCTGGGTCGCCGCGGCGCCCGACGACGCCCTCGCCGCGCGGGGCGAGGGCGGGCCGCGCGCCACCGAGACACGCGCCGGCCCGGCGGGCGACGTCTGCGCCTCGTTCCCGGAGCGGCCAGGTCCAGCGGCGCGCTCCGTACGCGACGCGCCGCCGCTGGCACGCTCGTCCCTGTTTCGCCGGCCCATTCTGGGCAGCGCGGGTGGGCCGCTGACGGCGGAAGCGGCGCTCAATCGCCTGGTCGAGCAGCTCGACGAGGCGCTCGCGCTGCTGCGCGCCATCGACGCCAAGCTAGGGAGGGACCGCTGATGGCCACCTATCTCGACACGCTGATGGCCGACCGCGAGCGGCTGGAGCGCGCCCTGACGGGCCTGATCGAGAGCGAGGCCGCATCCGTCCGCGATCTCCAGGGAGAGATCGCCGGCTACGCGAAGATCCTCGACCAGCAGATCATCCGGCTGATGATCTACCGGAACCTCTATGGCCGGACGGCGCAGGAGACCCTGGCCGCCGAGACTGCCGTCGAGGAGGCGAGCAAGCCGCACACCGCCGCGCTCCAGGAGCTGACTACCCACCAGCGCATCCTCCAGGCGCTGCAGGAGGCGCTGATCAAGCTGAAGCAGGGCCAGTCGCTCGACGCGGCAACCAGCGGCGAGGGCAAAATCACCGTGGCCGACATCCTCGAAGCGTAGGGAATTTCCCTCGCCCCGCGACTCCCGCTCCGACGAGGGGCGAGGGGGAGATGCAGAGATGATGCCGTTGGATCTGACGCCGGGGCGCGGGCACGAGCGCCAGGAGTGAGAACCCGCCGATGAGTGCTTCCCAACACATGCCACCTCCGGAACGCTGGCGCCGCGCGCTCGGCCGGGCGCTCGACACGCGCGGCTACACCGTGGACGAGTGGCGGCTGGCGGCGCTGGCCGCGCACCGCGACGCGCTGGTGTCGGCGGTGCAGCAGCTCGTCGAGAACCTGCGCCTCCAGCAGACGCAGAGCGAGCTGCTGGAGCGCGACACTCTCAATGAGGACTGGACGCCCTGGCTCACCGAGCGCTTCGGCGAGGACGCGCGTCTGCTGGCCGATGCCGACCCGGTGGGCGTAGCCTACGGCGTCCGCTGGTGCGAGATCGTGCTCGAGCGCGAGTTCCAGGTCGCCGACCTGTTCGACACCCCCCCCGAAGCGGTCATCCAGTGGAGCCGCGACCTGGCCTGAGCGCGCGAACGGGGAGGGTACTTTGACTGACAAGCAGCGATTGCATCAGCTCGTGGACGAGCTACCCGAAGCGGAGTGGCACACCGCCGAGCGCTTCCTCGAGTATTTGCGCGTGGCTGGCGCCGATCCCTTCCTCGAGATGCTGGCGGGAGCAGCCGAGGACGACGAGCCGACCACTCCCGAGGAAGACCAGGGAGCCGACGAAGCCTGGCAGGAATACCTGCGGGGCGAAGCCCGGCCCTGGGAGACAGTACGCGAGGAGCTAGCACATGAGTGACGACTCGCCACGGCGAGTCGTCGTCACTCCCCGGGCGGACAAAGAGCTGAAGCAACGACCTCCCCAGGAACAAGCGCGGGTTCGCGCGGCCCTCGATACCCTGGTCGAGGGGCTTGCTCGCGGCCAGGTTCGCAAGCTGCGAGGCAAGGAAGCCGAGTGGCGAATCCGAGTGGGCGATCTGCGGGTGCGATTCAGGCTGGACCATACCGCTCACGCCGTCGTCGTGCTTCGTGTGCTACCTCGCGGTCGAGCGTACCGGGATTAAGGCTCGCGCCTCTGCCATCTGGAACCGGCTCTGACGTGGAGGCGTGGGGCGCGGCGCGTGTGGTAGAAATTATCGCTGTGGGATGCTGAGGCCGGCGCAGCCGGCGCGAGAGTGAGGGGTGGACGATGGCGACGGAAGCGGCGCGGGTAACCGGGCGCGAGGGGCATGGAGCGGCGAAGCAGGCCGTGCGGGTGATCGACGGCGACGGGCACATCTTCGAAGACGCGGAGGGCATCTCCGCCTACCTGCCGTCGCCCTACCGCGAGGCGGGGCCCTGGCCGATGATCCGTCTCTTCCCGCCGCTCGACCACCTGCACGTGCAGATCGGCCAGCTCCTGCCGGGCTCGTTTGGCGGCGGCAAGCCGGTCGGCCCACGCGAGTGGTCGGCGTTCATGAGCGAGGTGGGCATCGACGCCGCCGTGCTCTACCCGACCGTCGCCCTCTCCTACGGCAAGATGGTCGACCTCGACTGGGCCATCGCCGTCTGCCAGGCGTACAACGACTGGCTCTACCACACATACATGCAGGCCGACCCGCGCTTCAAGGGCATGGCCCTGATCCCGATTCAGGACCCGCCGGCCGCGGCGGCCGAGCTGCGCCGCGCCGTACAGGAGCTGGGGATGCCCGGCGCGATGCTGGCGTCGGTCAACACTCGCGGGCACGTCGGCTCGAAGGAGCTGTGGCCGGTCTACGAGGAGGCCGACCGCCTCGGCTGCGCCATCGCCTTCCACGGCGGCTGCCACAGCGGCTTCGGCCTCGACGACCTCAACGTCTACGCCCCGATCCACGCCCTCGGCCACCCCTACGGCCAGATGAACTGCTTCGCCTCGGTGATCTTCAACGGGCTGACCGAGCGGTTCCCCAACGTGCGCTGGGGCTTCCTCGAGGGCGGCGTGGCCTGGCTGTTCCTGGTGCTGGAGCGCTTCGACCGCTCCTACGAGACGCACATCGCTTACAACCCGCGCAACGAGCTGTTCCGCCTCCAGCCCGGCGAGCGGGTGAGCGACTACGTCCAGCGCCAGATCAAGGCCGGCCGCATCTTCATCGGCTGCGAGGGCGAGGAGCCGACGCTGGCCTACGCCGTCAAGACCGTCGGCGCCGAGCCGTTCATCTTCTCGTCGGACTTCCCGCACGAGGTCAACGCGGCGATGTGCAAGCACGAGATGGAAGAGCTGCTCGAGAGCGACGAGCTGTCCCAGGCGGCCAAAGCCGCCATCTTCGCCGAGAACGCCGCCCGGTTCTACCGCCTCTCCCGGTAGCTCCGCATCAGAGTGTCCTGCTTCGTGCCCGGCGTGAGCCCCTGGCTCACGCCGGGCACGCCACGTATTGCAAGTACACGGTTAGTCGGCCGCGCCGGCCTGGCTGGCCGCTACCTCGCGGGCCACGGCCAGGAAGCCGCGGAGCACCTCCGACGGGTCGTCACGCCGCCAGGCGAGCGCCATCTCGACCGCCGCCGTCGTGTCGGCCAGCGGCCGGTAGGCCACCCCGAAGCCACGCAGGTTCTGCACCGAGCCGGGCACCAGGGCCACGCCGATGCCCGCGCCGACCAGCCGTGTGATCGTCTGCATCTGCTGCGCCTCCTGGGTCACCCGCGGCGCGAACCCGGCCTGCCGGCAGAGGGCCATGATCTGGTCGTAGAGCCCCGGGCCGAGCGGGCGGGGGAAGAGCACGAACGGCTCGCGGGCGAGCGCCGCGAGCGGCACGGCGGCGCGGCCGGCCAGACGGTGGGCACGGGGCAGGGCGACCAGCAGCGGCTCGCGGAGGATCGTCTCGGCGGCGAGGCGCGGGTCCTCGACGGGCGGCCGGACGAAGCCGACCTGGAGCCGTCCGTCGCGGAGCGCGGCGAGCTGCTGGGCAGTAGTCAGCTCCTGCAGGGCGAGGTCGACCTGGGGAAAGCGGGCGCGGAACGCCTGCAGCACGAGCGGCAGCACGCTGTAGCTGGCCGCGCCGATGAAGCCCACGGCGAGCTGGCCCGTCTCGCCGCGCGCCGCCTGGCGCGCCCGGTCCGCGGCACGGTCCACCCGGGCCAGAATGGCGCGGGCCTCGGCGAGGAAGACCTGGCCCGCGCTGGTAAGCTGGACGCGGCGCTGGGTGCGCTCGAGCAGGCGCACGCCCAGCTCGGCCTCGAGCTGGCGGATCTGGCGGCTGAGCGGCGGCTGGGCGAGGTGCAGCCGCTGCGCCGCGCGCCCGAAGTGCAGCTCCTCGGCCACGGCGACGAAGTAGCGCAGGTGGCGCAGCTCCATGCTCGTCGATACTCCAGCGGTCTCAATCTACAACGAACGATGTATTGGACAACAGGCGCCGCGAGCACTACGCTTTACAGTGTCGATCGACGTCCCTGATCGCCCGGCCCAGCGGAGACCGCGATCAGTGCAGGGAGACGAGGAGCGGAAATGCCCCCACAGTTGCTATTCGAGAAGGTTTGGAACAGCCACGTCGTGCGGCAGGAGCCCGGGGAGCCCGCGCTCCTGTTCATCGACCTGCACCTCGTGCACGAGATCACCACGGCCCAGGCGTTCGAAGGGCTGCGGCTGAACGGCCGCAAGGTCCGCCGGCCCGACCTGACCCTGGCCACGCTCGACCACAACGTGCCGACCTGGGACCGCTCGCTGCCGGTCACCGACGAGATCGCCAAGAAGCAGATCGAGACGCTGATCCAGAACTGCAAGGAGTTCGGGATCAAGCTCGAGGGGATGACCAGCCCCGACCAGGGGATCGTCCACGTCATCGGGCCCGAGCAGGGCTTCACCCTGCCCGGGATGACCGTCGTCTGCGGCGATAGCCACACCGCCACTCACGGCGCGCTCGGCGCGCTGGCGTTCGGCATCGGCACCTCCGAGGTCGAGCACGTCCTGGCCACCCAGACCCTGCCCCAGGCCAACCCGAAGACGATGGAGGTGCGCGTCGACGGCAAGCTGTCGCCGGGCGTGACGGCCAAGGACGTGATCCTGGGCATCATCGGCCGCATCGGCGTGTCGGGCGGCGTCGGCTACGTGATCGAGTACACCGGCGACGTGATTCGGAGCCTCTCCATCGAGGGGCGGATGACCGTCTGCAACATGTCGATCGAGGCTGGCGCCCGCGCCGGCATGGTCGCCCCGGACGACACGACCTACGCTTACTGCGAGGGCCGCAAGTACGCGCCGAAGGGCGCCGAGTGGGAGCGGGCGCTGGACTACTGGCGCACGCTGCCGTCCGACCCGGGCGCGAAGTACGACCGCAGCGTCGTGATCCGCGGCGAGGAGCTGGTGCCCTACGTGACCTGGGGCACGAACCCCGGCATGGTCCTGCCAGTGACCGAGCGCGTGCCTGACCCGCGCGACATGGCCAGCGAGGACGACCGCAAGGCCGCCGAGCGCGCGCTGGCCTACATGGACCTGCGTCCCGGCACGGCCTTGCAGGACGTCCACGTCGACCGCGTGTTCATCGGCTCCTGCACCAACTCGCGCGTCGAAGACCTACGCCTGGCGGCGCAGGTGGCGCGCGGCAAGAAGGTCAACCCGAACGTGTACGCGATGGTGGTCCCGGGCTCGGTGAAGGTGAAGCGCGAGGCCGAGGCGGAGGGGCTGGACCAGATATTCAAGGCGGCCGGCTTCGACTGGCGCGAGCCGGGCTGCTCGATGTGCCTGGGCATGAATCCGGACGTGCTGCAGCCCGGGCAGCGCTGTGCCTCCACCTCGAACCGCAACTTCGAGGGGCGGCAGGGCAAGGGCGGCCGCACCCACCTGGTCAGCCCGGCCATGGCCGCCGCGGCGGCGATCGCCGGCCACTTCGTCGACATCCGCGAGTGGGAGTACGAGTAATGGAGCCCTTTATCCGCCACACGGGCCTGCTCGCGGTGATGGACCGCGTGGACGTGGACACCGACCAGATCATCCCGAAGCAGTTCCTCAAGCGCATCGAGCGGACCGGCTACGAGGACGCGCTGTTCTTCGACTGGCGCTTCCGGCCGGACGGCTCGGAGAACCCGGACTTCGAGCTGAACTGGCCGCGCTACCGCGGCGCGACCGTCCTCGTCGCCGGCCGCAACTTCGGCTGCGGCTCGTCGCGCGAGCACGCGCCCTGGGCCCTGCACGACTACGGCTTCAGGGCGGTGATCGCCCCGAGCTTCGGCGACATCTTCCGCAACAACTGCTATCAGAACGGGATGCTGCCGGTGCAGCTCTCGGAAGAGCAAGTGCGGGAGATCATGGAGCGGGCGAAGGCGAAGGAGGGCATGCAGGTCACGATCGACCTGCCCCGTCAGACCGTCGAGCTGGACGATGGCTACAAGGCGTCGTTCGAGATCGACCCGTTCCGCAAGCACTCGCTGCTGGAGGGCCTCGACGACATCGGCCTGACCCTCCAGCACGAGGCGGCCATCGCCGCCTTCGAGGCGCGCCGCCCGTCCTGGCTGCCCTCGAAGCGCTGACCTTCGCAAAGACGAACCCCACGAACGCCGGCCGCCCGGTCGCGTACCGGGCGGCCGGCGTTTGTCGTCGACAGCGAGCTAGAATGAGACCAGCGGCGACCGGCACGGCATCCCGGGGAGACTTTCATGGCCATCGTCCGACAGGGCCTAACTCTCGAGCAGTTTCTCGCGCTACCGGAGAAGAAGCCCGCCCTCGAATACGAAGATGGAGTGGTGACGCAGAAAGTGGCTCCCAAACTCGGCCACGGCGCGCTCCAGTTCCAGGTCAGCACACTGTTCAACCGGTACACGCTGCCCCGCAAGCTAGCGCTCGCGGTTCCGGAGCTGCGCACGACCTTCGCTGGCCGGTCGCGCGTGCCTGACGTGGCGGTCGTACGCTGGGATCGCCTCCTGCGTCTACCGGACGGTAGGCTGGCCGACGAGCCGCTCGGCGAGCCACCGCTGATTGCTGTCGAGATCCGGTCCCCCGAGCAGCGGCGGAATGCCCTGGTGACGCGCTGCACCTGGTACGCCAGCAACGGTGTGGCCCTCTCGCTGCTCGTCGATTCCCACGACCAGTCGATTACCGCGTTTCCGGACGGTGAGCCGCCGCGCGTCCTGCACGGCCGAGACGAGACCGACTTCGGCGCGCTGCTGCCCGGCCTTCGATTCGTCGTCGACGACGTGTTCGAGGCCCTGCGCGTGGATTAGGCGCTCCGCTCTTGCGCTCCGGCCGTCTCAGGGAGCGGCAGACGGTAGAGGCGCGCGCAGTTCTCGGTGAGGATCTTCTGTTTGACGGCGTCGGAGATGTCGGCGCGCTCGCGGACGGTGCGCGCCGCGTTCGGCCAGATCCCGTCCCAGTGCGGGTAATCCGACGCGAACAGCACGCGGTCGGCGCCGGCCCACTCCACCGCCTGCGGTAGCAGGGCATCCTCGGGATCGAAGCTGATGTAGCAGTGGCGGCGGAAGCGCGCGCTCGGCTTCTCCGTCAGCCAGGGCACCAGGCTCGGCAGCTTCTCGTAGTGCTCGTCGAGCCGCTCCAGCCAGTAGGGCAACCAGCCGCAGCCGGACTCGAGGAAGACGAACGGCAGGCCAGGGAAGCGGTCGAGCACGGCGTGCTCGCTGGTGAGCAGGGTGGCGCTGGCGAGCATCTGCTCGAAGGGGTGGGAGATGGTGTGGGTCAGGAAGTAGTTGTCGAAGCGGTCGACGCCGGCGGTCGGCAGGCGCACGCCCGTGGCCTGGTGGAAGAGGATCGGCACGCCCAGGCGCTCGGCGGTGGCGTAGAAGGGGAAGTAGGCCGGGTCGTCGACGCGCCGGCCGAGCACCGGCTCCGGCGCCATGACCACGCCGCGAAAGCCCAGCTCGGCTACGGCGCGCTCCAGCTCCTGGGTTGCTAGCTCGACGTCGAACAGGTTGGCGACGGCGATGCCAATCAGGCGGTCCGGCGCGGCGGCGCAGTAGCGCGCCAGCCAGTCGTGGTAGGCGCGGCAGAGCGCGGTGGCGAGCGGCGCGTCGGGGATCGTGGTCAGGTGCAGCCCCGCCGAAGGGAACAGCGCTGCGGCCCGGATCCGCTCGACGTCCATATCGGGCAGGCGCTGGGCCGGATCGGCGCCACCGGCTCGTGCCCGTGCCGAGAAGGCGGAGAGCTCCGTCGGCACGCCCCGCCCGCGCCCCTCCTGCACGGCCCAGACCCGGCCGCTGGCCATGAGCTGGCGCGCGGCATCACGGTACTCGGGCTCCACCTCGTCGGTGTAGATCG
>Ga0070739_10008049_pt1 | contig 10927 bp, 10 predicted proteins | sample Coa_R1_7_FD_66445 | JGI IMG/M metagenome (GOLD analysis project Ga0070739, IMG submission 66445) | Surface soil microbial communities from Centralia Pennsylvania, which are recovering from an underground coalmine fire - Coalmine... | ecosystem: Environmental > Terrestrial > Soil > Unclassified ... | reverse complement strand
GCCATAACGAGGAATATACCAATCTTTTACCGCGGAGGCACGGAGACGCGGAGAGTTGCCAGGAGTGTGCCAAAGCTGAATGAGAACGCCACAAAGGAACGACTATGGTTTTTCGGGAGAACAATCCTGAAATACGGTCCCGTTTGTAGCAGAAGACTTTCAAGGAAGAAGTCATAGGCTGTATTGAACGGCAGATTGACAAATTATTTTGCCAGATTTACATTACCAATTGGTTATGGAACTGATTGGTTATACAAATAACGCGGCGGAGTTGGATGCGACGTTCGCGGCGCTGGCGGATCCCACGCGCCGGGCGATTCTGGCGCGGCTTGCCCGGGGTGAAGCATCGGTCATGGAGTTGGCTGAGCCATTTGACATGAGCCAACCGGCCATTTCCAAGCACCTGAAAGTGCTGGAACGCGCCGGCCTGATTTCGCGCGGCAGTGAAGCGCAGAGGCGTCCGCGAAGACTTGAAGCCAGGCCATTGGCCGAGGCTACGGAGTGGCTGGAGCAATATCGGGAGTTTTGGGAAGCATCGTTTGGGCGGCTGGATTCTTTGCTTTCCGAGTTAAAGAAGACTGGAGTAAAAAGTGCCGAACAAGGCGCAGCCCGCAAAATTGCCAGGCCCAGAAAAAGAACGCCCCAACCGGGTATTGGAAAAGATAGCGGAAAAAGCGGACACGCCGGACACGCCGGTTTCAGGCGGCGGAAAAAATAAGGAGATTGATGCCATGAAGAATTTTGGAAAGCTCGAAATCACTACACCATCCGGCAGAGAGATAGCCTTCACGCGAGTTTTCGACGCACCGCGCCAACTTGTCTTTGACGCATGGACAAAACCGGAGTTGCTTAAGCGCTGGCTCTATGGACCCAACGGCTGGTCGCTTGCCATTTGTGAGATAGACATGCGCGTGGGCGGGCGATATCGCTATGTGTGGCACCACACCAACGGAACAGAAATGGGAATGGGTGGCGTTTACAAGGAAGTTGTGCCACCTGAGCGGATTGTGAACACGCAATTGTTTGATCAGGATTGGACCGGCAGCGAAGCAGTGGGCACGCTTGTGCTCACAGAGAAAAATGGCAAGACCACAAGCGTAAACACCGTGCTCTATCCGTCTAAGCAGGCACGTGATGGCGCGCTACGCACTCCCATGGCGGAAGGCATGGAGATGGGGTACATGCGAATGGATGAGATGTTCGCATCGCTGCCACAAGGAAGCGAATGACCACACGGCAATAGCTGAAGCGGATAAAAGGCTCCATCTCAGCGCATTCATTCGTATCAGCAGGCGTGCAGCAGCGTTGCGCGCCATTATCTCTATCCTGATTCTGTAAACCCTGTGTATAGCGCGGTCATCTTACATAGAAGTTAAAGTCGGGAAGCGAGAGCGAATGCAATGGTGAAGATTACCTGTGATATATGCGGAAAGGCGCGTTCCCAGGCAAACAAGCGGCTGAGAGACGATTCCTGGATCCTGGGCTATGACATTGAAGTTGAAAATTCAAATGCGCTGCAACGGTCATTGCGTTTTCTGGGCCACTGGGATGACGCGCGCGTGCTGGAACTGGGCAGTATCCATCTCTGCTCAGAGAAGTGCAAGGATCAATATATAAAGGATCAATATATAAAAGAAGCGCGTGCCGCCTGATACGCCCATCCATGATGCGCCTTGATCTGCTGGGGATGAGTAGTGTGCGCTTTGCTGGATTGAGCCAGGAAGATCAAGAGCAGCGAGGTGACAAGCCATAAAAGGCCAACCACAGCCACATATTTATTGATGCGCGTAATCAGGTGCGACTCTCCGGTTTGTTTAAGTAATTTCATGTCCTATAAAAAATAGATGCGGCAAAAATTGAAGGGGATACTGCTGCATTGAGAGAACAGATTTTCTTTTATAGGTCATTTCCATACGATTTACTGATCATTTGCAGACCACTTGATTGCAGATCATTCAATCAATGAATTGATTATGAATCGAATATTGTGACCTCATTCTGGTCTTCTCGCTTTACATGAGGTAAAAACTTTCTTTTCCACACAATCCACAATGCTGCACCATTCTGCGGCATTGACCTTGAACATGGCGGCGCATAGATTCGATAAAACGTTGCAGCATTTAGTTTTGAGTTCCATCCAGCCTGAAAACTCATTTCAATTTCCACATAACGGCTCATGGCCGGGCTTGTGGATAAAAGCAGAGTAGAACCAAGGTAGAAATCATCCGTAATTGTTGGAGTATTTCCGGTAAGACACCGGAAACAGGGTACTTGGAGCCATTGGCGGAAGATTCCTCGCTAAGGTACAATAGATTGTATAAGACTCTTGACAGCTACTATATACAGGCGTAATTTCCCAATACCGAGTAGTTCTGCCGGGCCTGACGCCACTCTCAGGTGACCGACACTCAAGAAAATTCCAGCGCTAGAGGTGGCGCTGAAAACAATAATCGCGGTGCACTCACAATGGGGTTTTGCCGCGCTGGCTTGCCGGCGCTGCAGGGCCATCTTTGCGGAGAAATAAGTATGGAAATGAATTGGTCACGCTGGTTTCATTGCGAATCGAGTTTTGGGTTGTTGCTGGTTCCCAGGCAGCCGGGAATTTTTGCCCTGGCAGAGGAAGTTGCCCAGCCCGCAGAACCCAATTCACGCCGCATGCTGGCCGTTTTTGAAGTGGAAGAAGCCGACGACCTGGCGCACACCATGAGCCGCTTATTTGCGACAGGAAGTCCCTGGCGTGAAAAGCTGGCGCAGGCGCGTTGTTACGTTCGGTACGCGGTGGTGGCCAATGCAACGGAACGCAACGCCGTTGCAGGATCACTGAAGAAGTGGCTGCATTCGCAGCGGGATGTGGCGGCGCTGATTTTTGAGAAAGCGCTCGGCAATTCATTTGAGCAGGCATTGACAATGCCGGACGCTCAAGCCGCCGGAAGGCCAGATTCGCCCAAAAACGATTCTGGCAAGGGTGAAATGCGCAGCGAGCGCCGGATTGCACGAGCACAGCATGAGAGCGGAGCAGCGCAGCGTTCTGGATCCCGTGAAGAAAATGAATTAAAGACGATGGCGGAGCGCGCGGTAGATCGCGTAACGCAGGGCATGAAGCTATCCAAGGCTTCTGCCGCAGGACTCTAAAGGAATCCGCAACAACCAAACCGAAGTGCGGCGTGATAGCCGCTTGATGGGCATGCAGTTGAGACAAACCAGGCGCAGACGACTGGCGGAAATGGGAGAGAATGAAATGGCGGAAGCGAGTGTAAAGACGGCTATGAAAAAAGAAGAGACACACACATTGGCACAGCAACCAGCGGCAAAGAGCGCTCCGGGACTGAAATTTTCGCGGTATTTTACCCGCGCCGGTGTTTCACCGTATGACGAAGTGGAATGGGAGCTGCGCACCGCCAGCATTACTGACGCCAAGGGCAACACGATATTTGAGCAGCGCAATGTTGAGTCTCCCAAAGATTGGTCAATGACCGCCATCAACATTGTGGCCAGCAAATATCTGCATGGCGCCATAGGCACTCCGGGACGCGAAACCGGCGTGCGCCAGTTGATTCAGCGCGTGGCAGAGACCATCCGCGACTGGGGCTGGCAGCAGGGCTACTTCTCGACCATTGAAGACCGTGACGCATTTCACGATGAGCTGGTCCATATTCTGGTTCAGCAGAAAGCCGCGTTTAATTCGCCGGTATGGTTCAACGTTGGCTGTGACCGTCTTGAACCACAATCTGACGCGCAGAACTGGCACTGGAACGCCGAAAAAGGCCAGGTGGAATTCACCACTACTGGATACAAAGCGCCGCAGTGCTCGGCCTGCTTCATCAATTCAGTAAAAGACTCGCTTGATTCGATCCTGACGCTGGCCAAGACCGAAGGCATGCTGTTCAAGTGGGGCAGCGGCACAGGAACCAATCTTTCTCCGCTGCGTGGATCAAAAGAAGTTCTCTCCGGAGGCGGCGAAGCTTCCGGCCCGCTCAGCTTTATGAAAGGCTTTGACGCTTTTGCCGGCGTGATCAAGTCCGGCGGCAAGACGCGCCGCGCGGCCAAGATGGTGATCCTGAACGTGGAGCATCCGGACATTGAGGCCTTTATTGATTGCAAGCGCGACGAAGAAAAGAAGGCCTGGGCGCTCATTGAGATGGGCTATGACGGCTCTGGCCCGGACTCTGAAGCGTACAGCTCCATCTTTTTCCAGAACGCCAACAACTCCGTGCGCGTGACAGACGAGTTCATGTCCGCCGTGGAGCGCAATGGAGAATTTTCAACCCGCGCCGTAAAAGACGGCCAGGTGATGAAGACCTACAAGGCGCGCGACCTGATGAACAAGATTGCCGAAGCCACTTGGTGGTGCGGCGATCCGGGCATGCAGTACGACACGACCATCAACAAATGGCATACGTCAAAAAACACAGACCGCATTAACGCCAGCAATCCTTGCAGCGAATATATGTTCCTGGACGATTCGGCCTGCAACCTGGCTTCACTCAACCTGATGAAGTTCCTCAAGTCGAACGGCGAATTTGATGTGCCTGCGTATCGCCATGCTGTGGACGTGCTGATTACGGCGCAGGAAATTCTTGTCGATAATGCCGGTTATCCGACGGAAGCAATCTCGCGCAACTCGCATGACTATCGTCCGCTCGGTTTGGGCTATGCCAACCTGGGCGCAATGCTGATGGCAAGCGGCCTGCCGTATGACTCTGATGCCGGCCGCGACTACGCAGCCTGCGTTACCGCCATTATGTGCGGTGAAGCGTATCTGCAGTCAGCGCGTATTGCCGAGCAGTGCCCGCAGCTTGCTCCGGCAACTTCGCGGGTTTCACCGCAGGATATTACCGGCGGCGCCTGCCCCGGCTGGTATATCAACCAGGAGCCGTTCCTCAACGTAATCCGCATGCACCGCGCCTCAGTGAACAAGATCAGCAAGGAGAACGTTCCTGCTGCGCTGCTGGATGGCAGCCGCCAATGCTGGGACGAAGCTCTGGCGCTTGGCGAAAAGCACGGCTATCGCAACGCGCAGGTAACGGTGCTGGCGCCCACGGGAACCATCGGCTTCATGATGGACTGCGACACCACCGGCATTGAGCCTGATCTGGCGCTGGTGAAATACAAAAAGCTGGTGGGCGGCGGCATGATCAAGATCGTGAACCAGACCGTGCCTTCCGCGCTATGGAAGCTGGGCTACACGCCGGACCAGGTGAATTCCATCGTCAGCTACATTGATTCCACCGGAACCATTGAAGGCGCGCCGGGCATCCGTGAAGAGCACCTGCCGGTGTTTGATTGCAGCTTCAAGGCGCAAAAGGGCACGCGCACTATTCATTACATGGGCCACGTGATGATGATGGCCGCAACCCAGCCGTTCATTTCCGGCGCAATTTCCAAGACCGTAAACCTGCCTGAGTCCGCGACGGTGGAAGACATTGCCGAGGCATACATGCAGGCGTGGAAGCTGGGCATCAAGGCGGTGGCAATCTATCGCGATGGATCAAAGAAAGCGCAGCCGCTGATGGCGGCCAGCTCACGCGATGAAGCTGCCAAGCGCGGAACAAAGCTAGAGAGAGCCGCCGCAGGCGAACTGCTGAGCACGCAGCGTCCGCTGAGCGGCCCGGAGATGGACTTCCAGAAGCTTTCTCCGGAGCAGCAGGGCATGGCGCTGGCTGCCGTGCGTCCGCTGACCATGGAACAGCAGGAGTCCGCGCCGCCACGCGCGGTTCGGCACCGGCTGCCAAGCGAGCGCGCGTCCGTTACGCATAAGTTCGCCATGGCCGGGCATGAAGGCTATATCACCGTGGGCATGTATAAAGACGGCACCCCGGGCGAGCTGTTCATCCGCATGGCCAAGGAAGGTTCCACCGTCTCCGGCCTGATGGACTCATTCGCCACGGCGGTCTCCCTGGCCTTGCAACACGGCGTTCCACTCAAGCTGCTGTGTGAAAAGTTCAGCCACACGCGCTTTGAGCCTTCCGGTTTTACCGGCAACCCGGAAATCCCGATTGCCAAGAGCGTGATGGACTACATCTTCCGCTGGCTGGAGCTGCGCTTTGTCACCGGAAAGCAGTATCCGCTGTTCAAGGACATGATGCTTGCGCCGACCAATGCAGCTACTGGCTCCGAGCTGCTGGCTGCTGGCCAGAACAGTGTGGAAGAAAATGCCGCTCATCCGGCGGCTGGTTTCGAAACAACTCCGCCGCAAGGAGGCGTAGCTAGCGGCCAGAAGCTGGTAACTAGCAGCTCGCCTTCCATCGCCGACCGTGGCATTTACCACTCCGCCGACGCGTTGAAAGAGTTCGTTGACCTGGGCGACGCCCCAAGCTGCCATGTGTGTGGTTCGATTATGACTAGGAATGGAAGTTGCTACAGGTGTATGAGCTGTGGTTCGACTTCGGGTTGCTCGTAGCTCTAAACTCTGTAACCCCGTAACCCACAACATCAGAGCCCGCCGCAAGGCGGGTTTTTATTGGGCTCCGCCTTAACCAAACGTTAGATGTTCTCCGCGCCTCCGCGCCTCCGTGGTGAATAGCGGGCCTACCCCCTCCCTGGTTGATCCCATTGCATCCCAGCTCATCGGTAATAATATACTTGACTAACCAACATGCTTTAGGTACTCTGGTTTCAGGTGATCGACATGAAACCCAAAACCCTTCAAGCCGCAATTCAGCATTTCAGCGATGAACAAATCTGCATCGATACCATTGCCGCTCTCCGCTGGCCTAACGGTGTCGAATGTCCGGCTTGTGGTCACAAAGAGCACTATTACCTCAAGCCTCAGAAACGCTGGAAATGCAAAGACTGCAATCGCCAGTTCTCAGTGAAACTTGGAACCATCTTTGAGGATTCACCGATTCAGCTGAGTAAGTGGCTGCTGGCGATGTGGATGATTGGGAATTGCAAAAACGGCGTTAGCTCTCACGAGATTCACCGCGCCATTGGCGTTACTCAAAAATCCGCTTGGTTCATGCTTCACAGAATCCGGCTAGCTATGCAGAACGGTTCGATCATGAAACTTGGTGGAAACGGCGGCAATGTTGAGGTTGACGAAACCTACATCGGCGGCAAAGCCCGATTCATGCATAAAAATAAGAGAGCAAAAATGACTGCTCCGGGAATGCCTAAAGGCGCGGCCAATAAAGCCATTGTTGCCGGATTCTTTGAGCGCGATACTCGCAAGGTGAGGACTCAGGTAATTCCAGATCGCGAGAAAAACACCTTTCACACAATGGTGAAGGAAAATGTTGAATTTGGCTCTGGCCTGTTTACCGACGATTGCCACTCTTATTGGGGACTGGACAAAGAGTACATCCACAAGATTGTCGATCATGCAGAGCGTTACGTGGATGGCCAAGTTCACACTAACAGTCTGGAAAATTTCTGGAGTCTTTTGAAGCGTGGACTCAAGGGAACATATGTTGCGGTCGAACCATTTCATTTGTTCAGGTATTTAGATGAGCAGTGTTTCCGCTTCAACAATCGCGGCAACAAGGATACTCCGATTCACGATGGCCAGCGGTTTGAAATGTTGCTCTCACAGATTGCGGGAAAGCGTCTCACTTATGCCGAAGTGACTGGTAAGGTGAATGCGACGCAAGCCTAATCCTTATCGCGAGAAGCGCGGGAAGCGTCCGAAGTTTTAGGACGCTTTTTCTTTTTCTGTGCGGCACGTTCTTTCTGGTACTCATCTTCTCTGCGCTTCATTTCTTCGCGTGGAACTGACAGAACTGTTTTAAGAGCATTCTCAAAGTTCGCGTATTCATTTGAAATCTTTGGCCGCGTCATTCGGAAAGCCTTTCAGCAAGCTTTTGAGTAATCGCTTTAATAGCATTGTAAATGTGTTCCGCTTCTTGCTCTGTATATTTGCCTCGAACATGCATCGTGTGGTTGCGCCATGCGTCTTTGACCACGCCAAAGTAGCTTGCGGCTTGCGAATAGAATGCCTGTTGTTCCTTGCAATCGGGCATGACCTTCCATGCAGGGTCTTTGTGCATCTCGCGAATCCTGCTCTCAATTTGTTCTATTGCGGGAGCCCAGTTCGTATGTGCCAAAGATACGCCGAACTTATTCCCTAATGCACCAAGAACGATTTCAAGGACTCTCATAAGATGGAATACTGAAGCAGTGCCAAACCCTGCGGCGAGTGTAAAAGATGCTTGCAATATATCCCACTGTGTGGATGGAAATGCCTTGTAGACCTGCTCCCCGAACGCATGCGGCTGGTTCATCGTGGGCCAAAATTTTGCTTTGTCCGGCGAGACGAAGAAAAACAGCCTGTTCTTCATCTCTCTTTGAATCAGCCGTTGTACATTGTTTATCTGGCCAATCAACCAATGGTATGACGAATCCTTGTCATCCCGCAGGGGCTTTAAAATGTCGTGCCTAATCGTCTCAGCGGACACCCTCAGCCCTATTCTCTCGCATTCACGTTCAATCTTTTCTAGAGTGTCAATTGCCTTTGCAAGCGTCTCATGTTTTATAGGCTGATACAGTATTCCAATATCGAAATTCTGATCGCCTGCTCCCGGCTTTAAGAGGCAATCGACTTTTAGGTTTTCTAACACCTGCCCAGCCCAATAGAAGGCTGCTGCCGAAAAATCCTGCATGTCCCACCAACTCACTAGTTGCTGTGGACACACTTCCCAAGGTGCAGAACGGGGAGTTTCCGCAGCACGATTTATGTCGGCCATGCTTTGACTTTGAGTCGCGATTGGAGCACACTCATTTAAGGCCAGTGGCAAAGCACGGCTTGAAACACCATGGCGGGCGATACCAGCGCCCGCCTTCTCAATTTGTATCACATCCGCTCCATGAACAAACCCGCCGAAAAATGGCGGGTTGTTTTTTTAGTTGTGAGTTAGCGTTTCTTGCGTTGCCGCGAAAAACCGCCATCTCCCGCCAATGGTTAGCGAAGTATATTATTGCCCAGCTCATCCCAGATTGGCGTAGGTTTGGAGGTACCCCCTCCCCCGGTTTCCACCCCATTTCACCCCAGCCGATCCAACTTGACCCCCATGCTGAAAGATCAGGCAGAGGGCTACAAACTGATTTTGCGTTTAGCTAGCTGCTAATTGCCAGTTATCATTTACTTTTCAAAGATCTATAGCTGCCTGCTCCAGAGAGCTGCGCTACTTTAACGCAATCAATAACAATAAGCACGCACGAACTAGTTCACCAGCACCGGTCACTGCCTTTTGCGACCCTCTGCTTAACGTGGTCCATGGCCGAGCGGGCAATTGCGTAGCGCGATGGCCACGATGCTATCCGCAAGATGCCTATCTTTGTATAGGAATATTGCCAATCGTTGCGGAAAAACAGAATGATTCCTTTAATCAGGGTCGCAAAAACTGGTTGCAGGGCGCATTAGCCTCTCATGTTCTCGCTGCCACGAACAATGGAGCTTTATCCTCGTTGCCTGCAAGGCGGTACAATGGCGATGCGACCCCAATCTTGCATGTCTCGCAATTCCAACGTCAATGAAGATTCGTCGAATTGATTTGCCAAGTGTCATATTAGAAGCCCAAAGAGCTGGGCGATTGATTATTTTCGCAGGAGCTGGCGTGTCTATGGATCCGCCTTCAAATTATCCTGATTTCGTTGCGCTCGCGAACCAAGTCGGTGGAGCTCAACATCCTCGAGAACCGGGCGAGGACATTGACCGGTATCTGGGGCGCCTAAGTGCCCGAGGCGTCACCGTTCACGAGCAAGTACGTACGATACTATCCAACCCTGAATCCCATCCAAATGAAAACCACAGGTCAGTAGTTAACCTCTTCAAGAATTCTGAACAGTTCCGGATCGTCACAACGAATTTCGATCGACATTTCACGACCGTGGCATCCAAGCGCTTTACTGATACAGTTCCGGAGTTTTTCTGTGCTCCGGCGCTGCCACTTGGCAATGAATTTACAGGCATTGTGTATCTCCACGGCAGTGTTGAGAAGCCAGCGAATCGGCTTGTACTTACAGATTCCGATTTCGGACGGGCCTATATCACTGAAGGATGGGCGACGAGATTTCTTGAAAGATTGTTCTCGCATTTTCTCGTCTTATTCGTAGGGTACAGCCATCAAGACATGCTGCTCACATATTTGGCTCGTGGGCTCACGGCCGGCTCCGCCGGTCCAGGCCGTTTTGCTCTGACTCCACCTGGAGATGACGCACGCTGGCAAAACCTTGGCATTATCCCTGTTCACTATCCTTTGTGCGATCCGCCTGAACCACGGCATAAGGAACTTCAGGAAGCGCTGAGCGCATGGGCTGAGCAGTCGCAGGCTGGCGCACTCGCGGTTGAAGAACGAATTCGGATCATTGTGACAGCACGGGTAGCCCTTACTCCTGAAGAAGATGATTATTTAAAGCACGCTGTCTCGGAGTTGCCAACGTTGCGTTTCTTCACGCGTCACGCCCGTGGAGTTGAATGGCTGCGCTGGGTAGAAGAACTTCCGATCACCCAACGCCTGTTTGCATTAAGTAATCAGCGCGTTTTAGAGGATTGGGAACTTGCATCATGGATTGCAAATGAATTCGTCACGCAGCATTGCGACGAAATGCTCGAATTGCTGCGGCGAAAAGGAACCCAAATCTCGGCCGCGCTCTGGGACCAAATCTCGCTCAGGCTGTTCCGCGAAAAGGTGCATGGACCAATCCTTTCCAAGTGGCTGGCCGTTCTCCTCTCAACCGCATCTCCTTATTGGCGAACGGATGTGCTTGAGTATGTCTTCGCGAACTGTGTATATCCAGAAGACTTGACTGCCGCGCTCATGCTTTTCGAGTACTTGACTCGTCCTCGTCCACACCTCAAAGAGTCACTTAGGTGGTCACTAAGCGATGAGGAACCAGAGAAGATTGTAAGGGTGGAGATTGAGACCGACGGCTCGGACCATTACCTCTCATCAGTGTGGAACAATTTTTTCTTACCTAATCTCGATAGGGT
>Ga0070739_10008043_pt1 | contig 10935 bp, 10 predicted proteins | sample Coa_R1_7_FD_66445 | JGI IMG/M metagenome (GOLD analysis project Ga0070739, IMG submission 66445) | Surface soil microbial communities from Centralia Pennsylvania, which are recovering from an underground coalmine fire - Coalmine... | ecosystem: Environmental > Terrestrial > Soil > Unclassified ... | reverse complement strand
CGGCCTCGCCGTTGGGCTGTCGAGGTTCCGGAGTGACATCCAGCATGATCTCGCTCAGCCCGGCGCCCGACACTCCGTCGATCAGCGCGTGGTGCATTTTGGTCAAGATGGCGACCCGGCCGTGCTCGACCCCTTCGATGAACCACATCTCCCACAACGGCTTGGAACGGTCGAGCTTGTACGACATCAAATGCCCGACAAGTTCATCCAGTTCGGCACGCCCGCCCGGCGCGGGCACCGCGATGCGCCGCAGATGAAACTCGAGATCGGGTTCCTTGTCTTCCACGAAATACGGCCGGTCGAGCCCCAGCGGGACGCCGACAACGCGATAGCGCAGCTGCGGCAACTCGCCGATCCGGGCGGCGAGAAGGTCGCGCAGCGCGTGAAAGCGGAAGTGCGGGGCCTTGGCGGGATCGCAAATCACCAAAGCGCCGACATGCATGTGCCAGCCCGGTGTTTCGGCGAACCAAAATGCGGCATCGACACTTGACATACGCCTCATGGCAAAAGCGTAGGACGCTACGCAAGGGTGAGAACCAGAAATGAAAACCTCCGCAAATCGCGGTTGACCTTGGCATTGCACGGCTAGCTCAACGCTGCCATTGACTAATGTCACCATTTGCGATTGACTCGGTTGTATGGGCGACGGGATCCCCGCGCGCGGCTCACTGCGGTCACGCGCAGCGGCGGCGGCAAGCGCGCTGACCTTGCGACAGATCAGCGCGATCCTTCCACCTGAAAAAGCTTGGGGCCTATGGGCGTCACGGCAGATCGTCGCCCGGATCATGGATGTCTTCGGGCCGTCCTTGGCGGGCGCGCGCGTCCAACCGATCGACGCCGCGCTTCCCGACGGTCGCCGAGTCGTCGGCGAATGGGTGTGCGGAGCCGGTGTGCAGAGCGCCGATGGGGTGGTCTACTTCCTGCACGGCAGCGGCTTTGCACTGTGTTCGCCACGCACCCACCGGCGGTTGACGTCGTGGCTGTCGCGCCTGACCGGCCTCCCGGTGTTCTGCATCGATTACCGGCTGGCGCCGCGCTACCGCTTCCCCACTGCCGCCGACGACGTCCGCGCGGGCTGGGATTGGCTGGTGACACGATGCGGCATTCCGCCGGAAAGCATTGTGGTCGGTGGTGATTCGGCTGGTGGGCACTTGGCAGTGGACCTGCTGCTGCAGCCGGATGTCGTCGCCGCCCACCCTGCCGCACTGGTGTTGTTCTCGCCCCTGGTCGACCTGACCTTCAGCCTCGCCGCCATCGCCGAACAGCGCCGCTGCGATCCGGCGATCCGGGCGGTCGACGCTAAACGACTGGTCGCGTTGTACAGCCGAGGACTGGATCCCGCCCATCCGCGGCTGACGCTCGACGTCGCCGGTGGACCGGCCCTGCCGCCGACGTTGATCCAGGCGGGCGGGGCCGAGATGCTGGTCGAGGATGCCCGCAGCCTGGCCGACGATATCCGCGCAGCCGGCGGCGACTGCGAATTGCAGGTGTGGCCCGACCAGGTGCACGTCTTCCAGGCGCTGCCCCGCCTGTCTCCGGAAGCCGCCAAAGCGATGGCGGATGCAGCCCGTTTTATTGCGAATGCCTTGTGTGCCAACGAAGTCCAAGCGGCTGGAAAGGCGGGCTAGCAATGCTCGGGCTGTTCATCAAGAAGAAGCCGAGCCACGGAGCATCGGCGGTGGTCACGGGCGCCGGCAGCGGCATCGGCGCGGCGTTCGCCGTCGAACTCGCCCGCCGTGGCGGCGCGGTCGTGTGCAGCGACATCGACGAAGCCGCCGCCCAAAAGACGGCTGACGCGATCACCGACCATGGTGGCCAGGCGACCGCGATCCGCTGCGACGTGTCGCAGTTCGACGATGTCCGCGAACTAGCCGCCAAGTCCGAGTCGTGGTTCGAGGCGGCACCCACCTTGGTCGTCAACAATGCCGGTGTTGGCGCCGGCGGAGCGCCCATCGGCGAAGTATCCCTCGATGATTGGCACTGGACGCTGGGTGTCAACCTGTGGGGACCGATTCACGGCTGCCATGTCTTCACCCCGATCCTGCGCGGCGCTGAACCGTCCAACATCCCGCGCGGCATCATCAACGTCGCCTCCGCCGCTGCGTTCGGCGCCGCGCCAGGCATGGCCGCCTACAACGTCAGCAAGGCTGGCGTGCTCTCGCTCTCCGAGACGCTGGCCGCCGAACTGTCCGGCACCGGCATCAAGGTCACCGTGCTGTGTCCGACGTTCGTCAAGACCAACATCGTCGAATCCGGCCGCATCACCGCTGGATCCAGCGAATTCGCGGCGAGGCTGATGCGCTGGACCGGTGTTTCGGCCGAAAAAGTTGCCCGGCTCTGCCTCGATGCCAACGATCGCGGCGACCTGTATTGCATGCCGCAGCTGGAGGCCAAGTTCGGATGGAACGTCAAACGCTTGGCGCCGAGCGCTTATACCCGCGCGGTTGGCCTGGTATCTCGGGTCACCCCGCACTGAGATCACGCAAACTGCAAGGAGAATCCCGTGGCTCGCGCAAACGACGATGCAGAGAGAAGCGATGAGGAGGAGTTGCGCGCATGACTATCGACATGGACGCCATGCTCGTCAAGATCAAGGACCGGCAGTGGGCACTCGCCGACATCGACTGGGGTGCTCCGGGCGCGGAGACGATCAGCGATGACTTCCGGCCCAAGCTGAAGGCTTTCATGGCCGACCTGTGCTGGATCGAGAACATCGGCGCGCGCGGGTTTGCGGCGTTGGCAAAGAAGGCGCCGACGCCCACCATCGCCGAGATCTACCGCTATTTCCACGCCGAGGAGCAACGCCACGCCAACGCCGAACTGGCGCTGATGAAGCGCTGGGGGATGCTCGACGACGGCGAGATGCCGGAACCCAACGTCAACATCCGGCTCGCGATGCAGTGGCTCGACACCTATGCCGACGGCATGTCGCTGTCGATCCTGGGCACCGTCATCCCGATGCTGGAGGTGGCGCTGGACGGGGCGCTGCTGAAATTCCTGCTTGACGAGGTCGAAGACCCGGTGTGCCACAAGGTGTTCGAGAAAATCAACAACGACGAATCCCGGCACCTTGCAGTGGATTTCGAAGTCCTCAACATGATCGGCCACGCCAAGGCGCGCAAACTGGCGATCGAATTCGTCGGCAACATCGCCTCACCGGGATTGATCATCGGTGCGCTGATGTATCTGCCCCTGCTCAACCGGGTACGCAACGAACTCGCCGACATGGGCATGGAGCCCGAGCGACTCTACAACGCGGTCAAGCGGTTCAAGCAGCTCGGCGAGCGAGGTGATTTCACCAGTCGGGTGCCGACCTACCAGGTGCTCAAGCGGCATGCCGCCATGGTGGTCAACCCGCGCCATCCGTATCACCTGCTGGCCAACTCCATGGTGTGGCTGTCCGACTTCTATCCCAAACCGTTGCTCAAGCCGGTGCCCAGCTGGTTCAAAGAGCTCACCTACGAGCCGGCGGCATAAGTTATGGCACACAACCACTTTTACGCCACGCTGATCGTCGGAGCCGGCTTCACGGGGCTGGGTGCGGCGATCAAACTCGCCGAAGCGGGCGTCGACGACGTCGTCATCCTCGAGCGCGGCGACCGGGTCGGCGGCACCTGGCGTGACACCACGTACCCCGGTGCCAGCTGCGATATTCCGTCACTGCTGTACTCCTACTCCTTCGTCCAAAACCCCACCTGGTCGCGGACCTACTCCCCCGCCGACGAGATCTGCCGGCACCTCGAAGACATGGCCACCCAATTCGACGTGCGCCGCCACATCCGGTTCGGCCACACCGTCAACGGGCTGGCGTTCGACGAGAACGCCGGTGTCTGGACTGCGACCACCAGCAAGAACAAGCGATTTCGCGCCCGCACCGTTGTGTTGGCGTCCGGGCCGCTCTCCGATGCCAGCTTCCCCGATATGCGCGGCATCGAGTCCTACCGGGGCAAGAAGATCCACAGCGCTCGCTGGGATCACGACTACGACTTCGCCGGTAAGCGGGTCGGCGTCATCGGTACCGGCGCCAGCGCTATCCAGATCATTCCGGAACTGGTCAAGCGGGCCGAGTTCGTCAAAGTGTTCCAACGCACCCCCGGCTGGGTGCTGCCCCGCCTCGACGTCCCGACCCCGCGGCCGGTGCAGGACCTGTTCGCTAAAGTGCCTGCAGCTCAACAACTTGCACGGCAAGCGTTGTTTTGGGGACATGAGGCCAGCGCCACCGCGCTGGTATGGAACACGCCGCTGACCTCGCTGGTGGCACGGCTCGGCAAGGCGCATCTGCGGGTGGCCGTCAAAGACCCATGGCTGCGCCGGCAGCTGACCCCCGACTTCGTTCCCGGGTGCAAACGCATGCTGGTCTCCAGCGACTACTACCCTGCGCTGCAACGTGATAACTGCAAGCTCGTCGACTGGCCGATCGCGACGCTGAGCCCCGTGGGCATCCGCACCAGTGACGGCGTCGAACATCACCTGGACTGCATCGTGTTCGCCACCGGCTACGACGTGCACCTGACCGGCCCGCCGTTCCCGGTCACCGGGCTGAGTGGTCGCTCGCTGAACGCGGAATGGGCCGACGGCGCACAGGCCTACAAGAGCATCAACGTGCACGGCTACCCGAACCTGTTCGTCATGACCGGACCCAACTCTGGGCCCGGCCACAATTCGCTGCTCGTGTATATCGAAGGCCAGCTCGACTACGCGGTGCGCGCCATCACCACGATCCTCGACAACGACCTGCGCTATCTCGACGTGCGCGCAGATGTGCAGCGCCGCCACAACCAGCGGATCCAGCAGCGGCTCGCCAAGACGACGTGGATGTCGGGCTGCAGCAGTTGGTATCTGACCAAGGACGGGTTCAACGCATCGATGTACCCGGGGTTCGCCAGCCAGTATCTTCGACAGATGCGGGATTTCCGGTTCGCCGACTACGACGCTGTCGCACAGCCCTCCGACGTCCGCGTCAGCTCGTCGGCCTGATCAGCGATGGCTCCCGACCGACCGCCGCGGGCAGAGACCGGCACGATCGCCGGGGTGCTGGCTAACCTGCGGCGCACGCCGCGACGGGTACGTCGGCAGTCGAGGGAATTCATCGAAAATGCGGTGTCGCAGCTGTTCGACGCGGCGGCTCACCATCCACACGGCGCCGCCGGCACCGGCGAATACCGAATCGACGAGCTGGCCCGGCTGGCCGGCACCACCACCCGCAACATCCGGGTGTACCGCGACCGCGGCCTGCTGCACCCACCGCTGCGGGTCGGGCGGATCGCGTTGTTCAACGACACCCATTTGACCCGGTTGCGGTTGATCACTTCGATGCTCGACCGGGGATACAACATCGCGCACGTCCGAGAGATGCTCAACGCGTGGGAGGAAGGCAAAGACCTTGCCGACGTCCTTGGCCTGGAGTCTGCCATCGTGGGAACGTGGGCCACCGAGAAACCGGAGACCATGCCGCTCACCGATGCTCAGCGACTCGTCCACGACACAAAAGCATTTGACCGGCTGGTGAAACTGGGCGTGATTCGGGTCGACGGCTCGCAGGCCACGGTCGTCCGGCCCAAATTGATCAAAGCGTTCAACGAGATCCGCGGCTACGGCGTGAGCATCGACACGCTGGTCGACCTGCATGAGCAGATCGTTCCGCTGGTCGACGAGATCAGCGAGATGTTGGTGCGCGCCGGGGCCGAGCATGTTGCCAACCGCATCAAACCCGGGGAGCCGCTACCGCCCGACACCGAAATCGCGGAATTGATCACGATGCTGGTGCAGTTTCGTACCCAGGCCGTCGCGTCGGTCGCCGCCACCCTCGCGTCGTCGATCGAGTCCACGATCGAGTCGCTGGTCAGCCGGATTCTCGCGGACTACATGGCGAGTTCGCCTGACGCCGAGGCGAATTAAGACTAGCGGCGCGCAACGAGGTACGGGGCGAGCGTGTTCAGCTTCTCGCAGGTCTCCTCGAATTCCCGGTCGGGATCCGACGCGCCGATGATGCCAGCGCCGGCCCGCAGCCAGGTCTGCCCGTCATGCTCGAAGACAGCACGCAGCGTCAGCGCCGCATCCAACCCACCGTCAGCCGAAAACATCACAACTGCACCGGAATACAATCCGCGCGGGCTGTCGTCGAGCCGCAGGATAGCGTCCACACCGGCAGCTTTCGGGATGCCTGACGCGGTGACCGCCGGAAACAGCGCTTCCAGGGCATCCATCCGGTCTTTGGACGCGTCGAGGCGGGCGCTGACAGTCGAGCCCAGGTGCTGCACACTGCCCCGTTCGCGAACCGTCATGAAATCGGTGACCGCCGCGCTGCCCGGCTCGGCGATCTCGGTGATCTCTCGCAGTGAGCCACGTACCGAAATAGCGTGCTCCACAATCTCTTTGGCGTTTGACTCTAGGTCGTCGCGGGCCTGCTGGTCGCGCAGCGACCCGCGGCCGAGCGCCCGAGTCCCCGCCAGCGGCTCGGTGACCACCATGCCGTCACGCCGCACCGCCGCAACCAGCTCCGGGCTGTAGCCAAGAGCACGAAATCCGCCAAGCCGCAACAGGAATGATCGCGCCGGGGTGTTGTTTCTGCGGCCCAATCGGTAGGTCGACGGAAAGTCAAGGTCGAACGGGACGTCAACCCGACGTGACAGGATCACCTTGTGATAGCGGCCGGTGGCGATTTCACCGATGGCGGCCGCTACCCGACGGCGGTAGCCGGCGATGTCGGCGGCCACCTCGATCGGGGACGCCGCGGGTAGGCCGGGCACGCCGTCGCTCAGCAGTCGATCCACCGCCTCGCGGTGGCGGTCGTCAGCACCGTACAAATCGACCATGTCTCCGGTGATCACGATGCGGGTGCGCGGCCAAAATACCCGGGCCAGAGGGGTATTCACCGCCAACCGCTCCTGCAACCCGAAACGGTAAGCGCCGAACTCGAAAGCGATCCAGCCGAAAGCGTGTTCGGTTTCCAGCAGCAGCCGGTCGATCGCCTCACCGAGCGCCCGTCCCGGCTGCCCAGACCACGGCTGCCGCTGAACCACACCGTCGCGCACGACACGCAGCTCGTCGCAGTCCAGCTCGACTATGGCCAGCACACCGCACGCCAACACCCATTGCCCATCGTGTTCGTAGAGCAGGTAGTCTTCGCCGTCTCGCTCGGGCAGCACCGCAGCCAGCTCGGCTGCCAGATCGGCCGGGTCAATGTCGCCGGGTAACCGAATCGACTGTGACGCGGCGTGCGCGGAATGTGTCTCTACCCCGACCTCGGTCACGGTTAGTAAATTTAGCCTAACCTATCCACCGATGGGCGGTCTCCCCTGAAATGTGGGTCGCTCGAGCCGGCGGAGCCACGCCATCGAGCGTTTCCGAAACGTTCACGTGCCAGCCGCAAAAGCGGCGCCGTCCAGCCTGCGGGCTGTCCGTAAGATCATCGTCGGTTTGCGGATCGCGCGAAAGGACAAGAGAGGGCCACAGCATGTTCATCATCCGGCTCCTTGACGGGGAAGAGATCCACGCAAACGAGGGTGACCAGCTCACCATCAATCAGGAAACAGGTGTCCTGACCGTCTCCCGCGCGGACGGATTCGACGAGGTCACGACGCACTACTCGCCCTCGGTGTGGGGATCGGTGACCCACCGCGTCAAGGGCGCCGCCGGCGTCAAGCCCGCGCTGGTTTCCGCGTCGCGCTAACGGTGGGTTCGACCCCTACCCCCGCGCCGTGCCCGTTCGCCATCGAACCTTGAGGTTGCCTGCCAAATCAGCGGCAGGCCAGGAGAGTGGCTCGCCGTCCGGCTTCGATATCGCTATGTTTGCGGGGTTGTCCACCGCGGCGTGGAAACACGGGTGGTCACGGGAGTCAGCACCGCGGCGCTAAGTAAGGGAGAGCCCCATGCTCCTGGAGTTCTGGCAGAACTTCACTCACAACCTCTTCAAGCCGTTACTGCTGTTCTTCTATCTGGGTTTCCTGATTCCACTGCTGAAGGTGGAATTCGAATTCCCCTACGTGATCTACCAGGGCTTGACGATGTACCTGCTGCTGGCCATCGGCTGGCACGGCGGTGAAGAACTCGCCACCATCCACGCTTCGAGCATCGGCAACATCGTCGGGTTCATCGTCTTGGGCTTCGTCTTGAATTTCGTGATCGGCCTGCTGGCCTACGCGCTGCTGACCCGCATGACGTCGATGCGGCGGATCGATAAAGCCACCGTTGCCGGCTATTACGGGTCAGACTCGGCGGGCACGTTCGCCACTTGCGTCGGTGTCCTGGCCACGGTGGGGATGGCCTTCAACGGTTTCATGCCGGTGATGCTGGCAGTGATGGAGATGCCGGGTTGCCTGGTGGCTTTGTACTTGGCGGCGCGGTTGCGGCACCGCGGGATGGACGCCGCGGGCACCATGCCGGACGAGCCCGGCTACCTACTGGCGAGGGTGGGGCCGGGTGCGGCCACTCAGCCGGCTGCCGGACAGCGCCTGGAAACCGAAGCTGACCCGCGTCTGGAGCAGGAACTCTCGCTGGAACTGCGCGAACATCCCGACGACGGCAACAAGCAAAGCCTCGCCACCGTCCAGCTGCTGAGGGAGGTGCTGCTTAATCCGGGCCTGTATCTGCTGTTCGGCGGCATCATCATCGGGTTGGTCAGCCGGTTGCAGGGAGCCAAGGTGGTGCACGACGACGACAACGTCTTCGTAGCCGCCTTCCAGGGTGTGCTGTGTCTGTTCCTGCTGGAAATGGGGATGACGGCGTCGCGGCGATTGAAGGACCTCAAGACCGCTGGCCCGGGTTTCATCGCTTTCGGCCTGCTGGCTCCCAACCTGTTCGCGACGATCGGGATCATCACCGCCCACTCCTACGCTCACCTCACCCATTTCCACTTCAAGCCAGGCACCTACATCTTGTTCGCGGTGCTGTGCGGCGCTGCTTCGTACATCGCGGTGCCCGCAGTGCAGCGGCTGGCGATCCCAGAGGCGAGCCCGACACTTCCGCTGGCGGCCTCGCTGGGCTTGACGTTTTCCTACAACGTCACGATCGGCATCCCGCTGTATATCGAGATCTCGCGCGCCATCACCCAACACTTCCCGGTCACCTGACGTTTCCCGTTCGCCAGAAGCCCACCGGAGGGGTTAGTTCATACGGGCCAATACCGTTCGCGAGTGCTTGCTGTCGGTTTCAGGTGGCTCGAGCGGTCCACGTGAAGCTACGCATCTCAGGAATTTCTGGCTCAAGCGCGGAGGCTACCTTGCGACCAATTTCGCCGGCCTCGGCGAGGGTGGTCTCAGGTTCGAGGAAGCCTTCAACCTCGATGCGCAGCGTCCGTCCGGTCCAGCGGGCTCGGGCATGCGCGTGCGTGACACCGGGCACCTTGGCGGCAGCGGCTTCGGCGGTCGTGATTATTTCAGGGTCGACACCGTCGAGTAGGCGGCGGGCGATATCGACGGTCACTTGCCAGCCGACATGGCAGATGAACCCCGTGACGATGACCCCAGCGACCGCGTCGGCCCAGCCCCAACCGAATGCCACGCCGAGCAAACCCAGCAGCGCCCCAGCGGAAGACAACGCGTCCAGCCATGAATGCTTGGCGTCGGCCACCAAGGTTGCGGAGCGAATACGTCTGCCCACCAGCAGCTTGTAGCGCGCCACGATCTGGTTACCCGCGATACCGACGGCGGCCGCTGCGATGCCCCAGCCCAGGTGAGTTGTGCTGCCGTGATGGAGCAGCTTGGTGACGCTTTCAAAGCCGGCGACAAGTGCGCTGCCCCAAATCACCAGTGCCACACCAATGCCGGCTAGGTCTTCGGCGCGTTCGTAGCCGTGGGGGTAGCGCTCGGTCGGAAGTTTGCGCGAAGCCCGAAATCCCACAAACACCAGTGCGCTAGTCGAGACATCAGACAAGTTGTGCAGCGCATCGCCGAGTAGCGCGACTGAACCAGACAACACCGCAATGGCCATTTCGATTAACCCGGTGACCGCCAGGCCGATAGCACTGACTGTTACCGCCCGGTTGGCCTGATGACGCTCGCCCGAATCATCCACAGTCGAATTGAGTGGAAAACTTGCCGCCGGATCACGGACTCCCCTGATTACATGCATACGCCAAGCATGCCGGACAAAATAAAGCGGAAACTTTGGGCATTCAGGTTTATGTTGAGATTAGTTTACGAAGTCGGTGCCACAGTCGGATCAGCGGTTTAACCGAACGTCCGCCACCCCGCCGTCGTTGCAAGTGTTGGTCTTTTCGTTATTACCCGCTCTCGGATAGCAAACGTGTCGAACAAATCGTGGGTTCGCTTCGGTGTTCAAATCGTGGTACGGCTTCGTATTCAAAGGCCCCACAAGCAGGAACATAAGAGGTAGCGTCATTGGTTGCTGGCTGGGCTGTCGACGGTGTTGCCACCCCAAGCCCACTGGCAGCGCCCCAACGGCGATGTGACGGGGAGACAACTGGGGGTGGGAAGTGAGCGCCTACCGGACCCTGGTGGTTGGCACCGATGGCTCGGACTCGTCGCTGCGTGCGGTGGACCATGCCGCCGCGTTCGCTGCGGAAAATAATGCGAAGTTGATCATCGCGATGGCGCACTTGCCTCACGCGGACAAGGGCGGCTGGGCAAGACCAGCCCGACCGGATCGTGTGCTTGACCCCCGCGCCGAGTACACCCTCGGAGGCGAAGGGGGCTACAAAATGCACGGGGCGGCCCCCATCTATGCAATCCTGCGGGAGGCCCGCAACCGGGCGAAGACCGCGGGCGCCCAAGACATTGAAGAGCGGGCGGTTGTCGGCGCGCCTGCACCTGCACTAGTGAAACTGGCAAAGGAGGTCAACGCGGACCTGCTTGTCGTCGGCGACGTCGGACTCAACGTGACCGGCGGGCAGCTGCTGGGATCGGTCCCAGCCAACGTCTGCCGCAAGGCCAAGACCGACGTGCTGATCGTCCACACCGCCGACTGAGGCATCGT
>Ga0070739_10008042_pt1 | contig 10935 bp, 9 predicted proteins | sample Coa_R1_7_FD_66445 | JGI IMG/M metagenome (GOLD analysis project Ga0070739, IMG submission 66445) | Surface soil microbial communities from Centralia Pennsylvania, which are recovering from an underground coalmine fire - Coalmine... | ecosystem: Environmental > Terrestrial > Soil > Unclassified ... | reverse complement strand
GAGATCGGCGGCCAGATCCTGGCCGGCGGCGCCCGCCTGTACGGCTTCACCGAGGCCGATTTCGCCAAGGCCGACGCGGCGCTGCGCCGGCGCGGCGCGCTGCCGGCGGCGGCGCAGTGAGCCGGCCCGCGGCCGCGGCGGCCGCCGCCGCGGCCGCGCCGCCATTCATGGAGGTGGGAGATGCCGCAACCGATCGTCTTGCGCAGCCGCCAGGACGTCGTCGCGCTCGTGAACCGCGGGGTGATCGGGCAGACGCGGTTCGCGATCGTCCTGATTGCGATCGGCGGAACCTTTATCGACGCCTATGATTTCACCAGCCTCGGCATCGGCGCCATCCAGCTGCGCCAGCAGTTTCATCTGAGCGGCGGCGAACTGGGCACGATCACCGCCTCGATGGCGATCGGCGCCCTGTTCGGGGCCTTGTTCGGCGGCTACTACGTCGACAAGGTCGGCCGGCTGCGCATGTTCCTGCTCGATCTGTTCTTTTTTGTGATCTCGGCGATCGGGGCGGCGCTCGCCCCGAATTACTACGTGCTGATCCTGTTCCGGCTGCTGATGGGGGTCGGCGTCGGGCTCGATTTCCCGGTCGCCCTCAGCTTCGTCGCCGAGTACACGGCCTCCCTCGGCAAGGCGAAATACGTCAACCTGTGGGCGCCGACCTGGTTCGCCGCGACCCTGATCGGGTTTCTCGTGATATTGCCGTTCTATCTCGCCGGCGGCGGGCCCAACCTGTGGCGGTGGGCGGTCGGCTTCGGCGCGGTGCCGGCGCTCGTCGTCCTGATCCTGCGCTACCTCTACATGGACGAAAGCCCGATGTGGGCGGCGCATCAGAGCCTCGAAGAGGCGGCGCGCGTGCTGCGCCGAACCTATCGCCTCGACGTCGTCGTGGCGCCGGATGCGGAACGGCCGCAGCCGCTGTCGCGCAGCTATTCGCTGCGCAACTATCTGACGATCTTCTCGCCCCGCTATCGCCCGCGCACGATCCTGGTCGGCGCCATGTCGGCCTTGCAGAGCCTCGAATACTATGCCGCGGCCTTCTATCTGCCGGTCATCTCGACCGTGCTGTTCGGGCACTCGCTGTTGCGGGCGATCCTCGCCTCGCTGGTGTTCAACCTGTTCGGATTGGCGGCGGGGCTGTGGCTCGTGTTCTGGGCGTCGACGCGCATCGGCGCGCGCAGGCTGGCGCTGTTCGGATATATCGGGGTCATCGGCGCGCTGCTGGCGGTCGGCCTCGGCTACGGGCATCTGCCGCCGCTCGCGGTGTTCCTGCTGCTCGGCCTCTTCCTGGCCTGCCACGCCTTCGGCCAGGGGGCGCAGGGCATGACGATCGCCACGCTGTCGTTCCCGACCTCGATCCGCGGGGCCGGCACGGGCTGGGCGCAGACGATGACGCGGGTCGGCAGCACCGTCGGCTTTTATTTCTTTCCGCTGGTGCGCGAGCATTTCGGGCTGGGGACGACGCTGCTGCTGCTCGCGATCGTGCCGGTGCTCGGCCTGGCGACGACGCTGGCGATCCGCTGGGAGCCCGTCGGCAAGGACGTCGACGCCGAGGATTTCGCCGAGGCCGACAAAGCCGCGGCAGCGCAGTGAGCTGGCCCCGGCCGGCGGCCGCCGGCCGCAGGGCGGCGGCAACCGCGATCGGGATCGGTACGAGAAAGACCGCAGGGGAGGAAGAAATGAGCTCCGTTACCGCGCAATCCGCCGCCGCAGCGCAGGACGGTCTCGCGGCGGCCAAATACGGCTGGCAGGTCGTCTTATTTTCCTTGTCCGGATGGTTCTTCGACGGCTACGTCATCAATGTCTGGCCGCTGGCGATCCCTCTGCTGATGACCGATCTGCATCTGTCGGTGCAGGCGATCGGATCGATCACCACCCTCTATGTCACCGGCTATATGCTCGGCACCCTGCTCGGGGGCACTTTCGCCGACTATCTTGGGCGGCGCAGCGTGCTGTCCTTCTCGGTGCTCGTCTATATGTTTGTCGACGCCCTGACCGCGGTGGCGCAGGGTTTCTGGTCCCTCGGCCTGTTTCGCTTCGTGACCGGCACCGGCACCGGCATGGAGCTGCCCGTGGGCTCGACCTTCATCACCGAAGCCGTCCATAGCAGATGGCGCGCGAGAATGCTCGCGATCATGGGCATCGGCTATCCCGCCGGCTATGCGCTGGCGATCGGGGCGTTCGCGACGATCGGGGCGGCGTGGGGCTGGAGAGCCGTTTTCGTCGCCTCGATCGTCCCCGGGATCATCGTCTTCATCATCCGGCGCAAGGTCTCCGAGTCGCCGCGCTTTCACCTGGCGCACGAACGGCTGGCGCGCGGCGAGGTCAAGCGGGACCGGGTGGCGAACATCACCGTGTTCAGACAGCCCTATCTCCGCGACGCCCTGCCGGCGACGCTTTATTGGATCGGCAACGCCTTCGCGTTCTGGGCCTTTTACACGTTCATCCCGCTCTATCTGGTCAAGGTCCGCCACCTCCCGACGGCGGTCGAGCTGACCTGGCTGGCGAGCTTTCAGCTCTGGGCCATCGTCGTCAACTATCTCGGCGGCTGGCTGGCGGACCGCTGGGGCCGCCGGCCTTTCGCCATCCTGTTCGCCCTTTTGACCCTGATCACGGTGTGGGGAATGACATTGGTGCCGGACGGCCTCCCGCTCTACCTCGCCGGCGGGCTGCTGTTCGGCTTCAACAATGCGACGTGGAACATCTCGTTCGCCCATTCCACCGAGATCTTCCCGACCCATATTCGCGGCTCCGGCATCGGATCGACGATGGCGTGCGGGCGCATCGTCTCCATCCTGGCCCCGCTCTTCTTCGGCGTATTGGCGGCCCGCTACGGCATCGCCGTGGCCTTCCGCCTCGGCGCCCTCGCCTGGCTCCTGACCATCATCGGATATCTGTTCTCGCGCGAGACGAGCGGGATCGACCTCGAGCAGATAGACAGGCAAAGCCTGCGGCCGCAGCCCTCCCTTGCGCCGCTGCCGGCGTCCTTGGAGTGAGGCCCCGTGGCCGGCCGCTGCGCCCACCCCTCACCCGCACCGATGCGGCGCGCCGGCTCCGGCGCCCGCACGCCCCGGCCGCTTCTTCGCCGCTGCCGGCCGCAACGCCGCTCACCCGATCCGGCGGCCTCCGCCCGCGGCGGTGGCTGCCGGATCGCTTCTTGGAGGACCGACGATGGACAATGAACAGGTTATCGATTGCGACGGCCATCTGGTCGAACCGCACGATCTGTGGGAACGCTATATCGAGGGGGCGTTGCGGGCGAAGGCGCCGCGGCTCGTCAAGGACCGCAACGGCGACACCCGCATCGCGCTCGAGGGCCGGCTCTACCCGCAGCCGGAAGGATATGGCAAGGGCTTCCCCGGCCTGCCCGAGGCCTGGTACCGGCCGGCCGGGAACGGCTTCCAATCCACCGACATCGTCTTGCCGCAATCGCGCCTCAAAGCGATGGACCGCGAGGGCATCGACATCGCCGTACCGTTCCCGACGCTCGGGCTCTACACGGTCGATGCGCGCGATCCCGATCTCAACATCGCGATCTGCCGCGCCTACAACAACTGGCTGTACGAAGAGTATCTCGCCGCCGATCGCCGCCGCCTGATCGGCGTCGGCATGGTGAGCCTGCTCGATGTCGGCGCCGCGGTCGAAGAGCTGCGCCGCGCGGTCACGACGCTCGGCTTCAAGGGCGTCTATCTGCGGCCCAACCCGGTCGCCGGCCGCGCCTTGCACGACCCGGCGCACGACCCGTTCTGGGCCGAGGCGGAGCGGCTCGGCGTGCCGGTCATGCTGCACGAGGGCACCGACGGGCAATTGCCGACCGCCGGGCTCGACCGCTACGACAATTTCTTCATGACCCATATGATTTCGCACCCGTTCGAGCAGATGCTGGCGGCGCTGTCGATGATCGCCGGCGGGGTCGTCGAGCGCTTTCCGCGGCTCAAGATCGCGTTTCTCGAATCGGGTTGCGGCTGGCTGCCGTTCTGGCTGCACCGCATGCACGAGCATTTCGAGAAGCGCCCGCACGAAGTGCCGTGGCTGAAGACCGACCCGATCGCCTGCTTCCGCCGGCAGTGCATGATCTCGTGCGACCCGGACGAAGTGACGATCCCCGAGGTCGTCCGCTTCATCGGCGAGGATTACGTGTGCTGGGCCTCGGACTACCCGCATTGGGATGCGATCTATCCCGGGGCCGTGGCGGAGCTGCGCCGGCACATGCAGGGGCTTGGCGAGAGCGCGCAGCGCAAGATCCTCGGCGACAACGCGCGCCGCTTCCTGAACCTATAGCGGCGGGAGCGCCGCGGCCGGCGCCTGGAATCAATACAACAATGAGACGGCGAGGACGGTGAGAACAGAAGATAAGGGAGAGGATCATGCGCACCATGGGCGCGCCATGGCGTCTTCTCACTGTCTTTGCCCTCACCGTTCTCACTGCCTCATTGTAGGTTGATAGAACAGGGAGCCAGTGAGGTCAGCGAGAAAAAGCAAGGAGGAAAAAGATATTGCGCGCCACAGGCGCGCCATAGTGTTCTCTCATTGTTGTCTTCCTCCCTGATCTCACTGTCTCCCTGTGAAATTGATGGAACAGGGAGCCAGTGAGGACGGTGAGAATAAAGTAATGAGGAAAAAGACATTGCGCGCCAGAGGCGCGCCATAGTGTTCTCTCATCGTTTTCTTCCTCCCTGATCTCACTGTCTCCCTGTGAAATATATAGCGGCAAGGGCGGTGCGGCCGGCCGCGCCTTCAACGCGGCGGCCGCGGGGAACAGGGGGCCTGATGCCGGCTTCCGGCCCCCGCTCCGAGCCCGGACGGAATATCGACGCCCTACGCCGCCCGCCGCCGCCGCGCCATTTCCAGATCGTGCGCCATCTGCAAATTGAGCCAGAACTCGGCCGAGGTTCCGAACCGCTCGCCGAGCAGGATCGCCGTTTCGGCGGTAATGGCGCGCGTGCCGGCGACAATCTCGGTGATGCGGTTCGAGGGCACGCCGAGTTCGCGGGCCAACGCCCGGCCGGAGAGGCCGAGCGGCGCCATGAACTCCGTGCGCAGCACCTCCCCGGGCGTCACCGGCCCGATGCGCTCGGGGTCGGCGACATCCGAGAAGTCGAGCCGGGCCACTTCTTCGGTGCGGATGCTCACCCTATCCCCTCCTAATGGTAGTCGACGATCTCGACATCGTAGGCCTCGCCCTCTCGCCGGACAAAGCACAGGCGCCATTGGTCGTTGACGCGGATGCTGTACTGCCCGGCCCGCTCGCCCACCAACGCTTCAAGACGGTTGCCCGGCGGATTTCGGAGATCCTCGAGCCGCACCGCCGCCGCCACCATCCGCAGCTTGCGGCGCGCCGCTTTCGCCAGATCGCCCGGAAAGCCTTTCGGCACCCGGTCCGCCCAGATTGCCGCCGTGCGCTTGTCCGCAAACGACCGGATCACACCGCTATACGTATCGCATATCGGATCCAGATCAAGGGATCGACAGTACGACCCGGCGCCGGCAAGACATCCCCGATGCCGCCCGCCGCGCGGCGATATGCGCCGCTCGCGGCGCCCGGAATTGGAATTGATAGAACAGGGAGCCAGTGAGGTCAGTGAGAAAAAGTAAGGAGGAAAAAGATATTGCGCGCCAGAGGCGCGCCATAGTGTTCTCTCATTGTTGTCTTCCTCCCTGATCTCACTGTCTCCCTGTGAAATAATATAACGGCAAGGCGGCAAGGGCGGTGCGGCCGGCCGCGCCTTCACCGCGGCGGCGGGCCGCCGGCGCGGCGCAGCAAGCCCAGCCTGCGGCCGAGGCGGCGCAGGCGGGCCCGCACCCCCCGCTCGCGCAGGCGGGCCAGCGCAGCAACAGCGCCGTCGCGCTCGGCCGCGGCCGCATCGCGCGCGGCCATAGCCGCCTCGCGCGCGGCCTCGGCGCACCCCAGCTCGGCTGCCAGCGCTGCGCGGTCCTGGGCCAGCCTTTCGCATTCGGCCGCGGCCGCGTCATGCTGTTCCTGCAATCGCCGCACCGTCCGGGCAAGCGCGTCGCGCTCGGCCGCGGCCGCGTCATGCTGCGCCTGCAATCGCCGCACCGTCTGGACAAGCGCGTCGCGCTCGGCCGCGGCCGCGTCATGCTGCGCCTGCAATCGCCGCACCGTCTGGACAAGCGCGTCGCGCTCGGCCGCGGCCGCCTCGTGCGCGGCCGCCAGCCCGTCGCGCTCGCCGGCAAGACGCGCGACCTCGCCGCGCAGGGCATCCCTCTCTGCGGCGAGGGCGGCGCCGGCGCCGGTGAGCCGCGCGATCTCGGCGCGCGGGCCGGCGAGGTAGCGCTCGCCCGCCCGCATCTCGGCGCGGGTGTCCGCGAGCAGTTGCGCGCGCACGCGGGCGATCTCCTCTGGCGCGAACAGATGGTCGAGGGCGTGGCCGGCGAAAGCGAGAGTGTCTTCGATCTCCCGCCAGTCGATGCCGTCCGCCGCGACCCAGTGCGCCTGAGGCCCGTCCCGGGCGTCCGCCAGATCGATGGCAAGGCCGGTTTTCGCGGCCAGCCGGGCGCTTATGGCCTCCCGATAGCAGCGGTCGCGGGCGAGCCGCGTCGCGTCGATCGACAGATCGGCGGTCAGTTGGGCGGCGATGTACAGATACCCGTGCACCGCCATGAACAGGCCGAATAGCTCGGCCTCGGACAGCGCGTCGAGCAGCCTTTCCGCAAGCGCGTCCCCGCCGGCGGCGGGCAGGCCTCTGGCGGCGGCGCGGAGCAGAGAGCGGTTGAGCGCCGCCGCCAGGAAGCGGTCCTCGGCCCGCAGCAGGATGCGCAAGAGTGTCGCCAGGAAATAGCGGTTGCCGGCCGCGCTCTGCCCCGCATAGGAAGCCCATTGGGTCCACAGATTGCGGTAGAGAAAGATGTGGGTGCCGCCGAAGCGCCGCTTCAGCGCGGCCAAGCGGCCGAGCGAGCGGGTGAAGCCGAACACCGCAACCTTGCCGCGCCGGCAGGCATGGCGCAACAATAGCCCGACATACCTGTGTTCCTGCGGGCGCAGATCGCCGGCGAGGCCGCCCGTCGGCACGAACCAGTCATAGGCGATCTCCGGCCGATACAGGCGCACACCGCCGGCGCGGCGCAGCAGCGGCCGGAATTCGAGAAAATAGGGCGCGCCGTCGGGATGCCGTGATTCGCCGACCGTCCAGTTTCCGGGGCCCATCGTCTGCGCCTGTTCGCGGGTCAATGTGGCGAGAGCCTCGTGGAACGGCTCGTAATAGCACAAGGTCGAGGGCTTGCCGCGAAACTTGAGCCAGAACCACGTGCTGGCGGTGCGCCAGCTCGAATGGAGGAAGATCGGCGCCGCCGCCGCGCGCCGCGGCACGGCCGGCAGGACCGCGGCGGCCGGCGAAGACGCATCAGGCCGGGCGCGGGAGGCTTCGCCGGCATGCCCGGCCGGGGCGGGAGCGCCGGCCCTGTCGGCGCTCATGCGGCCGCCCCGGGGCGCGGCGCGCCGGCGACCCGCTCGACAAGGACCGCGGCGATCCGCAGCGCCGTCAGCGACGGCGTCTTCTCCCCGACCACCTCGAAAGCGCTGACCGGGCGCCGCAGCACGAGGCACAGCGGCGCGCGGAAATCGGCGAGCGCGACCTGTTTGAGCGGTAGGCCGCAGCGATGGGTGAAGCGGACCGCCAGCACACCCTCCACATGCCCGTCGAAGCGGAACAGATAGACCCCGGCCTCGAGGTCGATATAGGGGCCGAAAAACAGCACCGGCTCGGCGATCGCGCGATGGCGCGCGGCCTCGTACGCGATCAGGCCGTCACGGCGGATCGCCGGCGCGCCGGCGCCAGCGTAGGGTTCAGGATAGCTGAAATCGTCGGGGCCGAGAACCAGCCGCTCGCCCCGGAAAGCGGGATCCATGTTCATGCCAGCCTTATCGATCGGTTCTTCCCTACACTTATTCTACGGCAGGGCGAGCCGATCCGGTCCCGCCGGCAGGAACGATCGGCGCGCCGCCGTGCGCGGGCCAGGCTGTCCGTGCCTGCAAAAAGCAGGACCGGCGGCAGCCATTTCATGGTTGGTATGAGACCACCCGACAATCGATGCCTCCGGGGTGCGCTGGCAGAGCACCACTCCAAGCTTGTTACGGCATGGCCCGGGCCGGCGGTTGTCCGCCCGCGGGTTTCATGCTAGCGAGGAGACGAAAACCGCCGGCAACGGACCACGCAGCATTGGCGGCGGGCGGTCTCGCCCGCCGGCGGCGCGGTCGTGGCCGACGGGCAAGGGTTCGGGGGCGGCTGTGGCGGAATTGGGGATTCGCGGTCTGTTTGCCGGCAACAAGAAAACCGGAGCGAACGGCTTCTCGCGACGGGCATGCTTCAAACTGCGCCAGGGGGGCGACCGCGCCCGCGACCGGCGCGACTGGCAGCAGGCGCGCGCGTATTACAGCCGCTATCTGGCGCTGATGCCCGAGGACGCGGCGATCTGGGTCCAGTACGGACACGCCTGCAAGGAATTGGGCGATCTCGATGCGGCCGCGGCCGCCTATCGCAGGAGCGCCGAGATCGTGCCGGGCGGCGATGCTTATGTCTCGCTCGGCCGCGTGCTCAGATCGCAGGGCGCGTTGGCGGCGGCCGGCGAAGCCTTCCGCAAAGCGCTCGAACTCGAAGCCGGGTTCGATATTGCCGCCATGACCGGCGACGACCGGGCGGCGGCCGCGAGGGGGCCGGAGACCGAGGCCGAGCCGAATGGACACGAGGCCCCGCCCGCAGCGGGGCCGACGATACACTCCTCCGCCGGCACCATAAAATCGATCGACGGGAAATATTATGTTTGTACGCTCAAAGGCGAAGCGGGATGCGCGCTTTTTGGTCCCTATTGGGAGCTCGATCCGGGATACTATTCCGTCACATACAAGCTGTCGATCCCGCGCGATGATCGCCCGTCATACGCCGACCATGCGATATGCTGCTATCTTGATATAGCCGCCGATTACGGTAATCGGATCCTGCTCCGCAAGCCTGTTCCGGCCTCCTCGCTCAAGAGCGATGATGCCGCGATTGCATTGGAGTTTATGATCGACGAGCCGCTGACGCTGGAATTTCGGGTTCACGCCACCGGCGCGGCTCCCTTGCTCATCGAGGCCGATCGGCCGGTCACAAGAAAACACCGGTACAAATTCAGTCCGATCCTGCAGAGCGATTCTGTGGAAGACGTATTCTTCTCCGCACATTTTGGCAGATTTCTCCATCTTTTCAATCGAGGAATCAAAATTCTGCCGTCGCCATATGGAACTATGATTGAAATCTCTCAAATTAAAATATATATTAAGAATATCGAAGATTTTCAGCTTATCGATGAAGTTTTTTTCAGAAACATTTATAACTTTGTTCCCCAACGTGACGTTTGCGTCCTGGACATCGGCATGAATGTAGGGTTTGCCTCTCTGTATTTCGCAACGATGGATTATGTCAAAACCGTGTATTCATTTGAACCGTTTCGAGCGCCATTCGAGCGAGCTCTGGAAAATTTTGACCTCAACCCCGGCCTGCGCGCCAAGATCAAGCCATGCCCTTACGGGCTCGGCGACGGCACGCGCAGCCTGTCGGTACGCTACGATGCAAGCCAGACGATCGGAACCTCGATCAGAGGGCATCGCGCGGGAGAGGAGACCCCGATCCTGATCCGGGACATTGCCGAAGTCATGACGGAGGTCATCCCCGAGGCGCGCTCGAAAAATCTCGACCTGGTCGTCAAGATGGATTGCGAGGGATCGGAGTTTGCGATTTGTGAAAGGCTCGATGAGGCTGGTCTCCTCAATCAGATTCGGGTGTTCATGATCGAATGGCACAAGTGGTGGTCGGAAAAAACCCAGCACGACATTATTTCACGTCTGATCCGGTGCGGCTTTGACGCGCTCGATCATACCAACCCCGAAAATCCCCATGCCGGCATGCTTTATGCCATTCGTACCGGCTAAGAGCCTGTTTCGAAAGGGGTTGAGTGGCCGAAGGCAATGTGATTCCAAGCAGTTGCCAACCAGCTTGGAGCCTCACATGGGGACCCCGACCACCCGCAAATACTATAGCCGTCCCGCGCCGCGCTACCAAACCGACCTGACCGCCGCGGAGTGGCGGGTGATTGAACCGTATCTCCCGCCCGCCAAGACAACCGGGCGGCCGCGCGCTTGGCCGATGTACGAGATCGTGAATGCCATCTTCTATGTCCTGCGCGGCGGGATCGCGTGGCGCCTGCTGCCCGCCGATTTGCCGCCCTGGGGCACCGCCTATCGCTGGTTTGCCACGTGGCGCGACACCGGCCTGTTCGAGACGATCAATTACGCCCTGGTCATGGCCGACCGCGAGCGGGCCGGCCGCGAGGCCAGCCCCACCGCCGCGATGATCGACAGCCAGAGCGTCAAGACCACCGAGGCGGGCGGAGCGCGGGGCTATGATGCCGGCAAAAAGATCAATGGCCGCAAGCGTCACGCCCTCGTCGATACGGACGGCCGCGCGCTCCTCGTGGAACCCCATCCCGCCGATATCCAGGATCGTGACGCCGGCGGACCGCTGCGGCGCGCCTCGCGCGCGCTCTTCCCCTTCATCGAGCGGGTCTTTGCCGACGGCGCTGACAATCCCAGCGGGTCATCGCCGCCACCCGCATCCTCGTTGCGATCGTGCGCAAGCCTCCCGAGCAAATCGGCTTTGCCGTTCATCCGCGCTGCTGGGTCGTCGAGCGTTTCTTTGCCTGGATCGGCCGCAATCGCCGACTGGCGAAGGATTTTGAGGCAACCCTCAATTCGGCGCGCGCCTTCCTCTATGCCGCCTCCGTCATGCTCCTTGTTCGCCGCCTCGGCCGTGCCTCGTGAGTTTCAAAACGGGCTCTAATACCGACCTGATTTGGCACTGACCTATGGAGCAAACTTCGGGAGAAGGGGTTTGCGAGTCGGCAAACTTGGCGGCGGGAGGGCGGTCATGCGGGCTCTCGCGATCC
>Ga0070739_10008040_pt1 | contig 10936 bp, 10 predicted proteins | sample Coa_R1_7_FD_66445 | JGI IMG/M metagenome (GOLD analysis project Ga0070739, IMG submission 66445) | Surface soil microbial communities from Centralia Pennsylvania, which are recovering from an underground coalmine fire - Coalmine... | ecosystem: Environmental > Terrestrial > Soil > Unclassified ... | reverse complement strand
ATGAGCGAAGCGGAATGCGCCCGCGCGATCGCCTACGGCATGATGGCGGTCGAGCCTGGCATCGACGCGCTTGCCGTCGGCGAGATGGGGATCGGCAACACCACCGTGGCGGCGGCGCTGTGCCTGGCGCTGTTCGGTGGCGAGGCCGGGGACTGGACCGGGACCGGCACCGGAGTCGCCGGCGCCGCGCTGGAGACGAAACGCACCGTCGTCGCGGCGGCGGCCGAACGCCATCGCAGCGGCGCGCCCGACCCGTTCGAATTACTGCGCCGCCTCGGCGGCCTGGAACTGGCGGCGATCGTCGGGGCGGTGCTCGCCGCGCGCATGGGACGGGTGCCGGTGGTGCTGGACGGCTTCGTCGCAACCGCCGCCGCCGCGGTGCTGTTCGCCGCCGACCCGCACGCGCTCGATCATTGCCTCGCCGCCCACATCTCTGCCGAGGCCGCCCACCGCCGCCTACTCGATCGTCTCGGCAAGACCGCGCTGTTCGATTTCGGGATGCGCCTCGGCGAGGCCTCCGGCGCCACCCTCGCGCTCGGCATTCTGAAGGCCGCTGCCGCCTGCCACGCCGGCATGGCCACCTTCGCTGAAGCGGGGGTCAGCGGCCCGGGCGGCTGATCGGGTGCAGCCGAATTATCCTTCCCGCTGTAGTGCGTGCGCCCGCGCGAGACGGCGGTCGAGCGTCACGAGTTCGGCGCCAAGCCGGTGCGCAAGCCAGAGAAAACTCACATCATAGCTGCTCAACGCGAATTGTTCGGCGGCCGGGAGCGCCCTCTGGTGATCGACCTCAACGAGGTCCAGCCCAATCTCGGTCCAGGCGGCGAAAGCGTCGAGAAGAAGGGAGCGCTGAGCTGGGTTAGCGCGGATCTTCGCGAGGCAAACGCTCGTCATTTCGTAGGCGAGCAATGTCGGTGCCACGAGTCTTCCGCAGCGCAGACGCGCGGCAACGGCATCGCCCGACGGTTCGGCAAAAACCAGTGCTGCGAGAGCCGAGGTATCGATGACTTTAATGTCGGTCACGGTCAGACCGGACGATCGCCGCAGCTTCAGGCCCCGGTTTCAGCCCCAGCGTCCGAGCCCGCGCCAGGATCTCGTCCGGCGTCAAGCGCCGCGGCTCACGCACCGCTTCCTCGATGATCGCCAGCAGCTCGCGCTGCATCGAGCGATGGTTGCGTTGGGCGCGCTGCTTCACCTGCGCGACGATCTCGTCAGGCGCATTTTTTATCGACAGATTGATCGGCATCCGATGGCTCCAAACATGCTCCATTTTGGAGTAATCTAGGCGGCCAAGGGCAAAGGTGCAATTTTTTCGGGGAGCGCGTGGATTACTCCCCCATCTGCAGCAGGGCGCCGCGGGCGCGGGCGTTGCGGAGGGAATAGAAGAACACGACGGCGCCGAGCGCGATGACCGCGAGGTCGAGCAGCGCGGCGTAGCCGAGATAGTCGAGCCGGAAGACGCCGGTGAACATGACCGTTCGCATGCCTTCGAAGACGTAGGTCGGCGGCAGCGCCCAGGCGACCGGCTGGAGCCAGCCGGGCAGAGTCGTCACCGGATAATAGATGCAGCTGAGCGGCGCGAGCGCGAAGATGACGGTCCATGCCAGGCTTTCGGCGCCCATGCCGTGGCGCAGGATCATCCCGGCGATCGCCAGCCCCAGTCCCCACCCCATCACCATCAGCACCGCGAAGAACGCGACGAGCGGCAAACCCATTGCGAAGATCGAGAAATGGTAGAGCGGGATCGCCAGCAGCGCCGCCGGCGTCACCCCGATCAGCACGCGGATGAGGCTCATCGCCAGCAGCGAGATCATCCATTCGTACGGCCGCAGCGGCGTCACGAACAGGTGCCCGAGGTTGCGCGCCCACATCTCTTCGAGGAACGAGATCGACAGGCCGAGCTGGGCGCGGAACAGCGCGTCCCACAGCATGACGGCGCCGAGCAGCACACCGAACGCCTGCGCGACATAGGAGCTGTTGCGGTAGAAGAACTGGCTCATGAACCCCCAGATCACGACCTGCAGGGTCGGCCAGTACAGCAGCTCCAGGGTGCGCGGCCACGAGCTGCGCAGGATATAGAGGTAGCGCAGCAGCATCGCCCAGACGCGGCCCGGCGAGAACGCCGCCATTTCCGCTCGATTGCGTCTCATTTCGCCGCCGCTAAGGCGGCGCGCGGCCCGCGCACGATCTGCAGGAACACCTCTTCGAGGTTGCGCCGGCCGTAGCGGCCGATGAGGTCGGACGGGCTGCCGCGATCGACGATCAGCCCCTCCTTCATCATCATGACGTCCGAGCACAAGCGCTCGACCTCGCCCATGTTGTGCGAGGCGAGCAGGATCGTGGCGCCGGTGCGGGCGCGGTAGGCTTCGAGATAGGAGCGCACCCAGTCGCCGGTGTCCGGGTCGAGCGAGGCGGTCGGCTCGTCGAGAAGCAGCAGCTCCGGCTCGTTGAGCAGCGCCTTGGCGAGCGCCACCCGCGTCTTCTGGCCGGACGACAGCTTGCCCGCGGGGCGGTCGAGAAACGCCTCGATCTGGAGGTCGCGCGCCAAGGCCGCGATGCGCTCCCGGCGTTGCTTCAGGCCGTAGAGCCGGGCGTACACCGACAGGTTCTGCCGCACGGTGAGCCGGTGCGGCAGGTCCACGTAGGGCGACGAGAAATTCATCCGCGGCAGCACCCGGTAGCGGTGCCGCACGACATCTTCGCCGAGCACGCACACATGGCCGGAGGTCGGCAGCAGCAGGCCAAGCAGGATCGACAGGGTCGTCGTCTTGCCGGCGCCGTTGCCGCCGAGCAGCGCGGCGGTGACCCCCGGCGCCACCGCGAAGTCGATCCCGGCTACGGCAACGGCGCCGGGGTAGCGCTTAACCAGCCGGTCAACAAAGATTGCGGGCTCGGGCATCGCCCCTATATGGCCCGCAACACGCGGCTCGGCCAGCGCATGGAACGGCGGGCAGCCCAGCGGCAACGCCGCCACGATCATTAAGAGAAAGATTACGGACCGGCGCTGTACTGGTTACGGACGCAGAGGCCGGCCCGATGCAGAAGATACTGGTCATTGACGACGATGCCTTGGTGCGCAGCATGATCGCGCGGGTTTTGCGGCGCGAAGGTTATGAGGTGATGCTTGCCGCCGATGGGGCTTCCGGCCTTCGCATGTTCTGCGCCGGCAACCCCGATCTCGTCGTGACCGACATCATCATGCCCGAGAAGGAGGGGCTTGAGACCATCCGCGAGTTCCGCAGCCGCGCGCCAGACGTGAAAATCATCGCGATCTCCGGCAGCGGCAAGATCGGCGACACCGACTTTCTGACGATCGCGGCCAAGCTCGGAGCGACCGAGGTCCTCGGCAAGCCGTTCCAGCCGCGCGAGCTCGTCAGCCAGGTGGCGCGCTGCCTCGCCGGTTAGGCTCGGCGCCGTCGAGCGCTTGGCGCAGCACGCGGGCGATTTCCTCGCGGTCATAGGGTTTGTTCAACAGCGGCACGTGTACGAGTCCTGCGGCGTCGCGCTCGCGCCTCGCCGGGGCAAAGCCGGAGCTCAGGACCACTTTCAGCCGTGGCCAGGCGGCGAGCGCCCGTTGCGCCAGCTCGATCCCGCTCACGCCGCCGGGCATGGCGATGTCGCTGAACAGCAGATCCACGGCTTCGTGCGCCAGCAGATCGAGCGCCGCCGCCGGCGCATCCGCCTCAAGCACGCGATAGCCGAGCTCGCCGAGCTGGGCGCGCACGACCCGCCGCATCGCGGCATTGTCATCGACGACGAGGATCGTCTCGCTGCCGCCGACGGCGCGGCTTGGCGGCGCCGGCTTCTCGGACGCGTCACCGCTTGCGGCACGGGGCAGGTACAGCCGGAACGTCGTGCCGCGCCCGACCTCGCTATAGACGTTGACGTGGCCGGCCGATTGCTTGAGGAAGCCGAACACCGTGCTGAGGCCGAGGCCGGTGCCCTTGCCGGCTTCCTTGGTGGTGAAGAACGGCTCGAAGATCCGCGCCGCTACGTCCGGCGTCATGCCCATCCCGGTGTCGCTGATCTCGATCATCGCGTAGTCGCCGGGAGCAAGCTCGGCATGCATCGCCGCGTAATCGGCGTCGAGATGGCGGTTGGCGGTGGCAAAGCTCAGCTGGCCGCCGCGCGGCATCGCATCGCGCGCATTCGTGGCCAGGTTGATGAGGCTCGATTCGAGCTGAACCGGATCGACCGTAACCGGCCACAGGTCATCGGCGAGAGCCGCCGAGATCTCGATCTGCGGACCGAGCGTGCGCCGCAGCAGCGACGCGGCGCCGGAGACGATGCCGTTGAGCTGGACGCGGCGCGGCTGCAACTGCTGCTGCCGCGCGAAGGCGAGCAGCCGGCGCGTCAAGTCGGCGCCGAGCTTCGCTGCTTCGAGCGCGTCCCCGAGGATCGCACGGCCCTCATGGATCGCGCCGATGTCCGGCTCCAGCAGCTCGAGATTGCCGATGATGACCGCCAAGACATTGTTGAAGTCGTGGGCGATGCCGCCCGTAAGTTGCCCAATCGCCTCGATCTTCTGCGCCTGCCGCAGCCGCTGCTCTGCCGCCTTCAGCTCGGTCATGTCGCGGCCGATGAAGAAATGCTGCTGCTCCGGCTCCGACCAGACGCCCGTCCATGACAGCGGAACGTCATGGCCGTCGCGATGGATGTAGCGGCATTCGAAATTACGGGTCTCGCGGCCTCGCCGCGCCAGCCGCATCTCGTTGCGCGTGTTGTCGAGATCGTCGGGATGCAGAAATTCCCTGGCGGAACGTCCGACCATTTCCGCGGGTCCGTAGCCCAGGATGGCCGCGGCGCTGGGGCTGACCCGCACAAAGGTGCCCCGCTTGTCAACGACCAGGATCAGGTCGAGCGACGTCTCGAAAATGCGCTGGTTGATGGCGTGCACGGTCTGCACATCGGCCTCGGCCCCCGGCGTCCTGTCGCCGAGGCCGGTCGCGATCGTGCCGAACCACGGCTGAGCGCTCATCCGCCCCTCCCCTTGCGGCCGCGGCCGAGTGTGGACCGCAGACCCTTAATGTCGGGTAACCCGACCGCTCCGGCGCGGCGAGCGAGGTTGCCCGTGACAGAACCGGCGAGAGCTCTTAAGTGCTTTCCGAACGCCTTTTGCCGCATCGGGGCTTGGGCCAGGTTTTGACAAGGTTTTCCATGGTCGCAACGCAAGCCGGAGAGGCGGTGGGCTTCTCCCCGGACGCGCCGGGAATGCCGCCGCAGGCGCCTGTGGCGGCAGGACGGATCAGCCTCAGGCGCCTCGTCTTCATCCGCTGGGTCGCAGTCGCCGGGCAGGCGTTGGCGCTCCTTACGGTGCATTTCGGGTTGGGCTTCCGCCTGCCGTTGGAGCCGGCGCTGGCTGTCGTCGGCTGCTCCGCGCTCTTGAACATCGCCGTTCATCTCGGGCGCCGCCGCGCCGCGACGCGGCTCGGCGAGCGCGAGGCGGCGATCTATCTCGGCTATGATCTGCTGCAGCTCGCCGTCCTGTTGTGGCTCACGGGCGGTCTGCAGAACCCGTTCGCGATCCTGATACTGGCGCCGGTGACGGTCGCCGCCACGATCCTGTCGCGGCGGCCGGTGATCACGCTGGCGGTGGTCGCGGTCGCCGCGATCACCCTGCTGGCGCTGTGGCATCTGCCGCTGCCGTGGCGCGACGAGCCGCTCACCTTCCCGCCCGAATTGGTGATCGGCAGCTGGACGGCGCTGGTCATCGCGACCGTCTTCATGGGCGGCTACGCCTGGAGCGTGGCGCAGGCGGCGCGCCAGTTGCGCGACGCCGCCGCCGCCACTCAGCTCGCCCTGGCGCGCGAGCAGCGGGTATCGGCCGTCGGCGCGCTGGCGGCGGCGGCGGCGCACGAGCTCGGCAGCCCGCTCGCGACGATCGCCGTCGTCGCCAAGGAGCTGGCCCGCGATCTGCCGCCCGACAGCCCGCACGTCGACGATGCCCGCCTGCTGCTGAGCCAGACCGAGCGCTGCCGCACGATCCTCGCCGAGCTCGCCCACCAGCCGGACGCCGACGGCGGCTCGCCCTATACGCGGCTGCCGATCTCCGCCCTGGTCGAGGCCGCCGGCGCGCTGTACCACGACGACAAGATCCGACTCATCTTTGCGACGACCGGCGGCCCGACCGAGAGCGAGCCGCTGGTGGCGCGCAGCCCCGAGATCATGCACGGGCTCAACAACCTGATCCAGAACGCGGTGCAATTCGCGCAGCGCGAGGTCAGCGTCGCGATCGGGTGGGATGCGGCGACGGTAACGGTCGAGATCGCCGACGATGGGCCGGGCTTTCCGGCGCACCTGCTGGGTCGGCTGGGCGAACCCTACCTCTCCACCCGAGCCGGCGCCTCCGACCACATGGGCCTCGGCATTTTCATCGCGCAGAGCCTCCTCGAGCGCAGCGGCGCCACGTTAACCTTCGATAACCTTACCGAAGGCGGCGCGCATGTTGTCATTTCCTGGGAGCGTGCCAATGTGGAGGCTATGCCGCGACAAAACGCCCCCGTTCCTGGCAAACCGGCAGCAAAACGCCAGAGGCAACGAGTATGAACGCAATCGACCGTCCGAGTTCCGTTCGCCCGACCACTCCCGACAGCCTCGCCGCGCCGCTGCGCGGCCTTCCGGAATCCGAACGCAGCCTGCTGATCGTCGATGACGACGCGCCGTTGTGCCAGCGCCTGGCGCGGGCGATGGAACGGCGCGGCTTCGTCGTCGCCACCGCCGACAGCGTCGCCTCCGGCATCGCCACGGCGAGCGAGCACCCGCCGGCCTTCGCGGTCGTCGATCTGCGCCTCGGCGACGGCAGCGGCCTCGACGTCGTCGCGACGCTGCGCCAGGCCCGGCCGGGCGCCCGCATCGTCATGCTGACCGGCTACGGCAACATCGCAACGGCGGTCGCCGCGGTTAAGGCCGGCGCGATCGACTATCTGCCGAAGCCCGCCGACGCCGACGCCGTCGAACGAGCGCTGCTGGCGCAGGAGAACGGCACGCCGGAGCCGCCCGAGGACCCGATGTCGGCCGACCGGGTGCGCTGGGAGCACATCCAGCGCGTCTTCGAATTGTGCGACCGCAACGTCTCGGAGACCGCCCGCCGGCTCAAAATGCACCGCCGCACCTTGCAGCGGATTCTGAGCAAACACGCTCCAAGAAGCTGATCTAAGGCTTTTTCTTCTTACTCGTCATCGCCGGCTTGACCCGGCGATCTCGGGACGCTCCGCACGGATGGCCGGGTCAAAGCCCGGCCATGACGATCTGCGCCGGTCACACCCGCTCGAGGACGGCGGCGATGCCCTGGCCGACGCCGACGCACATCGCGACGAGGGCGTAGCGGCCGCCGGTGCGCTGCAGCTGGCGGGCCGCGGTCAGCGCGATGCGCGGCCCGGAGGCGCCGAGGGGGTGGCCGATCGCGATGGCGCCGCCGTTCGGATTGACCCGGCTGTCGTCGAACGGCAGTTCGAGGCCGCGCAGGCACGCCAGCACCTGCGCCGCGAACGCCTCGTTGATCTCGATTACGTCGATGTCCTTGAGGGTCAAGCCGGCCCGCTCCAGAGCCTTCTTCGCCGCCGGCACCGGGCCGAAACCCATGATGCGGGGCGCCACCCCGGCGACCGCGCTCGACCGGATGCGGGCGAGCGGCGCCGCGCCGGCCGCCTCGCCGGCCTTTCGGCTGGCGACGATCATCGCCACCGCGCCGTCGTTGATGCCGGAAGCATTGCCCGCGGTGGTGACGCCGTCGGCGAACAGCGGCCGCAGCTTGGCTAGGGCTTCGAGATTGGTCTGCGGCCGCGGGTGCTCGTCCTCCCCGACCGTCACCGGCCCGGCGCGGCCGGCCGGCACCTCGACCGGGATGATTTCGCCTCCATAGAAGCCGTCGGCCTTTGCCGCCGCGTATTTGCTTTGCGACGCCGCCGCAAAAATATCAGCCGCTTCCCTCGTGATCTGAAAGTCCCGCGCCAGGTTGTCGGCGGTTTCGGGCATCGTATCGGCGCCGTAGCGGCCCTCGACCTTCGGGTTCGCAAAGCGCGCGCCGATCGTCGTGTCGAACACCCGCGCCTCGCGGCTGAACGGGCTTTCGGCCTTGCCCATCACGAAGGGCGCGCGGCTCATGCTCTCGACGCCGCCGGCCACGAACACGTCGCCCTCGCCGCAGGTGACGGCTTGCGCCGCGTTGGCGATCGCGTTGAGGCCGCTGCCGCAGTTGCGCTGCAGCACGGAGCCCGGCACCTCGATCGGCAGTCCGGCGACGAGCGCGGCGTGGCGCGCGACGCAGCGGCTGTCCTCGCCGGCCTGGTTGGCGCAGCCGACCACGACATCCTCGACCTCTCCGGGAGCAAAGCCGCTGTCGGCGACGACCTTGGAGATGACGGCCGCGAGCATGTCGTCGGGACGCATCTTGGCGAGCGCGCCGGCATGCCGGCCGAACGGGGTGCGCAGACCGTTGTACAGGTAGGCGTCGAGCATCGGCGATGTCCTCCCTCAGCTGGCGCGCATCTCCGCGCGGCCCGCGAAAACTGTCAAGCCGCTTCTCCCGCCTCCCATATTCATTATCATCCGCAGGGTTCGTCGAGAGGCGCGGGCGTGGCGCACGACCACTCAGCTCATTCGCACGGGCACCGTCACGAGCCGCCCGGCTACGGCCGCGCCTTTGCGGTCGGCATCGGCTTGAACCTCGCTTATCTAGCCGCCGAGGCCGCATTCGGCGTCCTCGCCGGCTCGCTCGCGCTGCTCGCGGACGCCGGCCACAACCTCGGCGACGTGCTCGCGCTGGCCCTGTCCTGGGGCGCGGCGATGCTCAGCCGGCGCGAGCCGAGCCGGCGCTTCACCTACGGCTTCCGGTCAAGCTCGATCCTGGCGGCTTTGGCCAACGCGATCATCCTGCTGATCGTTACCGGGGGCATCGCTGGGCAGGCGCTAGGACGCCTCATTCATCCGGAGCCGGTGGACGGCGACGTCATGGTCTGGGTCGCCGCTATCGGCATCGGCGTCAATGGCGCCACCGCGCTGTTGTTCCTTTCCGGCCGCAAGCGCGACCTCAACCTGAGGAGCGCCTTTCTGCACATGGCCGCCGACGCGATGGTGACCGCGGCGGTGGTCGCCGCCGGCATCGCGATCGCAGTGACCGGTTGGGGATGGCTCGACCCGGCGATCAGCATCGCGATCTCGCTCGTCATCGCGCTCGGCGCATGGGGGCTGATCCGTGACGCCTTCAGCCTCGCGCTCGATGCCGTTCCGGGCGGAGTGGACGCGGCCGCCGTGCGCGCGCGCCTTCTCGCCGAGCCTGGGGTCACGGCGCTGCACGACCTGCACATCTGGGGGATGAGCACGACCGAGACGGCGCTGACCTGCCACCTCGTGATGCCGGGCGGGCATCCCGGCGACGCCGTCCTCAACGCCCTTGCGCGCGATTTGGAGGAACGCTTCGGCATCCACCACACGACGCTCCAGATCGAGCTGGCCGACAGCGAGGAAACCTGCGTGCTGACGCCCGAACACGTCGTGTAGGTCGTATTCTACGCGATCACGGAGCGCGAGGCTGCCGGCGATCGCGCGGCCCTGCGAACGGGGCTGCGCCTTCCTGCGTTAGCGCTATTGGCGCTTTCGAAACAACGCGGCGCCGGCGGGCGGCGTTTGCCCGACGCGAGGCAATATCAGGGATGTTGACAGCGGCAATCGTCAGCATCGTCGGCGCATGCACGCGCCACCCTTGGCGCGTCATCGCGATCGCGGCGGTGCTGTCGCTCGCCTCGGCGGTGTATGTCGCCACCCATTTCCGCATCAACACTGACGCGGAAAGCCTCTTGCCGCGGTCCCTGCCGTGGCAGCAGAACCAGCTCGCCTATCAGGCGACTTTTCCGCAGTACCAGATCCTCGTCGTTCTGCAGGGGCCGACGCCCGAGACCGTGCAAAGCGCTGCCGACCGCCTGACCGCACGCCTCAGCCGGAACCACGACCGGTTCTCGACGGTGCGCCAGCCGCAGGGCGGCGAGTTCATGACGCGCAACGCGTTGCTGTTTCTGCCGCCCGACCAGGTCGAGAGCACCGCCCGCCGCCTCGCCGAGGCGCAGCCGGTGCTCGGCATCCTTACCGAGGACCCGAGTTTGCGCGGCGCGATGAAGGCGCTGTCGCTCGGTATCGGCGCGGCCCAGGCCGGGCGGGTGCCCGCGCAGGCGCTGCTCGGACCGATGCAGCAATTGTCGGGGACGCTCGCCGACGTCCTCGACAGCCGCTTCGCGACGTTCTCTTGGCAGGCTTTGCTGAGCCAGAACGGGGCTACGGGCGGCAATGTCGGCAAGCCACAGGCCTTCATCCTGGTCGAACCGAAGCTCGACTTCACCTCGCTCCAGCCCGGCCACGCCGCGACGACCGCGATCGAGCAGGCGGCGGCGGATTTGCGGCTACAAACGGACTATGGCGTACAGCTGAGCCTGACCGGGCGGGTGCCGCTCGACGACGCCGAGTTCTCGACCCTGAGCGAGAGCGCCATTCCGGAGCTCCTCGGCACGGTCGTTGCGGTGCTGGTAATCCTGTGGCTGGCGCTGCGCTCGGTGCGCATTATCGCCGCCGGCTTCGGCACGCTGGCGGTAGGTTTCGTCGTGACCGCCGCGGTCGGCTTGCTGATGGTCGGGGCGTTCAACCTGATTTCGGTCGCGTTCGCCATTCTGTTCGTTGGCCTGGGCGCGGATTTCGCGATCCAGTTCAGCGTCCGCTACCGCGCCGAGCGGCATGAGCACGACGCGTTGCGCCCGGCCCTAGCCCTGGCGGCGCAGAAGGCCGGACGCCCGCTGGCGCTGGCGGCGCTCAGTACCGCCGTCGGCTTCCTCTGTTTCCTGCCGACCAGCTACAGCGGCGTCGCCGAACTCGGCGAGATCGCCGGCGTCGGCATGCTGATCGCGTTCGGCGCGACGCTCACCGTGATGCCGGCGCTGCTGGCCTTGCTGCACCC
>Ga0070739_10008039_pt1 | contig 10937 bp, 11 predicted proteins | sample Coa_R1_7_FD_66445 | JGI IMG/M metagenome (GOLD analysis project Ga0070739, IMG submission 66445) | Surface soil microbial communities from Centralia Pennsylvania, which are recovering from an underground coalmine fire - Coalmine... | ecosystem: Environmental > Terrestrial > Soil > Unclassified ... | reverse complement strand
CACTTCCAGCTCTTCGCGATGGTCAGCGCTGGCCGGGACACCGGCAACCGCGCCTTCGAACACCAGCATCTCACCGAGCATCTGCAGTTCATCGCCAGGGCGCTCTCCATGATCGGCGCCGAACCCGCCGAGTTGCGCCTGACCTGCCTGGAGGTGGCGAGCATCCCGCTGCTGGAGCGTGCCCGAGCCGTGCTGGCCGGAACGCCAGGCATCAACGTCCTCGACGACCGCGAGCGCATGACCGGACGCGGCTACTACACCCAACTGTGCTTCAAGCTCTACGCCACCATCGCAGGCCAATGCGTGGAAGTCGCCGACGGTGGATTCGTCGACTGGACCCGGCAACTCACCGGCAACCACAAGGAACGTCTCCTTATCAGCGGATTCGGAGTCGATCGCCTCGCGGCCACCCCGACACCACCAACCAGCTCCAAGACCGGGCCACGGCAAAAAATCAGGGACCATGCTCCGAGCGCTGATTGAATCGCTGTCAATGCTCGCCTCCGACGCTGCGGTCCAGGTCGCTTGGCTTGACGAACACGGATGGCCGAGCGACGAGTTGGCAGAGGATCACTCGGCACCCGCACGCAACGCATGGTGGATGTGCGAAGAAGGCTTGATCAGCGCCGAGGTGCGTGACCTCGTTGAGCGCATCGACATGATCTTCACCGAGATGAGCGGCGCCCAGAACGCAGCGCGGTGGACGTACGCGGCATTGACTACTGACGATGGTTGGAGCCAGATACGCGCCGCAGCACGACGGGCGCTCGGACTGCTCAGGTCCTAACGGACACGGTGCCTAGTCCTGGCAGGCAAACGATCAAGATCCCTGACGACGCCCCGGTTTCGGTGTCTAGCAAGACCCGAATGCCGGGCGCGCCTAGGCCTGGCTCCATTCGGAGGCCAATAGCCCGAGGATGACTTCGTCCAGGAATTCCCCGTTGACCCACGCTGCACTGCGCAGGGCGCCTTCGCGTACGAATCCGGCCCGTGTCGCTGCCCGAATCATCGCTGTGTTATCGGCCAAGGTCTCAAGCTGCAGCCGATGCAGACCGCGCACCCTGAAGCCGTACTGGCAGAGAACGCGCACCACATCGGTTCCCAAGCCATGACCGCGAAAGGACGGGCGCAGCGACAGGCCGAGGTGGGCCGTCCTGTTGTGCAGGTCGATGCCCCACAAGAGTGCCGAGCCCGCTAACTCTTCATCGGCGAGCCGCACCACGGAGAAGCGCGCGACGTCGTCGGCAGGGCCGGACACCGCGAACGGCGACTCGGATCCGGGGGCGATCGGACGCCACGCACGGGAACCGGCCCTCGACTGGGTCAACACATCGTCGTAGAGCTCGACGTGCAGGACGGGAACGTCAGCCTCAAGCCGGGCGCGCAGCCCGACCTTTTCACCACGCAGCATGTCCCAGTTCTTATCTGCTGCGGACAAGCGCGATCAAGCGAGTTTCTTGGCTGAAGTTGACCGGGTGGCAGGCCCGATTTGTGATCATGGTTGACGGCTGAAACGGCTCGTCACGCGCGGATGCAGCCGTCCCACGGGATGTGTCGGACAGGCGTGGTGCTGCGTCCGCGAGGCTTGGCGAACACCGACAGGGTAATGCGCAACTCGGATCTGATGTTCGTGGGCTAACATTCCGGCTGACGTGGATGCGTCGCCCGGGACTGTCGGAACTATAGGGCTATGCGGACTGTAGGGACTGCGGGCTCCGCTCATCGGCGGGAAGCTGCACCGTGACGCGGAGGCCGCCGGCGGCACGTGGCGTGACGGTGAGAGTTCCGTCGTGTGCCTCGGTGATGCTCTTCACGATTGCCAGGCCGAGGCCGACACCTGCCTGGTCGGCGTGTATGCGGTCGGTGCCGCGCTGGAACGGTTCGGTCAGCGTCGAGACCAGTTGTGGGCTGAGTTCCTCGCCGGTGTTCTCGACCGTGAGCGCCACCGTCTTCGGCAGCACGCTCGTCGTGATCCAGACCGTGCCCCGGTCGGGCAGGTTGTGGACGATCGCGTTGTGCACGAGGTTCGTCGTCATCTGCTGCAGGAGCGCCTCCGAGCCGCGGGCCGGAGCGATGTCACCGGAAGTCTCGATGGTGAGGCCGCGTTTTTCGGCGAGGGGGAGGAGCGTTTCCGCGGCTTCCTCGGCGATGAGGGACAGGTCGACGCGCTCTCGGCTGAAGGAGCGCTGGTCGGCGCGGCTGAGCAGCAGCAACGCTTCGGTCAGCTCGATCGCGCGGGAGTTGACGGCGCGCAGGCGTTCGACGAGCGCGTCGGCGTCGCGGTTCGGGTCGTTGCGGGCGACGTCGAGCAGGCTCTGCGTGATGGCCAGTGGAGTGCGCAGTTCGTGCGAGGCGTTGGCCGCGAATCTCTGCTGCGCGGCGACGTGCGCTTCGAGCAGCGCGAGCATGGCGTCGAAGGCGTCGGCGAGCTCCCGGAACTCATCGCGGCGGCCGGGTAGCCCGATGCGGTGGGAGAGGGATCCGGTCGCGGCCATCCGCGTCGCGTGCGCGATCCGGGTGAGCGGTGCCAGCATACGGCCGGCCAGGAACCATCCTCCGACCAGGCCGAACACGAGGAGAAAGGCCAGCGCGACGGCTGCGGCCGGGGCGAAGCCGTTCAGGACGTCGTCGCGATTGAGCCCGGCGATGATCACGACGCCGGCCCTGTTCCGGCTGGCAAGCGCCTGCTGGACGGCCCTGGGGTCGATGGTCGGCAGCCACCGCAGCACGAATATCCACATGACGGCCAGCAGGAGGGTGCTGGCGAGGAGGAGGAAGCCGGCGTAGCTGAGGGTGAGTTTGAGCCGGGCGCTGAGCCCTGGGCGTCTATTCATGAGTGCCACCAGGGCGGGTTGTGTCTGTACCGGTGTCGATGCGGTAACCGACACCGGCCACGGTAGCGATGATCGACGGTTCGCCCAGTCGTTTGCGTAGGGCTGAGACCGTGATGCGCACAGCGTTGGTAAGCGGATCTGCGTTCTCATCCCACGCCCGTTCCAGTAGCGTCTCGGCGCTGATCACGCCGCCTTCGGCAGCGACGAGAACCTCGAGCACGGCGAACTGCTTGCGGGTGAGCGCGACGTACCGGCCGTCGCGATAGACCTCCCGGCGGAACGGATCCAGTCGCAGGCCGGCTATCTCTCGTACCGGTGGCCGGTTGTAGGCGCGCCTGCGGTCGAGTGCCCTGATGCGGAGCACGAGCTCGCGCAGTTCGAACGGCTTCGTCAGGTAGTCGTCGGCGCCGAGCTCGAAGCCGGAGGCCTTGTCGTCGAGCCGGTCCGCAGCGGTGAGCATCAGAATCGGCGTACCGCTACCGGAGGCGACGATGCGTTCGGCGATCTCGTCCCCGGAGGGGCCGGGGATGTCGCGGTCGAGGACGGCGATGTCGTAGGCGTTGACGCTCAGCAGTTCCAGCGCGGTATCGCCGTCGCCGGCGATGTCGGCCGCGATCGCTTCCAGGCGCAGGCCATCGCGGATGGCTTCCGCCATGTCGGGCTCGTCCTCAACGACCAACACGCGCATGCTCTCGATGATCTCAGCTGGAGCATATTGTCGGCATATCGAAAACCGCATACGTGCTGGCAACACCGCGCTGCCTTGACTTGACGCGTGACCTACAGCGAACCGGCACGAACAGCGGACCTCCCCACCCGAACACCTTCGCGCTCGTTCTCATCGGCCGCGTCCGAGCAGCGTCGGGAGCGTGGCGCGGCGGGCGGTGCCGTCCCGAAAACGGGAATCACGATTTACGGTTGCGAGCCGGATGAAGCCGTTTTGTTCCGGCAGTTGGCACCTCGCTTCGGCGTGGTACCGACGATTGAGGCGGCGCCGGTATCTCACGGCAACGTAGAGTTGGCATTGGGGAATCGATGCATCAGCATCGGCCACAAAACCCAAGTCGCCAACCCCGTTCTGGTTGCGCTCAGCCGGGCCGGCGTGGAGTACATCTCCACAAGGAGCATCGGCTACAACCATATCGACGTGGAATACGCGGAGAGTGTCGGCATCTGTGTCGAGAATGTCGCGTACTCGCCCGACAGCGTCGCGGACTACACGCTGATGCTCATGCTGATGGTGCTGCGGAACGCGAAATCCACCATCAGGCGCGCTGGCGTTCACGACTATCGGCTTAACGAAGCGCGCGGGAAAGAGCTACGTGACCTGGCCGTCGGGGTGGTTGGAACCGGGCGCATCGGTGCAGCAGTTATCGACAGATTACGAGGCTTCGGCTGTCGCATATTAGCGTGTGACAGCTGCCCGCAAGTGGATGCGGACTACTTCCCTCTCGATGAACTGCTGCGGTTGAGCGATGTTATCACGCTTCATACGCCGCTTAATGCGGACACGCATCACTTGATAAATCGACGGCGTATCGAGCGGATGAAGCGCGGCGCGATCGTCGTCAACACGGGGCGCGGTGCACTCATCGATACTGACGCTCTGGTCGAGGCGCTGGAAAGCGGTCAACTGGGCGGGGCGGCCTTGGACGTCATCGAGGGGGAGGAGGGCATATTTTACGCCGACTGCGGCGGCAAGCGTATCGAAAGTAAACGCTTGTTGCTGCTGCAGGAAATGCCGAACGTGCTCATCAGCCCGCACACCGCGTATTACACGGACCACGCTCTGGCTGACACCGTGGAAAACTCCATCATCAACTGCCTGGAATTCGAAAGCGGGAAGCGGCATGGATAGGTTGAGGGTCGGGATCATATTCGGGGGCTGTTCCGAGGAGCACCCCATCTCTGTCAAGTCCGCGCAGGAGGTGGCGAAGAGCCTCGACCTCGAAAAGTACGAACCGTTCTACCTCGGGATCACGAAGACCGGGGCCTGGAGGCTCTGCGAGGGCCCCAACGCGAACTGGGAGAACGGTGACAGCCGTCCCGCCGTGCTGTCACCGGACCGAAGCGTGCGCGGGTTGATCGTTCTGGAGAGCGAGAGGTTCGAGACGATCGGCCTCGATGTCGTATTGCCCGTCCTGCACGGCAAACTCGGCGAGGACGGCGCGATTCAGGGTCTGCTGGAGCTCTCCGGCATTCCCTACGTGGGCTGCGACATCCAGAGTTCCGCATTGTGCATGGACAAATCCCTTACCTACCGTGTCGCTCGCAGCGCGGGAATCGCCACGCCGAACTTCTGGACGATCGCGGCGAACGAGAAACCCGAAGCCGACCAGCTCACCTATCCGGTCTTCGTGAAGCCGGCCCGATCGGGGTCCTCCTTCGGCGTCAGCAAGGTGTCGCGGGAAGAGGAACTGGCAAGCGCGGTGCAGGACGCTCGGCAGTACGACTCGAAGGTGCTGATCGAGGAGGCCGTGGTCGGCAGCGAGGTCGGATGCGCCATCTTGGGAAACAACGCGGACCTGATCGCCGGCGAGGTGGATCGCATCGCGCTGTCCCACGGCTTCTTCAAGATCCACCAGGAGCGCGATCCCGAACGCGGCTCCGAGAACTCGACGCCGATCGTTCCGGCCGACATTTCCGCGGAAGCGCGCTCGCTGGTCCAGGAGACGGCAAAGACCGTATATCGGGTGTTGGGCTGCCGAGGGCTCTCGCGGGTGGACATGTTCCTGAAGGACAACGGGGACGTGGTGCTCAACGAGGTCAATACGCTCCCCGGAATGACCTCGTACAGCCGTTACCCGAGGATGATGGCGGCCGCCGGGCTGCCGCTCGCCGAAGTGATCGATCAGTTGGTGTCGCTGACATTGACGGGATACCGGCGATGAAGGACGACTTCGTCTTCGTGGACGAGCTCATACCAGGCCTGCGATGGGACGCCAAGTACGCCACGTGGGACAACTTCACCGGCAAACCGGTGGACGGATACCTGGCGAACAGAATAGTCGGCACGACGGCTTTATGCCTGGCGCTGGAGCGGGCCCGAGAAAAAGCCGAATCGCTCGGCTTCGGCCTGCTGCTCTGGGACGGTTACCGCCCACAATGCGCCGTGGACTGCTTCCTGCGCTGGTCACAACAGCCGGAGGACGGCCGCACCAAGCTACGGCACTATCCGAACATCGACAGACCCGAGATGTTCGAAAAGGGCTACGTGGCCACCAAGTCAGGCCACAGCCGAGGCAGCACAGTCGACCTGACGCTCTATCACCTGGCTACGGGTGAGCTCGCGGCTATGGGCGGCGGCCATGACCTGATGGATCCGATCTCACACCACGGAGCGCAGGGCATCACGCCCGTCGAGGCCAGAAACCGGCGGCACCTTCGCACCATCATGGAGGGCGCCGGATTCAGCGCGTACGAGCGTGAGTGGTGGCACTACACGCTGCGCCACGAACCCTATCCGGACACCTATTTCGACTTCCCCATCACGTAGGCCGCGGGCCGCCTTCGGGCGCGGACGAATCCGCGCGATCGCGTGACCTTCGGCCCCTGCCATGCACGCGTGGCGCGGCGAAAGTGGTCGGGGTGGCGCCCGCAGCTCGCGTGGGCGCCACCCTGACGAGCGAGGAGCCCAAGGTGGCCAAGGCGTATTTAGTGGGAGGCGGCATCGCGGCGCTCTCCGCCGCCGCCTTCCTGATCCGTGACGGCGCCGGTCTACGAGGGCCAGCACGACCCGCGCGTGCTCGCCCGCGCACTCGACACCCTGCATCGCAGGTAGCAGCTGCGCAGTGAGTAGCCACGAAGTTCGTAGCTGCGCAGGCATCGACATCTACGGCCATTGCTGCTGCTACTGCGACGCATAAACCGGTGGGCCGCCGAAGAGTACTTCGGCGGCCCACCGGCGGTTTGATGTGTGTGCGAGGCGCTCATCACGCTGTCGCGGGCGCGTACGAGTGCTGCGGGGACGGGGGCGCCGGTGTCTCACCGCAACCAGCGTTCTGGCGTGAACCATTTCGTCCCGCGGCGCAACAGGGAAGCGATGGACGAGGACGAGCAGCTGATCGCGCGGATTCGCGCGGGCGAGGACGCGGCGTTGCGGGAACTGGTGTTCCGGCACACGCCGTGGCTCGGCGCGCGGCTGCGTGCCGTGCTTTGTCCCGCGGACGCCGAGGACGTGCTGCAGGAGACCTTCCTGGCCGTCTGGCGCGGCGCCTCCGGCTATCGCTTCGAAGGCGAGGTCGGCGGCTGGCTGTGGGGGATCGCCCGGCGGCAGGCGGCGCTGTTTCTACGCCGGCGGGGTCCGGCCGAGTTGCTCGCCGTGCCGGCGGAGTCGCTCGCCGCCGCGGCTGAGGCCGGCCGTTCGCACGGTACCGCACCGGACCTGGCGCAGGCGGCGGTCGTGCGGGCGGAGCTGGCTGAGGCGGTGCTCGCCCTGGGTCCGGAAGGAAGCGCGGATCGGGAGGTGTGGCAGCTGATGTACGTCGAGGACCGGCCGGTCGCGGAGGTCGCCCGGATGCTCGGTGTTCCGCCTGGCACCGTCAAGAGCCGGGCTCATCGGGTGCGGCGTGTTCTTCGCAGGGCGCTGAGCGGTGAAGGCTCGGACGCGCACCTACCCGCGCATGAGAACGGACGCGGCAGAGGTGAGCGATGAGACCGGCGACGAATGCCCGCGCAGGCAGCGGCGACGAGATCGACCCGCGCCGCGTCTGGCTGGGGGTCGCCGGCGAGCTGTGGCGACGCGAACCGAGCCACGTGGAGCGGCTGGCGTCGCGGCTGCTGCGGTCGGCGGGTTTGGCGCGGGCGCTGGTGATCACCCCGTCGCTGATGCTCTCCTGGCTGGTCGCGAGCCTGGTGGTGATCACGGTGGGCGCCGTCGCGACGGCGGCGACCGGCACGCCCTTCGTGGCGCTCTTCGCCCCGCCGGTCGCCGCCTGCGGCATCGCCTTCGCCTACGGACCCGGGATCGATCCGGCCTGGGAGCTGGCACGCAGCACGGCGGTGGACGATCGCCTGGTGCTGCTGGTGCGCGCCCTGGTCGTCTTCGCTCTCAATGCCCTGATTGGCGTGCTCGCCACGCTGGCGTCATCCGCGGCGCGCTCCGGGCTAACGGCGGGGGCGGGGAGCGGGGGCGCTCAGGCGGTCGGGTCTGTCACATACGGGTGGCTGCTGCCGATGACAGCGATCTGCCTGCTCTCGCTCGCCACCAGTGCCCTGCTCGGCTCCTCGAGCGCGGGCCTGGTCGCCGGCCTCGGCGGTTGGGCATTGGCCGTGGTCGGCGGGCGGGCCGCGGACGGCGCGTTCACGGCCGCCGTCACCGATCCCGGGTGGCGCCTGGTCTACCTGTCCATGGCCCTGTGTTGTGGCGCGGTCGCGGTCTTCGCGCTGCGCGGTGTGAGAGGACCTCGATGAACGTCGATATCAAGGACGTGACCCGCAAGTTCGGGTCCGCGCAGGCGGTCGCAGGTGTCAGCTGGGTGGCCGGGGCTGGTGTGCACGGGCTGCTCGGGCCGAACGGCGCGGGCAAGACGACGTTGCTGCGCATGATGGCCACGGTCATCGGGCCGACTTCGGGCACCCTGCGGCTGCTGGACCGCGATCCCGGCGCGCACCCGCAATGCCGCGAAATCCGCCGCCGCCTCGGCTACCTACCGCAGAACCTCGGCTACTACCCCGGGTTCACCATCGCGGAGTTCGTCGAGTACTTCGCGCTGCTTAAGGACATGCCGCCGAACCGAGTGCCGGCCGCGGTCGCCAGCGCGATCGAGCAGGTGGGACTCGGTGACAAGGCCAGGGCGAAGCTGCGCACCCTCTCCGGCGGGATGCTGCGGCGGGTCGGAATCGCGCAGGCGATCGTCAACGACCCCCACCTGCTGCTGCTCGACGAGCCCACCGCGGGACTGGACCCGGAGCAGCGGGTGGCGTTCCGCACGATGCTGCGCGAGATCGGTGAGCGCGCCACGGTGGTGATCAGCACGCACCTGGTCGAGGATGTCGCGGCCGCGTGCAGCGAGGTCGTGCTGATGAACGCGGGACGGCTCGTCTTCCGCGGAACGCCGCGGGACTTGGTGGCCCGCGGCGCGAGCGTCGTCGGCGACGGCGGCAGCGGAGACTCTCCGCTCGAACGCGGTTACGCCGCGGTACTCGCGGAGGCCCGGCGATGACCACGACCGACCCCATCACCTTGCCGGCCGGCCCGTCCGGCGCGGGCCGCCCGCCGACCGAGCCGATCAGGATCCTGCTGCGCCTGACGCTGCTGGAGCTGCGGCGCAGCCCGATGCCGCTGATGCTGCCGCTGGTCGCCGCGCTGTTCTGGTTCGACGCGCTGCGCACCGGCGAGAACCTGCCGGCGATCTGGGCGCAGCGCGCCTCGATCCTGCCGAACCATGTGCTGCCCGACGTCGGGCCGATCGCCGCCGGGATGGCCGCATGGGCCGGCGGCCGTGAACAGCGCCGCGGCACGGGCGACCTGGCCACCTCCACCGCGCGCCCGCGCTGGCTGCGCCACCTGGCCTCGTGGGGCGGCGCGCTTGGCTGGACACTGCTGGCCTACGCCGCGTGCGCCACCGCGATCTATCTGCTCGCCGCGCGCGTCGTGCTGTGGGGCGGACCGCCCGTCTGGCCGATCACAGTCACCGGTATGGCCGTCGCGGCGTTCTGCACCACAGGGTTCGTCGCCGGCGTCCTGCTGCCCAGCAGATTCACCCCGCCGCTCGCGGCGCTCGGCACGCTGTTCGTCTCGATCCTGGTCTTCCAAAGCGCACTGTCCGCGGACCACGGGGTGACGCTGCTCTCGCCGAACAACACCGTCCCCCCGCTGGACTGGGGAATCTTCCATCCGGTTCCCCCGGACCTGTTCATCGTCCAGACCATCTTCTTCGCCGGACTCGTCCTCCTCCTGCTCGGCGCCCTCGGCTTGATCGGCAGCGGGCATCGCCTGCGCACCGCGATCGCGGTCGCCCTCGCCGGAGTAGCAGCGTGCGTGGCCGGCCTCGCCCTGGCCTCCACCGCAACCCGCGGCGGCGACGGGTACGAGGTTTCCGCCCTGCACGACGCAGCGAGCGACAAAGCCATCGCCTACACACCGGACTGCACGCAGGACTCTGCGATCCCCGTGTGTGTCCACCCGGCCTTCGCCACGGACCTTTCTGGCGCCTCGGCCGCCTTCGCCCCGCTGCTCGCCGAGGTGGCCGGACTGCCCGGGGCGCCGACACGAGTGACCCAGATCGACCTTGCCGACCTGCCACAGCTCACCGATGCCCGCGACCGGCGCGCATACGGTCAATTCGGCGCCTGGTCGACCCTCGTGACCGGCTCGAACGGCGCAGCGGTGCTCGAGTACGGGTTCGGAGACCCGAACGCGTTCACCGAGGCGGACACGGTCGGCTACCTGCGCAGCCAGGCAGCGCAAGTGGTCATCGGCCATGTGATCGCCCCGCATGAAAGCCCTGATCCAGCGCAGTTGGCGGTGGAGCTGGCGCTGATCCGGCGGGCCGGTGCGACAGTCGATGCCTCCGGCGCAGCACCCGACCAAGCCGTTACGGCCGCGGCCGAGCGCTTCGCCGCCCTCTCACCGGCGCAAGCGCACGCCTGGCTCGCCGCGCATCTCGACCAGCTGCGTGCCGGACAGATCACGCCCCAGGAGCTTCCGTGAACACGCTGATACACGACGAGTCGGTCGTGCCGCTCGCCGGGCGTGACGCGAGATCATCCCTCGCCCGCCTTCTGCGCTTGCACCTGGCGAGCAGACGGGTGCCGGCGGCCCTTCTCGCGCTCGCGGCCTGCGCGCCGCTGTTGCAGTGGGCCGTGCGCAGCTCGTTGAGTCAAACCAGTCTCTCCGGCGCGAGGACCTCGGCGCAGCAACTCAGCCTTCTGCTCGAGGCGGCCACCGCGGCGATCGTCAGTGCCGCGCTGCACGGACCCTTTGGCGAAGCGGAACGGATCGCTGGCCGTCGGCTGCCTTTGCTGCGGCTCGCGACCGCGCTGCTGCTGACGGTGGCGGCCCTGGCCGTCGTTTACGTCGGGGTGCTCGGCACGGCGATGCCGGCGGGCGAGCTCTCCGCGCTGCGCGACACGGCCGGACTCGTCGGGATCGGCATACTG
>Ga0070739_10008038_pt1 | contig 10938 bp, 12 predicted proteins | sample Coa_R1_7_FD_66445 | JGI IMG/M metagenome (GOLD analysis project Ga0070739, IMG submission 66445) | Surface soil microbial communities from Centralia Pennsylvania, which are recovering from an underground coalmine fire - Coalmine... | ecosystem: Environmental > Terrestrial > Soil > Unclassified ... | reverse complement strand
CGAGCAGGCGCGGCAGAAGGCGCCGGCGATCATTTTCATCGACGAGCTCGACGCGCTCGGCCGTGCCCGCGGCGCCTATCCTTGGGGCGGCGGACACGACGAAAAGGAACAGACGCTCAACCAGCTGCTCAGCGAGCTCGACGGCTTCGACTCCAGGGTCGGGCTCGTCCTGCTGGCGGCGACGAACCGACCGGAAATCCTCGACCCGGCGCTATTGCGTGCCGGTCGCTTCGATCGCCAAGTGCTGGTGGACCGGCCGGACCGGGTCGGACGCGTGCAGATTCTGCGGGTGCATATCCGCAAGGTACGCATCGCCGACGATGTCGATCTCGAAACCGTCGCCGCATTGACCCCGGGCTTCACCGGCGCCGATCTCGCGAACCTCGTCAACGAGGCGGCCTTGCTCGCAACCCGCCGCGGCGGCGACTCCGTGACCCTCGCCGACTTCACCGCCGCCATCGAGCGCATCGTCGCTGGCCTCGAAAAGCGCAACCGCCTGCTCAACCCCCACGAGCGTGACGTCGTCGCCCACCACGAGATGGGGCACGCGCTGGTGGCGCTGTCGCTCCCGGGCAGCGACAAGGTGCACAAGGTCTCGATCATTCCGCGCGGCATCGGCTCGCTGGGCTACACGATCCAGCGGCCGACCGAAGACCGCTTCCTGATGACCCGCCGCGAGCTCGAAAACAAGATGGCGGTGCTGCTCGGCGGCCGCGCCGCCGAGCACATCATCTTCGGCGAGCTCTCGACCGGCGCGGCCGACGATCTGCAGAAGGTGACGGACATCGCCCGCAGCATGGTGACGCGCTACGGCATGTCGCCGGAGCTCGGCCAGGTCACCTACGAGCGCAACAGCAACAGCTTCCTCGGCGCGCAGGGCACGCCGCCGCCGCCCTGGACCGAGCGCAGCTACAGCGAGGAGACCGCGCGCGAGATCGATACCGCCGTCAAGACGGTGGTCGACGAGGCCTTTGTCCGAACGGTGGACCTGCTGCGGGCTCAGCGCGAGGTCCTGGAACGAGGCGCCCGTCTGCTCCTGGAGCGCGAGACCCTCGACGAGGACGACCTCGCCGCCCTGCGCCAGCCCCGGCTGCAACCCGAGCCGGTCGCGAGCTGACCGCCGCGGCTTTGCCATCGCGGCGCGGCTGGGCGATATTGCCGAGCCGGGCCGCAACGATGAATGCGAGGAAAGTTGTGACGAAATCGAGACGCGCCGCTCCGGCGCCGCCGCGGCCATATGGACGCGGCACCGGCACACCGAACCCGGTCGATGTCCATGTCGGCGGCCGCATCCGCATGCGGCGCCTGCTGCTCGGCATGAACCAGGAGACTCTGGCCGCGAGGCTCGGCCTGACCTTTCAGCAGGTGCAGAAATACGAGAGCGGCGCCAACCGCGTCAGCGCTTCCCGCCTCTCGGCCATCGGCGAGGTTCTCGACGTGCCGATCGGCTATTTCTACGCCGACATGCACCTCAACCTGGAGGACCTCTCCGGCGAGGAGAGGAAATGGCGCGAACATCTGCAGCGCCCGGAGACGATAGAGCTGGTGAGGGTATATTACGCGATGCCCGATTACGACACGCGCAGCCAATTCTTGCAGCTGATCAAGACCGTCGCCGACGCGCAAGCGCCCGCATCGGAGGGAGTGGCTCACGCCTGAGCGGCCGCGCCGGCTGCTGGTGATCATCAACCCCGCCGCCGGCGGGGCGCGTTCGGGATATTTCTCCAAGGTCGTCGCCGAATTGCGCCGCCTCGACTGCGCGGTCGAGGTGCGCGCGACGACGCCGGCGCCGGGCGATGCCGAGCGTCTGGCGCGCGAGGCGGAAGCCGAGTTCGACGTCATCGTCGCGGCCGGCGGCGACGGCACGGTGAACGCCGTTGCCAACGGCATGCGCGACCAGGCGCGCCCGCTGGCGGTGATCCCGCTCGGAACCGCCAACGTGCTGGCGAAGGAGATTGCAATGCCGCGCGATCCGCAGGCAGTGGCCGCGGTGATCGCCGGCGGCGAGGCGCGAGAGGTCTGGCCCGGCCGGGTCGAGGATCGGCTGTTCATCGCAATGGCCGGGGCCGGATTCGACGCCGATGTCGTCGCGCGAGTCGATTCGCGCCTGAAGCGGTTGGTTGGTCGGCTCGCCTTTGCCTGGGCGATTCTCGTCTGCCTGCGGCGCTATCGCGCGGCCGAACTTGTCGTCGAGGTCGATGGGGTCGTGTACCCGGCCGCCTCGCTCGTCATCGCCAAGGGGCGTCTCTACGGCGGCCGTTTCGTCCTTGCTCCGGCCGCCGATATCCACGTCCCGACACTGCACGCCGTCCTGTTCCAGAGATCGGGGCGGCTCGCCGTGTTGCGATCGCTGGCGGCCATGGTTACCGGGCTGACGCATCGCCTGCCCGAGATCACGATCGTGCGGGGCCGCAGCATCAGGCTGAGCGGCGCCGCCTCCGCGGCGCTGCACGTCGATGGCGAGACGTTTGGACTAACCCCCGCGGCGGTCGCGCTGGCCGACCGGCCGGTCCGGCTCATCGTCCCCGATCCCGCCGCCCGAGGACGGCGACGGTAGCATTTGTGCAACGGCTGGCCGGCTCGACCGTCGATACCGGCGGTTGACGCTTTAGATTTGCCAATCGCCCTTGTAGCTTGCCGCAAACGACGTTGGAGGGAAGGGATGCGACCCGGGGGGGCCTGCTGCTTCGGTGCACGCATTGGAGCCGTGATCGGCGGCCTTGTTCGCGGGCTCGGCGGCGGCGCCATGACAATGGCCGCGATGCTGGCGCTGGCAAGTGCGGCGCGGGCGGAGAATTCCGTGCTCGACCTGATTCCGCCGAACATTACCTATGGCGAGGTCAAGTTCGGCGTGCTCGACCACGACTCTCATTTCCTCGGCGGCAAGGAGGGCGGGTTCGACGTCAATCCCGAGCTGATTCTGCCGTCGCCGGTGCCGGATTGGTGGGCTAACAGCCTGCCGCCCTATCTGCGCTGGACGGTGCAGCCGCGGCCGACGATCGGCGGCCAGAAGAACATCGGCGGGTTCACCGACCAGTTCTATCTCGGCCCCACCTGGAGCTGGCAGCTTGCGCGGGATGTGGTCAATCCCGGCGACGGCGTCACTTGGAGCGTGTTCTTCGGTCCCGGCTTCAACAACGGCGACATCCACGCGACGGTGCCCGACCACAAGAGCCTCGGGGCGCACGTGCTGTTCCGGGTGGCGGGCGAGCTAGGCTATCAAATCACGCAGGTTTATCAGGTATCTGCGTATATCGACCACATCTCCAACGGCGGCTTTGCCCGGTACAATCAAAGCATCAATGATGTCGGCGCGCGGCTGGGGATAAGATTTTGATAATAACCCGCGGGAACCAGTCGGCTTCTGCCTCTGTTGATACGCGTCGAGCGGATCGCTTCGGTTCAACTTGATCCGGGCGGTGCAACTCGACGGAGGCGAACATGCTGTATTGGGCGTTGGTATTCTTTATTATCGCCATCGTGGCTGGCTTCCTGGGCTTCGGCGGCATCGCGTCGGCCGCCGGAGGCATCGCCCAGATCCTGTTCTTCGTGTTCCTGGTCATCTTCGTCGTGACGCTGATCATGGGCCTAGTCAACCGACGAGGTCCCACGATATAGCGCCGCGACCGCGACGCCGACAGGAAGAGGCCGGGCTCACGCCCGGCCTCTTTTCGCATCCGATGATCCCGATGAACCTGAGAGCGGTATTCCTAATTTTCACCGGTCACCACGCTTTCCTTCCGTCGTCCCGGCGCAGGCCGGGATCCACCCATCAGCGGCTCGGTTGTTGGACACGTGGATGCCGGCCTCCCCTGGTATGACATAACAAAGGGGCGGGCCAGGCTCGCCTCGGAGGACTACTCCGCCGCCAGGACCCGCGCCAATTGGCTCAAGGCTTCCTGGTGGCGCTCGTTCGGGATCAGCGCGAAGTTGCGCGCCAGCTCCAGGCACATCCGCTCGCGCGGGCTGATCGAACGGCCGTTCTGCTCGTCGAGTCCGTCGAAGAAATAGTTGACCGGCACCGCCAGGACCTGGGCGATCTCGAACAGGCGCCCGGCAGACACCCGATTGATGCCGCGTTCGTATTTATGGGCCTGCTGGTAGGTGACGCCGATCAGGTCGGCAAGCTGCTGCTGGGTGAGGCCGAGCATGATTCGCCGTTCCCGGATCCGCGCCCCGACATGGCGGTCGATATCCTGGGTGCGGGTCGTCGAGCGCTTCGGCAGCGCCGCGCGAAGTTGTGCCGCTTCGGCGGCAGTCGCCGCGCCAGCCTCGGCCTCTCCGCGCCAGTTCTCACGGCCTTGCCTCTTGCCGCTCTGCTCGTGCTGCTTCATGTCGCTCCGCTCGCTCAGTTGTACACTATCGGTCCCGGCATTGCCGGCCGCCCGTGCGGCCGTGCCGCCACCGGCGCGCTGCCGAGGTCATTTCGGGCAAGCTGGGTGATCCCCTGTCAACCCCCCGATGCGCCGCCGGATTGAAATTTCCACCTGTGTCAAAAGTTGGGCACGCATCGTCTTGCAAGTCCGGCAGAAGGGGCCGCGGCGCCGTTGCTGTATGCGCTGGACGCAGGGCCTTCCCGTTTGACAGCCTCCCCGCGCCGGTGATACCGACGCTGACCCGCTGCCACAGTGCGCTCATGCCCCGAATCGGAATCGGCGACTGCTCGCTCTATTACGAGCGGCACGGAATGGGCTTCCCGGTCATGTTCGTGACCGGCCTTGGCGGATTCGCGTCTTTCTGGCAGGACCAGATCGGCGCCTTTGCCAAGAGCTTCGATGTCGTGACCCACGACCATCGCGGCATCGGCCAGAGCGACCAGAGCCCGATCATCTATACGGTCGACCGCATGGCGCGGGACGTGGTCGCGCTGATGGATGCGTTGCGCATCGACCGGGCCCACATCGTCGGCCACTCGACCGGCGGTGCGATCGCGCAGGTCCTCGCGGTCGAGCACCCGAGCCGGGTCGCCAGCATCGTGCTGTCGGCGAGTTGGACGAAGCCCGACGCCTATTTCCGGCGGCTGTGGAACCTGCGCAAGGAGATTTTGCAGCGGCTTGGACCGAGCGCCTACGTTCAATCGGCAACGCTGTTCCTCTATCCGAGCGGCTGGGTGGCGCGGAACAATGAACGGCTGCGCCATGCCGAAGCCCAGAGCCTTGCCTCCTTCGCACCGGTCGAGACCGTCGCGAGCCGCATCGACGCCATCCTAGCCTTCGACTGCACCGCCGGACTGCCGCGCATCAAGGCCCCCACCCTCGTCGTCGGCGCCGAGGACGACATCGTCACGCCGGCCTATTTCTCCGAAGAGCTGGCGCGCCTGATCCCGGGGGCCGAGATCAAGATTTTTCCGCGCGGCGGCCATGCATTGCCGCACGTGCGCGCCCGGGAGTTCAACAACGCGGTGCTCCCGTTCCTGGTGTCGAACACGCCGGGCTGACGCGAGGGAGGCCGGCGGCGCGGCGCCGACAAAACGCGCCGGCGGCGGCCACTTAAGAGTTCCTCAACACATGACGGTCTAGCTTGACCGGCGCCGTCGGCCCGCTGTTGGCAGGGCGGCCACCGAACTCGTCGCAAGCAGAGTGTCATCGCCGATGTCGCAAACCGACGAAACGTCGTGGGCCTGCCCTACTGCCGCGCTCGAGGCGGCCGGCGACGCCGCCTATTCATGGGATCTCGGCGGCGACCAGATCGAGTGGTTCGGCCGTTTTCCGGCGCCGGGCGTCAAGATCGCCGCGGACGCCGCGACCGGGCGGAGCTTTGCGAGCCGCATCCATCCCGACGACCTCGTGCAGCGCCAATTGATGCTGGCCTCGCACTTCGACGAGCGGACCGAGTTCGATTGCGAGTACCGCGTTCGCGACGCCGTCGGCGGCTTCGTCTGGGTTCAGGAGCGCGGCCAGGTCGAGCGCGACGCCGCCGGGCGGCCGCGCCGCATGCTCGCCGTGATCCGCGCGATCGGCGACCGCAAGGCGCATGAAACCCGGCTGGAGCGCCTCGCCAACTACGACGAGCTCACCGGACATTTCAACAAGACGCGGCTGCGCGAGGCGGTGGACCAGCTCATCGCCGCCAACCAGCGCTCCAACACGCCGGCGGCGTTCCTGTCGATCGGCATCGACAATATGAACATGATCAACGACGTGTTCGGCTACGAAGCGGCCGACACGGTGCTGATCGAGATCGGCCGCCGACTCGACGATTGCCTCAGAGTCAGCGACATGATCGGGCGCCTTGGCGGCGACCGCTTCGGCATCGTGCTGTCGCATTGCGCGCCGGAACACGTCGCGGTCGCGGCCGAAAAGATCCTGTGCGCCGTCAATTCGGCGCCGATCGAAACCGAGCGCGGCCCGGTCTACGCCACCGTGTCGATCGGCAGCGCCTCGTTTCCGGACCAGGCCGCCACCTCCTACGACGTCATCACCCGCGCCGAGACCGCGCTCGCCGAGGCGAAACGCGCCGGCCGCGACTGCTTCGTGCACTACCGCCTGACCGAGGCGCAGCGCGAGCGCCAACGCCGCAGCCTGTCGATCGGCGAGAAGGTGCAGGCGGCGCTCCGCCAGGAGCGGGTGCTGTTCGCCTTTCAGCCGGTCGTGGCGGTGGATACGGGTGAGGTCGACTACTACGAATGCCTGCTGCGCATGCGCGACGAGGAAGGCCGCATTATCGCGGCCGGCGAGTTCGTGCCGATCGTCGAGCAGCTCGGCTTCATCCGGCTCGTCGACCGCTACGTGCTGGAAAAGGCAGTCGAGGAGCTGACGGCGCACCCGGACGTGACGCTCGGCATCAACATCTCCGGCCTGACCGCTGCCGACCGGCCATGGCTGCGCTCGCTGATCTCGCTGTTGCGTCACAAGCCCGAGATCGCCTGCCGCCTCGTCGTCGAGATCACCGAGACGGCCGCGCTCTACGACATCGAGGAATCCGCCCGCTTCGTCGGCACCCTGCGCCAGGCCGGCTGCCGCGTCGCGCTCGACGATTTCGGCGCCGGCCACACGTCGCTGCGCCATCTGCAGAGCCTGGCGGTGGACACCGTCAAGATCGACGGCTCCTTCATCCGCAACATCGTGTCGAGCCCGGAGAGCCAGGTCTTCCTTCGCCACCTGCTCGGCCTCGCCAAGGCGTTCGGTTTCAGCACCGTCGCCGAGTGCGTCGAGACCGCCGAGGAAGCGGCCATCCTGCGTGCCGAGGGCATCGGCTTTCTGCAGGGCTACTACTACGGCCGCCCCGAAATCGACCGCCCCTGGCTCGTCCCCGCCGCCGAAATGAAAAAGGCGGCCGTCGGCTGACCCTTCCTGACGCCGTCATGCCGGCTGCGCCGGGGCGACGGCGATCACGGCGGACAGGCCGTATCGTTGGCTGAAAGCGGCAAGCGCGGCACGCCGTCCCGGCGTGGCGCGCAACCCTCTTGAACGGCGCGTACCTCTTCCTAAATCGACGACCGCCAGGCGCCCGAGGGGCCTGGCGACGATCGTTTCCCATGTTGCTCAGAGGAGGACGTGGCAATGACTGTCGCAACCGTTCCGCTCTTGCGAACGCCGAAAGCGCTTCACCCAGGCGAACCATGGCCGCGGCGAACTCGCCCGGAAGCCATCGCGGAGCAGCACGCTTCCCCGGCTCCCGAGGAGGAGGCGTCCCAGCGGCGGGAAGATGCGCCGTTCTGGCCGCGGATCTTTCCGGGCCTTTAGACCGGCGTTTTCCATTATCGAGTCGGGCGAGCTGGATTGCTCCCCGGCGGCGCAGCGGCGCCGCCGGCGCCAGGAGCATTCGGCCCCGATCTACGCAGGAGCACAGACATGGCAATGATGCTGCCTGATCCGTTCGACGCGCTGCTGCAATTGCAGCAGACTCTGGATTCCTTCCGCACCAGCGGCTGGCTCGGCTCCGGGCCGAGCGCCAGCGGCGCCTTTCCGCCGCTCAACGTCTTCCATACGGGTGAGGACATCGTCGTCGTCACCGAGCTTCCGGGCATCCGCAAGAGCGACCTGCAGATACAGGTCAAAGGCAACACGATCCGCCTCGCCGGGTCGAAGGAGGTTGCTTACGGCGAGAAGGCGGCGGTGCATCGCCGCGAGCGCTTGGCCGGCCGGTTCGACCGCGCCATCACCCTGCCGCTCGAGATCGACGCCGACCGGGTGAGGGCCGAGTACCGCGAAGGCATCCTGGCGCTCTATCTGCCCCGGGCGGAGCGGGACAAGCCGAAGACGATCACGGTGAACTGAGGCCGTCGAGGGAGGACGACATGGCTCAATCGCAAGCGCTCGAAGTCCAGCAGAAACGCGAGCTGGTGTCCAAGGATGAGAAGACGGTGCCGGCCCGCTACTACGTCCCGACGACCGACATCTACGAAACCGACGATGCCTTGACGGTCGTCATGGAGATCCCCGGGGCGGACAAGCAGGCGGTCAAGGTCGATGTGGAGGACGACGTGCTGCGGGTCGAAGCCCGCATTGACTTCTCCAAATACGCCGGCATGGAGCCGGTCTACACCGAGTATAATGTCGGCCACTTCGCCCGCTCGTTCTCGCTGTCGAACAAGATCGACCAGCAGCAGATCAGCGCTCAGCTCGACGACGGTGTGCTGACCCTGACCCTGAAGAAGGCGAAGGAAGCGATGCCTCGGCGCATCGAGATCACCTGATCGCCGAGGCGGAGGCGGGCGCCGCCGGCCTTGGCGCCGGCGCCCGCCGCTGCGCCACGCGGTGCGGCAGCCGCAGCCCGCGGACGGCGGCGCCGAAGGAAGCCTGCGGCTCGGATGGCGTCTCCTTCAGCTCCTGCTCCAGCTTCTGCACGCAGGCGCTCGTATCGTCATACAGCGCTCGCCATGTCGCGGCCTTCGGCAGCGCCTGCAACAGGCAGCCGTCGAAAAACGTGTAGGTGCGATTGGCCTGGCAGCCGAAAGACGGCCGGTCGGCGCGCGCCGCCGTCAGCACGATGCGGTTGTCGCGCGGCATCGCGCCGACGATGAAGCCGCCGCTGTAGCAGGCCGACACCACCGCCACCGTCGGGACCCGCGCGCAGCGGCGCGAGAGCGCCTCCGCCAGCTCGTTGGGCGTCAGCATTTCGTTTGCGGCGGCAAGATAGACGCCCTCCCCGCGCGTGCCATGCGAGGTGATGAAGACGAGGCAGCGGTCGCCGGCCCGTACCGGCAGCGCGGCGACCGCCTTGAGCAGCGCCGCTTTCGTCGCCTGCTCGGCCCCCGAGCGCTGGGCGTCGGCGCTGGCGCTGAAGCGGCGGATGTTGCCGGGCGGCACCCCCGCCTCGACGAGCCGCGCTGCGAAGGCGCGGGTGGCGTTATCGAAAACCGGCTGCGCCTTGTCCCCCGCCGCCAGCACGACATGCCAGGTCCCCGTGTGCGCTCGCGCACCCGCCGCGGCGGCGGTGGTGGCAATGGACGCCAACAGCGCCAACATGCAGGCGGCGAGCATTCGAGGAGGAGACACCATGGCTTCCGCACTTGCCGAGAAAAGCTGCATTCCGTGCCGCGGCGGCATCCCGCCGCTGAGCGCGGAGGAGGCCGAAACCTATCGCCGCCAGGCGCCGGAATGGGCGCTGCTCGACAACGCGGCCCGCATCGAGCGCACCTACCGCTTCAAGAATTTCCGGGAAGCCTTCGCCTTTGTCGAGCGCGCCGCCGAGCTGGCCGAGGCGGAAGGCCATCACCCCGACATCTGCTTCGGCTGGGGCTATGCCACCGTCTCGCTGCGCACCAAGAAGATCAAGGGGCTGCACGAGAACGACTTCATCATGGCGACGAAGCTCGACCGCATCGCCGCCGCAGAATGACGTGCTCGCCGCGGCGCTTCAGTTGTAGATCCACTCCTTCTCGAAGCGCGCGTAGCAGTCGCGCTCGCCGGGCATCTTGACCCAGCCGGCGAGCAGCCGCGGCGTCGCGAGCAGCAGCCGGTCGCGCAGGTGGGTCGTGTTGCGCTCGTACTCCTCGAAGGTCGAGATCGTGATCTTCTGGTTGTGCGGGTCGTCCTGGAAGCGGCAGGCGCATAGCGCGACGGTTTCCATATAAGGCCGGCGGTCGGCGCCCGACCGGAGGTAGGCGTTCGCCACCGCGGTCGCGCGCGGCGCGTCGAGCGCCATGATCGCGTCGTCGAGCTCGCGCAGGAGCGCCTGCGGCGTCCGCCCGGCGGAGTCGTAGCCGGCGGCCTCCTCCTCGATGACCGACTTCACGAGGTTGTTCTCGTGCGCCACGTCGTTGATGAAATTGGCCATCAGGAAGAGCACCCGCGCCTGGTAGGGGTTGCCGCCGTTGCGCATCCAGTTGTTGGCGACGTTGCAGTAGTCGAACGGATGCTGACCGTTGGTGAACTGCCGCGGCACCGTCGTGCGCAGGATCAATTCGGCGGCGGCGATCTGAATCGTGTCGCCGAGGCTGCGGATCGACTTGCCGTTCTTGAGGTGGGCGGTGATCAGGTTCCACACGGTGTCGCCGTCGGCCAGCATCATCTGCTGCACCATGTCCTCGACCTCGGCCGGCGACAGCGGCGTCTTGTTCTTCTCGGGCAGGCTCTTACCGCCGTCCTCGAACTCGGCGTTGATCCGCACCGAGGCGGCGTCGTAAAGCGAGTAGTAGAGCGGCCCGACCGCCATGTCGGGCACCCCCATGTAGAACACGCCGTGCGATTTCTCCCAGCCGATGTAGTTGGCGATGTCGGTCACGGCCCGCGCCCGGATCGCCTTGTGGCCGGTGTTGCGCGCCTTGCGGCCGATCACCGTTTCCTGCAGGTCGATGATGCCGAGGAATTCGAGGTGCTCCTGCAACGCCGGGCGGTTCGCCGGATCTTCGGCGAGGCCGAGGAACAGGCCGCAGGAGCGGCGCGAGTCGCCGGTCATCGTCGCGACCATGTACGAATGCAGCCGCTCCGCGAGGCTGCCCGTCTCGTGGATCGGCGCCACCTCCTCGTGCCAAACCACCGGTCCGTAGGACGG
>Ga0070739_10008035_pt1 | contig 10939 bp, 10 predicted proteins | sample Coa_R1_7_FD_66445 | JGI IMG/M metagenome (GOLD analysis project Ga0070739, IMG submission 66445) | Surface soil microbial communities from Centralia Pennsylvania, which are recovering from an underground coalmine fire - Coalmine... | ecosystem: Environmental > Terrestrial > Soil > Unclassified ... | reverse complement strand
CCGTTGCGGCCGCTCATCCGCGCCAGGCTGTAGCCGGCCGGCAATGCCGTCGCCAGGGTTATCGCGACGACGCAGACGCCGATGATCAGCGAATTCACCAGCCAGCGCACGAACAGCGTCTGCTCGAACAAATACTTCACGTGCTCGAGCGTCGGCGCCTCATTGAACCAGAACGGGACGTTGCTGAGGTTGTAGAGGTCGCTGTTGGTTTTGAAGGCGGTGATGACCATCCAGTAGAACGGAAACGCGGCGACGATCACGAACAAGATGACTGCGGCCCAGAAGCCGGTCTCGCGAGCGGTGGCGGCGACGACGCGCGGCACGTCAGATCTCCCGCCGGCGGATGAAGCGCAGCATCAAAATCACCAGGATGAACAGAACCGGCAGCATGACCAGCGAGATCGCCGCGCCATGCGCCACGTCGCCGGACAGGATGCCGACCTGGAACCCCTCGAACCCGAGCACCGAGGTGGCGTTGACCGGCCCGCCCATCGTCAGCAGGTAGACGATGCTGAGGTCGGTGAAGGTGAACACGGTGCCGAAGATCAACCCGACGACGACGATCGGCGCGATCATCGGCACGATGATCTGGTAGTTGCGCCGCCAGAAGCCGGCGCCGTCCACGGTCGCGGCGTCGAGCACGTCCTGGGGCACCGCGGTGATGCCGGCGAGGAAGATCACGATCGCAAACGGGAAGAACCGCCAGGCATTGACGACAATGACGCAGATCATCGCCAGGGTCGGGTCGCCGAGCCAATTCGGCGCCTGTGCGCGATCGATGAACCCAAGCGCGATCATGGTCCAATTGATGACGCTGTAGAGCGAGTCGAACATCCACTCCCAGGCGACCGTGGCGATCGCGATCGGCACCGCCCAGGGCAGGATGATGAGAGCGCGCACCAGGCGGCGTCCGGGGAACGGGCGCAGCAGCAGCAGTGCCCCGAACTTGCCGAGCACAAGCCCGATCAGCTGGGAGAAAAACGTGAAGACGAAGGTGTTGAGGAGCGTCCGGCGGAACACGTCGCTCTGGAAGATGTCGATGAAATTCCGGAGACCGACGAAGTGGTAGCTCTGGCTGTAGATCGTATAGGCGCTGACCGAATAGTAGACGGCGAGCAGAAACGGCACCCCGACCAGCACCAGCACGTAAAGGATCGCCGGCGCCACGAAGACCGGGCCGAGCACCTTCGGCCGGTCGAGGATGAAGCCGAAGCGCGAGGCCGGCTTGGTGAATTTTTCGGCTAGCGCGACCATCTCGTTTCGACCGGCTCAGTGTTGCTCGACGCGGTTGCCGTTCTTGTCGAAATGGCAGATCGCGCTGTTCCGCACCGCGAAGGCGTGCTGCTGGCCGGGCCGGATGAATTCGAGCGGGACATGCGCCGGCGGCAGCTTGGCCGTAACCTCCTGCATTGACTCGAAGCCCTCGATCCGGCCGTAGACGATCCGCTCCGAGCCCAGGTACTCGTCGCGCTCGACGCAGAACGAGAAGTCGGTCGTCTCGCCGCCGTCGACGATCTGCTTCGGCAGGAAGTTCTCCGGCCGGAAGCCGAGATAGCCGCCGTTATAGGCGACGATGTTCATCGGCGGGCTACCGACGAAGGTCGCGACGAAACGGTCGGCGGGATCGTGATAGATTGCGTGCGGACTGCCGACCTGCCGCACCTGGCCGTGGTCGATGACCGCGATGCGGTCGCCCATCCCCATCGCCTCGACCTGGTCGTGCGTGACGTAGATCGTCGTCGTGCCGACGCGCTGCTGAAACTGCTTGATCTCGTTGCGCGCCGACGTCCGTAATTTGGCGTCGAGGTTGGACAGCGGCTCGTCGAGCAGCAGGACCGTCGGCTCGCGCACCAGCGCCCGCGCCAGCGCCACCCGCTGCCGCTCGCCGCCGGACAATTGCCGCGGCCGGCGGTCGAGCAGGTGCCCGATGCCGAGCAATTCCGAGGCCCAGGCGACCTTGCGCTTGATCTCGGGTGTCGCGACGCGCTGGGTGCGCAGCGGAAAGGCGATGTTGTCGCGCACCTTGTAGTGAGGATAGAGGCCGTAGCTCTGGAACATCATCGCGACGCCGCGGGCGCGCGGCGGCAGATCGTTGACGACCGTTCCGTCGATCAGGATATCGCCGTCGGTCTGGTGTTCGAGGCCGCAGATGATGCGCAGAAACGTCGTCTTGCCGCAGCCCGATGGTCCCAGCAATACCATGAACTCGCCGTCCGGCACCGCAAGGCTGATGCCGTTGACGGCATTAACCCCGGCAAATTCCTTCTTTATGTCGCGTGCGGTAATTGCTGCCATTCCGGCGGCCTTGGTCCGTTTGTTGTCGTTCACCCTTCAGGCGGCTGCGCCGCCGGCCGAAAAAGCGGCAGGGCAGGTTGTTCCCCCTGCCCCGCTGCAGTTCAGCTTACGCCTCCCATTTCTTGAAGATCAGCTTGCATTCGTTAGCCGCCCATTTCACCGATTCTTCCGGCGTCATCGCGCCGGTTGCCGCCTTCGTCATCATGTCGTTGATGATGAAGCTGTTGTAGATTTCGTCGGTGGCCGCCCAGGCGGGGCCGGGATAGCCGGTCGCGGCGCACCATTCGTCCGAGGTCTCGGTCACCTGCAATTTCGTCGGCGGATGCGATGTCGGATCGTTGCTGAGGATCGGCATCGGCTTCGGCACGATATTGGGGAAGATCGGCATGTTGTAGCCGGTGCTGGCCTTGAACGCCTCGACCCAGTTGTCGGCGTAATACATGAGGAAATCTTTCGCAGCCTCCTGGTTCTTGGCGAATTTCCAGATTCCATACGAATTGGAGGCGGAGCCGACCAGCTGCTTCACCGGCCCCTTCGGGCATTTTTCGAAAAAGATGTTGTCCGCCAGCTTCGGGTTAATCTGCTGGCACGTGCGGTAGGCGGAAATCGGGTTGACGATGAACGAGCCGACCCCCGAGTCGATGTATTTGTTGTTGCTGGAGTCGTCCCACGACAGGACGTCGGTAGTCATCGCCTCCTTGTAGAGCGCCGCGACGAACTTGACCGCCTCGACCGCTTCCTTGCTGTCGAGCACGACGTGCTTTCCGGACTGGTCCTGCACCGAGGCGCCATAGCTCCACAACACGCCGCGCCAGCACAGGCTCGGGTCGTTGCTGTGTCCGAGAGAGAGGCCGACCGGATGCCCCTTCGCCTTCAGCTTGGCGCCGCCGACGCGCACGTCGTCCCAAGTGGTCGGGTGCATCCCGATCTCGTCCCACAGGTCTTTGCGGTACTGGCCTGGGTTGTTGATGTAATAATCCGGATAGGCCGACCAGGTCTTGTCGTCTTGGTTAAAGCAGATCTGCTGGCCGAGAATGCTGACCTTGCCGTATTTCTTTTCGACGGCCTCGACGAGGCTGGTCAGGTCGAGCAGGAACTTGCGGTAGAGGTGCGGTCCCCCGGCGCCGTTCCACATGAAGAGGTCGTGGCCGGCTCCCGCCGAAGCCTCGGCGGCGGCGCGCGCGGCGATGTTCTGCTCGGGAATGTGGTCTACGGTGACGCTGATGCCGTTCTTGCTGCCCCATTCTTGCGCGAACTTGTCGAACCACTTGTCGAAAGCGGGGACGAAGTGGCTCCACTGGATGATCGTCAGCGTCTTGGTCTGCGCGAGAGCGCGCGAGATGAACGGCGACGAAACGGCCGGCGCACCGCCGGCCGCGAGACCGACGGCAGCTTTGGTCAGGAAACTCCGTCGCGTAATAGGCAAGAAGCCGGCCGCCCGCTCGCTCTTCATCGTTCCGCTCCCAGGTCCTGTTCAAAGGGGCTTTTCACCGTACCATGAGTACGGCTCATTTTTCAGATGAGTAATCGTCATCGTGCGCCATATTTATTCGCTCAGCCGTCGGTTGTGAAGGGATGCGGGCGCAGCGCGACCGAACGACGCGCCGGCATCGCCGTGGTTGAGCGGCGGGACCAAACCTGCGGTAGAGAACCGGCGGCGTCCTGAGCCTCTTTCCCGACTGGCGCCGAACCGACGCAATCCTGTATTGCTCTCGGCTCGGCGCGCGCTCCGCCGCAAGGAGAGAAACATTGTCTCGCGTATCCCGCCTCCTCCTCGGCGTCGTCGGTCTCGTCATGGCCGTGTTCGGCGCGATGCAGTTCTGGCATGGGTACCGCGATCTGACGGGTTCGCCGCCAAGCGTCGTTACCGATGATCGGCTGGCGCGGATAAAGCAGGCGGCAGACGACTTCGTCGGCCTTGCCAAGGGCTACGAGACGACGGGCGAGGCGCCGCGCGCGAGCGACCCCAAGGCGAAGCCGCTGATCGATGCGGTGTTCGATACGAGCGCGCTCAATACGCCGCAGCCGTTGCCGCACGCCGACCAGCAGAACATCGCGGAGTGGCTCTCGCAGGTGTTGAAGGTCGGCAGCGTCTATATCTTCGCCGGCACCGGTTATACGGACTACAGCAAGATCGCGGGCGCGGACGCCGCGGCGCAGCAGAAATTGCAGCGCCAGTTTGAAAAAAACACGGTGGCCTTCGCACCCGAGATCGGGCGGTACCTCGACGCGCAGCTCAATGTCGTCGGCGCCTTGATCTGGTCGGTCGCGGGCGACATCGCGGCCGATCCCGAACGCGCGAAGGCGGACCGGACGCAGAAGGGCCTCGACCAGATGCGGAACGGCACGGTGACGACGCTGAACGGCGCGGTGGCGATGTTCGCGACCGACGGCCTCAGCGACGACTGGCGCCGGGCGCGGCTGGCGCCGCTGACGGCGGTCGCGCCCAAGGCTGCCGCCTTCCTGCTGCCCGATCAGCGCAAGACGGTGCACGATGCGGCGCTGCAAATCGCGGCACGGATGACCGACCCGAGCGTCAAGAGCGGGCTTGCCGCCTTCGCCGAAGCGGTCGCGGGACAAAACCCGGCGAAAATGTAACGCGCTCGACCTCTTCGGGAGACGCCAATGCGACGGATCGCCTGCGCCCTCGTGGTTCTTCTCGTCGGCGGGTTAGCGGCGGACGCAGCCGCTGCCGGCTTCGACGCCGCCAAACTCGCGGCGGTGAAGAAGGCGGCGTCCGATTTTCAGGCGCTGGCCAAGGGCTCCGCCACGAGCGGGAAGCCGCCGCGCGAGACCGACCCGAAGGCCAAGGCGCTGCTCGCGGCCGTGTTCGACACGAGCGTGCTCGACACGCCGCAGCCCCTGCCGGCGTCCGAAGTCGGCAACCTCAGCGAATGGCTGCTGCACGTGGTGCAGGTCGGCGGCGTCTATATCCTCGCCGGCACGGGGCAGGCGGACTTCTCGCAGCTGAGCAAACTCGACCAGGCGGCGCAGCAGAAGTTGCAGCGGCAGATCATCCAGAACACGATCGCCTTCGCTCCCGAGATGGGCTGGTACTTCGATGGTCAGCTCGGCGTCACCCGCACGCTGATCTGGTCGGTATCGGCGGACATGGCCGCGCACCCGGACAACGCCAAATCCGCGCAGGCGCAGCGGGGCATCGCGCAGATGCGCGCCGGCCTCGTCAACACGCTGACCGGCGTCCTGACGACGTTGCCCACCAACGGCCTCAGCGACGAATGGCGCCGTGCCCGCCTGCCGGCGATGGCGGCATTGGCACCCAAGGCCGCGGCCTTCCTGCTGCCGGATCAGCGCAGATCGGTGCACGACACGGCGCTGCAGGTGGCCGGCCAGATGGGCGATCCCGAGGTGAAGAAAGGCCTGACCGCCTTCGCGCAGGCGGTCGGCGGCTGAGTTCAGCAGCCGTGGGCGCTGAGGAAGGCCCGCCATCGGGCACCGGTGTCGCCGGCGGCGAGGCCGCGCAAGGCGTAGTCGATCTCGATCGCGGTACCGCACGGCAGCGCCAGCACGGGAATTTCCTCGGGGCCGCCGAGGCGACGGCGGAGGGCCCGGTTGAGGGCGGCGACGGGAACGCGGGTCGGCTCGACCGGCCGCAGATCGCCTGCGGCGCATAGCGCGAGCGTGTTGGCCAGCAGATCGGCGGCGGCGCCGTCGATCTCCGCAAGCGGGCGCGGCCCAGCCGCCATGCTTCGGACGATTGCCCGCGCCGCGGGGTTGTCGAAACGCAGGCGGCCGGCCGGGCTGTCGGCCGTATATGCCACGGCCGGCTCCGGACGGGTCAGCGCATAGTCCGCCGCCATGAGCCGCCGCTGCTGCTCCGCCGAGGGGAGGCGCCGCGCGTCCCGGGCAAACACGTCGCAGCGCAGCCGCTGATCGATCAGCACGTCCCGCACCAGTTCGCGCACGTCACCCTCGGGCATCGCCTCCAGCACGTCCCGCGCCTTCGCGTCGAGCACCCAGGCGTCGAAATTCTCGATCAGGGTCGTCGAGCCCACCGGGACGAGGCCGATTCCGGCGAGATCGCGCCGTACGTCGGTGACGTAAAGCGCCTCCCACCCGGCGTGCATGAATTCGTGCACGAGATAGCCGATCGGGTAGTCCTCGGGCCGCTGCGCCAGTTCGCGCAGGATGTAGCTGTCGCGCAATGCGGGGGCGCCGAGTTCGGTGAGGCAGCGTATCGTCGCGGCCGCGGCGGCGAAGCGCGCGGCGCCGCCGCCCTCGGCAATATCGCCCAATTCGCGCACCAGGCGCTGGAAGGGGAGGTCGCCGAGCCACCCCGGCATCGCGTTATAACTGAGATAAACGAGCCCGCCCGGCTTCAGCCGGCGGTCGATGAAGCGGTGGAGATCGGCGCGCACCTCGGCCCCCACCCAGCTGTAGACGCCGTGCGCGACGATGTAGTCGAATTGCGGCAAGCGGAGGTCGAGCGCGGCGGCAAAATCCGTCGCGTGGAACTGCGCGTTTCCGGCCCCGATTTCCGTCGCCAGCCGCCGCGCATGGTCGATGTGCCCGGGCATTGCGTCGATGCCGACGAACATGCCGCCGGGATGGGTCGCCGCGAGGATCGCGTCCGTCACCCCCTGGCCACAGCCGAGGTCGCACCAGGCGAACCCGCCCTCCCGGCATGGCGGCTCGAAGCTCCACAGCAATGCCACGTGGTCGAGCCACGCCGGCGCCAGCATCGACTTGAAGCCCAGCACATACGGCACGTCGGTAACATAGCCGCGCAGCTCGCTCATGCCTCGCCTCTCAACCCTCTCCCGCACTGCGGGAGAGGGTGGACGCGTGCATCAGCCCGCGGCCGGGTGAGGGTATCGACGCGCCCTCACCCGGCTCGCTGCCCTCACCACCCTCTCCCGCAGTGCGGGAGAGGGTGTTTCGTTCACGGCCGCGCCGGCCAGGCCGGCTCGTGGTAGCCGAGCGGCACGGTCGGGCGCGCCCAGTAGGGCGGGGTCTCGGAGAGCTGCACGGTCGGCTTCAGATGGCGCAATTTGCCGACCGGGGTCACGCTCTCCATCGACCACGCCGCCAGCTCGGCCGGCGTAAATTCCTTCGGCACGTCGCGAAGCTCCGCCTCCGGCACCTCGCCCCGGCCGACCAGCCAGCGGCCGGTCTGCGCCAGCGAGATGCGCACGAGCCAGCTGCCGCCCTCGCGGGCGCGGCGCGCGAGCGCCACCATCGCGCCGAACGCCATCAGATAGCCCGTTAGGTAGTCGATCGCCGAGACCGGATAGAATTGCGGCCCCGGCTCCTTGCCCGGGAACAGCTCGCCCTGGCGGGTCGTGATGCCGCTCACGGTCTGCACCACCGTGTCGAAGCCGCGCCGCGACGCCCACGGGCCGACATGGCTAAAGGCGCACAGCGACACGTACACGAGGCCCGGCCGCAGTTTGCTGAGCTCCTCCGGCGACAGGCCGCGGTTGCCGAGCGTACCGGGCCGATAGCCCTGCGAGAACACGTCGGCCTCGCGCACGAGGCCCTTCAAGGTCTCCAGGTCCTTCGGCTGGCGCAGGTCGAGCTGCGCCGACAATTTGCCGTGGCCGGTATCGTATTCCTGGTAGCCGATATTAGGCAGGTGCGCCGCGGTGATCTTCAGCACGTCGGCGCCATGCTCGGCGAGGGTGCGGGCGCAGGTCGGGCCGGCGAGAACGCGGGTCAGGTCGAGCACGCGGATGCCCGAGAGCGGCCGGTCGCCATCCGGCAGTTTCTCGACCGGGCTGTCGCCGATCTTGACGATCTCGAGGAGCGGCAGCGACGCGATCGCGGCTGCCTGTGGGTGCTGCGCCCATTCCGCCATGCTGCGCACCATGCCGCCAGCGCCTTTGGCGGCGAGGATCGCCTCTTCGAGTTCGAGCGCGTCCCATTTCGCGACCGCCTTGCGCACCTCCTCCCGGTCTTCGGCGCAACCGAGGACCGACAGCGCCGCCGCGCGGTGGTTCGGGAAGTTCGCGTGGATATAGCTCCAGCGGCCGTTCTTGGCGGGATAGACGCCCATGACCGGGTTGCGGTCGTGCGGCACGTCCTGCCCTTCCATGTTCATGTAGTGGCCGCTGCGCAGCGATGCCGTCGCCTGGCGCACGTTGACCGCGACGTCCTGCCGCCGCCCGGTGCGCAATTCCCACAGGTCGGAAACGGCGAGACCCGTTGCCGCGAGCGCCGCCGCGCCGGTCTCCGAGATGCGGAACGGGGTCGGCAGGATCGGGTCGCTGCCGCCGGTGAACTCGACCGCCCGCGCCCGTTCCTCGGGCAAGTCGACGGTGGACAGGATCGTGCGCAGCGCGTCATGGGACATGATGGTTCTCCTCCGGCCGCATCGGCAGACGCGAGACTTTATCGTCATTCCCGCGAAAGCGGGAATCCAGCCGCACGTTTCTCCGGCAGCCCTGGGTCCCCGCTTTCGCGGGGACGACGCTAAAGGCGGCAGAACGCCCGCGCGAGCTTCCTTGCTTCCGCGGCGGCGCCTCGGGGATGATGCCGCGGAACGAGACCGGAGGAAACCCGATGAACCGCATCATGATCGTCGTCGAGTTCGAGGTGAAGCCGGAGCACAAGAATGCGTTCGTCACGATGATGAAGGAGCACGCCCGCCTGTCGCGCGGCGAAGACGGCTGCCAGCAGTTCGACGTGCTGCTGCCGATCGAGGAGCCGAACAAGGTCATGCTGGTCGAGGCCTGGCGCGACCAGGCGGCGCTCGACGTGCACTCAAAGCTGCCGCGCATGGCGCAGAACCGCGAGACCTACACCCTGTGGCTCACCGGCCGCAAAGCCACCCGCTGCACGTCCGACTAGAGCAGATTCCGCTCGAATTGCACCCTTTCGTCACCCCCGCGAACGCGGGGTTCAGGGCGGCCGACGGAGCGCAGATATGGATTCCCGCTTTCGCGGCAATGACGATTCAAGCTGGCGCGAACCTGCTCCAGAAGCTGAATCCGAGCGCTTTCTCGTCATCGCCGGGCCTGACCCGGCGATCTCGGGGTACCCGGCAGACGGCCGGGTCAACCTCCGCCGTGACCTATCTACCAGAAACGGACGCGCCAGCCGGGCTGATAGGCCGGTGCCTCGGCCGGTTGCGGCGCCGCGTAGGCGTAAGGCTCGGCGTCGGCCGGCGGCAGCATCGCCCTCTGCGACGAATAGGGCGCGTACATCCGCGGCATCGGGGGCGGCGGCGCCGCCGGCCGCGGCGGCCACGGGGGATAGATGGTCGGTTGCGCCGGCGCCGGCGCGTAGGTGACCGGCTGCGACGGCGGCGACAGGGTCTCTTGTGCCGCGGCCGTCTTCTCCCGCGTCTCGGATTTCCGCGTCCGCTGCGTCTCCCACTCCCAATGCCGGGGCGATGACGCCGCGGCGGACGCCGCCTTGCTGCTGCCGTGAGGCTTGCCGCCGCCGCTGCCGTTATCGTCGTCGCCGGCGCCTGCGATCGTGCTGGCGTCGGCATGGCTCGGAGTGCTGCTGCCGCTGCTGCCGTTGGTGGCGGTCGACCGTCCGGCGAGCACGGTCGTCGTCTTCGCCGGTTTCGAATAGGCCAGCGCTCGGCCGCCGGTCTGCCAGGAGCCGCCGGCCTCGCAAGTATAGATGACCCCGTAATTGGTCTTGGTGAAGCCGGCGCGGACCCCGGCCGTGGCCGGAAAGGCGCAATTCAAATCCGCGCGGGCACAGTAGTGGCCGCCGTCCCAATTGGCGGCGCAGTGATGCGAGTGGCAGTCCGAATCCTGCTGGCAGGAGGTGCCGTCCCAGCCGGCGGGAAGGCGCGGCGTCGCCAGGCTGGCCGGGGTCGGCTCATCGGCGAAGGCGGGGATGGCGAAAGCGATTGCCGCGATCGTTGCTGCCAGCGTCCGTCTCGCCATCGACTGCCTCCGCCGCGCATCGGCCCCCGCGCGAAAGAACGGTGCAGTACGCGGATTTGATCCCGCACACGTCTTTACCGTCTGTTCAACCTTTGTTGCGGAACCGGCATTTGAGGGTTTCGTTTTACTAGTGGCGTCGGGTTCCGTTGCTTGGAAGGGCGCCGTTAACGATTTTGGACGATCCTCCGGATACAGTCTTCGCCCGGCGTCGATGGGCAGATATTGCTCCTGCGATCAGTTGACGCGGCGGCTGACCGGTGGTGATGGAGAGAGAACCCAATGTACGCAGTTGTCGGACCCGTTCAAATCAAGGCCGATGGCTACGCCTTCGACGTCTGGACGCCGGAGGCGGGGCTGCGGCCTGGTTTTCCCTATCCCCTCGTGCAGCATGCGCACTATGCGCGGCGCGCCGAGATTCGCCAGACCGGCAGCCGGGCGATGGTGTGCAACACGGTCGAGGAATTCGCATCCGAGATCGCCGCCGTCAGCCACGGCGGCCACGCCTGACCCGCGTTCGGAGCGGCATTCGACGGACCAGAGTAACTCTCCGCAACGTCATGGCCGGGCTTTGACCCGGCCATCTGCGGGTGCCCTCAGATCGCCGGGTCAAGCCCCGGCGATGACGAGAAGATATCGCGCCGATCGGAATCCGCTTTAGTGGATGGCGGTCCCGGCGACGGGGGTCCAGGACGGCGGGTCGCTCGCCGGGAAGCTGTCGTCGGAAGCCATATCGATGCGGTCGTGGCTGTTGCCGGTCACCGGGTGCGATGCGGTGTCGA
>Ga0070739_10008034_pt1 | contig 10941 bp, 6 predicted proteins | sample Coa_R1_7_FD_66445 | JGI IMG/M metagenome (GOLD analysis project Ga0070739, IMG submission 66445) | Surface soil microbial communities from Centralia Pennsylvania, which are recovering from an underground coalmine fire - Coalmine... | ecosystem: Environmental > Terrestrial > Soil > Unclassified ... | reverse complement strand
TTTTTGGGCTGACGATTCGTCGATTCGGATCTGCACCGCCTCGCCTTCCACCCGCACGGCGTAGGAGTCGATCTTGATGCGGGGATTGTCGGCCCAGACGCCGTCGCACAAGCGGAAGCGCCAGGCGTGCCAAGGACAGGTGACGATGCCCTCCTCGACGTACCCGCCGCTAAGTGAAGCGCCCATGTGCGGGCACGTATCGTCGATGGCGTAATATTGTCCCTGCACGTGAAAGACGGCGATCAGCCGTCCGCCTACCGTGACGGTCTTGCCCTCGCTGTCGGCCAATTCGCCGACGCGGCATACCGTCCGCCATGTGCCGCCTTTGATTTCTTCTCCGTGCGGATTGTCGGCCATTTGCCCCTCGCTCGCCTCGCGCCTGCGCTTCCCCATCGGATAGAGACGTGCGGATTGTCGGCCATTTGCCCCTCGCTCGCCCGCATTCCCTCGTGTTGTTCCAGGTCGCGTCGTTCCTCTTGTATTGATTCTACCGGATTATCGGCGTTCGTGCAGGATGGTGGCGGAGTGGCGGAGTGGCGGAGTGACGGCGGGTCTGCTGGTAGCCGGGCGGAGGACTGGTATAATGCATCGCATGATCGGTCGCCGCTTGTTCGCTGTTTTGCTGCTGATTCTTGCGGTGCCGGTGCGCGGCGAGGACAAGCAAGCCGTCGTGTTCAGCGGCGAGAGTCGTGCCGCCTCTCTTCGGCTTGCCGAAGCGCGCAAACGGCTCGACGATCACAAATGGTCTGAAGCCATCGAGGAGCTGCAAACGATCCTGAACAGCACGGGAAACGACCTCGTGTCGATTGCTCCAAGCCACAGCGTTCGGGCCGGTCGGCTTTGTCAGATTCAGCTTGCCTCCTTACCCGCCGAAGCTCTGCGGTTGTATCGCCAGCGCTACGAAAGTCAGGCACAAAAAAAACTTCAGCAGGCGCAGGCCGATCGCGACATTTTTCAGCTCCGCAAGATCGTCGAAGATGCTTTCTGCACTCGCGCCGCCGAAAAGGCCATCGATCTGCTGGGTGATCTCGCTTTCGAACGCGGCCGCTTCGAGGAAGCTGAGGAATGGTGGCGTCTTCTTGCACCTCTGCCCGATGCCCGCCGCGATGCTGCGACGCGCGGCCTTGCTCTTGTATATCCCGACTTGACTCTCAATCCCGCCCGCGTGCAGGCCAAGCAATTGCTGGCCCGTCTCTTTGATGACACGGACAGCCAATGGTTGGCGTCGCTAGAAGCCTATGAGCAACGGCACCCCAAGGCGGAGGGAACATTGGGAGGCCGAAAGGGACGCTATGTCGAGCTACTTCAGGCACTGGCCGAGGAGCGAAAAAAACAAGGGCAGACGGATTCGGAAGACTGGCTGACATTCGCTGGCGATCCCAGCCGAGGCAGACCGATTCCGGCTCCTGAGGACATATTAGATCGACTTAGCGCGTTGTGCAGCGAGGGTCAGAAGTGGAGCTTCAACCTGGAACAACGCAGCCGGCAGGAGGACACAGGACCATCCCCGGCAGTAAACGCAGCGCAGGCTCGGACCCTGGCTTTCCACCCTATCATCGCGGGCAATCGGGTATTGGTGGCGGACGCTCGCTACGTAACGGCTTATGATCTCAGCAATGGTCGCAGCGAGGAATGGTACGATGTTGCCCGCACCAACGGCGGCGTGAAACCGAACCTTAAACTTCCCGCGGCGCCGGATCTGCGTTACACGCTGACCGCTGCCGACGGCTTCGCCTACGTCCGGCTAGGCGCGCAGGACATCGGTATGGAGTCGCCGCCTCCGCCCAATCGCTTTGGACCACCGCTGCCGCGCCGCGATAATGAGACTTTCCTGGCCTGCTTGCGCCTCCAGCCCGATGACAAGGGCGAGCATTTTCGCTGGCACATTCGCGGCATCGCACACGACAACTCGTTTTTTGAAGGCGCTCCTCTGGTCGCAGGCGGACTGATCTGGATCGCGTCCACGCGCTACAACGGCAATCGCTGCTTCACGGCCATCGACTGTTACGCCGCTGACGATACCGGCGCGCCGCCGCTGCGTTGGCGCTGTGATGTGTGTGAGACGAGCGATGTCAAGGTCGGCCAGCCACGCTATCGGCATCATCTGTTGACCCTGGCTGGTACGCAGGTCGTCTACTGCACTCACAATGGAGCGGTTGTCGCCATTGATGCCTTGACGGGGCGAAGGAACTGGGCCATTCGCTATCCGCGGCGAACATTCGATACGCAAGCACCCCAATTGCACGGTCAGACACCGGTGATGTTCGCAGCAGGCCGGCTGTACGTGGCACCGGCGGATTCCGATACATTGCTCTGTCTCGATCCGGCAACCGGGCGCACGCTCTGGGAATTGGAGCCGTTGCGGGTCGTCCATCTTTTGGGTGTGGGTCAAGGCCGGCTGATTTTCACCACGCCTACCGGTTTGCGAGCGGTGCGGGCGGACAACGGCAATACGGCCTGGGTTGCGCCGGAGACAGGCGGCACCCTGACGCCGGCCGGACGCGGTCTCTTGATCGGCGATTTGGTACTGTTTCCTACCACGCAGGTGCGCAATGCCGACTCGCCCTGGATGGAGGGAGTGGTTTACGCTCTCCGCCAGAGCGACGGCCGGCCCGCTGATGATCCGGTCAAGCTGCACCGGCTGCCGGCCGGCAACCTCGCTTATGCCAACGGCTGTCTCGCCGTGGCCGACCGGCAAACGCTCTCGGTCTTCGTTCCGCAGCGACTGCGCTTGGGCGCACGAAAGGCGGAGGCTCGACAACATCCCCACTCCGCAAGCGCCCTGCTGCAACTGGCCTGCGCCGAAGCCGACGCCGCACACGATGCAGAGGCACTGGCGGCGTTTCGCCGTGTGGAAGATATTCTGGGCCGCGAACCGAAAACGAGCGATGCGAAAAAGCTACTCGCTCAGTCGCTTACTGCGAAACAGAATTTGCTGCTGGCGATGGCCCAGCGCGCTGCTGAAGCCAGACGCTGGCAAGACGCCGAGAATGCTCTACAACGGGCTGCAGCAATTTCGCTGTCGCCGCGCTACCGGCTCCACGCTCTCCTGCGTGCCGCTCAAATCTGGCAGAAGGCCAAGCAAACAGATCGAGCCGCCGGGGTCTGGCAATCCATCCGAGCCGATCCGACCTTGCGTGCCCTCCCGGTGATCGACCGTCAAGGGCGTCCTTATTCTCTGGACGCACGTTTCGACTCCAAGCAGGGGCGAGTAGGAGATCGCCCTCTGTTCTCGCCGCCATCGAAGCGAAACGACATACCGTCGCTGCCGTTGTTCCGCACCTGGCACGTTCGGTTGAACAACGACGAGTGGCTCCTTTCTAGCGAGAACGAGTGTGATCCGGTACTGCTGCTGACCGGATCGGCGGATGGGCGATTGAATTGCCGCCTCACTTCCACCGGAGAATCGCACTGGACACAGCGGTTACCGTTCGAACCGTGCTGGGCGGGCTGCCATGCAGATTCGATTCTCGCCGCCGGCGCAGAGGGAGTCATCTGTCTTCAGCGCGAAAAGGGTCAAATCCTCTGGCACTTCCCTGCGCCCGTAACCGGCCGCTATCCTCGCGCTCCCTGCGATGAAGTCCGCGTTGTTCTCGATCCGCAGCGGCCGGAGCCGCTAACCGATTTTCGACTCGCGGCCGGTCGCTTGTTCTTCCTGCAAGGTCAGCGGCGGCTGATTGCTCTGAATGCTGAAACCGGCGCAGTACTTTGGGACCGTTGGGCGCCGGATGGCCCGTTGCGCCTGCCTTTTCCCCAAGGCCACTTTTCTCCTTACTATTACGCAGGCACGCAAACCGTCCTCATCCAGATGTCCTGCCGGCGCTGGCTGCTCGACGCAGCAACCGGAAAGCAACTCCACGAAGCCCCCGACAGCCGCGACCTCTGGCAACGTCCTCCTGTGCAGCTGGATGAACGCACTCTGTGCGTGACGCCGGACTACCGGCATATCGTGCTGCTCGATGCGCAGACGGGGCAATGCCTGTGGACGTATCGACCCCCCGGCATCACCACCCTGAGCGGCGAGTTGCCATCGGTGCTGGGGCAGGAAAATCTCCTTCTCTGTGTGCAACCGGCAAACATCGGCTATTTCCTGCAAAGGATCGATCGCGCCACCGGCAAGGCGGTTTGGCCACGACCGCAACTGCTGGCAGCGAAGACGCTCGACTCGGGAGCCTGGGCCTTCGATGGCGATGCAGTCTTCATCCTTGAGGATCGCTCGCTGACCGCTCGCTCTGTCGGGGATGGCGAGGTGTTGTGGCAGCGTTCGCTGCCGGATGCAAGCATGCACATACGGCGTGTGGGAGATTACCTGGCCGTCTATCCCCAGGCGGTCGGGGGTGAGGCGCGATTGCGATTTCGTTCGCTGCTGGGAACAGTACAATGGGATTTGGGTAATTTGCTCCCCCCTGAAGCCGTTTTCCCCGTATGCTGTTACGATCCCAAAACGGGACAACTGGTGCAGCGTTTGCAATTTCGGATTGAATCGCCCCTACGAACAATGCTGGAAAAACGACGAAGAGGAGAAGAGGGCGATGGTGCATGGATCGTGCGAACGTCTTCTTTGTTGGCGAGCAAGGATGGCCCATTGATCCGTCTGGATGCGCCGAGGCCTTATGTTGCCGTCGGCGGTGAGGTTTGGGGATTTTCCGGCGAACGGTCGGCGTTTGCCGGCTGGTGAGAGTTCTACCAGCCGGCTAACGCCGACCGTTCGCCTCATCACGAGGATACAACACTGCGATGCCGAACATTCGTTGCAAAACCTGTGGTCTGATGGTGCAAGTGCCGGCGGGTGGACGTCGGCTGTGCGGCTGTGGCACCTGGCTGTCCGGCGATGAGCCGGAGCCAGCCGACGAGCTTGTCGTCGAGGAAGAGTTACCGGATCTCGAATCCGTCCCAGCCGAAAGTTGGCCGCGCATCGAAGGCGATTTGTCCGCCATCGAACGACTCAACAGCGGTTATCGCCGCATCCGCAAGGAGCTGAGTAAAGCCATCGTCGGTCAGGAAAAAGTCCTCGAAGAATTGCTCATCGCCATCTTCGCGCGTGGCCACTGTCTGCTTGTCGGTGTACCGGGACTTGCCAAAACGCTTATGATCCGCACGTTGGCCGACTCTCTCAGTCTGAGCTTCAGCCGCATCCAGTTCACGCCGGACCTCATGCCGTCGGACATCACCGGCACCGAGGTTTTGCAAGAAGACAAGACGACAGGCCAGCGTCTGTTCAAGTTCCTGCACGGCCCGTTGTTCGCCAATGTCGTCCTCGCCGACGAGATCAACCGCACGCCGCCGAAGACGCAAGCCGCTCTGCTCGAAGCGATGCAGGAACGCCAAGTCACCGTCGGCGGCACGCGGCACAAGCTGCCCGATCCGTTCTTCGTCCTGGCGACGCAAAACCCTATCGAGCAAGAAGGCACCTATCCGCTGCCCGAAGCGCAACAGGACCGCTTCATGTTCAATATCCTCGTCGATTATCCCGACGAAGAGGAAGAGTTCCGCATCGTTGAGCAGACGACAACGACGCACGTCCCACAGATCGAGCGCGTCCTGTCGGCGACGGACATTCTGGAAATGCAGGACATCGTCCGCAAGGTGCCGGTCGCGCCGTACGTGATCCGCTACGCCATGAAGTTCACGCGCCTGACGCGCAAAGGCAGCCGCGTCGCTGCCGACAAGGCGGGTACACCAACGCCCGGCGGTCCCAAACCGAGAGAGATCGATGTGCCCGATTTCATCCGCGATTACGTTACGTGGGGAGCCGGCCCTCGTGCCACACAGTTCCTCATCCTTGCAGCCAAGGCCCGCGCCGTGCTGCATGGCCGCTATTACGTCTCCTGCGAAGACGTGCGCGCCGTAGCTCCACCGGTACTGCGGCACCGCATCATCACCAACTTCAACGCCGAAGCCGAAGGCATCAAGCCAGACGACATTGTGCGTCGTCTCATCGACCGCATCCCGCGCGATCCCAATGAGCAAGCAGCCGTCGGCGCGGCTCAGACGGGGAGTTAGTGGACCGGAGCTACTCAAGGACATTGCTCATTTCTAGATCGTTTTCACAGCGATAGGAATTGATGCAGAGGAGAACATGACGTCGGCTGATTTGCAGAAACTGGTAGGGCAGAAGCCGTTCGTGCCTCTGCGGCTGTATGTGAGCGATGGAACCGTGCATGAGATCCGCAGCCGGGAGTTGATCTGGGTGGGCACAGGGATGGCGGTGCTGGTCGTGCCGATTCCCGATCAGGGTAATGCGGACAAGCCGCTGATTGAACGGACGATTCACATTGACCTGCGACATATCGTCAAGGTCGAAACCGAAGCAGCGCAGCCCTCTCCATGACCAAAACCGCCGGCAGCGCAGGACAAACGGATAGTGAAGGGGGACTACGGATGGTAAAAGGCTCCGAGAGGAGTTCTGAATCGTTCGTCACCGGCGAGAAACTTGCCGGTGACGAACGATACTCAGACGCATTGCCCCACTTACAGGCTGCGTGGGATGCACTGCCAGAACCGAAAACCGACCAAGAACTAGCCATACAAATTCTCGCCGCCATTGCGGATTGCCACTTTTACATGGGAGAGTGGAAGGAATGTTGTGAAACGGTTCAGTACGCGTTTCAGTGTGGAGCCGATCTGGATAACCCATTCTTCCGACTGCGGCTTGGCCAAAGCCTGTATGAGTTAGGTAATGAGCAAGAGGCAGCGAACTGGCTGGTGCCGGTTTATCTCATGGAAGGACGAGCGCTGTTTGAAGGAGACGACCTGAAATATCTGGAGTTCTTTCGGGATAAACTCCAGCCCCCGAAGGGTGGATGGCCCGATGGATGGTAACAAATCGCTCTTTCTTTCTCCTCACTTTTTCTCTTATTCTTCTCTTGGCGCCCTCGGGGCTTTGACGGTTCCGTTTGATAGCGTCTCCTAGGCGCAGGAATGAAGGCTTCTCGGTGGGAGTATCTTGTGCTTGGCGCACGCATTCGGCTGGTATCGCTCTGGATCTCACAGGTCGCCCGCGTCCTGGCCGATTGGTGCTTGCGTGTCACTGCCTTCCTGGCCTTGTATCACGCCGAGGGATCCGTAGGCGATGCCTGGCATGTCGCCACAGCCGTTTTTATCGCTCCGTTCGTTCTGCTGGCTCCTCTCAACGGTCCCATTAATAACAGCCTGCCAAGGCGCTGGGTCATGGTCGGCTCGTCGGCGTTCGCTTTGCTGGTCGTAACGGCGTTCGCAACAGGTCATTGGCCGTGGATGATTTGCTTAGGCATGGTCGCCCTGGGCTCGGCGATTTACAGCCCGGCGCGTTACGCCCTGTTGCCGGCCGTGGCCGAGGATGCTCGCCTGCCGCTGCCGCGCGTCAATGGCTGGATCGAGATGGGCGGAGCGGCGGCCATCGTCGGCGGCGTGGCGCTCGGCTGGGCGGTGGATGCGAGCTCCGATACGCTTCTGGCCGGGCAGGTCGTCGCCGTCTTGTTGGGATTGAATGTGCTGTGCTTGGTGACGGCGATTCCCGTCTCGTTCCCTTCCGATGTGCTCCGGCCGGAGTCGCCGGGCCAAGCCGTTGCCGGATTCTTTCGTGATAGCGTGCGGATCGGCCACGAACGAGCGGCGTGGAGCAGTCTGCTTGGCCTGGCCAGTTTCCAGGCCATCGTCACTGCCGGCGCAGGCGCGATCGTGCAACGAACCTTGGATCGCGGACCGTCGCAGGGCTTGCTTCACGCGCTGGTGATGATGGGTGCGGGGGCAGGTCTTGGCTGTTTGACGGCGGCGTGGCAGGGGCATCCGCGCCGCAGTCTCGGTCTGGTGCCGCTCGGCGCATCCGGGCTCTTGCTGGCACTGGCAGTGCCAATGCAGAATGCAGAATGCAGAATGCAGAATGAAAGCCTGTCTTCCATTCTGCATTCTGCATTCTGCATTCTGCATTGTGGAGTGCTGGGATTCATGGGCGGACTAGTCAATGTGCCGTTGCGGGCAGCCTATCAAGCGGCTGTACCCGCCGACGCACGTGGCAACGGCATGGCGGTCATGAATACCGCCATCTACGTTCTGACTACGGCGCTGGCGTTGCTTCTGGTCGGACTGGCCCGCGGCGGTTGGCTGCACACACCGACCGATCAGCTGGCCTTGCTTGCTGTGCTGTCCGGCATCGGGGCGATTGTGGCCTGGCGGAAGCTGTATCCGCAGGCGGTCGAGCAAATCCTTGAGATTCTGATTGCACCGATGTATCGCGTACGGACGCATGGTCCCGGCCTCGATCAGACGCCGCGCAGCGGGCCGCTGCTCATCGTTGCCAATCACGCCGCTTATCTCGATCCCTTCTGGCTGTGCAAAGTCGTGCCGCGAAAAGTGACGCCGATGATGACCAGCGTTTTCTACGATCTGCCATTCATTCGTTGGTCGATGATCCACATCGTCGGCGCCATCCGTGTGCCGGCGGCCACTTTCCGCCGCGAAGCGCCGGAGCTGCGCGACGCCGTCGCCGTGCTGCGGCAAGGTGGATGCGTGTTGATTTACCCGGAGGCACAGCTGCGCCGCCGCGAAGATCAACTGCTGCGGATGTTCGGTCAAGGCGTCTGGCGCATCTTGCAGGAGGTACCGCAAACGCCGGTGCTGGCTTGCTGGATCGAGGGCGGCTGGGGCAGCTTCACGTCGTATTTCAATGGACCGCCGCTGCGAGGCAAATGGCCCGATTGGTTCCACCGCATCGATATCGCTTTCGAGACGCCGCGCGTCCTCGATCCGGTCATCCTCGCCGATCAACAGGCCACGCGCCAATATCTGATGCAGATGTGCTTGAAATGCCATCGCTATCTGAGTCTGCCCATGACGGCAGAAGCGGACTTGAAAACTAAGTCCCAAAACGCTTGATGCAAAACATACCGATAGGCAGTGGTGTGCGGCTCTGGTCGGCAAGATCAGCGAGAATTTCGCCGACTACAGGAGCGAACTTGAAACCGTGACCGGAAAAGCCCGCCGCCAACGCTACGTTGGTGTGATCGGGATGCAAGTCAATGATAAAGTGACGATCCGGTGTCAGCGTGTAGATGCACACAGAAGCTCGGCGACGAGGCCCATCGATCAGCGGCAGGTATTCGCGGAGGAAGGTGCGGGTTCGCTCTTCGTCTTCGGGCTTGGCGGTCCGCTCGATTTCTGAGGGATGCATCACTTCCGGCGCACCGTAATGCTGAGCTACCTTGGCGCCATTGGCGTTCAGCACGGGAAAGCCGTAGAAATGGCCCTGCGGCGTGTCGGCGATGTACAGGGGAAAAATATCGCGTCGAAACAGCGCATCTTCGCGCGTACCGAACCATTGCACCACCTGACGCATGACGCGCAGGAACGCTCCGCGACTCGCCAGCAATTCACCCGCCCACGGACCGGCCGTAATCAGCAGACGCGCTGCCGTGTAGCGAGCCGCCATCGTCTGCACCGTCACTTCCCGTTCGCCGGCCCGCCAGGAAACGACCGGTTCGTTATCCTGGATCGTCGCACCTAACCGCACCGCCTCGCAAGCAAACGCCTGCACGCAATCATCCACGTAGAGAAATCCCGCCGAATGTTCGAGTACGCCTTCATAGTCTTCGCTGAAATGAAACGCAGGATAACGACGGCGCAGCTCCGCTGCATTCAGCGTCTCCACCGGCAGATGATGCTGGGCCGCAGAGGCGCGAACCCCGGCGATCATGGCGCTATCGGCACGACCGATGGACAGACATGGGCAGCCGCTCAGGAGGTGAATGCCTTGGCGTTGTTCCAGATCGTGCCAGCGCTCGAAGGCACGGCAAACTAAAGGAACATAATCGGGATGTTCATAGTAGGCTTTGCGAATGATGCGTGTATGTCCGTGCGAGCTGCCGCGATCGTGGCCGAGTGCGAACTGCTCCAAGGCGAGGACACGCCGGCCGCGCCGCGCCAGCTCACATGCCGCCGCCGATCCCATCCCGCCCACGCCAATCACGATCACATCGAATGTGTGCGAATTCATCGTTCGTCTCACAGCAAAGTCAGATAGCGTTCCACTTCCCAATCTGTCACCTGGCGATGATACTCCGCCCACTCCGCTCGTTTCAAACGCAGAAACTCTGCCGCAATCGGCCCCAACGCCGATTGGATCACGTCATCACGCTCGAATTCTTCCAGCGCTTCGGTCAGGCTCTGCGGCAGCAAACGCACGTCACGCCGAGCCATCTCTTCCAGACCAAGCGCATAGGCGTTCTCGCGGTTCGGCTCGCCTGGATCGAGACGGCGATGGATGCCGTCCAGACCGGCGGCGATGTAAGCGGCGAAGGCCAAATAAGGATTAAATGCAGACGATACCGTGCGGTCTTCAACGTGTCCCGCTTCTGGTGTGCGGATCATCTGGGTACGGTTGTTGTCGCCGTAGGTGATAAACGCCGGCGTCCAGGTGAAGCCGGAGCGCGTGCCTGTCAACCCCGCACCGATCTGCAAGCGCTTGTAACAGTTGACGGTTGGCGACGTGACGGCGCACAGCGCGCGGGCGTGAGTCAGGACGCCGCCGAGAAAGTGATAGGCCAGCTCGCTCAGTCCCAATCCGCGAGCGTCGCGGTCGGCGGTGAACGAATTGCGGCCCGTCTCGGCGTCGGCGAGGTGGTAGTGCAGATGCGCCCCGCTGCCGGTGCGGTCGGCGAACGGCTTGGGCATGAACGTGACTGTCGCCCCATATTTTCGGGCGATTTCGTGAGCCAGCATCTTGAAGAAGATAAAGCGGTCCGCTGTCGTCAGCGCGTCGGCGTAACGGAAATTGATTTCGTACTGGCCGTTGGCGTCCTCGTGATCCGCTTGATATGCTCCCCAACCCAGCTTGCGCAGAGCCTCGTTCATGTCGCGCAGGTAATCGTACGCGGCACTGAGTCCCTTGAAGTCGTAGCACGGCTTCACCAGCGTATCGACTCGCGCCGGATCCCACGGGACAATAGCGCCCTCAGCGGTGCGCGT
>Ga0070739_10008033_pt1 | contig 10941 bp, 8 predicted proteins | sample Coa_R1_7_FD_66445 | JGI IMG/M metagenome (GOLD analysis project Ga0070739, IMG submission 66445) | Surface soil microbial communities from Centralia Pennsylvania, which are recovering from an underground coalmine fire - Coalmine... | ecosystem: Environmental > Terrestrial > Soil > Unclassified ... | reverse complement strand
GACGACGACCTCCTCCTCGATCCGCGCCGCCGAGCGTCCGTCGGTCGCAGCGCAATACGTCTCGAGCGCGAAGACCATGCCCTCCTCGATCTCGACCGGGTGCTCGAGGGAGTGGAGGCGCGAGATCATCGGCGGCTCGTACAGGCCGACGCCGATTCCGTGACCGAACTGGAGGCCGAAGCACGTCTCCTCGTCGGCGAACCCGAGCTCCTTCGCGGTCGGCCAGACTGCTGCGATCCGATCGGTCGTCATGCCCGGACGGACGAGCTCGATCGCTGCGTCGAGCCACTCCCGGCACTGCTTGTAGGCGTCGAGCTGCGCGGAGTTGACGCCGCCGACGTTGAACGTGCGGTAGTAGCACGTCCGGTAGCCCATGAACGAGTGGATGATGTCGAAGAACGCCTGGTCGCCCGGTCGCAGGAGCCGGTCGGAGAAGACGTGCGGATGCGGGTTGCAGCGGTCGCCCGAGACGGCGTTGACGGCCTCGACCTGCTCTGAGCCCATCTCGAAGAGCAACTGGTGCGCGCGCGCGACGATCTCGTGCTCGTAGACCCCGGGTCGCAGCATCCGGTAGATCTCCTCGTAGACGGCGTCGACGAGGCCGGCCGACTGGTCGAGCAGCGCGATCTCGTCTGCCGTCTTCAGCTTTCGCGCCTCGAGCACGACGCGCGAGCCGTCGGTGACGTGGACTCCGGCCCGCTGCAGCGCCTCCACCGTCACCAGGTCCGCCATGTCGACGCCGAGCGGCTCGCCGGCGAGCCCGTGCTCGCGCAGCTCGTGCGCGACCCGCTCGCCGAGGCGGTCCGGGATCCCGGTCTCGACCGGCATCGCTCCGCGCATCGGCGCCACGCCGGCGCGGAAGTTCTCAGCCGGAAGCCACGGCGCGAAGAGCTGGTGGTGGCGGGCCGCCGAGCCGAAGTCCCAGAGGATCGGATCGGCCCCGCGCGGCAGCAGCGCGAAGCGCGCGTTCTTGTCGCGCGCCCACTCGCCGATGTGCGTGCTCGTCACGTAGCGGATGTTGTTCGGGTCGAAGAGGAGAAGCGCGCCGAGGTCCGAGGCCTCCAGGGCCGCCTTCGCCCGCTCGAGGCGTTCGCGGCGCAGGCGCGGGAAGTCGATCCGCTGCTCCCAGTCGACGGCCCGTGTCGCGTCGGGCGAGGCGACGAGCCTGCTCCGCATCGTCATCTCGACACCGCCGGGCGCAGGCGCTCCGCGACCGCCGTTCCCCTGTGGCCGATCCCAGCCGGCCGAAGAGCCGGACGCGAGTCGTCGTCGACGGTCACTGTGCAGTATGAATAAACGAGCCCGCGGGTAGGAGTCAAGGCCTGCGCCGAAGTGTACAGCGGTACGAGACGTGACCGGCCGCCGAAACGGCGCCTGCAGGTGATCGGCCGCCCCGTTTCAGCGGCTGCCGGGAGTCGCCGCCGTCCCGTCGGGAACCGCGATGCGGGTGCCGCCGAGGAACGAGGCGACGAACTCGTCGCTCGCCTGGAGCTCGGCGGGTGCGCCCTGCATCCGCACCTCGCCGCCTGCGAGGACGTACGTCCGGTCGGAGATCTCGAGCACCGCCTTCGCACGCTGCTCCACGATCAGCACCGAAGCGCCGGTGCGTGCGAGCGTGACGACGTGCTCGCCGAGGACAGAGTGTGCGATCGCGGGCGCGAGGTTGGCGGTCGGCTCGTCGAGGACGACGACGGAAGGCTCGAGCATCAGCGCGCGCCCCATCGCGAGCATCTTCCGCTCGCCGCCGCTCAGCTTGCCCGCGCGCCGGCGCAGCATCTCGCCGAGCCGCGGGAAGACGCCGACGACGAACTCGACGCGGCCGCGCACCTGTGACGACGGGAGCAGGTAGCCGCCCATCTCGAGGTTCTCCTGGACCGTGAGCGGTGCGAACACGTCGTCGACCTGCGGCACGTAGCCGACGCCGATCCGCGCGATGTCTTCCGGCGCCCAGCCGGTGACGTCGCGGTCGCCGACGTGGACCGAGCCCGACTCGATCCGCACGATGCCGACGAGGCTCTTCAGCAACGTGCTCTTGCCCGACCCGTTCGCGCCGACGATCGAGACGACCTCGCCCGGCTCGACCGAGAGGGAGACGTCGCGGACGATCGGGTCGCCGCCGTAGCCCGCGGTGACTCCACGCGCGTGGAGCGGCAGCCCCTCGACGCGCGGCAGCGCGCGTGACTCAACCGACAAGGTACGCCTCCACGACCTCGGCGTGCGACCGCAGCGAGGCCATCGTCCCCTCGGCGAGCACGCGGCCCTCGGCCATGACGACGACGGGGTCGGCGAACTCGTCCATGATCCCGAGCTCGTGCTCGACCATGACGATCGTCATTCCGTCGGCGCAGAGCTGGAGCAGCAGGGTGCCGATCTGGTGCGCGAGCAGCGGGTGGACGCCGGCCATCGGCTCGTCGAGGAGGAGGACGTCGGGATCCGTCATCAGCGCACGCATGATCTCGACGAGACGGCGCTGGCCGCCGCTGAGCTCGCCTGCATAGAGGTCGGCGAGCTCGGCGAGGCCGAAGCGGTCGAGCGTCGCCTCGGCGCGGGCGATCGCCGCCTTCTCCTGCGCGCCCCAGTAGCGGCGCCCGAGCAGCGCCCCCGTGAAGGAGTCGCCGCGCTGCCCCGGGATCGCCGTCAGCAGGTTCTCGAGCACCGTCAAGCGCCGGAACTCGCTCGCGAGCTGGAACGTGCGGACGATGCCGAGCCGCGCGCGGCGGTAGGCGGGCAGGCGTGTGATGTCGCGCCCGCGGTAGACGATCGATCCCTCGGTGGGCGGGAGCGTCCCGGCGAGCATCGCGAGCAACGTCGACTTGCCGGCGCCGTTCGGACCGATCAGCCCGGTCAGCTGACCGGCCGCGAACGCCACGTCCACCCCGTCCACCGCACGGACGCCGTCGAAGCTGCGGCCGAGCCCCCGCGCCTCCAGCACCACCTCGCCGCTTCGTGCCGAAGGACGCGGCCCCGTCGCGACGGCAGCCGCGGAGCCGCCGCGACCGGTGAGCGCGACCGCCGGAACGGCCGCCGGCGCGGGTGTGGCCGCCTCGGCGAGCCCCGCGAGCCGTCGTCGCCGCTCGGGCAGGATCCCCTGCGGCCTGAACCAGAGGAAGAGAACGATCAGCACGCCGACCGCCACCCACTGCAACGCCGGCACGAGGCCGGGGCGCCCGAAGTTCGTCGGGATGTAGCGCGTCGCCTCGAGGAACCCGAGCGGGACGACGATCGCCCCGAGCGCCGCGCCGGTGTGGTTGCCGAGACCGCCGATGATCACGGCGGCGAAGAGGACGATCGACTCCGCGAAGCTCCACGCCGCCGGGTCCCAGAGGCTGATGAAGCCGACGAGGACCCCGCCCGAGAGACCGGCGATCGCGCCGCCGAGCACGAGCGCCGAGGTTCGCAGCGACCGGAGGTTCTTCCCCAGCGAATCCGCGACCACGTCGTCCTCGCGCATCGCACGGAGAGTCCGACCCCACGGCGACTCCGTCACGCGCCGCAGGAAGAGGTACACGAGCAAGGCGAGCAGCACGGCGACGGCGCCGTAGCCCCACTGATAGCGCGTCGAGAGCGGATCGAAGTGGTTCGAGAGCGGCGCCGGGACGAGGGCGAGGCCGGCGTCCCCGTTCAGAAACGGCCGGTAGTTCGTCACGAGCAGGTTGACCATCACCGCGGTCACGAGCAGCCCGACGGCTGCGAAGTCGCCGCGCAGGCGCCGGCCCACGAGGATCGAGAACGGCAGCGCGAGCAATCCGCCGGCGACCGCCGCGCCGAGCCACGGCAGCGGGAACGGCAACTGCCAGCCGCCGACGTAGGTCTGGAACGCGCCGTTCGCGCTGTCCGGCGGCAGTGAGAGGACGGCGGCCGCGTACGCACCGGCGGCCTGGAAGATGATGAACGCGAAGTTCGTCACGCCGGCGATCCCGAACTGCTGGCTGAGGCCGAGGCATGCAATCACGTCGACGCCGCCGTACACGAGCAGCGTCGTCAGGTAGTACGACATCTAGGTCCTCGCTCCCAGCAGTCCCGTCGGCCGCACTGCGAGCATCGCGAGGAGGACGACGAACGCGATCACGTCCTTGTAGTCCGAGACGAAGACGGCCGCGCTGATCTCGGTCCCGAGCCCGATCACGAGCGCGCCGAGCATCGCGCCGTACGGCTCGCCCGGTCCGCCGAGGAACACCGCTGCGAGGATCAGGACGAGGAAGAGGTCGGTGCTCGTCGCCCCGAACGTTCCCGCGTCCATCCCGAAGACCGCACCCGCGATACCGCAGAGCGCACCACTGATCACCCAGGTGATCGTGACGATCCGCTCGGTGCGGATCCCGGAGTTGCGCGCGAGGTTCTCGTTGGACGCGGTCGCACGCATTGCCTTGCCGAGCCGGGTGAACCGAATGAGCACGTGGACGGCGAGCATCAACACGACGCTGAGGAGAATGATCGCGAGCTCCGCGAGGGTGAGACGAAACGAGCCGAGAGCGAGCGTCCGGCCCTGGCTCATCCGGTAGGAGACGTTCGTCGGGCCTGCGATCGCCTGCGTCCCGAACTCGATGATCAAGGTCATGCCGAGGGCGACGATCACGATCCCGATCGGCGTCGTCCGCCGGCGGCGGAACGGCCCGTAGACCGCGCGGTTGAGGAAGACCGAGAGGACGACGCCGGTGGCGGCGGCTGCGAGTGTCGCGATCCAGATCGACACGCCGCGCTCGTTGAACCAGTACGCGACGAACGCCGACGCCGTCATGACGGCCGCGAAGGCGAGATTGAGGACGTTCGTGACCGCGAACTGGAGCGTGAAGCCGACGGACGCGATCGCGAGCACGGAGGCCGCGACGAGCCCGAACGCGATCGACGAGACGAAGACGCTCATCGTTGCTCGGGACGGCGGCGGCGGACGCGCTCCGCGTCCGCCGCGCGCCGCGCTCCCGAGGGGCCGGTCAGCGGACGGCCGCCAACCATGCGTTCGGCAGGTTCCCGAGCACCTTCACCTGGCCCGAAGACGTGTACGCGTCGATCTGGAAGATGCCGTTCGACTCGTTGTAGCTGTTGAACCGGGTCGGGCCGCCCGGTCCGACGTAGGCGATGGTCTGGTTCTTCCTGAGCGCCGCGAGACCGGCGGCGAAGGTGTGCACGACGACCTTGCCCGTCGCGACCTTCTCGAGGTACGCCCGGTAGTCGCTCGGCTTCGTGCTCTTCGCCGCGACCATCGCGAGCGCCGCGAGGTTGATGCCGTCGTACAGGTGCACGGCGCCCGGCGCCGTCAGGTAGGTGGCGAAGCTGCCGGTGCTCCCGACCTTGCCCTTCTCCGCGAAGATCGCCGACTTGAACGCCTTGTACGCCGGTCCGCTCGTGTCGATCACGAGGTTGTCGGCGAGGAAGTTCTGCGAGAGCGTCGACGCACCGACGGCGGCCGCGACCGACTTGTACCAGTCCGGCGAGATGGCGGCCGACGTGCCGATCACCGGGATCATCTTGCCGCCGTTCTGCTGCTTCACCTCGGAGAGGAAGGCGCCCTCCGCAGGACCGAGCGCCTCGGTCAGGATGACGTCCGGGTGAGACGCGATGACCTTCGCCGCCTCGGTGCGGAACGTCGTCGCGTGCAGGTCGAGCGTCTCGTTCGCAGCCAGCGTCATGTGCGCCTTCTTGATCGACGCGATCGCCGGACCGACGAACGTCTGCGAGCCGATGTCGTTGCCGAAGGCGAGCGCGACTCGCTTGTAGTGCTTCTTGAAGTGCGCGATCGCGACCATCGCGTACGACTCCGCCAGGTCGGCGGGAACGAGCCGGTAGAAGTACGGGAAGTGGATGTGGTCGAACTCGGACTGCCCCGTCATCCCGAAGGCGACGGTCTTCTGCGCGTTGATCACGGGAACGACTGCGGCAGCCTCGTCCGAGGTGAGGCCGATGACGAGCGCGAGGTTCGAGGTCGTCGCGAACAACTGCCTCACGGCCGGCACCGCGTCGGCCGGATCGCCCTTCGTGTCGACCGACTTGCAGCTGAGCTGGCTTCCGTCGACGCCGCCGGCCTTGTTGATCGCGTTCGAGGCCGCGTCGCAGGCGACGAGGTACGTCGGCCCGAGGGCTGCGTCTGCACCGGTGAAGGGCGCGACGTCTGCGATCGTCAGCGAGCCGGCGCTGCGCGCAGCCGTTGCGCCGGCGGAGACGACGACCGCCGCTGCGATCGCCCCTGCGAGAGCGACGACGGCGGCGATCACGTGCGGCCGCCGTCGCCTCGTACCGAATTCGGTGTCCATGTGGGGCATTCCGAGATCCTCCTCTGTCGTCTGCATGCGGCGGCGTGTACGGGCCTAGAGCGACGCCCCCTGCGACACGGGCGCCGTCCAGCGCCACTCGGCGCCGTCCGATGCCTCCGCGACCACGCGGTTCCTGATCGTTCCGATCTCCTCGATCGTCACCTCGACGAGGTCGCCCGGCTGGAGCCACACGGGCGGCGTGCGGGCGAAGCCGACTCCGCCGGGTGTCCCCGTCGCGATCACGTCGCCCGGGCGTAGCGTCGTGAACGACGAGAAGTACTCGATCGCGCTCGGGACGTCGACGATCATCTGCGAGGTCCGCGCCGACTGCATCACCTCGCCGTTCAGTCGCGTCTCGATGGCGAGGTCGGAGATGTCGACCTCGTCGGCAGTGACGAGCTCGGGCCCGATCGGCATCGTCCCGTCGAAGTTCTTGCCGGCCGTCCACTGCGTCCCGGCCCGTTGCCACTCGCGCGCGGAGCCGTCGTTCAGCACGACGTAGCCGGCCACTGCTGCGAGCGCGTCCGCCGCCCGGATGTAGCGGCCGCCGCTTCCGATCACGACGCCGAGCTCGCCTTCGTAGTCGAACCGCTCGCTCAGAGCGGGCTTGACGAGGTCGCCGAACGGCGGCGCGAGGGAGTCGGCGCCCCGTACGAACGACTCGGGCCAGGTGGGCACGTCGCGGCCGCCTTCGAGCGCGTGCTCTCGATAGTTGAGCCCGAGACAGAGGACGCGGCGGGCGGCCGGCACCGCGGGGCCGAGCATCTCCTCGTCGACCGCGACCGTCTCGGCGCCGTCGGCAATCGCACGCCGGATCGCGTCCAGCGCCTGCTGCCCCGACTCGAGGACATCGGCGAGACGCGAGAGCCGTTCGTCGCCCGTCGCGCGGCCGACGTCGACGTAACCGGTGCCGTTGCGGGCGTGCAGGCGGGGCCCCTCGCTCGTGATCACAGTGGCAAGCCTCACGCCGAACCCCCCGTATTGGTCTGCATTGGTCTAGAACGGCCGCCGCTGCCTGCGGCCAGATCATACGACCTTACGCCCACTCCTGAGAGAAGTCAACGGATCACGATGGAACCAATAGTATGTCTACGCTAAGATTGGTCGCGTGGCCGACCAGCCGCTCCAGACGGTGCGCACGCGGAGCGCCGCTCCCTCTGTGCTCGCGCAGCTGATCCTCGAGCGTTGCGGGCGCTCGGCGCTCGCACACGGCGGGCGCCTGCCCACCGAGCGCATGCTCGCCGCCGAGCTGGGCGTCAGCCGCTCGTCCGTCCGCAGCGCGCTCGGCCTGCTCGAGGCGGACGGCCACGTCTCCCGCGAGGTGGGTCGCGGCACGTTCCTCCGGGCGCCTGCGGACCACGCGCCGCGCGACGGAGCGCGTGCCGCCCGCGAGCCGGAGCCAGATGACGTCGGACCCGCCGACGTCATGGCCGCGCGTCAGCTGATCGAGCCGCGGGTCCTTCCGCTCGTCGTCGCCTGCGCGACTGCGCGCGACTTCGACGAGATGGATCGCTGCCTCGCGGGCGGCGAGGGCGCGGAGCGGGCGGACGAATTCGAGGCGTGGGACTTCGCGCTCCACCACGCGATCGTCGTCGCGAGCCACAACCCGCTGCTCGTCCGGATGTACGCGCAGATCGAGGAGGCTCGCAAAGGGTCGCTGTGGGGGAACATGAAGCGCCGGAACGACACGCGCGAACGGCGGCTCGCGTACCAGGGCGACCATAGGGAGATCGTCGATGCGCTTCGCGCGCGCGAGCTCGACCACGCCCTCGACGCGACCACGAGGCACCTCGAGCGGGTGCGGCTCAACCTCCTGCAGGCGACCGCCTGACGACGGCGCGCGCGGCGCTCCTCAGCGCACGTGCCAGCCGCTTCCGAGCGGGAGGAGGTGCGGCCAGGCGCGGTAGCTGCAGATGATCTTGTCGCCGTAACGCGCCGTCTCTGCGCCGGCGTCCGGCCAGAAGGCCCACCAGCCGCGGTTCGCGGGCAGCTGGTGGCCCGTCAGCCGCTGAAACGCTCCGAGGCAGAATGACCTCGCGATCGCGTACCCACCGCTCTGGTTCGGCGGCGTGTGGCCCCAGCCGCCGTGCCCGATCGCATAGACCTCGGCGTTGTGCGCAGGGTCGGCGCACGGCACGACGGGGATCGTCTTCGAGCCGACGCTCGAGAAGATCGCGCATTGCCGCGGGTGAAGCGTCAGGTAGAACACGCGCCCCCTCGCGCGCGCCGAGGCGCCCGCCGCCAGCACCGCGATCGCGCAGCCGAGAACAGCAAGCATGATTCCAGCTTCGACGAGCCGCCGCATGACCGTCTCCTCCCGCCTGCCGTCGGGTTCCGTGGAATCTCCCACATCGCCGACGCGACCACAACGGTCGAGTCGACGGGCGCCGCGCGTAGCGCGGCGCGGAAACCGCTGAAGCACGCGCGCCGTAGCCCTCGCAGGCGGGCGCCGTTTCGAGCGAAGGAGGACGCGATGCGCGAGCTCTTGGCGTTCCGGGCGAGAGGGGCCCGCCTGCGAATCGGACTCACGTGCGTCGTCGGGAGCGCCGCCACCGTGGCGGTGCTCGCAGCGACGCCGATCGGTGCCGGTGCAGTGGGAAGCTTCGTCGGCGGCTTCCATCACATTCGGACGGTCGCGTCGACGGTTCCGCAGAACGGAGACGTCAACCCGTACGGCGTCGCGATCGCGCCCGTGACGCGCGGTCGCCTCGTCGCGGGCGACGTCCTCGTGAGCAACTTCAACGACGCGAAGAACGAGCAGGGAACCGGCACGACGATCGTCGAGATCTCGCCGAGCGGTCGCACGCGCCTCTTCGCGAATCTCGCCGACGCGAAGCTCGGCGGACCCTGCCCAGGCGGTGTGGGTCTGACGACCGCGCTCGTCGCCCTCCGCAGCGGCTGGGTGATCGTCGGCAGCCTGCCGACGAAAGACGGAACGTCTGCGACGATGAAGGCCGGGTGTCTCATCGTCATCGACGCGACCGGGAAGCCGGTCGAGACGATCTCGGGCGCGCCGATCGACGGGCCGTGGGACATGACGGCGCTCGACGAGGGCGGCTCCGCCTGGCTCTTCGTCACAAACGTGCTGAACGGGGCGCTCGCCGCGAGCCCGAACATCGTCGACGGCGGGACGGTCGTCCGCATCGGGCTGCAGATGCCCGCGGCCGACGAGCCGGTGGTCACCTCCGAGACGGTGATCGGCAGCGGCTTCCCGGAGCGGACGGATCCCGCAGCACTCGTCGTCGGCCCCACCGGCGTCGGTCTCGGGCCCGACGGGACGCTCTTCGTCGCCGACAGCGTCGCGAACCGGATCGCCGCCATTCCCGACGCGGCGACGCGGAGCACCGCGAGCGGCGGCACGACGGTCTCAGCCGGCGGGGCGCTGAACGACCCGCTCGGCCTCGCGATCGCGCCCAACGGCGACGTCCTCACGACGAACGGCGGCGACGGCAACCTGGTGGAGACGACGGAGCACGGCGCGCAGGTCGCGGTGAAGACGCTCGACGACACGCCGGCTCCGCCCGGTCCGAACGGCAACGGCACCTTGTTCGGCCTTGCCGTGGCGCCTGGCGCCGGCGGCGTCTACTTCGTCGACGACGGGACGAACACGCTGAACCTCCTGCACTAGCCGGAGAGAGCCCGGCGGCTGCGCGGCACGGCGTCGCGCAGCCGCCGCCTCCGGGGCCATAACCGGAAGCGGCCGAACCGCGTTCTGTTCTCGATTGGGAGAACGCACCCGACGAGGAGGATTTCCCGTGGACGATCGCGACCCGAAGCGCGTTTCGATGGACGAGGTCGAGGCCGAGGACGCAGTCTCGCTGCCGAACAAGGAAGTGATGTCGCTCCTCGACGTCAACGCGAACGTCGACCTGGGGCTCGATCTGGCGGCGCCCGTCGATCTCGCGGCCGCTGCGAACCTCAACGTGGCTGCCCCGATCGAGGCTTCGGCCAGCGCGAACCTGCTCAGCCCCGGTGCAGAGTCGGTCGCCGCGGCGCAGCAGCACGGCACGATCGCCCAGACGGACAGCGGCAGCGCGCAGGCGACGGCGCCTCAGCATGCGACCGTCACGCAGGGCAGCTCCGGCACGGGCGGCTCGGTCGCGGGCGGCTCGGGCACGGGCGGCGCATCCCCGGTGACGAGCGGACCGCCGGCCCCGGAGGCGACCTCTTCGGCCGCCGATGCGGGCGCGCCGGCCGCCGCGGCGCCGGCGCCCGTCGAGGGCGCGACGAGCGGCGTTCCGGGAGCCGTCGAAGGCACGACGAGTGGCGCAACCGGCGCGGTCGAAGGCGCGACGTCCGGCGCGGCCGGCGCGGTGGACAGTGCGGCGAGCGGCGCCGCGGGCGCGGTGGACGGCGCGACGGGAGGCGCGGCGAGCGGCGCCGCGGGAGCAGTCGAAGGCGCGACGAGCGGCGCGGCCGGCGCCGTGCAGGGAGCGACGGGCGCGGTCGAAGGCGCGACGAGCGGCGCGGGCAGCGCGCTCGGCGGCGCCGTCGGCGGTGCGACGGGCGGCGTCCAGAACCTGCTGAACGGCGGCAGCCTGCTCGACGCGAACGTCGACATCCACGCGAACGCGAACCTTGCCGCTCCGATCGACGGCGCCATCGCGGCGAACGCGAACGTCGCCGCGCCGATCGACGCCGCGGTGTCGGCGAACGTCGGCTCGCAGGGCGCCGTCTCCGAGGCGGTCGCTCC
>Ga0070739_10008028_pt1 | contig 10946 bp, 6 predicted proteins | sample Coa_R1_7_FD_66445 | JGI IMG/M metagenome (GOLD analysis project Ga0070739, IMG submission 66445) | Surface soil microbial communities from Centralia Pennsylvania, which are recovering from an underground coalmine fire - Coalmine... | ecosystem: Environmental > Terrestrial > Soil > Unclassified ... | reverse complement strand
TTGTCGGCGCGGTCGCGCACGACCTCCATCTCGTATTCCTTCCAGCCGAGCACCGATTCCTCGACTAGAACCTCGTGCGCCGGCGAGGCGCGCAAGCCGCCGCGCACGATCTCTTCGAACTCCTGGGCGTTGTAGGCGATGCCGCCGCCGGTGCCGCCCAAGGTGAAGGAAGGCCGGATGATCGCCGGCAGGCCGATTTCGGCGAGCGCGTCCTGCGCGGCGTCGAACGAGCGGGCGGCCCGACTCCTGGGCGATTCGAGGCCGATCCGATCCATCGCCTGGCGGAAGAGCTGGCGGTCTTCGGCCTTCTTTATCGCCTCTTCCTTGGCGCCGATCAGCTCGACGCCGTATTCGTCGAGGATGCCGGCATGGGCGAGCGCCATCGCCGTGTTGAGCCCGGTCTGGCCGCCCATGGTCGGCAACAGCGCATCCGGCCGCTCGCGGGCGACGATCTTGGCGACGATTTCCGGCGTCAGCGGTTCGATATAGGTGGCGTCGGCCAATTCGGGATCGGTCATGATCGTCGCCGGGTTCGAATTGACCAGCACGACCCGATAACCCTCGGCTTTGAGGGCCTTGCAGGCCTGAGCGCCGGAATAATCGAACTCGCAGGCCTGGCCGATCACGATCGGCCCGGCGCCGACGACGAGAATGCTGGCGATGTCGGTGCGCTTAGGCATGTTCACGCATCAGCGCCACAAAGCGCTCGAACAGATAAAAGCTGTCCTGCGGCCCGGGGCTTGCCTCCGGGTGGTGCTGGACCGAAAAGACCGGCCGGTCGATGACGCGCAGACCCTCGTTGCTGCCGTCGAACAGCGAGACATGGGTCGGCTCGACGTTTTCCGGCAGGCTCTGCGGATCGACGACAAAGCCGTGGTTCTGGCTGGTGATCGCGACCCGGCCGGTGGCGAGTTCCTTGACCGGGTGATTGGCGCCGCGATGACCGCGCGCCATCTTGCGGGTCTGCCCGCCGAGGGCCAGAGCCAACAATTGATGGCCGAGGCAGATGCCGAAGATCGGCTTTCCCGCCATCAGCAATTCGCGCAGGACCGGCACCGCATAGCGGGCGGTCGCGGCCGGATCGCCCGGTCCGTTCGACAAAAAGACGCCGTCCGGGCGATGGCGCAGGATCTCCGCGGCCGAGGCGGTGGCCGGCACGATCGTGACCCGGCAACCGTGCCCGGCGAGCATGCGCAGGATGTTGCGCTTGGCGCCGTAATCGATCGCGACGACGCGATGGCGCGGGTTGTGCTGCCGCCCGTAGCCATGCCCGCTTTCCCAGGGCGTTTCGTTCCATTCGTAGCTCTGCCGGCAGGTTACCTCGCGGGCGAGATCCATGCCTTCGAGCCCGGGCCAGGCGCGCGCCTCGGCGAGGAGCGCCGCAATGTCGAGTTCGCCGCGCGGCCGGTAGGCGAGAGCGCCGTTCGGCGGACCCAGATCGCGGATCCGCCGCGTCAGCCGCCGCGTATCGACCCCGGCGATGCCGACGAGCCCGTGCGCCTCGAGCCACCGGCCGAGCGGCTCCAGCGCGCGGTAATTGGCCGGCGCGGTGATCGGGGCGCGGATGACGAGACCGCGCGCCGCCGGCGTCGTGGTCTCGACATCCTCGCGATTGGTTCCGACATTGCCGATATGCGGAAAGGTGAAGGTGACGATCTGCCCGGCATAGGACGGATCGGTCAGGATCTCCTGATAGCCGGTCATTGCGGTGTTGAAGCAGACCTCGCCCACCGCCGTGCCGGGAGCGCCCACTCCCCGGCCCCAAAAAACCGTACCGTCCGCGAGCACGAGCGCGGCGTTGCAGTCGGGCGGTCGCGGCGTTTGAAACGCCGTCGCGGCGTCGATCATGGCGGGGAATTTCCTGTGCGCGTCCCCCGGCGGCAGCCACGCCGAGGCGAGCGGCCAAATCGCCGAACAGATAGCCGCTCGCGCCCTTTCCGTCAACCCCGGCCAATCTCGAATTGACGAAATTTCAAGAGCTTAGATGGGTGCGTGCATTCGTCGCCGAGAGCCCGAAAAATGGTCTATAATCGCTCCGCGAAGGAGAGCGCCGATGCTCCGTCAGGCCTTTACCGAGCGGCTGAAAGAGGCGATGCGGGCGCGCGATGCGCGCACCGTCGCGACCGTGCGCCTGATCCTGACGACGCTCAAGGAGCGCGACGTCGCGGCGCGCGGCGCGGGCCGAGCCGAAGGGATCGACGAGAGCGAGATCCCCCGCATGTTGCAGGGCATGATCAAACAGCGCCGCGAAGCGGCGGCGCTCTACGAGCAGGGCAACCGCTCCGACCTCGCCGCCAAGGAACGCGAGGAGATCGCCGTCATCGAAAGCTTTTTGCCGCGGCAGATGAGCGAGGACGAGATCGCGGCCGCGGCGCGCGCCGCCATCGCCGAGACCGGCGCCGCCGGGCCGCGCGACATCGGCAAGGTCATGGCCGCGCTGCGCGAGCGCCACGCCGGCGCGCTCGATCTCGGCCGCGCCGGCGCGCTCGTCAAGCGGCTGCTGGCGGGTTAGCAATCGAATCCGAGATGGCGTTTCCGCCGGGATTTCTCGACGAGATCAGAAGCCGCATCGCGCTCGGCGCGCTCGTCGGCCGCCATGTCAAGCTCACCCGCCGCGGGCGCGAACAGGTCGGACTGTGCCCGTTCCATCGCGAGAAGACGCCCTCGTTCTACGTCGTCGAGGACAAGGCGTTTTTTCATTGCTTCGGCTGCGGCGCGCACGGCGACGCCATCGGCTTCGTCATGCGCGTCGACAATCTCGACTTCATCGAAGCGGTCGAGAAGCTGGCCCATGAGGCGGGTCTCGCCGTGCCGCAGGCGAGCCGCGAAGAGCGGCGAGAGGCGCGGCGGCAAAAAACTCTGCTGGAGGCGATCGAGGCGGCGTGCGCGTTTTACGAGGTGCAGCTCGAAGGCCCCCGCGGGCGACGCGCGCGGGATTATCTGCAGGAGCGCGGGCTCGACGCCGACACGATCCGCCGCTTCCGCCTCGGCTGGGCGCCGGGGCCGCGCACGGGCGGCGACGGCAGGGCGCTCTACAATGCTCTCGCCGCCGATTTCCCCGAAGCGCTGTTGTGCGAAGCCGGATTGCTGCGACAGCGCCCATCCCCGCGCGATCAGAGATCGCGCGGGGACCCCGAGGAGGGGGGCGATCTCGTCGACTATTTCCGCGACCGCGTGACCTTTCCGATCGGCGATCGCGCCGGCCGGATCATCGCCTTCGGCGGGCGGGTGCTCCCCGGGTCGAGCCCCTCGCCTTCCGCTCAGCCGAAATACCTGAACTCGCCCGACAATCCGCTCTTCGCCAAAGGCCATGTGCTCTACGGCTGGGCGGCGGCGCGCGCCGCCGCGGCGCGCGATCCGGCGGCGAGCGTCATCCTCACCGAAGGCTATATGGACGTGATCGCGCTCCATCGCGCCGGTTTTGCGACCGCCGTGGCGCCGCTCGGTACGGCTCTCTCGGAGGTGCAGCTCGCCGAAGTATGGCGCCTGTCGCCCGAGCCGGTGCTGTGCTTCGACGGCGACGAGGCGGGACAGCGCGCCGCCATTCGGGCCATGAGGCGGGCGCTGCCGCTGCTGCGGCCGGGGCACAGCCTGCGATTTGCCACGCTGCCGGCCGGCGAGGATCCGGACTCCCTGATCCGCCTCGGCGGACGCGAGCGCTTTGAGCAGGTCCTGGCCGCAGCGCGTCCCCTTTCGAGGATGCTGTGGGAGGTGGAGCTGGCGGTCAAACCGGCCGATACTCCCGAGCGCCGCGCCGATCTCGAACGCCGTTTGATCGAGAGCGTCGGAGCGATCGGCGATCGCGCCGTCCGGGCGAAATACGAGCGCTTCATCCGCGACCAACTCTTCGAACTGGCGCGCCCGGTGAGGCGACCGAACAGGCGAGTGCGCCAGCAATCCGCTTTCGTGCGCGACGGGCCGCCGCCGCCGCTGCGCGCGCCGGGTCGGGTCGAGAGGGAAAACCTGTTCCGGCTGCTGCTCCATCATCCCGAATTGATCGAGCAGGTGGCGGAGGAGTTCGTGGCGCTGTCCTTGCCGGAGCCGGAATTCGACAGGCTGCGCCGCGCGATTTTAGAGGCCGTCACCGCACATCCGGGACTTGACGCCCGCACGCTTCGGCAACACCTTCTCACGAACGGGTTTGCGACGACCGTCGAGACTCTTTCGCTGCCCTCGGTCGATACCGGTTTTCTGGTCAGATGCGCCGATCCGCTCTCCGTCCGCAAGGCATGGACACATTTGGTCAGGATGCTAACGACAGGCGACCGCACCGGTTTCAGCGAAGCCAGCAAAGAATTCGACAGCGACTTCTCGGACGAGAGCTGGGAACGCTACTTGGCTGCCCGGCAGCGGGTCGTATGGGAGCGGCTTTCCGGCGACGACGACCCGCCCCCGCCGGCAGACCCGGTATGAGGCAATCTCCCGCCATGCCCGGCCGCGACCGAGCATCCGTGCGATTTCATTCTTGACTTGATTAGGGACGGTGGAATGGCGAGCAAAGCGGCGAACACGGCTGAAGCGACGGAAAACCGCGAGGAGGCGGCGGAGGCGCCACTGCTCGATGCGATCGCCGCGGCTATCAAGAAGATGATAGCGCGCGGCAAAGAGCGCGGTTATGTGACCTATGACGAGCTGAACGCCGCCCTGCCACAAGATCAGGTATCCTCGGAACAGATCGAGGACACGATGACGATGCTCTCCGAACTCGGCATCAACGTCATCGAGAGCGAAGAAAGCGACGAGCCGAATGCCGCCGACGCCGATGACGGCGACAGCGAGGTGCGCGGCAATGTCGACGACGACGACATCGGCCGCACCGACGATCCGGTGCGCATGTATCTGCGCGAGATGGGCTCGGTCGAACTGCTGTCGCGCGAGGGCGAAATCGCCATCGCCAAGCGGATCGAAGCCGGGCGCGAGATGATGATCGGCGGCATCTGCGAGAACCCGCTGACCGTGCGCGCCATCGTCGCCTGGCGCGAGGCGCTGTTGGAAGGCAAGATGCTGCTGCGCGACATCATCGATCTCGACGCCACTTATGCGAGCGGCGGGTTCGAGACGGCGGGCGGCGAAGCGGCGGCCGCTCCCGAGGTGCCGGAGAGCGCGGCGGAGGACGGCGAAGATCCGACCGGCGAGTTCGCCGAAATGGTCGAGGTCGAGATCGAGGAGGGCGAAGGCGAAGAGAGTTCGATTTCGCTCGCGGCGATGGAGGCGCAGCTCAAGCCGAGCATGCTCGCGCTCTTCGACGCGATCGCCGAGCTGCACAAAAAACTGCACAAGATCGAGGACCAGCGCATCACCGCCTGCCACAAGGGCGAGGGGCTGCCGCGGCAGACCGAGCGGCGCTACGAAAAATTGAAGACGGAGGTGATCGACAAGGTCAAGCGGGTGCGCCTCAACAACACCCGCATCGAGCATCTCGTCGAACAGCTCTATGCGCTGAACCGTCGTCTCCTCGCCGAGGAGGGCAAACTGCTGCGGCTGGCGGAGAGCGCCGGCATCCGCCGACCGGAATTTCTGCAGCACTATCTCGGCAACGAGATCGCCGCCGCCTGGCTCGAGCGGATCGCCGCCCTGCCGGGGCGCGGGTGGGCCACCTTCGTCGCCAAGCACGCACCGGAAATCGCCAAGATCCGCGCCGCGATCGCTCAGATCGCCGCCGAGGCGAAACTGCCGATTCCCGAATTCCGCCGCGTCGTCCAGACCGTGCAGCGCGGCGAGCGCGAGGCGAGCCGGGCGAAAAAGGAGATGGTCGAAGCCAATCTGCGCCTCGTCATCTCGATCGCCAAGAAATATACGAACCGCGGATTGCAGTTTCTCGATCTGATCCAGGAGGGCAATATCGGGCTGATGAAGGCGGTCGATAAGTTCGAATATCGCCGCGGCTACAAATTCTCGACCTACGCCACCTGGTGGATCCGCCAGGCGATCACCCGCTCGATCGCCGATCAGGCGCGCACGATCCGCATCCCGGTCCACATGATCGAGACGATCAACAAACTGGTGCGCACCTCGCGGCAGATGCTGCACGAGATCGGCCGCGAGCCGACCCCGGAAGAGCTCGCCGAAAAGCTGGCGATGCCGCTCGAAAAGGTGCGCAAGGTGCTGAAGATCGCCAAGGAGCCGATCAGCCTCGAGACGCCGATCGGCGACGAGGAGGATTCGCATCTCGGCGATTTCATCGAGGACAAGAATGCGGTCTTGCCATTGGACGCCGCGATCCAGGCCAATCTGCGCGAAACCACGACGCGCGTGCTGGCCTCGCTGACCGCCCGCGAGGAACGCGTCTTGCGCATGCGCTTCGGCATCGGCATGAACACCGACCACACCCTCGAGGAAGTCGGTCAGCAATTCTCGGTGACGCGCGAGCGCATCCGTCAGATCGAGGCAAAAGCCCTGCGCAAGCTGAAGCATCCGAGCCGCTCGCGCAAATTGCGCAGCTTTCTCGATACGTAATGCCCCTCACCCCGACCCTTTCCCCGCGAGGCGGGGAGAGGGAGGGACCCGCAGCGAAGGTGCGGGAGGGTGAGGGGCGACATCCCTTTTGCCTTTACGATATTCTGGTGCCTTTACGATATTCTGGTGATCGGCGGGCCCGTAGTTCAGCTGGTTAGAACACGCCGCTCATAACGGTGGAGTCGCAGGTTCGAATCCTGCCGGGCCTATCCTCTCTGCCCTCATTGCTCGCGGCCGAGCGTATCGGCCATTTGGGCGCCGCGCTGGCCCATCGGCTTTTCGGGCCCGACCGTGCTGTCGCGCGCGGTCTGATGCTCGATCTCGGCGTTGAGCGTAGCGCCGAGCAGCACGGCAAAGGAAGAGAGATAAAGCCATATCATCAGCACCACGACCGCGCCGAGCGAGCCGTAGGTTTTGTTGTAAGTGGCAAACTGGCTGACATAGATCGAGAACAGAGCCGACCCGATAATCCACAACGCAGCCCCGGCGATCGCGCCCCAACTGACCCAGCGCCATTTCGGCTCGTCGCGCGACGGCGCGTAGCGGAACAGCGCCGCCAGCGCGACGAGGACCAGCACGACCAACAGCGGCCAGCGCACAATCGTAGCGACCCACTGGTCGAAGCCGCCAAACGGCAGAAAGCCGATCGCGGCCGGGAGTACCGCGATCAGCGCCAGCGCGATCACCGCAAACACGATCGTCGCCACGGTCAGCGCGAGGGCGGTCAGATAATATTTGAAAAGGCTGCGCTTTTCTTCCTCGCCATAGGCCATGTTGAGCGCCGACATCATCGAGGTCGTGCCCGACATCGCGCCCCACAGCGCGACCAGAATGCTGATCACGAAGCTGATGCCGAGGGTCTGGGCGGAATGAGACGTCACGCTCTTCAACTGGGTCGAGACCAGGCCGATGGCCTCATGCGGCATGACCCCCCGCATCGCCGAGACCTGCTTTCCGACATCGGCCGGATTGAAAACGAGACCGTAGAGCGTGACCAGCGCGGTCAGGGTCGAAGGAATCGCAAGAAAGGCGTAGAACGCCGCCCCCGCCGACGCCAGGGACAGGTTCTTTTCCGAGATCCCGCCGGCCACCCGTTTCAGGATGTCCCACCAGCCGCGGCGCGGGATCGCGCTCGGCCGATCGGCCGATCGGCCGTGCCCGTCCTCGGCGGGCGTGGCATCGTTGCGCTTGGACGTCTCGCCGTAACTCATCGCTGCCCCTGGAGCCGCCCGCGAAGCTGAAGGTTTCTCTCCCGGTCAACGCAGGCGCGATGGCCCGGTTCCGGTCACGACACCTGTTCGAGTTCGCGCGCCCGGATCGAGCCGGCGGCGGCGAGGTGATCCTTGGCCAGTACCGTATAGACCGCCGGCAAGACGAACAGCGTGAACAACGTACCGACCGACATGCCGGCGACGACGACGACCCCGATCGAAAACCGGCTCGCCGCTCCCGCCCCGCTCGCGATCAACAAGGGCACGAGGCCCAGCACCATCGCCGCCGTCGTCATCAGGATCGGCCGCAATCTGACGCGCGCCGCTTCCTCGATCGCCCGCCGCCGGTCGAGCCGCTCGCGCACCTGCAAGGCGTTGGCGAACTGCACCATCAGGATGCCGTGCTTGCTGATCAGCCCGATCAGGGTGACGAGACCGACCTGGGTGTAGATGTTCATCGTCGCCAGGCCGAGAAACAGCGGGATCATCGCGCCGCAGATCGACAGCGGCACGCTGACGAGGATGACCAGCGGGTCGCGCAGGCTCTCGAACTGCGCCGCGAGCACCAGAAAGATGACGATCAGCGCAAAGGCGAAGGTGATCGTCAGGGCGTTGCCTTCCTCGACGTATTGCCGCGAGTCGGAAAGATAGGCGTGGCCGAAGCCGGCCGGCAACAGCCTTGCCTGTTGTTCGAGGAAATCGATCGCCTGGCCCATCGTCACGCCCGGCATCGGCACCGCCTGAAAGGTGGCGGAATTGAGCTGGTTGTATTGCGTCAAGGCGTTGGGATCGACACCGGTTTCGAGCGCTACCAGGTTGGAGAGCGGCACCGGCTTGCCGGAGGCCGATTTGACGTAATAGCGGGTCAGCGTATCCGGGGTCAGGCGGTCGGCGCGCGGCACTTGCGGGATGACCTCATAGGCGCGGCCTTCGAGATTGAAACGGTTGACGAAGTTTTCGCCGACCAGGAGCGCCAAGGTGTCGCCGATCGACTGCATCGTGACGCCGAGCGCATTCGCCTTCGAGCGGTCGATATGCACCCGGATCACCGGCTGATCGAAGGCGAGATCGCTGTCGGTGACGATGAACAGGCCGCTCTTGCGCGCCGCCGCCTTCAGCCTCTCCATCGCCTCGTAGATCTCGCGAAAGCCGTGCGTCGAGTAGATCACCATTTGAATCGGCAATCCGCCGACCGTCGCCGGCAAGGGCGGCAGAGAAAAGGCGAAGGCTTGCAGCCCGGGAATGGCATAGAGCTTCTGCTGTAAGAGCGGCTTCAATTGCTGGGCCGAGCGCGTCCGCTCGTTCCACGGCTTCAGAATGACCCCGGCGATGCCGAGATTGGGTCCGTTCCGGCCGTTGACGATAAAGCGCAGATAGGTCTCGGGGAACGAGGTGAAGGTATGGTCGAGCGCGCCGCCATAGGCTTCGAGGTAGTCGAGATTGGCGTATTGCGGCGCCTTGGTCAGGGCGAAGATCACGCCCTGGTCCTCTTCGGGCGCCAGCTCGGCCTTGGTGTGCATATACATGAACGCTATGGCGACGAGCACGGCGGCGCCGAACAGAGCGGTGACCGGCCGGTAATCGAGCGAGCGCCTGAGGCGGCGCCCGTACCAATCCGCCAGCCGCGAGAAGCCGCGATCGACGATGCGGACAAAGCGCCCGTGCAGCATGTCGCGGGACAACAGCAGCGAGCACATCATCGGCGACAGGGTCACCGCGACGATGCCCGAAATGATGACGGAACCGGCGAGGGTGAAGGCGAATTCGCGGAACAACGTGCCGGTGACGCCGCCCAAAATCCCGATCGGGGCGTAGACCGCGGCCAAGGTCAGCGTCATCGAGATCACCGGGTTGGCGATCTCGCGGGCGCCGATCAGCGCCGCCTGGGCCGGCGTTCGCCCCTGCTCGATGTGGCGATAAACGTTCTCGACGACGACGATCGCATCGTCGACGACCAGCCCGATCGCCAGGACCATCGCCAATAAGGTCAATAGATTGAGGCTGAAGCCGAGCGCCGCCATCAGCGTCCCGGCGCCGACCAGCGACAACGGGATCGTCACGATCGGGATCAGCACCGAGCGGAAACTGCCGAGGAACAAAAACACCACGCAGACGACGATGCCGACCGCGAGCGCCAGGCTGAAGCGTACCTCGTCGATCGAGGCTTCAATGAACTTGGTCGAGTCGTAGGCGACGCGCATCTGCACCGCGGGCGGCAGGTTGTGCTGAATCTCAGGCAACAGCGCGCGCACGCCCTTGACGAGCGCGAGCGGGTTGCCGGTCGGGGTCGCCTGGATGCCGATGAAGATGGCATGCCGCCCGTTCATGACGACGCTCGACGTCCAGCTCTGTGCGTCGAGCGTGACCCGAGCAATGTCGCCGATCCGCACCACCGCGCCGTTCTTGCTCTTGACCACCATTCGCTTGAACTGGGCGACGTCGGTAAGACCCGTGTTGGCGGCGACATTGGTGATCGTGAAATAGCCCTTCGCCTGACCCGGCGCCGCCTGGTAGTTGTTGGCGAGGATCGCGGCGGCGACGTCGCTGGCCGAGATGCCGCGCGCCGCCATGCGCGCCGGATCGAGCCACAGCCGCATCGCAAAGGTCTGGCCGCCGAGGATGTCCGCCGAAGCCACGCCGGGAACGGTGACGAGCAACGGCTGCACCACCCGCGTCAGGTAATCGGAAATCGCCGCGCTCGACAGTTGCGAGCTGGCAAAGCCAATATACATGACCGCCGTGGTCTGGCCCGTCGATTTCGTGATGATCGGGTCCTGCGCGCCGGTAGGGATCAGATATTTGACCTGCTGGACCTTGGCCATGACCTCGGTCAACGCCTGATCCGGGTCGTAATTGAGGCGGATATAGGCGGTGACCGTGCTGGTCCCCTGGATCGAGTTGCCGGTCAGGTAATCGACGCCGTCGGCCGTCGCCACCGCCTGCTCGACCGGCGTCGTGATGAAGCCCTGCATCAGCTCGGGCGGGGCGCCGGGATAGGTGGTCGTGACCGTGATCGTCGTGTTCGACAGCTTCGGGTACTGCCGGATCGGCAGAGACAGCATCGCCCGCAGCCCGATCAGCAGGATCAACAGGCTGATCACCAGCGCCAGCACCGGCCGGCGGACAAAGATGTCGGTGAAGGACATGGGCTTCAGTGCAGGCTCGGGTGGGCCGGCGGGCGCGGCGTCGGGAGGGGGCTGATCGCGACCGCGGCGCCGTCGTGGAGCTTGACCTGCCCCGCCGTGACGACCCGCTCGCCGGGCTTCACCCCGGACAGGA
>Ga0070739_10008027_pt1 | contig 10948 bp, 11 predicted proteins | sample Coa_R1_7_FD_66445 | JGI IMG/M metagenome (GOLD analysis project Ga0070739, IMG submission 66445) | Surface soil microbial communities from Centralia Pennsylvania, which are recovering from an underground coalmine fire - Coalmine... | ecosystem: Environmental > Terrestrial > Soil > Unclassified ... | reverse complement strand
TTCCTTCACCTTGGGATGCGTGATCAGGTCCAGGTAATCGTTGGACCCGAACATCAGCACCTTGCGTTTTCCCATGCGAATTTCGCCTGGCGCACAGCCCTCGCGGTCCCCGAAGACCTCGAAGTACATGTACAACCCTGCGGCTTGCAGATCACTCGGACGAGTGAAGTTGCGGCACTTTTCGAAAATATCGTTCGAACTGCTGCCCTTTTTCTTGCCGGTGATATCGCTGGTTACGCGCATGGTCCTCAGTTCCATTCGTAGAGTCGGTAGGTCTTGTAACGCTTGGCTCCCATCACCTCCAGAGAGCGGTTCATCAGTATGTTGTCCTCCAGGATCCAGGACATCTCACAATCGCCGTAGCCCAGTTTCCGGGCGTTGCGCACCAGGGTTGCGTAAAACGCCGCCGCCACGCCCGACGGTCTGTATTCTTCCACTACGCCCAGTGCGAGAACTCTCACACTTCGCACCAAACGTTGATAATACAGGATTTTGAGTAGTCCCGTCGGAAATAATTTTCCGTTTGCCGGCTTGAGCGCCACATTCACGTCCGGTAGCGCGAGCGCAAACCCGACCACCCGGTCTCCCACTTCGCCGATCAGCACCAGCTCGGGCTTGAGGATCTGCTTCATCTCCTTGCCCATCGCCAGGAATTCCTCGCGCGACATCGGCACGTAGCCCCAATTTCGCTCCCACGCGCTGTTGTAAACGTGCCACACCCTCTCTACTTCGCCGGCGAAATCCTTCATGTTGATCGGACGAACCTTAACCTGGTTGGTCGCTAGAACGCGGTCCGCGACTCTCCCGATCTTTTTCAGGTCCACGCGGTCGGAATGGCTGATGTATGCCAGCAGGTCCTTCGATTTGTGTAAACCAGCCTTCTCCATTAACGTCGGGTAGTATCGCGGGTTGTAGGTCATCATGATCATCGGGCTTGAATCGAAGCCCTCGATCAGCATCCCGCATTCATAGTTCAGCGACGGATTCACCGGCCCGCGCAGAAACCTCGCGCCACGGTCGAAGCACCACTGCTTCGCGCGCGCGAGCAGCGCGTCTGCTACCGCCTGGTCGTCGATCGATTCGAAGAATCCAAAAAACCCGGCGTTCTCTTCGTGAAAGCGATTGTGGCCCTGATCGATGATGGCCGCGATCCGGCCCACCACCTTGCCGTTTTGCCGCGCGAGATAAAATTCCGCTTGCGCGTTCTTGTAAAACGGGTGCTTTTCGCGGTCCAGCAGTTCCTTCACCGCAATGCGCAGGGGCGGCACCCAATAGGGATCGCCTCGGTACAGCCGGTACGGCAGCTCGATAAACTCTTTCAGCGATTGCCGATCGACGGTGACGACCTCAACGCTTCCCAATTGCAACTCCTCCCTTGGACAATTTCTGGTAGAACACCGGAGCGGTTAGGGTCAGACCGGCTGCCAGGACGGTCCCCGCCATCACATCCACTGAATAGTGGTATCGAAGATAAACTGTAGCAAAAATAAGGATCGGAGTGTAGGCAAAATAAGCTAGGAATACCCTTCGGGAGACCATCCGGCTGCCCCACCATGCCAGCAACGTCAGTTCGGTGTGGCCGCTCGGAAAACAGTCATAATGGGCGGATTCCAGGCGGTCCAGCGTGTTCTGCATGGCGTGGAACAGCCACAGCCCGTTTAGCGGTATGTGCTGCAAGTGTTGCAGCAGGAAACGCGGGCCGCGCGCCGGAACGATGATGTAGCCGATATAGGAAAGCAGGAATCCGAGCGCTATTAAAAAACCGTAATATTGGAATTCGCGGTATCGCCGTTGCTTCCATAGCATCGCGGCAACCAGCAGAACGGCCGGCACAAATAGGGTGTAAGCCACCTGCAAAAATTCGGTGAGCGCTGGACTCTGAATGCGCTCCAGCCACACCGTGGGATGCACATGCCAGATCCGCAGGTCGAGATTCGCCAGCCACTGGTCGGCGTCGGTGTGCCGCACCGCCGGGATATACAGCGCCATCTCCTTGTAGCACGCGCTTACGTAAACGACCGGATACCAGTTCCGGAACACCCAGCTTGTGCGATTCGGACGCTTAACTTGGTAAGTCAGCGCCGCCACCGCCGCCAGGTGCCATGCCAAATGCAACCCGGCGAACGGGATCTCGGACCACCAGCCCACCAGCAGGCACGTGCTGAATGCCAGGTACGCGAGGATGATCTTATCGACGGGCCAGAACGCCGTCGAGCCTTCGCCCGGTCTCATCGGTTCAGCCAACCGGCCTCCTTATACCAGGCAAGGGTCCGGGCCAGGCCGTCGTCCAGCGAGGTGCGCGCCTGAAAGCCCAGCTCGGAGGCCGCTCGCGAAGCATCGCACGTCCAGTAGCGGCACCGTGCCTCCGCAATTTTGTCCCGCGAAAGAATGCCGGGCCGCCCGGTCGCTCGTGCCCACATCTCCGCGCCGTAAGCTGCGGCCCAGGCGGCGGCCGCCGGCAGCGGCGCCCGCCGCGCGCGAGTCCCCAGAAGGCGCGCCGCGGTGTCCGCGAACTCGCCCCAGGTGCACGCCTTCGCGTGGCTCAGAAAATAGGTGCGTCCTGCCGCCTGCCGCACGTCCGCCGCCGCCAGCAGTCCCTCCACCAGGTCTTTGACGTAAATCGAGCTGAACCAGCGGGGCCCGCCCGCGACCTCCAGCCACACGCCGCGCGACACCGATTTCAGGAACTGAAACACATCCGTATCGCGGGGCCCGTATACCACCGGCGGCCGCACGATCACGGCCTCTGGTAACCGCGCCCGCACAGCCCGCTCCCCTTCGAGCTTCGACCGGCCATACTCGGAAACCGGGCGCTCGCCGTCATCCTCGCGGACCGGCGCGCCGTCGCGGCTCGGACCGGCCGCGGCCAGCGAGCTGACATGCACGAAGTGAATGCCGCGTCCCGCCGCCGCGCGCGCCAGGTTCTCCGCCGCGCGGACGTTGCCGTCGTAATAATCGCGATGATGTAGAGCTTTGGTCGTACCGGCGAGATGGACGATGGTATCGACGCCGTCCAGCGCCTCTTCGAGCCCCGCGCCGCTCACCAGGTCGCCGGGTGCGGCTTCGATCCCCTCAGGCAGGCGCACAGCCCGGCGCCGCACGAGCGCGCGCGCCGGCCGGCCTATGCGCTCCAGCAGATGGCTCCCAATGAAGCCGGTGCCGCCGGTAACGAGCAGCATCAGTTCGCAGTGCTGCGAAACGCGATCTCGCCGAAATAACTTTCGGCGACGCTGCCGGTGTGCTGTGAATTAATCTGCAGCCGCAATCCCTTCACGTGCGGTGCAGGTTTGCCGAACGCTCGCTCGTAATCCGCCGCCACATCGCGGGTCTCCTGGACCCAACGATTCTTCTGCGCGGCGCCGCTTTCCGCCACCACCGCGTAGATGTGCACCAGAGGAATGCTGCTGGCGCTTTGCGTCGTGCCCTTGGGCGCATTACTGTCCCAGATATACGTCAGGACTTTTCGATCGGCAAATGCCACCAGCACCTGCGCCGCCTGGTCGTCCGTGGCCGTCTTGCGGAAATCGCCCGCGGGAGGCAGCTCCGTCACCTTCCAGGTCCAGGCGAGATACGGTGTCGCCTGCGGATTCACGTCCACCCCACGCTCGAGCGCAAAGGACGCGCCGACGCTCTTCATCCGGATACAGGGCTCCGGCGCATCGCGGCAGACCGAAATATCCGGCTTGCCGTGATTTACCTTGACCTGCCACTCGGAGGGAATTCGCCCCGGAGCCCAATTGGCCGCGGTCAAAACGGGCACCGCGTTCGGCGACGTCCGGGCCTGGAACACGAACACAGCGATGGCGATTAGGAGAAAAAACTTCTTCAAAGGACCTCTCGGTAGATTTCGGGCGCTCTCTCCTAATATCGCACGATCCGTAACCGGTTCGCCACACACCTCCGCGCCGTGCTGCTTCCGTCGGAACATTCGCGTAACCCTTTCAACGCCGAGCCCGCGCACACGGTATGTAAGACAAGCAACAGCCCTGCCAGGGGGTTGGAACTCACCGGCCGGTTTGGCGGGTGCGGATTGCCTCCGCGGTTTCGGCCGCCTGCCGCGCGATCTCCGCGGACATGCCCGGTACCGGCCGTGTGTAGCGTGCTACCGCCTCCAGATCGGCCGCCTCGCCCACCAGATACAGCCCGCGCAGAGCCTCCCAGACGTGATTCCGGTCGGCCGACAGCTCCACCACCGCATCGCCCGGCCGCACCGCCTCTCCCTCGCGCCGCTCCAGGTCCCGCACCTCGCCCGGCACCGCCGACCTTACTTCCGCCTCTCCGACGTGCGCCACCAGCGTTCCCGGGTTCACATAATCGCCGGGCTTGAGCCGGTACCGCACGGGCCCCGCCGCCGGTGCCGTGATCGTGTACGGACGCAGCATCGCGTCCAACTCCGGCCGCGCCGCCGGATCCCGCAGCGCCGCCAGCGCCAGCGCCGCGTTGCGCCGCACCATCGGCTCGGGATCGTGAATCAGCCGCAGCAGCGCTTCGTGGAACGGCGCATAGCCGCGCACCTGCCCCATGATCCACGCCGCCGTCTGCCGCAGCTCGATGCTCGGACTCGCCGCCGCCCGCAGCACATCCGGATACCACCGCGAAACGTCGCGATGCGCCGAAATGCGCTCCCCGATCTGCACCAGCGCGTGCTGCGCATGCCGAGGCTTTGCCGTATCCGCGAAATACTGGTCGAGCTCGCGATCGCTCAGCTTCCTTCCGAACCACGTGCTGTACCAGAACAGAAACGGCAGGAGCACCAGGGCCAGCGCAAACCCCGCGATCATGAGGTACGCGCGTTTCCCGGGACGACGGCCTGCCATAGCTTTGTCACTATATCAAAGCCATTCGGCTCACTGGCCCATCATCTTCGCGTAGGCCTTGCGCGCCTCCGGGTCGTCCCCGTACGGGTGCTGCAAATAGAAGCCGAGCATGCGTTTCGCGAGCTCCCCATCGCCGGACCGCATCGCCAGGTCCGCCAGCGTCCGCGCGCAAAGCGAAAACTCCGGCGCGTGCTCCACGTGCAGACGGCATTCCGCTTCCAGGTGCCCGGCAATCCGCCGCTTGTCCAGCACCGGCAGGCCCGCCGGAACATCGCGCAAGAACACCAGCGACTGAGAATCCTCGTAGACCAGCTTCCACGCGTCTTCCGCCGGCTGCGCCAGCGCCAGCACCAGCGGATACAGCACGCCGGAATTGTATTCGAAGCCGTTGATCGCGATTGCTCCCACGCCGTACCGCGCCAGCACCTGGTCGCGCACCGGATCGCCGGCCGGTGCGCCGAGCACCTTGCGGTAATCCTCGAACAGCGATTCGCTCAGCGCCCGCCCGTCGATGAACACCGGCCGCCCCTGCCAGATCAGGTAACCGCCGTATTCGTAGGTGTTGAACAGCCGGGCGTCGATCTGGTGCTCGCTCAGGAATCGCGCCGCTCCGGAGGGATACCACCACTCGCCCGCCCGCAGTTGAAAGAAGTTCCCGCGCGCCGTCTGCCAGATGGCCGCCATCATCAGCACCGCCGCGGCGGCATACGGCACCCGCCGGTCCTCGATCCACCGCGTCCACCGCTTCGGCGCATAGCTTGCGATCAGCACCGGCGCCAACAACCCCACCAGCATCTCGTTGCGGAATGCCACCAGCGCTGCGCCGGCAAATGCCGCAAACAGCAGCCAGTCCGCGATTCGCACGCGCCGCCATGCGAGCGCCATGGCCGCCGCCGCCCCGTACAGCAGCACGTCGAATGCGTACGGAGGGCCCCACAGATCCGCCCGCGACCACTCGATCAGCGAAGCCTGCATCGGGCTGCGCCGGTACTGCGCCACCGTGGTGAGCGCCGCAAACCCGTTCGGATTGATCCCGGAAACCAACACCGCCACGCCGCAGGCCACCAGGACGCGCCGGCGGTCAGCGGCCTTCCGCACCAGGGCTTCCGCCGCGTATGCTCCGCATACGATCCACCCCAGGAAAAATCCCCCGTGGCAGTTCGCCCATACCACCGCCAGCAGCGGCAGCAGCCACAACCGCCGCCGCTCCTCCAGAATGGCAATGAAGGCCGCGGTGAACACGTAGCTCAGAATCGATGGCCGGTCGTGCGCGAACTCGACCGCCAGCGCCGCCGCCCCGAGCGCCGCCGCGATGCCCCAAACGCGCGATCCCGTCCGCCGCCACGCCACGAACCCCGTGAGCCCGCACAGCGCCGCGAGCAGCAGCGCCTTCCATAGCACCACCGCGCCGAATCCGCCCGCCGCCTCGATCCCGTACCACACCGCCTGCGCCAGCCATTCGTGCGTGAGGTTGAACCGCCGCACCGCCTCCTCGCCCGCGTAGGCCGGAGCAGCCGCGGCGGTCGTCCAGGCGAACGGGTCCGGCACGGGCAGCCGGTGCTGCGTGACCATGTACCGTCCGGTGGCCAGGTGCCACCACGCGTCCGGGTCGGACATCTCCGTCGAGAATAGCCCCAGCAGAAACACCGCGCAGGCGGCCAGCAGGGCAGGGAAGAGCCACTTCGGGGCTGCGGGGGAAGGCGGATCGGGCGTGCGCAAATTGCAGCATAACATTGCGGGAAAGCCCCGGCGGGGCGTGCGCAAATATGCAGAACCGGCGTCCTCCATTCCGAGGCTCGCGGCCCCTTGCCGGTAAAATTAAGGTATGCCGAAGGAACCCGCCGAACTGCTGCGCGAGGCGCTCGATCTTCCCGAAGAGGCGCGCGCCGCTTTGGCAACTTCGCTGTTGGACAGCCTGGAGACCGAAACCGACGCCGATGCCGAGGAGCGCTGGCGCGAGGAAATCGTCCGCCGTCTCGACGAGATCGATTCCGGCGCCGCCGAGATGGTGCCCTGGGATGAGTCACGGCGGCGGCTGTGGAGCCACATCCGGGCATGAGCGCCAAACCGGTCCGCTTTCACCGGGCGGCACTGGACGAAACGGATGCAGCGGCCGCGTGGTACGGCGAGCGTAGCCCCGCAGCGCAGATCAAGTTCCTCGAGGAGCTGGATTGGGCGATCGCCCGCATCGCCCGCGATCCCCGCGCGTTCGCGCCGTTTACCGCCGGCACGCGCCGCATCCTGCTGCCTCACTTCCCCTATCAGGTCATCTTCCGCGAGACCGCCGGCGCGATTGAACAGATCGCGGTGGCCCACACGCGGCGGAGGCCGGGGCATTGGCGCCGCGCGTCGGGCCGGCCGTAAACGGGGAACTTCTCGCCTCCGGCTGGTGTCTTAGATTCGCCCATGATGCTGACATGCTTCCTTGCTCTGAGCGCAGTCCTTATCAGTTTTGTTCCTGCGGATGCCCATCCGCAGGCCGATTCCGCCCCGGCGCGTTTCGAAGTGGCCTCTATCAAGTATTCCACCCATCCGCCAGGGATCGAAGGTGGCAATCGTTCCCGAGTCCAGCACACACCCACCAGCCTCAGCATGTGGAACGTCTCTCTGAGCGACTGCGTGCAGTGGGCTTATGATGCAGCGCCCTTTCAAATCTCAGGAGCTCCCCTGAGCGCGGAAACCTACGACATCCTCGCGAAAACGGAGACTCCCGTACCGGTAAGCCAATTGAGGCTGATGCTGCAGAACATACTGGCCACCCGGTTCAAACTGGCGCTGCACCGCGAGACCCGGATGCTCCCCGTGTACGAAATGGTCGTTGCGAAAGGCGGTCCCAAACTTCAAGCAGCCGTCGGCGACACGTCTATGCACGCCGCCGAATCGCTGCCGCGAGTCCGCAACGACAGTTTCGTCTTTTCCGATGTCTCCATGCCGGAATTTGCCCGGATGCTCGCTCAGTTGCGCGGAATCGATCTTCCCGTAGTCGACCGCACCGGCCTCTCCGGAGCCTTTGATATCGTCCTGAAATCCGCTCCTGCGGCCGCTCGGGAGGCGGATACCGCCGCCCTGTTTTCGATCATCCAGGAACAGCTCGGATTGAAACTGGCTCACGCCCGAGCCCCGTTTGAAGTTCTGGTTATCCACCGGGCCGGGAAGCCCGGAGAGAACTAGTTCCGGCGGCCTTTTACTGAGGCCGCGTGGAGCACCGGGCCAGATCGGGTCGTAAATGCTCGCATAGAGCCCGGGGCGATTCGATTCGCCGCCAAACCGTAAGGCTGCTTGACGGGTCACCTGGTCGTGGGCGGCTCAGCGCGAGGGCAAAGTTGCAGTAGACCGCAAAAACGTCGGTTCCGGGCTGATTCGCGCCGGAAACGGCGTCGATCAGCCGGTCGGGTGTGGGAATGCCCAAGTCGAGGAGAACCGAAATGAACTCTGCCGGGTTTACCGGAATACCCTGCCTGCCGGGCAGCGAGATCATCACTCCTGCCAAATAGGGAGCTTTTCGAGGCCCGATGCCATAATAGACTGCAACTGAGGCCCCGCCCGGCAATTGATACGCCCTCGACTCCGGCGATCGCTCTCTCGCGTTCCGATCGAGATACTGGGTGACGGAAGCCAGACTGGGAAAGTGCGGGAGGTCCGCGGCTTCGAGGAAGTCCAGCGGATCACGGATGTAGCCGGCGGATGAAAAGAGGAGATAGGGAACCTCCGTCTGGGCGGCGCGGTACTCGACGATCCCGCCCGCGATTAACCACCCGTTGTCCCCGGTAGCGCTCGTGCCGTACGGCGCTCCCAATAGCTTTTCGAGGAGCCCTGCTTCGAGCGGGCGGGGAGGGAACCAGGAGAGCGTTAAATCGAACCGGTCCGGCGGATCCTGAAGCACGTTTGACGACTCCAGCCCGACTTCCTCGCGTCGCCGGCTCCAGATTGCCGATTTTCGATAGACCTGGCTCGTGCTTGCCGGAGTTCGTTCTTTGAGATGGAGCCTGGCCCGAACTTGCTGGAACGCAGCTCTGCCTTCCGACTGTGCCGCGCCATTCCGGAGCTCATGAAGGAAACGTGCGGCGGAGCGTTCGGGCGTGTGCATCGCACAACCCGTGGTCAAGGCGATGAGAACCGGCGATAGCTTGCGGGCAAGCCCGGCGGGACCGGACATGCCGAAAAACTAGCATATGCGCCACCCGCGGTCAATTCATCGCTGTGGTGCGGCGCTTCGCCTTGAAACGGCAGGAGCATAAAAGCAAAAAACCGGCGGCCGCGTTTCCGCGACCGCCGGGCGTTTAAGGCTTCGGTTGTAAACCCGTTTACTCTGCCAGCGATTCCTCGCCCGTGTCCTCCGGAAGACCGCCCGCGTACTGCAGCCGCGTCTCCTCGTCGTAACCCGGGATGGCTTCGAGCGCCGGCTCGGCCACCGGCTCCTCCACCACGTCCTCGCCCGCGATCTTCACCTGCCGGTAATACTCCATGCCGGTGCCGGCCGGGACCAGCCGGCCCATGATCACGTTCTCCTTCAGGCCGCGCAGGTAGTCCACCTTGCCGTTGATGGCGGCTTCGGTGAGCACGCGGGTGGTCTCCTGGAACGATGCCGCCGAAATGAACGAGTCGGTCGAAAGCGAAGCCTTGGTGATGCCGAGCAGTTGCGCTTTGCCCTGCGCCGGCCGTCCGCCCGCTTCCAGCACGCGATCATTCTCCGTCCGGAATTTGAACTTGTCCACAATCTCTTCCGGCAGGAATTCGGTATCGCCGATGTCCTCGATCTTCACCCAGCGCATCATCTGCCGCGTGATGACCTCGAGGTGCTTGTCGTTGATGTTGACGCCCTGCAGGCGGTAGACTTCCTGAATCTCGTTCACCAGGTACTTCTGCAGTTCCTTCTCGCCGAGCACCTTCAGGATGTCGTGCGGGTCGCGCGGACCGTCCATCAGCGGCTCGCCGGCCTTCACCCGCTCGCCCTCCTGGACGTTGATGTGCACGCCGCGCGGCAGCGAGTACTCCCGCTGATCGCCGTCGTCGCCCACCACGTAAATCTTGCGCTGGCCCTTGGTCACTTCGCCGTACTTCACCACGCCGTTGATCTCCGCGATGATGGCCGTCTCACGCGGCTTGCGCGCCTCGAACAGCTCCACCACGCGCGGCAGACCGCCGGTGATGTCCTAGGTCTTGGTCGTTTCGCGCGGGATCTTCGCCAGTACATCACCGGCATGGACGTCTTCGCCGTCCCGCACCATCAGGTGCGCATGCGTCGGCATCAGGTACTTCTTCTTTTCGCCGCCGCGTGTCCCCGGCTCGGGCCGCACTTCGATGGTCGGCTGCCGCTTCTCGTCGGGCGAATCCATCACCACGAGCTGCGACATGCCGGTCACTTCGTCCACCTGCTCCTGCAGCGTCAGCCCGTCGATCAGGTCGCGGAAGTGCACCGTGCCGCTGACCTCCGTCAGGATCGAGAAGGTGTACGGATCCCACTCGAGCAGGATCTGGTTGCTCTTCACCGGAGCCCCGTCTTCCACCATCACGCGCGCGCCGTAAACGACCGGGTAGCGTTCCTTTTCGCGCCCCTTATCGTCCACCACCGCCATGATGCCGTTGCGGTTCATCGCGATGATCTCGCCCGCCTTGCTCTTCACGGTCTGGATGCCGATGTAGCGCGCGAAACCGTCGGACTTCGCGTCCTGCGTCGATTGTTCGCTGACGCGCGTTGCCGTGCCGCCGATATGGAACGTGCGCATCGTCAACTGCGTGCCGGGCTCGCCGATCGATTGCGCCGCGATCACGCCGACCGCTTCGCCGCGCTCCACCAGCCGTCCCGTCGCGAGATTGCGGCCGTAGCACGCCACGCAAACCCCGCGCTTCGATTCGCACGTCAGCACCGAGCGGATCTTGACGCGCTCGATGCCGGCCGCCTGAATCGCCGCCGCCAGGTCTTCCGTGATCTCCTGGTTGACCCCCACGATGATGTTGCCTTCGTAATCCTTCTGGTCTTCGAGCGCCACGCGGCCCACGATGCGGTCGCGCAGCGGCTCGATGATCTCGCCGGATTCGATGATCGGCTCAACGTAGATGCCTTCCGTCGTGCCGCAGTCGTTCTCTGTGATGATCACGTCCTGCGCCACGTCGACCAGGCGCCGCGTCAG
>Ga0070739_10008020_pt1 | contig 10959 bp, 6 predicted proteins | sample Coa_R1_7_FD_66445 | JGI IMG/M metagenome (GOLD analysis project Ga0070739, IMG submission 66445) | Surface soil microbial communities from Centralia Pennsylvania, which are recovering from an underground coalmine fire - Coalmine... | ecosystem: Environmental > Terrestrial > Soil > Unclassified ... | reverse complement strand
TGGTACCCGGCTTCTCCCCTCCACACCGACGCCCGCTATTTCCGCGCCGCGGTCGCCGACGGGGCCACCGAGACGTCGTTCGCCGATATCTGGGCCAGAGAGCTCGTGCGAGCATACGGCAAGGGTCGGCTCGACTGCGACCGTTGGGAGCAGAGTCTCGCGGCCTCGCGGCGGCGCTGGCACTTCCAAACTTCGCGTCGCTCGCTCCCCTGGTATGGGGAGGAGAAGCGCCGGCAGGGCGCATATGCGGCAATTGTAGGCTTGAAGCTGTTGGAGTCCGGACGCTGGATGGCGATGGCGATTGGAGATAGCTGCCTCTTTCACATCCGTCGGGAGAGGCTGATCAAGGCCTTCCCACTGACCTCTTCGGGCGACTTCGGCAGCCGCCCCCGGCTTATCGGCAGTGTTTCCAATGGGCGTAAGGATGATGAACCGCGCATCGAGAGAACGACTGGTCGCTGGCATTTGGGGGATGAGTTTCTTCTGGCAACCGATGCCCTGGCCGCATGGGCTCTTGCCACAGTGGAGGCCGGAGAACGGCCGTGGACCCAGCTCAGGCAGGTTCTCAAAGAGTCCCACCAGGACTCTGCCGAGCTGATAACCAGCCTGCGCGAGAGTGGCGCGCTCCGAAATGACGACGTGACGCTGCTCCGGGCCGTCGTCTCATGACCGCCCCAAAGACCACCTGGCCCTCACCGCAGGACTACAACGAAGCGATACAGACGCCTGCATCGAGTTTTCTGGATCCTCAGCTGCGGCGTTCGCTCCCTGAAACGACCTCGACCGGCCTGCCCAAGCCCATCACCGGTAACTTTGCCAGCGTCTACCGGCTGGTGGACGGTTCGACGTCCACGGCGGTACGGTGTTTCTTTCGCGACGTGCCCGATGCCCGGGATCGTTATGCCGCCATCAGCACTCATCTCGACCGGCAGCCTGTGGGGTACGCAGTTGGGTTCCACTACCTCGAACAGGGGGTACGGGTTCGTGGGCGCCACTTTCCACTGCTCAAGATGGATTGGGTCGAGGGAGAGCTGCTTGACGTGTACATCGCGAGGAACCTCAACCGGCCTGATAGGCTGCGCGCACTGGCGGAACGCTGGAGGAAGATGGCGCTCGACCTACGGGCTGCCGGAGTAGCTCACGGTGACCTCCAGCACGGCAACGTTCTCATGGGTCGAAACGGCATCAAGCTGGTCGACTACGACGGCATGTTCGTTCCGGCTCTGCACGGCCGTGGCAGTCATGAGCTTGGTCACGCCAACTATCAGCATCCTGGCCGAGCCGCATCCCACTTCGGGCCCACCCTCGACAACTTCTCCCACTGGGTGATCTACACTTCGCTGCTGGCGCTCTCCAGCCGTCCTGAGCTGTGGCGCGAGCTGGGCGCGGGTGACGAGAAGCTGCTCTTCGGCCGGCTCGACTTCGTCGATCCCCAGCCCTCTTTAGCGTTCCGGCTTCTGCTAAAGAGTCCGGAGCCCACCGTACGAAAAGCCGCGAAGACGTTGCGCTCTGCCTTGGATTGCTCGCCTGGCGACGTTCCAGCCCTGGGGACGAAAGATACCATCCCTTCGCGCCGTGTCATTGCTCCATGGCCTCGTCTTCGGTTCCCCCCCGGTCTGGCCGCACAGGAGGGGCGCGTCGCGAGCACTGAATCGGAACGCGCGACAGTTCCGCTCCGGCCTCTGCCTGAGTGGCTATCCGGGCATGTTGGCGCTCCCTCTCACAGGGGTTTGGAATCTCCAGGCTGGCGGCGGCTACCGCTGCCTCTGGCGGTGCTGGCCTGCGTACTCGGGAGCCTCCCTGCATCAGGTGTTGCCCTCGGCATGACGGGGCGCGTTTCTCTCATCTGCTCATCCATCACGGTCTGTTGGCTGGCGATTGTGGTCGGCTACTTCAGTGATCCGGCGGGCGCCATGCGCATCAAGCTCCATTTCAGCTCGATGTGCACACGGATCTCATGTTGGAGAACCCGCAGACGGATTGCGTCACTCCAGCGGGGAGAAGCGCGGGGAGCGCTCCGGCATTCCGTGTCGCTGGAGACCCGGCGCCTTCTGGCAAGCCGTCGATTGCAGCGGCACGAGCGACGGCGTCACCGAGTGCTTGAAGACGTTCGCGCTACCATCGATCCACTTCGGCGCCATCTGAGCCGGCTGGACGAGGAATACGAGACGGCACTCCGACATCAGCTCCAAGAGTTGCAAAATGGTCACGTTCGGGCCCACCTCAAGCGTCAGCGGCTGAGACGGGCCAAGATCCGCGGGCATTCGCCTTTGATCAAGGCCCGCTTATGGGCGCAGGGAGTACGGACTGCGGCGGATATCTCGCCCGGCAGTCGCCGCCCCGGCCGACCACTGGATCGAAGGACAGCCGCCGCACTGCGTATATGGATGGAATCGTGCATCCGAGAGGCGGAGCGTTCCATGCCGGTACGCCTGAGCGATGAGGCATCCGGGGCGCTTTGCAGTCGGTTCGAGAGGCGGCGCCGGCCCATCCGAACGCTCATGCATACGGCGCTCCGAGAGGCAGCACCGGTTCTGACGAGGCTGGAAGCAGAGCGGAACGACCAGCGGGCTGTCTTGGACGGGATCGCGAGTGAAATCCTCCGCGCCGAGGAGGTCAGAACACGAGACGTGCGAGCTCAAATCTCGGCTCACGAATCCCAGCTGCGTTTGAGGATGCGTCGTTCGGCTGAAATTGAGGACCAGCTGCAGACTCTCCGCCAAGCTTCGTTCCCACACTACCTCGCCCTGCTGCTCTTTCTCGGTCAGTAGCTGGAGGTGCGAACATTTCCCGAAACGGTCATGATTCGCCTTGAGGACGACGTCGACGTGGCAGGTTCATTGGAATTCATTCGCCGTTCCGGTGACGACCTGCTGGACCGCTGGGATGGTCAACACCTCCTCCGGACTGTCCGTCGGAACGGCAGATCCATGGCTTTCGGAATCACATTCTCCAAGAGCAATGCCGGGCTGCAGCTTTCGGTCGAGATGGATGGCGACAGGGATCCCAATATCGTGGTGGAAGCTGCGTCCCGGACCTTCGCGCCCCTACCCACGTCCTTCAGCTCACTGCTGAGCAGGGATCGGGTGCTGGCATCGCTGCATGCTCGGTTTCCGAGCCTCAGGCCGGTTCTTCAGCACGATGTCCTTCTCGCACTGGTACGAAGCATCTCGGCGCAACAGGTGAACCTGCGGTGGGCCGCCACCATCAGGGCGCGACTGGCGGAAACGTATGGCTTGCAGCACGAGGTCGGAGCCAAGACCGTGTACAGCCTCAGTGCAAGCCGGCTGGCCGAGGCCCAGCCATCGGAGCTACGACGGCTGCAGCTCACCATGCGCAAGGCAGAGTCTGTCATCGGCGTGGCCCAAGACGTGGCCGCTGGTCGCCTTGAGGTCGCAGCCCTCCAAGACATGGATGATCAAGAGGTCATCGAGCGGCTGACGTGCCTCAAAGGCATCGGCCTCTGGTCGGCGGAATGGTTCCTCTGTCGCACCCTTGGACGGCCACGAGTCGCCGCCGGAGACCTGGGGGTCCGCAAGGCGGTTGGCCGAGCTTACCTCGACGGAGCGATGCCCAGCGAACAGCAGGTCCGGGAGATCGCCATGGATTGGGGAGAATCGGCCTCCATTGCTCAGACGCTTCTTCTGCATGGACTGGCTCTCGGCTCCTAAGCCGCGGCTCAGGCCGCCGCGAATAGGTCGAGCTGCCTGGGCGGATGGGGTGAGACGGCGAAAGCCGGATCCGTCCGGTCCGCGGACAGGCCGTACCGCTGGCGCAGATCATCCACTCGCGCCCGAATCGTTTGGACGTAGTACTCAGGGGCGTAGTCGCCGCGATAGAGGTCTGCGTAAGACCGCCGAAGTCCTGGGAACTCGCGTTCGACGAACGGGAGGTAGTAGTCGCCTATGCCCTTGCCGAGCCGGAGCACCCGGGTGGACAGAAACCGGGCGCCGTGCTCGGCCGCGGCCGCGACAACTGCTTCCATCTGGTCGGACCGGTCGGTGATTCCCGGAAGAACGGGGCAAAGCAAAACTCCCGCATTGATCCCAAGACCACTCAGGCGCCGGAGGGTCGCCAGGCGCTTGGACGGCTTTGAGGTGGTGGGCTCGACTTTGCGCCAGATTGACTCGTCGAGGGTGGTGATGGAGAGGCAGACGGTTACCGAAGCATGACCGACAAGGTCGGTGAGGATGTCGAGGTCCCGCTCGATCATCGGGGACTTGGTCGTGATGCTGACCGGATTCCTGAAGTCGCGGAAGGCCTGGAGGATTCCGCGGGTCAACCGGTATTGGGATTCAGCCTGCTGGTAGGGATCGGTGGCGGTGCCGATGACCACGTTCTCCTTTCTCCAGCCTCGCCGGCCTAGCTCTAGCCGGACCACCTCCGGCGCATTGACCTTCGCCAGAATCACTTCCTGGAATTCGTCACCGGCTCCGAGTCCCAGATACTCGTGCGTCGGTCGGGCGTAGCAGTAGACACACGCGTGCCGGCAGCCCCGATAGGGGTTGATGCTCCAGGCGAAGGGCATTCCCTGCACCCGGTTGATTGCGCTTTTGCAGCGAATTTCCCGCACAGCAAACCGAGCCATATCCGATAATAGTACAAATGACCTAATCCATGGTGGCATTCCCGCCCCGATGCTTCGCGTGAGCGAAGCCGTTTGCTCTTGGGCCAGAGATCGGAATCCGCGACGTCCGGGGCAACGCCGGCGAGGGAAGGTTACGATCATGGCGACTAGGGCTCTCGGGCCAATATCGACCGGGGGCAGATCGACGACCTAAGACCTCGAATACGGAAGTGGGCGGAGGTGGTCCGGCTTACGGAGCGAAACCCGCGGCGTCGGGCGAGAAAGCGGCAATACGGGAAAACGGGTATGCACTACGGCCTAGCCGTTTACGGCACATCCTGAGACGGCAGCCGGCTGACGACGTCGGAGCGCTGGTAGGAGTACGACGCGGCACTGTGGCTGACACCGACCTCGAGAATACGAGTCAGATGTTGCTGCTCCCGAGCCTCTGTAAGAGGAAACCAGCGCGCTAGGGTTACGCCGCCGTCGGGGTCGGATGCGCCGTCAACGGCCAGGTGTCCGCCGGTGCAGCGTCCCCGGAAGGTAAAGACTACAAGATGAATGTATCCGGCAAGCCCCAGCTTCTCCTCGACGTCGATCAATCCTTCCACCGCGATCTCCAACCCTGTCTCCTCGCGTACTTCGCGCTTGGCCGCCTCCGACAGAGTTTCATGCTGCTCGCGCCTTCCCCCCGGCAGGCTCCAACGAGGTTCACGCCAGTCCGAATTCCAAACCAAGAGAACCCGCTCACCGGTCTCGGAAGGTTCGACCACCAAGGCACCGGCACAGTCGATCCGTCTGGGACGGCGCCGCGACTCATTACCGCCGGCGGAAGTCGATGCCTCCGCTCGGCTCAGTGGGCGAGGTCCGGGAGCCGTTCGCCTTCCATTCATCATCCAAGTGTAGTCACCTGCCCCACCACATCTCGGCCCCCATGATCTGCTGGAGCCACCTCGAGATGGGCTCTCACGCCAGAGTCGACTGCCCACCTTGCGCTTCGTCATTGCCGCGGGAATCGGTAGGAGGCGGTGAGTCGAGCCTCTGGAGGGCAAGCTTGCCTGCAACTCAGGCCAGTGCCTCGCTGGCTGCATCTGTGTAGCACGATTCTTGCTGAGATTCGCACGAAGCAGGTCAAAGAGGTGTTGATGACTTCCGGGAAGCAGGCGATTGAGAACGGGCTCCTCTGGCTCTCTCGAGTGTTCTCGCTCACGCGAGAGGAGCTGCGAGAGCAGGGCATTACGGTCTTCGAGGCTCCCGATGTGCCTGCGGATCAGGTTGTTGTAAATCTCATGAACGGCGTGGTGGTCGAGTTTGCCATAGAGGGCGAGATGCCAGACGAGGGCTTCTATGCCCGTCGAGAGGAGCTGATCCGGCTGGCTGAAGCTCGTGGGCTGGAGCTGAATGAGCAAAACCGGACTCTCATGGCAGTTCCGAAACATGCGCTCCAGGCTCAGGTCGCCGGAGACGGGGACGCGGATCAGCCGGGCGCGAGACGCCTCGACTCAGGATGAGTTGAGGGGCCGGCCCTCGATCGGCGCTGCCTGGCCGAGTAAGGCAGATAAGAAGCGGCTGGCGCATCCCAACCTCTACGAGTTCTGTGCGACGACGTCGTCGAGGTAGATCTGCCCGGTCGGCTTGCGCGCCCCGTTGGGAGACACCTCTCCGATAGCGAAGCCGGTGACCGGCGAGGTTCCGGTGTTGACGGATTGAGCCGAGGCAACCTGGCTGCCGTCGACGGTGAGTGAAACCGCGCCGGCGCCGGCCGACACCTGCTCGTGAACGGCGACCGTGTGCCAACTACCCTTGGAGAGCGTCGCCTGTCCGGCCACTGCTTGCCGATGTCCTGAGCCGTCGTAGTAGTCGAGCGAGAGGGCTCCGGTATTCGGGTCGAGGAGGACATCCTCTGTTCCCTGAGCGGCGGCAGTGCGGACCTGGGCGATGACGATTGAGCCGCTCCGATCCCGTACTGTGCTACTCAGCTCCAGACTGAACTGCAGCGTATGCGTCAGATCACCGGAGGCGTATGTCTTGGCCGCATCTGAGTTCTGACCGCTGAGGGAGAAGGCCAGGCCATTGGGCAGAGAGTCAGCATATTGACTCTCAACCTGCGGCTGCGTTCCTTCGACCGAAGTGAACTGATTGGCACCGGACCCCGTAACCAACCGGCCCGTAGACTGGCTGTCGAAGTTGTCAGTGAATGACTGCCCCGTTTGGGTCGGTGTCACCGTAGGGGTGGGGGTCGTCGCTGTCGGCGTCGGCGTGGTAGGTGTGGGAGTCGCCGTCGTGGCGGTCGGTGTGGGTGTGGTTGCCGTCGGAGTTGGCGTCGTGGGCGTTGGAGTCGGCGTCGTGGCGGTCGGTGTGGGTGTGGTCGCCGTCGGAGTTGGCGTCGTGGGCGTCGGAGTCGGCGTGGTCGGCGGTGCGATGGGTCCGTTGGCGGTAGCCGCTGCCATCACATCGTCGATGTACAGGTGCCCTGTCGTCCCGGCGTCGGTCGGAGTGTACTCATCTCCAACCGCAAAGTACGTCACGGGCTGGCTACCCAGATCGATATTGGCGGCCGAGCCTTCCAACGTTCCATCCATGTAGAGAGATAGACTGCCGGTACCGGCGCCGACCTTTTCCTGCATGGTCAGGGTGTGCCAGGCTCCCGCGGTTAGGGTCGCATTGGTGTAGACGTAGTGCTGAGCACCTGCGCTATCCCAGTAATCGAACATCAGGGCGCCGTTGGGACTCAGAGACAAGCTGACCTTACCGGCGTTGCTGCTCGACGGGTACACCGGCAGGCTCTGCGCCAAGATCATGTACTCAGTGCTGGGCAGGAAGAAGTCGCTTCCCAGCTGGATGTTGAACTGGAGAGTATGACTGGTGTAGCCGGCGCCTGAGTACTGCGTGTAGACGTAAGCGGTGCCTCCGCCCGCGACCGACGCGGCCAGTGCATTGGGAGCGCTGTCGGACAGGGAGTTTTCGACGCTGATCTGGCCGGCGCTTCCCGGCGCACCGGAGAACTGAGTCTGGCTGCCCGGGGCTGTCTGCACCGCCCCTACCGCTTGGCTGTCGAAATTGTCGAAGAAGACCAGGCCGTTGGGCAGAGTTCCCGTACTCGTCGCCGTCGCCGTCGGGGTAGGCGTGGTTGTGGTCGCGGTGGGGGTGGGTGTGGTGCTCGTCGGCGTCGGCGTGGGAGTGGTCGAGCCGTTCGACCCCGACGAGGCAAGGACGTCGTCGACGTACAGGTGCCCGGCCGTCGTTGTGTCGGCCGGGGAGTACTCTTCGCCGACGGCGAAATAGTCTACCGGCTGCGATCCGTCGTCGATGTTGGAGACGGATCCCTCCAGCGTTCCGTCCATGGACAGGGAGAGAGAGCCCGTGCCCACTCCCGTGGTCTCTTGGATGGCGATGGTGTGCCAAGCGCCGGGAGTAAGAGTGGCGTTGGTATACAGGTAATGTTGAGCACCTGTACTGTCCCAGTAATCGAGAAGCAGCCCACCCCCTGAAGACATAGACAGGCTTACCTTGCCCGCATTCCCCGTTTGCCCAGGCTCTGCCGTCTGAGCGAGAACCATGTACTCGCTGGACCCAAGAACGAAGTCAGAGCCGAGCTCGATCTTGAATTGAAGCGTATGTGAGGCGTAGCCGGAGCCGGAGTACTGCTTGTAGGCGTAGGCACTACCACCGCCGGCGACCGACACCGACATCGAGTTTGGAGTGCTGGCCGCAAGCGCGTTTTGGACGGTGACCTGGCCCGCGGTAGCGGTGAATTGATTCTGGGCGCTGCCCGTCTGCAGAGCGCCGGTCGGCTGGCTATCGAAGTTGTTGCTGAAGAGAGTGCCTCCGGACGTAGGCGTGGACGTCGGAGTGGCGGACGGCGTGGATGTCGGCGTCGGCGTCGACGAGCCCGCTGCTTGGATGTTGAACGAATCGGTGAAGTTTGAGGTGGTGGTAGAAGGCACGAACTGCGCCGAGATGCCGCTCGACGACACCGTGTACTTCATGAACCCCTTCTGAGGGTTGACGTTGGTTCCTGACCATGCCGCAAAGTAGGGGCTGTCGGGATTGCTGTAGACGGCCCCATACTCGTCGTCGATGCCACCCGTACCGTCGATAACGAAGACTGTTCCTGCTCCCTCCTGATAAGTACCGCTCGAGCCGTCGTTAACGACGCAGTTGGCATTGTACGTGCTGGGATCGACTCCCGTACACGAGCTGCCGTTGAAGGCAATCTGCTTGCTGCGCTGGTAGTTGTGGTCGTGAGCTTGCAGCACCAGATCCACGTGCTTGCTGATCAGGAGGTTCTCCAGATCGGTGCCGATGTCACAGGCACTGCCACCTGTGGTGAGACAGACCTTGTGCATTCCGACGACAACCCACTTGATGCCGGCGGCACGTGCGCTGTCGATCGCGTTGGCCAGCCAGTTGTAGTCGGCCCCACCGGCACTGTAGTTGTAGCTATACGTGGTGGTTGAGCCATTGTCCTGGAAGGTCAGGCCGGGGGATATCAGGATGAAGCGAGCCAGAGGATTGCTGGCCGGGTAATCAAAGTAGTACTGGTGGGCATAGGTGCCGACCATGCCACTCATTTGATTCGGCAGACACTGCTGGAAGTCGCTGATATAGCCGTCGGCCCCGTTGCTCTCGTGATTTCCGGATATCAGCTCGAACGGCACGTTGGGCATGTTCTGCTGCACGTACTGGCACCATGCCGAGGCGGGTGTGATCTCGTCATAGCTGAGGTCGCCGAGTCCAATGGCGAAGTTCAGGTTCGAGTTCTCCATGTCGGTGAAGGTCGCCGTGGAGTTGCTGTTCGCGCCGAAATCGCCGACGGCTCCGAAGGTAAAGGATGTTCCGGTTCCGGTCGCGGCGGACGCGAACCTCGGAGTAGCGACAGCTGCCATGGCGGCTATGAAACCGAGGCAGAGCAATAAGCGGAGACGTCTCACGGATGCAGTTACCCCCGGGGCTTATGACGAGTTCTATGGACATGGTGCAACCGCCCGGTTCAGGGCGCGTTCAGTAAACGGTTAAGAAACGGTTAAGAGTCCAGCTACGAGGGTCAGCAATTGCAAAGGATGCGCCGACCCGCATCTCAACAGATGGCTCTGCCTATCCCGCGTTGTGCCGGTGCTCTCTACTCTGACACAAAGGGACGTGCTTATCCCAGTCACGTCGGTGAGATCGGGGACGCCGCCTGAGGACAGCGAATACAGACCGGCTGCAACCTCCGAGCCATCTAAAATGGGCCAAACTCTGCGGAGCGAGGATATGGCGGGGGAAGCAGACGATCGCTCTACTGAGCAATACTTCCCCATTCTGGTCGAGATCCTAAAGCGAATCATCGGGAGTTTGAACCCCGAAGATGTTCTCGCCTACCTCACCGAGTCGGTGGCGAAGGCCATGGATGGCAAGGCTGCCAGCGTTCGACTGCTCGATGAATCGGGCACGAAATTGGAGATGCGAGCAGTCTACGGTCTATCCGAGGCTTATCTGAACAAGGGACCGGTTGAGCTACAGCGGAGTGCCGTCGACAGGCACATCCTCGACGGCAACGTTACCCAGCTCGAAGATGTCAGCCACGATCCCAACTTTCAATACCCGGGTGAGGCACACTCCGAGGGCATTGTGTCTGTGCTGAGCGCACCATTGATTGCTCACGATCGCCCCATCGGAGTGCTGCGCGTGTACGCAGGGACTCGACGTCGCTTCAGCTCCGTAGAGTGTGGCTTCATCCAAACTGTAGCCGAGCTCGCCGCTCTCGCGATTCACAATGCCAGTCTCCACCAGCGCCTGAAATCCGATCACAGTGAGCTGATCGACATTTTTCTTCCAGCCCGCTAGGGCAAGCCCCTGGCGCCGCGACGCCCCTCGCGTCGTGTAAGCCCACTGAGGTCGACAACGGCAGCTTCCGTCAAAGCGGTCTCGACCGAGCCAACCCGATCCGGCGGGGAAAGCCTTCTGGCGTCGTGCCGGTCTTTCTGATGACGACCAACTTCCGATCGCGAGGCAGACCAAGATCCTCGGGCACCGTCATAACTTCGTCGAGAGTACACGCCAGACGGTCCATGGCTCGCGCAGACCTGGTCAGCTCTTCGTCGATCTTGCCGCTTTTGTAAAGGATGATGCGGCCGCCGGGCCGCGTGAGCGGTGCACAGTACTCAACCACGACGCGGGTCTCGGACACGGCTCGGGCCACCACCACGTCATGTGCATCTCGGGCGTCGGCCAATGCCTCGGCCCTCTCCGCTCGAACGGTCACGTTGCCCAGGTTCAACTGTTCCGAAGCCCGGCGGATGAAAGCCGCTTTCTTGCGCACCGACTCGACCAGAGTGAGCCTCCAAGCCGGAAACATTTGCGCCAGCACGATTCCCGGGATTCCCCCACCACTCCCGACGTCGGCCACG
>Ga0070739_10008019_pt1 | contig 10959 bp, 12 predicted proteins | sample Coa_R1_7_FD_66445 | JGI IMG/M metagenome (GOLD analysis project Ga0070739, IMG submission 66445) | Surface soil microbial communities from Centralia Pennsylvania, which are recovering from an underground coalmine fire - Coalmine... | ecosystem: Environmental > Terrestrial > Soil > Unclassified ... | reverse complement strand
GACAGGCGAAAGCGCGGGCCTTATGGCCTTTCCGGCGCTGATGATGGCAAAGCGGGGAGCACTGAGGTGATCACGAAAGAAGGAACCCGAGAGACTCTGCCGGGAAAGACCAGCGTGCGTTTGAAAAAAGGCGAGCAGATCAGGATCGAATCTCCGGGGGGCGGGGGTTGGGGTAGATAGTGATCGGGGAAAAGCTTCACCGCGGTGGCGCAGAGAAAAGGAATTGCCAAATCGCGGTACGGTGGACAGATCGGGTGATCTGTTATCAGATGATTCGGAACTGATTTAATACATTGAGCGTCATTTAGCCGACCCACAAATTCAATTGTCCTCAGTTCGCTACTACGAGTGTGAACTGTGATTGCCGGCGTACGCGAACTGTTTGACGGTCAGGGCTGCTTCTTGCTAAACTCAACGTTTCATTGCCACTTATCCCACCAGTAAAGGTTTCCAAGTGCCAGGTTATACCCGTCGTCAATTGAAGGAAGATAAATTCGCTGAAACCGCTCAGGGCGCAGCCCAATGGGCAACGGGCCATCGCCAAACCGTGATTCTGGCCATTGGTGTTGTTTTAGTGGTGATCTTGGCAACCATAGGATTTATGACCTGGCGCGGACGCCAGACCGAGCAGGCGAATGTTGAGCTTTCCGCGGCATTGCGCACCTTTAACGCTCCGTTACGCCCGGCGGGAACTCCTGCCGGAGAAGCGCAAACTTTCACCAGTATCGCCGATCGTGCCAAGGCCGCAGAGAAGCAGTTTCAAGGCATTGCCGACAAATACTCTGGAGTGCCTGCTGGAAAAATGGCCCGCTATTTAAGCGGCATAGCATTGTTGCAGGCCGGTGATAACGCCGGCGCGGAAAAGGACTTGAAGACCGCCGCTGATTCCGGCGATAAAAACGTTGCCAGTCTGGCAAAAATGGCGCTGGCGTCCATTGACCGGAGTTCGAACCGCAATTCTGACGCGGTAAATATTTATAAAAGCCTGATTGACCATCCTACAGATACGGTTTCCAAGCAGCAGGCGCAACTGGAACTGGCGGAATTGTACGAAAAGACAGATCCGCAGCAGGCCATTACGCTCTATCAGCAACTGCAAAAGGACAATCCACAAACCCCGGTTGCCCAAATCGCCTCGCAAAAATTGGCTAAAACCAAGTAGATTCAGCAGCTCACAAAAGTGAATTGCTGCATTTTGCAGCAGTTTGCATTCAACTCTGTTTGTGCGGCAACCTTAGCGGTGAATTCGCAATCTTTCTAATAGGCTGGCGACTAAAATCACACTTGCCGCTAAATCAAGAGGAGCATAAGTATGAAGTCATTTTTGGCAGGATTAGGTATTGGAATCGGATTGGGGATTCTTTTTGCCCCCATGAGCGGAGAAGAGACCCGCGATAATCTTACGCAGCGCGCCAGTGATTTGGCTGACTCTGCGCGTGGCCTGGTGGATCAGGGCCGTGATAAAGTACGCACCACGGTTTCGGCCATTCGTGGCCAGGCAGACCGTTTTGCCAGTGGCGTGCAGGAAGCCACTGGAACTGAATCGCGCAATCTGTAGTTTGCAGTTAGATATTGCTGAATGCGGCTCGCGGCGGATCCTAATTCCGCCGCTGCGCTATTTCTTGACACACTTTCTTTACGCCCTTATTCTTAAGTAAGCCTCAGCATTCCCCGTGAATGTTTAAATTCCGGAGCGCCCCTTATGTTTATAAAAATAAAGGATCTTGAGCTCCGAAAGCTGGAATTTAATGAGACTTTTGCGCCCGGCATGATTGATCTGGGGGAAGACCTTGAACAAACGGCTCCATTGCGCACAACGGGACACGCTGAGCTGATCCGCGAAAACCGTGGCGCGCATGAAGTTGTTGACGATATCAGGCTGGTGGGCAAGTTTTCCGCAGAGGTGCAGGCCCATTGCGCCCGATGCCTTGATCCGGTAGGAAACGTGCTTTCGGAGCAGTTTGATCTGATCTATCGTCCGCTTGGCGTGGATGCTAAGGGGGATGAAGTCGCAATCAGCCAGGCTGAGACGGAAATCGGGTATTATCAGGGTGAGGGATTGCTGCTGGAAGATGTCCTGAAAGAGCAAATCCTGCTGGCGCTGCCTGTAAAGCAGGTTTGCAGCGCCAACTGCAAGGGGCTATGCCCGCAGTGCGGCAAAAACCAGAACGTGGAAAGCTGTGGCTGTGTGAACGCCATGCCTGATCCGCGCTGGGCGGCGCTGGAAGATATCCGCAAGAAGCTGCAACAATAAAGAGATTTGCGCGCTGTGCCTATGCCGGCGCGAAGAGAGAAAGGGAACACAATGCCTAATCCTAAACGGCGGCATTCGAAGGCACGCACTTCGAGTCGCCGCGCCCATGATTTCCTTACCGCGCATTCCGCATCGGAATGCCCCAACTGCCATGAGAAGAAGATGCCGCATCGCATATGTCCGAAGTGCGGTTATTACAAGGGCCGTGAAGTAGTGGAAACAAAAGAAACCAGCTAAGGGCAGACCTCATTGGAAACCGTCATTGCTGTCGATGCAATGGGCTCAGACAGGTACCCCAAACCTGAAATTGAAGGAGCCCTGCTTGCCGCGCGTCATTACGGAGTAAAGGTATTGCTGGTAGGGCCGGAAGAGCGTTTGCGGCAGGAATTATCCGCGCATCCAACGGCGCAAAGACAGCCGTTGGAAATTGTCAACGCCACCCAGGTTATTGACATGCACGAAAAGGCCGTGCAGGCTGTCCGCACCAAGCGCGACTCCAGCATGCATGTGGGACTGCGCCTGGTGAAAGAAAAGCGCGCCGTGGGTTTTGTGACCGCCGGAAACACCGGCGCAGCCATGGCTGCCGCTAAAATGGTTTTGGGCGCGTTGCCGGGCGTGGACCGTCCGGCCCTGGCCAATGTATTTCCCACGTCGGCCGGCAAATCAAAACCTTCCATCTTGATCGATGTAGGCGCGAATGTTGATTCCAAGCCGCAGAACCTGGCGCAATTCGCCCTGATGGGCGCCATGTATTCGCGCGCCATTTTCAAAAATTCCAGACCTACCGTTGGACTGCTTTCCGTTGGCGAGGAAGAAGTCAAAGGCAATGAGCTTACGCGCAAAGCCCACGCTTTGATGAAAGAGCTGCCCATTAACTTTGTGGGAAACGTGGAAGGCCGCGACGTTTACAACGGCAAAGTGGATGTAATTGTTTGCGACGGATTTGTCGGCAACGTTGCGCTCAAAATTTCTGAAGGCCTGGTGGAAGCCGTACGCTTTTTGCTGAAGGAATCTCTCACCTCCACCATTACGTCGCAGGTGGGCGCACTGCTTGCACGCAAAGCATTCACTAATTTTGGCCGCAAGCTGGATTACTCAGAATACGGCGGCGCTCCGCTGCTGGGACTGAAAGGCGTAGCGATCGTCGGACATGGACGCTCCAACGCCAATGCCATTAAGAACGCCATTCGCGTGGCGAAAGAGTTTTACGAATCGGGAATCAACACACATATTGAGCAGGAGCTTACCGCCGTGCGCACGGAATCATTGATCAGTGCGGACGCGGAACCATCCGCATGAGCCATACTCCGGTTGCTTTTCTATTTCCCGGGCAGGGATCGCAAGCAGCAGGCATGGGCAAAGATCTGGCAGCCCTGTATCCGGTTGCACGGCAAACCTTTCAGGAAGCCGACGATGCGCTGGGCTTTTCCATCTCACAACTTTGCTTTGAAGGGCCGGAAGAGCAGCTGAAGCTGACGGAAAACACGCAGCCGGCCATTCTCACCATGAGCACGGCTGTTTGCCGCGTGTTGCAGGAGATGGGCATTGTCCCCCAATTTGCCGCCGGGCACAGCCTGGGAGAATATTCCGCTCACGTTGCCGCAGGCACCATTGCATTTACCGATGCGGTGCGCACAGTGCGCAATCGCGGGCGCTACATGCAGGAAGCCGTTCCTGCCGGTCAGGGCGGCATGGCGGCAATTCTGGGCATGCAGCTTGAGCCATTGCAGCAAGCCTGCAATGACGCTGCGGAAGGACAGGTAGTTTCGCCGGCCAATATCAACTCACCGGACCAGATTGCCATTTCCGGCCACCAGAGCGCGGTGGAGCGTGCCGCGGAACTGGCAAAAGAGCGCGGCGCAAAAAAAGCAGTAATGCTGGTGGTGAGTGCCCCCTTTCATTGTGCATTGATGCAGCCGGCCCAAGACCGCTTGGAGCATGATCTGCAAGCTCTGCATTTCAATAATCCGGAAGTGCCGGTGATCAGTAATATCGATGCGACTCCCAAGACCACGGCGGAGGGCTCGCGACAGGCACTGGTGCGGCAGGTGACCGGAGCGGTGCAGTGGGCCAAGTCCATGCAGACGCTGATTGGATTGGGCGTAAAAACTTTTATTGAAGTTGGCCCCGGCAAAGTGCTTACTGGACTGATGCGCCAGATTGACCGCTCACAGAGCTGCTTTAATACTGAAAATGAAGCGGCTGTTCAGAAGGTAAGCAATCTGTTTGCGGCAGCGGCGAAAGAATAATTTTCCAAGCTCATTCTTTAAAGCCCGAAGTTGAGGTCAGCCATGGGCAAACTTCCGACTCGAACAGAAAAGAGGACTGCCGGCGCACTCCACTGTTTATTACTCTTGTGCGTTGTGTTTCCCGCACTCAATATTTGTTTACATGCACAGACTAACGGAGAGCCTGTTGTCATCGGCAAAAAAATCCAAATTCATTCTACTATTTTCAATCAAGATCGCATCCTGCTAATCGCAACGCCTGCGGGATACGATGAAGGAACGGAACGCTATCCCGTGCTATACGTCCTTGACGGCGAATCAAATTTTGTTCAAGCTGCGGACATTGCCGGATTTCTTGCGGAAAGCGATCGCATCCCTCCAATGCTGGTTGTAGGCATTGTCAATGTAAATCGTTCCCATGATCTAACACCTCGCACTGAAGATGAACTGGAAATCCGTTTTCATCCAAACACAGGTGGAGCAGACATATTTCTTCAGTCGCTGAAGACTGAGCTCATGCCGTACATCAATCAGCATTACGGTACACGTTCTTACAAGATGCTGGTGGGCCACTCGCTGGGTGGGCTTTTCGCGATGTATGCCCTTGCGTCTGATCGCAGCTTTTCAATGCCTACATAGCCATTGACCCCACGCTGGGGTGGAATCATAAATCTGTGATGTCTATGCTGCAAATGAATTTAAAAAAGCTAAAAGACGTCAGCTCTGATTTATATGTGACTGTAACGGAACCCAGCAGTGTTACTTACCGGCTTTGCGCAACCCTTAAGGACAACTCGCCTAAAGAATTCCGATGGACTTTCAAAGCAATGCCGGAAGAAACTCATAACTCAATTGTTCACCAGAGCATCTATTCAGGCCTGGATACAATTTTTGATGGCTGGCATCTCGGCAATCCTTTAAAGCTATACGATGAAGGCGGAATGGCGGCCATTCAGCAGCATTTTGCGCAGGGTGGAAAGAGATATGGGTATGACCGAGAGGCCTCACCGTTCACTATTTCATTGATAGTCGCAGGACTATTAGAGAAAGGTCGGCTTGAAGATGCCGGCACCGTTCTTCTGCAAGATCAAAAACGGTATCCGCCTCCATGGAACCAGCTTGAAGCGCTGGCGCGAGCTTATGCTCAGCAAGGGAACAGCCCGGAGGCTATTCGCTTTTACAAACTCTCATTGCAACAAAATCCTAAAAATGACTGGGTTAGAAAAAAGTTGGCAGAATTGGGCGTTGATTTGAAACAAGCCCCAGCGCCCGCGCCGCAATGATCTATTTCTTTACTGCTGCTGCCCCCGGCACACTACTCTTACCGGGGAGTCCGTAATTGTCTTGCTCTTCTTTTCCACCCACATGGATTTTGGCTCTGCGCGGTTATTGATGGTCACAACCACCACCACGCCGCTGGCCTCAATAAAATCCTTTTTCGGCGGTTCCAGCGCGCAGTCAATGCGATGGCTGGAAATGGGGCCGTATTCGCCGGAAGGCCCCCAATCGAGCGTAAACTGGCCCAGGTTGTAGCTGGAATATTTTTGCGGATGCTGCTTCCAGTCGGGATCGCCCTGATAAATGCCGTAAGCCTTATCAAAATCTTTTTGCTCCAGCGCCTGAAAAAAATGGTCGACCACCTTTTTCTCAGAGTTATAGCGGGTGAAGTACAAGTACGCCGCCAGCGCCACCACCACGAGCACGGCAGTTGCAATAATTCTTTTTAAGCGCTGTGCCGGGCGCGGATCGTATTCTTTTGCATCCATCAGTGCCATAGAAGTTCCTTAAAGAGTGCGTTTGAACAGTAATGTTGAAAAAACGAAGGCTGCAAAGGCGAACAAACTAAGATACAGCAGGTCAGGCCAGATTGCAGCCAATCCCACGCCTTTGAGCAATACTGCTTTAAATCCATGCACGGAATAGCTGAAAGGATCGATCCAGGCGATCCATTGCAGCCACTTGGGAAATGCCTGTATGGGATAGATAGCGCCGCTGGGAAAATAGAGCAGTGTGTTCAGGATGCCAAAGATGGCGCGCGGAATCAACGGATCATTGATGCGGACCATCATCAGGAACATCATGGTAATGAAAGCGAATGACGTGAAAACAATCAGCAGGAACAACCAGAAAAGATTTGCCGGTTGAAAGGTAGAACCCACGCCGGAGATGAGCGAACCAATCAGGGTAAGCACAATGCCCGCGCCCATGGCCTTGAGCGCGCCGGCAATGTTGAGCCCGGCAACCAGTTCCATTTTTGTGATGGGCGTTACCAGATAGCCTTCATGCACGCCGCGCGCTTTATCATCGATATAAACAATGCCTCCGCCGATCATCACGCTCACGAACATGGCCAGCGTGATTGAGCCGGGCAGAAGATACTTCATATATTCAATGTAGGGATAAAGCTCCACTACCTGCAGGGCCGTCTGCTGTACCACGCGCGGCTCCACGTCCGGCTGATTCAGCGCCTGCACCAGCTGCGTCATCTCATCTTCAAAAGTTGAGGTGAGAAAGTTGTCAGTGTTATCCAGCACCAGGCCAATGCTGGGACGCGCATGCTCGTAAACGTCGCGCGAGAATTGCGGTGGAATTACCAGCCCGGCTGTCAGATCACCTTTGCGGACGGCATCCACCATGGTTTTTTCATCGGTATAGACAATTGGTTCAAAGGTGCGGGCGTTACTTTGCACAGCGCGCAAGGCTTCTATCACGCGGATGGCTTGCGGGCCTGTGTCATGGCTTACGATCCCCAGCTTGGCATCGCGGATTTTACCGCCAAAGGCATTGCCAAGAACAATCAACTGCACCAGAGGGAAAACCATGGCCGCCATCATGAGCGCGGGCGAGCGGAAAAATTTGCGCAGGTCTCGCTCCACGATGGCCATCATGCGCCCGCTTTGAAAAAAGCCTCGCATGGCTATTTGCCCCAGGCCACAGGGGATTGATAAAGCGGAGAATCCACCATCTGGTCACGCAACTGGCGTCCGGTGTAATGGACAAATACGTCATCCAGTGTGGTGCTCTGGACCGTGAGGGTTTTCACCACCACACTGGCATGCACAGAGGTTTCCACCAGATCCGTGGTGGTTTTGGAGCCGTCATCGGTGAGGATGCGATACATGTCCATCCCTTCGGCCTGAACGGATTTCACCGCTGCCAATTTTTCCAGCTTTTGTTGCCAGTCCGCGGGAGGATTGAGAAACTGCGCTTCAATCACGCTTGACCCCGGAATGCTGGCCTTGAGGGCGCGCGGCGTATCCAACGCCACCAGCTTGCCATGATCGACAATGGCAATGCGGTCACATAAACGGTCCGCTTCATCCATGTAATGCGTAGTGATCAGGACGGTGAGATTTCTTTTTTGCTTGATATTGGTGATCATCTCCCAGACCGCCACGCGTGAAACAGGATCAAGACCGGTGGTGGGTTCATCGAGAAAGAAAATTCTTGGGCGATGCACCAGCCCGCGCGCAATTTCCAGCCGCCGCCGCATGCCGCCGGAAAGATTTCTGGCCGGAGCGTCGCGCCATTGGTTTAGATCAACCAGTTCCAGCAGTTCATCAATGGATTTCTCACGGTCTTCGGCGGAAATTCCGTAGAGCTTGGAATAAATGCTGAGGTTTTCCCAGACAGTAAGGTCGCCATCGCTGGTCATGGCCTGTGGAATCACGCCCATGGAGCGTCGCGCGGTGTCGGGATCTTTACGCACATCCACGCCTTCAATCAGCGCAGTGCCGTCCGTGATTTCAAGCAGCGTGGTCATCATCCTGATCAAAGTGGATTTGCCTGCGCCATTTGGACCAAGAAGGCCAAAAATTTCTCCTTCTTCCACTGCGAAAGAGACACCATCCACAGCGGTGAAGTTCCCGTAGCGTTTTACGATGTCAACCACTTGAATCGCGTGCTGCGGCATCAGCGGCCCTCAACTTTTGATTTTGGGACCAGGATTTCCGCAGTCATGCCGGGCACCAGAGCTTTTTTGCTGTTGTCCACAGCCAGTTTCAGGGCGATCGCTTTGATATCGCGCTTGCGGCGGTTGACGTCGCGCTGAGTGGCGAAATCGGCTTCAGGGGCTTTGAAAATAATTTTGCCGGGAATGGTTTCACCCGATGGAAGCCGCGCATTCAGTTGATCGCCCAAAGCGATGTGATCCGCCTGTGTTTCCGGAATAGCCGCGCGTACCCATGTATCTCCTAGATCGGTGATGATAACAATGGGCTGGCCCACGTTCACAATCTCACCTTCACGCGCTGCCCGAACCGTGACAATACCATTCACCGGCGCGGTCACTTTGGTATAACCAAGCCGCGTCTCCGCAGCTTCAAGCTGGGCTTGCGCATTCAACTGCTGCGCGCGCGTTGCAGCCACTGTGCTTTGTGCCGCTTGTGTCAAACGCGTGTGCGCCTGCGCTGTATTCAGATCAGCCTGTGCGGCATGGGCCTGGTCTTCTGCCGCTTTCACTAAAGCCTGTTGCGCTTTCAACTGTGCTGCGGATTCATCCGCAATCTGTTGCGACAGAACTCCCTGCTGGGCCAGGGCAATGTTGCGCTTCGTATCGCCTTCAATGCGCTGCAAATCGGCCTGCGCTTGCAGCAGTGTTGCCTGCGCGGCACGCAAGCGGGCCTGCGCGTTCAGCACGCCGCTGGAAGTTTCGCCCGCTGTCTGTTCTTCCGTGGCGCGCGTCTGGGAAACTTGATGGCGAAGGCTGGCAAGGATGGCTTCAGCCGCCTGCCGGTCAGCCGTGAGCTCCTGTGAATCCAGCACGGCGATAGTATCGCCAACTTTTACCGCTGTGCCTTCATCCACGGCCAGCCGCTCAATGCGGCCGGTAATCTTGGGGCTCACAACGACCTGGTTCGCATCCACGGTGCCGATCAGCACCAGATCAGACGAATGGTCCGTGGAGAAAAAATAATAGATTGCGGCGATGAGCAGAAGCACGCCGAGAAAAGCAAAAAAACGATTGCGTTGGCTCACGGTTGGCAGACCTTTTTGGCCGCTTCCGGCGTCAGCACGGCGGCGCAGATGAAGTCCAGCATGGCGGCGCGGCGCGCGGCAATGCGCTCCGGCGAGCTGGGGTCGCCCGGATGCATGAACATCTGCGCCGGTAGGCTGATGAAATAAAAAACGATGATTCCCAGCATGGAGGTCACTGTCTGCATGGGATCAAGATTGCGAAAGTCGCCGGAACGCGCGCCTTCCAGAATTAATTTTTCCAGGCGATCATAAAAGGGGCGGAGATGACGCTCCATGATGCGGCTGGCTTCAGGAGAGAGCATGCGTCCCGTGCTGCGCATAAATTCACGCTGCACCAGGCGGGGATACACCGGCGCGCTGGCAATATAGTCAAAATGCGTTTGCGCGTAGAGAACCAGGCGCTCGCGCGGAGGAAGGTCCGTGCGCTCCAGCACTGCGCCAACTTTTTCATGCAGTCCGGAAAAAACCTGCTCCAGCGCGGCAGTGTAAAGACCGTCTTTGTCTTTGAAATAGTAGTAAAGCAGTGCCTTATTTACGCCTGCACGGCGGGCAATCTCGTCTGTCCGGGCGCCGGCAACGCCTTCATGGGAAAACTCTTCCAAGGCAGCCTTAAGGATGGCGGCCCGCGTCTTTTCCGGCTCTCCGCGCGAGCCGGACTTGCCGGATTTAAGGGCGGCTGGCATTAATTAACTGGTTATTTAATTATCCGACATGCGCGGCCAGGATGCAATCTTTGTTATTTCGGCAACATTGAGCAGGCTCATCGAGGTTGATTACGGAATATCCCGCCGGGCTGGGCCTTGCGGGTTTGTTAAAATAGTGAGTTTGCCTTTCATACCCCGCAATACCTAGGAAATGAATGCCTGAAACCATGCTTGCCGTAGTAAAACCAGAAGCCGCTCCGGGCGCGGACGTGCGCCAGATGCCCGTCCCAAATTACGGCCCGGACGATGTTCTGGTGAAAGTAAAAGTCGCCTCTGTCTGCGGCACGGACCTGCACATTTACAACTGGGACCAGTGGGCCCAGAACCGCATTAAGCCGCCGCTGATTCCGGGCCATGAATTTTGCGGGCACGTGGTAGCCACCGGCAAGAATGTAACAGCAGTAAAGGAAGGCGATTTTGTTTCCGCGGAGATGCACGTGGCCTGCGGCAAGTGTTACCAGTGCCGCACCGGTGAAGCGCATATCTGCCAGCACGTAAAGATTATTGGCGTGGACGCCAATGGAGCATTTGCCGAATTTGTGGTGATTCCGGAATCGAACATCTGGAAGATTGATCCAGCAGTGCCGCCGGATTATGCCAGCGTACTTGATCCATTGGGAAATGCCGTGCACACGGTTCTGGCCGGCGAGATTGCAGCGAAAACTGTGGCCGTGATCGGCTGCGGGCCCATTGGATTGTTTTGCATTGCTGTGGCGCGCGCCTGCGGAGCAACGGAGATATTTGCCCTGGAGATCAATGATCATCGCCGCAAGCTGGCGGAAAAAATGAAGGCCGA
>Ga0070739_10008016_pt1 | contig 10965 bp, 8 predicted proteins | sample Coa_R1_7_FD_66445 | JGI IMG/M metagenome (GOLD analysis project Ga0070739, IMG submission 66445) | Surface soil microbial communities from Centralia Pennsylvania, which are recovering from an underground coalmine fire - Coalmine... | ecosystem: Environmental > Terrestrial > Soil > Unclassified ... | reverse complement strand
ACTCCACGATTGAGCAGGCTCAGGCGGCTGCTCGAAAACGTGACCGGCATTCCAATGCCATAAGAACCGTAGGCGTACAGAAAAAGCGCATGCTCGCCGTCGCGTTTAAAAGCACGCGAGTTGTAGACAATCGAGACCGGTACGCGCGCGCCATCGCGAGCGCTGACCCAGAGCCGTTCCGAGACATACTCGGCGGGATCGTAGCCGCCAAGTACTTCCTGCCGTTTCAGTAATTGCGATTGACCGGTTTGCGTATCGTAATCAAACACGCTCGGGGGTGTGATGAAGCTCTGGTATGTGTAGCGGTAGTGAGTCGCTTCGAAATCGGGCGTGCTGCCGGGCGCGGCTGAGTAGATTGGCTCCGGAAACATGATTTCGTTCCAGGAATGCGCCTCGAAATTGTAAACGCGAAGGTGGTTCAGCGCTTGTGACTTCTCGACCGAGACGGCGAAGCCGCGAAACAGATCGATGTCTTCGAGGAGCGTGCCTTCCCGGGGCGGAATGAACGTTTTCCAGTTGCTTTCCGCCGGATCGGATACAGGAGCCGTCATGACTTCGAAATCGAGACTGTTCTTATTCGTGCGGATATAGAACAGATCCTCGCGATGATCTCCGTAGTAGCGGTGTTTGCTGCGGCGTGGCAGAAGAACTGCGAACTTGCCCGTATCGCCGGACCGTAAGTACAAGCATTCGGTCGTATCTTTGCTTTCGATATTCAAAAACAGAAACTTGCGATCGCGCGACTTGTAGAGATGAATATCGTAGGTTTCGTCCTCTTCGTAATAGAGCAGATCTCGAGAGCCGCCTCCCAGCACGTGCCGGAATAGCGTATCGGGGCGCTTGGTGATGGCATCTTCGGTCGTGTAAAACAGCGTTTTGTTGTCCGCAGCCCACTCCACACTGGTCACCCGCTCGGCCGTGTCGGGCAGCAGACGCCCGGTGCGCAGATCTTTTACCTGCAATTCGTATTGGCGGAAGCCGGAAAAATCGATGGTGTAGGCGAGAAGGTTCTGATCGTCGCTCACCGCAAAGGCGCCGAGTCCCACGAATTTGTGACCGAGCGATAGCTCATTCTCATCCAGCAGGATCTGTTCCGGAGCATCCATGCTGCCTTTCCGGCGGCATTGAATGGGATACTGCTTGCCTTCTTCCGTGCGTGAATAGTAGAGATACTCGCCGCGGCGCACCGGGACGGATAGATCCGTCTGCTTGATCCGCGCCAGCATTTCGTCGTAGAGCTTACTGACAAACGGATCCAGGTCCTTGGTGACAGCCGCCGTATAGGCGTTCTCGGCTTCCAGGTATTTGACAACTTCCGGGTTCGATTTTTCGCGCAGCCAGTAGTAATCATCAACCACTGTCTCGCCGTGGCGGACTTCGCGATGTTCGATGCGCGGCGCAACCGGCGCCTGGCGAGCCTGCTCGGAAGCTTCGGGCGAAACGGGCGGCGCTTTTAACGACATGGAACCGCTTCAGTCCATATATTCCGGCGGCGTGATTCCCTTGAGGCGCAAATACATTTCGGCGGAAGCACGATGGTGCGCCGTGTGCTCCAGCATGGCGATCAGCAGACCATCGCCGCTTTTGTCTTTGTAGTTTTTGGCCAATTGGTCAGGCGTTAAAGCGGACACAGTTTCGATCGCCTTATCGAAAGCCGAGCGGACGAACGCGACGATATCATCCTTCTTCATCGAGGCTGGTTTCGGCGGATTCGGCTTCTCACCTTTAAACGGGCTCAAAAAGTAAGTCAAGCCCTGCGAAAGGTGTACCATCTGCTCGCCAAAACTCATCTGCGCTGGCGTCATTTTGAAGCCATAATCGGCTGCCGGCATGGCGTCGGCAACCTTCAGGGTGAAATCGCGCGAAATTTTTAATTGCTGCAAGATCGCCGATTTGCACTCATTCTGGGCGTGCAGCGGAAGAACCGCAGCCGCCGCTAAGGCAACGAACAAAGAAAGCTTATACATGGGACCCCCTCTGGTAAGGTTACTGCACGAACTTCGAGTTTCCGCCGCTCCAAAGCGTCCAAGGGGCATCAAATATTTTGTGGAGCAGCATCCGTTACTTTACGTCCAACGGAAAGGAGACCGAACATGGCTGAAAACAGGAAAAAATGCGCTCATCCCTCTTGCAGATGCCAGGCGCGTGAAGGAAGCGATTACTGCAGCACGTTTTGCGAAGGCGCCGGAAGTACTCCCGACGTCCAGTGCAATTGCGGGCATCCCGAATGCTCGTCCACGACCAAGCTTTAACGCGCTTCGCCGCAATACCACTGGCCTGATTTTCTGGTGTATACCAGGATCAGAAGCCGTTCTGTCGGGATGAAGAACTATTACGACATCCTGGGAATTCCGCAGGAGGAGAGTTCATCCGGTATTCGGGCGGCATACCGCGAGGCGGTGCGGCGCACTCATCCGGATTACGCCGGACCCGAATCGGCCGGCGCATTCGCCGATGTAGTCGAGGCGCACGCCGTATTGTCGGACCCGGAACGGCGCCGTGAGTACAACGAACGGCTACGCCGGGAGCAACGCGGGAAAGCACGGCGGGAGAGCGTGCGCGAAAAGGTTACCGGGCCTTATCCGCGCCGTACAGCCGAAGAGGCCGTAGCGGGACTCGCCGTCGAGATCATTCTTTCCCCGGAGGAAGCAGCGCGTGGCGGAGCCGTAAGCTTTGAGATTCCCCTGCGTGCCCGGTGCGACTTCTGCGCTGGAACAGGGCAGGATTGGTTTTTCGCCTGCCCGGAGTGCGGCGGCGAGGGCATTGTCTCCCATGTGCAGCCGCTTCGCGTGCGAATTCCCGACGCGCTGAGGTTTGGCGATCGGGAAGAAATAGCGCTCCAACCCGTGAGGATCGGCAACTTCGTTTTGACGCTGCGGATGTCCGTTCGCGGCTAGAGGTGGTACTCCAATGCCCCATGATCGGTTGATCGCGATTTGAGCCAAACCAGTCACAAATCTCGCAAAAAACCTCTCTTTTCGCATTTCCCACGCGCTTTCAATAACTTTCACCGGAAATCCCTGCTCCACGCGGCAACATATCCAGCACGTCGTGCTTTGCCCGGTATTACTCTCAATGCCGAGGAGAGCAATCCCAAATGACACCACGTCAACAACGCCGTCTGGCACAAAAACTGGCCCGCAAAGCGGCAAAGAAATCACCCCATACAGAAACCGAGCCGCGCGCAGAAGCAAGCGGTCCCATCTCCCCCGCCAAACTTCTCGCCAACCGCGCCAATGCACAACTCTCAACCGGCGCAACCACCGAAGAAGGCAAAGCCATCGTCTCCCAAAACGCCACCAAACACGGCCTTACCGGCAAATTCAAAGTCCTGGACTCCGAATCGCAGTCCGAATTCGATCGGCTCCTCGCCGGCTTTCTCCGTTCCGAAGCTCCCGTCGGCGACGACGAAATCGAAATGGTCCACCAAATGGCGGAAGCTTTCTGGCTGTCCCGCCGCTCCCTTCGCTTGCAGGACGGCTGCTTTGCTGCGCTGGAAACCGGCACTCCGGAAGAGCAACGGGCCGCCCACAAACAACTCGCGCTGTTTCTGCGCTACCAAACGGCTCATGACCGCACATTCACCCGCTACGCCACCGAACTGCGCAAGCGCCGGAATGAACGTGCCCGCGCCGAGCGTGGCTTTGTTTCGCAAAAATATAAAGAAGACGCTGAGCGCCGCCGCCAGGAAATGCACGTCACGCGCCAAGAGATCCAAAACGTGAAGCAGGAAACTCAGAAACTTCGCAATCGTCTCGCCGCCGCCAAAGCCGAAGCGCTCGAGCTCAAGAATCTGGCCAACAGAACGGCAAGCGCCAGCGCGCGGCTTGCCGCTGCCGCGTAATTTTCACCCGAATCTCAAGCAGCGAAGTGGCGAGGGCATTGTCTCCCATATGCAGCCGCTTCGCGTGGAAGCTAGGATGTTCGTTCGCGGCCAGAGGTGGTACTAGCGCTTACCCGTACGGCTTAGCACCGGGAAAGCAATTCTGCCTGCTCAGTAAGCAAAATTTCGGTTACTTTTCTCGTTTCAAGATTGCTAAGGTGGGAAATCCATGCCCGTAGAATCTGGTCGCCTCCAAACAGGCATACCCGGCCTTGATGACATATTGGGCGGCGGCCTTCCCGCGGACCATCTCTATCTAGTCGAAGGCGATCCGGGAGCGGGCAAGAGTACTCTGGCGATGCAGTTTCTGCTGGAGGCGCGCAGGCGCGGCGAACCGGTCCTCTACATCACTCTTTCTGAATCAATTCGGGAACTGCACGCCATCGCGTCGTCTCACGGCTGGTCCCTCGACGGCATCACTCTCTTTGAGATCATGCCGGCGCCCGAGAGCCTCTTACCGGGCGACGAGTACACGGTTTTTCATCCGGGCGATGTCGAACTGGGGATGACGTTCAAGCGCATCTTCGACCAGGTGGATGCTGTAACCCCTACGCGCGTGGTGCTCGATTCGTTGTCCGAGATTCGCCTACTTGCTCGCGATCTCTCCCATTACCGGCGCCAGATCCTCGGCCTCAAGCAGTTCTTCGCCAGCCGGCATTGCACTGCCCTGCTACTCGATGACCGGCCAACTGGCAAGCGGTCCGATCTGACGGTCATGAGCACGGTGCACGGCGTCGTCAGCCTGGAGCGCACCCACCGGGATTTCGGGGCGATTCGCAGGAGACTCCAGGTGCTCAAGCTGCGCGGCGTAAAGTTTTCCGATGGCTATCACGACTACGAAATCAAGAGCGGCGGATTGCACGTTTATCCGCGGCTCGCCGCGACCAATCACAAGCGAGTTTCGAACCAGTCCGGTTCGTTGAGTGGGGTGGAGGGGATCGACCTTCTACTCGGCGGCGGGCTCGAGCGCGGAACCAGTACATTACTCATCGGCCCGGCCGGTTCAGGAAAATCGAGCATCGCCATCCAATATGCCGCTGCCGCAGCTCAACGCGGCGAAAGTGCCCTGATCTTTAGCTTCGAAGAAGGGCTCACCACAATGTATAAGCGCTCCCGGGGCTTGGGGTTGGACTTACCCCAATATGTCGAACAACAGACCCTGAACATCCGCCAGCTTGATCCGGCAGAGCTTTCGGCCGGCGACTTTATTCAGCACATTCGGAACGCGGTAGAAGAGAAGCAACTTCGCGTGCTGGTACTCGACAGCATCAATGGCTTTCTGAACGCCATGCCCGGCGAGCAGTTTCTGATGTCGCAGCTACACGAATTGCTGTCCTACCTCAACGATCAGGGCGTGCTCAGCATTCTGGTCATGGCGCAGTACGGAATTCTGGGGAGCAGCATGGCGTCACCGGTAGATGTCAGCTATCTGGCCGATAACGTTGTCCTGCTTCGCTTCTTCGAAGCGGAAGGCAGAGTCCGCAAAGCAATCTCGGTCGTTAAGAAGCGCAGTGGTGCTCACGAAGATACAGTACGCGAGCTTCGTGTCGGGCCGCAGCGAATCGTGGTTGGTGAGCCCTTAGCCGACTTTCAGGGCGTTTTGTCCGGCACGCCCGTCTATCGCGGCCGCGCCGAGCTTCTGATGCGGGGCTGATCGGGGATGGCGGTTCTTAAACCGGACGAGGAAGGCCGGGTTCTTCTGCTGACGCCGACCGGGCGCGACTCCGCGCTGATCGCGCAAACACTTTCAAGATCTAACATACAAACGCACATCTGCTCTTCGGTAGCCGACCTAGTGCGCGAATTGGACGCGCCTTGCGCCGCGTTATTGATGGCCGAAGAGGCCGTCAATGCCGGCTCAGTCGCCCGCATCGCCGAAGTGTTGAACCGGCAGCCGCCCTGGTCCGATCTTCCGGTTATCGTTCTCACGAGCGCTGGAGAACCCAGCCCGTCAACAGATTACAAGCTGAAACTTCTGACGCCGCTGGGCAATGTATCTCTCATCGAGCGCCCCATGCAGCCCTCGACTCTCATCAGTATCATTCGAAGCGCATTGCGGGCCCGCGAACGCCAGTACCAGTTCCGGGAACAGGCGAAGGCCCTGCAGCGCTCAAATGAAGACCTGCAGCGGTTCGCCAACATTGCCTCACACGATCTGCAGGAACCGTTGCGCATGGTGACCAGCTACAGCCAGCTACTGACCAAGAGGAACAAGGGAAAACTCGACGACGAATCGCAGTTATATCTGCAATACATCTTGGCCGGCGTAGACCGCATGCGAATGCTGATTTACGACATCCTGGAATTCGCGCGCCATACCGGAGTCGAGTATCCGGATCCAACTCCGGTTGATTGCAACTCCGTCCTTGGCCTGGCTCTCGAAAATCTGCAGGTCAAGATCACGGAGTGTAACGCCTCCGTTACGTTTGAACAGCTTCCGGTTGTGCTGGGACACGAGACCAGGCTCCTGCAGGTCTTTCAAAATCTGGTTGGAAATGCCTTGAAGTATTGCCAGAGGAAACCGGAAATTGCCATCTCCGCCTACGCCCAGGGCGACTTCCAGGTCATTGCGATAAAAGACAACGGAATCGGCATCCCAGCCGAACAACGGGAGCGCATCTTTGGATTGTTTCAACGCCTGCATACGCGGCACGAATACCCCGGCAGCGGCATTGGACTCGCGACCTGCAAGCGAATTGTCGAACAGTACGGAGGGCGTATATGGGTGGAATCGGAGCCCGGCGCCGGTTCCACTTTCTACTTCACCGCCCCGAGCGCCGGCTCCGTATCCAACGCGCCAGAGCCCGATTCCGAATCACTTGGCTGACTCAATCGGAATCTGGCGGCTCTTCTGCTCCGGTACCGGCAAGGTCACCTCCAACACCCCATTCTTGAACTGCGCTTTTGCTTCTTCTGTCTTAGCCCCCTGCGGTAGCGGAATCGCGCGATAGAACTGCCCATACCGGCGCTCGCTGCGGTAAACGCCTTTTTTCTTTTCTTCGTGTTCGTACTTCCGTTCGCCGCGCAGTATCAGCGCGTCGTCGCTTACTTCAACCTGTACGTCCTCGGGCTTCAGACCGGGGAGATCGGCATGCACTTTTAATTGACCATTATTCTGGGTCACATCAATGGCAGGCGCCCAGAAGGCTTCCCGCTCCTCGCGGTCAAAGAAGCGCCCAAAGGTTCGATCCATCTCTTCGCTGAAGCGGCGCATCAGCGCGAACGGATTTCCGAAAAAGTCCGAGGGACTCCACCAGGAAAGCGGATCCCATTGCGACCGCCTGGCGAGCCCGCTTTCATTCTGCTGCTGTTTGGTGAGAGCTTTTTCGTTGCTCGTATTTTGTTCGGCTTTTTTTACTGCTACTTAAGCCATAAAAACACCTCCTTTCCAACATCAGAAGCTGACTGGGGAGGACCCGGCCGCACTAGATCAGGGGGATGGACGCAAGCCGGGTCTTTCAGCACAACGCACGAAGGCTCCACACCCCTCCGTGCGCCTTCCCCAGCGTGGGCCAGCTCAGGCCGCGATAGCTTTCTGCTGCGCCTTTCCGGCTTCAATCGGAATCTGGCGCGGCTTCATCGATTCAGCCACGGGTACGTAGATATCCAGCACACCGTCATGCAGGCGGCATTTGATGTTATCCACGTCCAGATTCTGTGGCAGAGGAACGGTAGCGTAAAACTTCCCGTAAGCAATTTGGGGATACGCGCCGGAAGTCCAGGCTTCGGGAGCTTTGCGCTCGCCCTCGAGAATAAGCTGGTTCCCCTGCGTAGAGACCTTCAGGCTGTCCTGAGTGACCCCAGGTACAATCGCCCGCAACACCAGTTCATTCTCGCTCCAGCCGGACTCGATCACCGGCGTGAAAGTGTATTCGCTGCCGTTTGTGCTGCTCCCGCTGCCGTTGGTGGCGGTTAAGCGAGAGCCGGAGCCGTAGAAATTGTCGAATAGCTGGTCCACACTACGACGGAATTGGTCCAGCGTTTGTCGCATGTCACGAGAGAGCATCGTGTCAAACATACGTTGTAACCTCTTTCGTCAAAGGATTTTCTTGACAGGTTGTAGCAACCTGCCCGGTCCGCCCTTTTCCGGGGCTTTCCAGTTGTACATGATGCCCGGAAACGCTCAAAAGTTACACCTTCTTGAGCAGAGAACTTACAAAAATCTTTATAACGGGAATGTTAAGTTACTGCGGTGCTCGCTTAGCAGAACTAACACTGGCCAGATAAGCCGGCCAGTTCGCACGAGCGGCATCCGCAAAACTCTTTAACTGAGAGTAGTTATCGGACCACGATAGATACATCAAGCCGAGGATGCCCGGTATGCCGGAGGCCTGTTCGAGCTCCTGCTTGGCAGCCGCCGCGCCGCTGGGATTATCGTAATACCCCGCAATCAGTTGCTGGTGCGGCACAGGCCAGCGGGGATCCATACCGGCAAACCAGGCTAGAGACTTCCTTAAGTTATCCAGATTCCAATTCAGGATGATGATGTTGGATGGCACGCCATTCCAGCCCCCGGCTAAGTCGCCCCGCACGGAATAGTAATTCTTATGTGCATTGTGATAAGGGTCGATCATGTCGTTGTAAATGTAGAGCTGGGCATTTGGAGTAAGGTTCTGGTGAAGCTGAGTAAGTTGTTTAATACTCCAGGCGAGCAGCGGGCCGGCGTCCATATTCTTGGCGCGGCAACTGGCGCATGTATTCATCTGGCGTATCTCGTCGTATCCCAACAGAACGCCCGTATTTGGAGCCATCTGTTTTTTCACCGCCAGCGCGTTAGCCTGTACCCACTTCCAGGCGGCCGGTTCCGTCATGCACATGGAGATGCCGCGCGTATCCGGTAGCGGAAACGCTGCGTAATAGTCCATCGCGACAACCTGGCCCGGCTTCAGACGGGTATGCGCCCCGAGGGTGACTACCGGAGGAGCGTGCCAGATATCCCGAAACGCGTTTCGCTCGGACATGCGCGGATCGTAAACCGTGTTGAAATCGACGCCTTCCTGGAAAACGGTTTCCGGATTGCCCGGATCGTACAGCTTGAGCGGCGCTCCGCTACGCCGCGTCACATAAACGAGCGATGTCTCTTCCAGAGCCACGTCATCGAACCAGATGCTGCCCGAACTGCCGCCCCACACGCCGAAATACAGATCACCCTCGGTGCTGTCTTTGCTGTTGAACGCGAGGTCGGTCTCAGTCCAATCGTGCGTGCCCCTGGCAGAGAACGTCGAGTTCACTCGCCCCAGATCGTGGTTTGCCGAATCGAGGACCTCGATCATAGCCGTTCCGTTGAAGTTTTCCGCCTTCCACCAGATACGCAGATGGTATTGCCGCCACGGCTTGAGCGGAAATCTCTGCCGGAAGCGAGCGTTGGCCGGGGCATTCACGATGGCGGCCGAAGTTTTTCCCGAATGCGCGTTTGTGCTGATGCTTGTACCCGGATCGCTTAGATCGAACCAATCCGATTTGCCTTCTTCGAACCCGGGATTCTTGAGCCCGGGGAAGCTGTCCTTGAACACAAGGCGCCGGCCGGACGCATCCACCCGGAACAGCGCGCCCACAACCGGCTCGCTTTCGGCCCAGTTTGGATTCGCCTCGAGAGACTCGTTCGAATAGCCGTAGGGGCTGGGCGTGGCCATGGTGCGCATGCCTTTTTTTGCCGCATATTTCATCAGCTCGCCCAAGCGCGCTTCGTTTTCCCATGGCCAAAAGTCGTCCGACATGAAGTTGAAACCGCTGTCCCAGAACATGACGCCGTTGTAGCCCAGTGCAGCCGCCTGATCGATGCGCCGTTCGCTTTCGACTACGGCATCGCCGGTCACCGCGTAGGAATGATTCATGAACCAAAGTTGGGGACCGGAATCGCGGGTCGACGAGCCCCGCTGCGCCGGGATGAGCAGGCCAGCTGAAATCAGAACCAAAGCAATCGCGATTAGACACGATCTGTTCAGCATCATGGCAACTCCTCATGCTGACACAGGAGTACACAACACCGCGTCTGCTATTCGTAAGGATGGCGGGCTCAAGCTTTGCGTTGGTCATTCAAGATAGGCCGGATTGCCGGCATTGATCTTTACATCCATGCCACTTTTTTTCTGCTGATTTTGTGGGTGGTAGCCCTGCATTGGTTGGGAAATCACACCATGAACGGCGTGGGAAGCGGCCTGCTCTCCATCCTCGCCATATTCGCCTGCGTTGTGCTGCATGAATTCGGGCACGCCCTGACCGCCAGACACTACGGAATAGTGACCAAAGACATAACGCTTCTGCCGATTGGAGGAGTTTCGCGCTTTGAGCGCCTGCCGGAGAAGCCGTCGCAGGAATTGGTAGTCTCGCTTGCCGGCCCGATCGTGAACGTGCTGATTGCCGCGTTGATCTATCTGGGCCTTTTCTTAACGAACGGGTTCAAGCCCGTCACATCGCTGAGCATCACCAACGGGCCGTTCTTCGAGCGCCTCCTGATGGCCAATCTTCTGCTGGCCGTCTTCAACCTCATTCCCGCTTTTCCGATGGATGGCGGCCGCGCGCTGCGCGCTTTTCTGGCGACGCGAATGGATCACGTCGCCGCAACGCAACTGGCAGCCGCAATCGGTCAGGGACTGGCGCTGCTTTTCGGGCTTGTGGGCTTGTTCTTCGATCCTTTTCTGGTGTTCATCGCGCTGTTTGTGTGGATCGGCGCCGCGCATGAATCGCAATCGGTCCAGGTCCGCGATGCCTTCTCCGGCATACCGATTCAAGCGGCGATGCTGAAAGACTTCAAAACGTTGAGCACGAACAACACACTCGGCGATGCCATGAAGATGGTGCTCGAAGGATCGCAGCACGATTTTCCCGTCATGTGGGGCGATCGCGTCATGGGCATCCTGACTCGCGCCAATCTGCTGGCCGGTCTCTCGCAGTATGGGCCCGACCAGCTCGTCACTACTGTCATGGAGCGCGACTTCGCCACTGCCGAACCCGGCGAAATGTTGCAGGCGGCCCTAGCGCGCCTCGCGTCCTCGCCCGTGCGCATCATGCCGGTGCTCCAGGACGGCACGGTGGTCGGGCTGGTCACGCAGGAAAATCTCGGCGAGTATCTGATGATCCAG
>Ga0070739_10008015_pt1 | contig 10965 bp, 10 predicted proteins | sample Coa_R1_7_FD_66445 | JGI IMG/M metagenome (GOLD analysis project Ga0070739, IMG submission 66445) | Surface soil microbial communities from Centralia Pennsylvania, which are recovering from an underground coalmine fire - Coalmine... | ecosystem: Environmental > Terrestrial > Soil > Unclassified ... | reverse complement strand
GGATTGGTGGGAATTGTACGAGTTTTCGAATTTCAAGACACCCTGCTTGAAAAACATGTGGCAACAAGTAACTGGTGAAAGTAAGAGGTGCCAGCCAACATACCAAAGACGATGTACAGCACACGTGTACGCAAATGGGATGCTGTGGAACTATGAGACGACGTGGTACACATCTTCGGAGCTAAGCTGAATATACCACAGGCACGAAGGGATGTCAAGAGTTTTGTGACTTATTCGATATGTTTGAGATCAGCTATATTCATTCTCGGCTAGGCCAAGAATGAATATAGCTGATCTCAAACATATCGAATAGTGATTAATACGCCGAACTCAAGAACGCCCAGCTGATAATCCCACGTGGATAGAAGTGACCACCCCAGTCAGTGCCATCGTCGTGAAAGCCGTCACCGAAATTACTGCCGAAGCCAAAGTTATAGTTATATGGAGCCTCTACCACATCAACACGCCCACAACTCGTACAGCCATAGTGTGTGTAGACCATATCGGCAACGATACCAGAGAGCATGACCTTGCTGAACCATTCGTAGCGATGACAGTGACCTGTGGAACACTGTGGTCCCGTCGCTGCGGTTGAGGTCAAGACGATCATTGCGGGGGATGCGAGCGTATCAGCACTCAGGTCTGAGGGATACTGCTTAGCAAGGTCCTGGAGCAAGGTCTGGTTCATGGATTTATCTTGTCCAATGAGATGCGCGTAGAATAAGCCCTCGCCGAGTGTGACTGTTCGCCCATTGCAGTTGTTGAAGGCGGTGCTACTGGCAATGGGAATAAAGCCGTGGCTGTTGTACTCGGCGACCATTGCGTTCTCGATCTTTGCAGCCGCATTGGTCCAGGTAGTACCGTTGGCGCTACCGACAAGACCATCGAGATAGGCCGCAGCACGATAGCCTGTAGCCTCCTTTAAACCCTGGTAGTAGAGATTGCCCGCTCCTGGAGCATTATTGTGCAGACAGTCGCTGGCAGCATCATAGGTTGTATTCGTGTCCTGAAAGTTGTACGCGATACCCGTGCTGGGGTCTCCCACTTTGGTATTGTGCTGCATGGCTGCATCGATCTGACCTATGTATTGTTGAATGAACGCAGTATCGCCGTTCACAAAGCTATAGTAGGCCATGAGCAGGGCAACATTCGAGTTTTCCTCGGTTGGCATAGGCATACCTGAACTGACTTTGGGCGGAGCATAGCAGGTGGCACGGAACGTGGGTGTTCCTTGTCCCGGATTCAGACAGTTCCCTGTACTGTCCACGTCAGCTCCCTGATCGTGCTGAAAGTAGAGGCCGAAGTTATTCGTCCTGGCGTTCTTAAAGACGATAGAGATCGCCGCTTTGAAGAACCAGGGAACGCGGTTAATCTCGAAGTAGCCATAGTCATGCAGGACATCGACCGTCGTCAAGAAGCCGTAGGAGCCTTCGTAGACGGCGGCATCATAACCACCACCAGCACATGCCTGCCGTGCCATGAGCCAGGTACTGGCCTTATAGCTCCGCAAGGAGTTACCGATCAGCCAGCGCTGGGCAGGAGTCAGAACATTGTTCTGGATCAGGTAGTTCTCCATCACTTGTGCTTGGGCCAGCAGGTTATCGTGCGTCGTGAGGTTGCTAAAGGCAAAATCGACGACATCGTTCTCAGATAAGAACTCTTGCGTCGTGTAAAGCGCCTCACTCTGGCAACTGGAAGGTGAGAGCAACCCGTTGACAAAGAGATGCGAATTGGTGTTCCAACTACCCAGAATGAGGTACTGGGTGCTGGCATGACCTGCCAGCACCTGATAGTTCCAGGCTAACCCAGCACGATCACTCACGCTCGTATTACACCCCCACACTTGCTGATCTCCAGCAAGAAAAAGAGTTCCCCCTGTCACATCGGAGCTGGGATTATATGAGGTGATATTGACACTCCTGCCCGTCGGAGTGCTCTGCGGCACACACCCATTGGTGGGGGAAAGAGCACGATTACTGCCGAAAACAAACTTTCCTGAGAGCGTTTTTGTGCTACCGTTTTGGAGAGTAACCCCGACAATAAAAATAGGCACTGTATCATCCTTTATGGCACTGGCACAACTGGAGATTGTGGTGCAGCCTGGCTCACCATGAAATGTATCAATGATGTCCACGATGATGTGCATGCCCTCACCGTCGGTGGCATCACCCACCCAACGAGTCGTGTTGAGACCCTGGATCCAATGTTCATTCAACACATAGGCATCTCCCTGTGTACTGTCCAGAGCTCCCATGTGGAAAATAAAGGTCCTATTCAGACCCGTCGGACTAATGCCGACAACGTAGCTTGCCGTATTGTCATGAAATACACCATCCGTTCCGCTACGAACTGCCGCGATGTCAGGCAACACCGTAAAGTCGAAGCGTGAACCAAACTTTGCATTGATGTTGGAAAACCCAATTTGACTGCCCACTGTCTGGACTGGCAGACGACTATCCAACTGAATGTCACTCGGGGGAGGAGGAACACCTGATTTGGATACAGAGACAGAAGAAGATGTCGCCACCGTTTGAGTCGTATCATTATATGCCGATACTTGAGTAACAACGCCCATAGAAAGGAGCAGGGCAAATAGAAAGGTAGAGAGAAGCTTGCAAATACGCGAAGACTGAACGTTATACACAATTTACCTCTTCATTAGAGAATTCTATATCTGAATAACGAACTGCGCCTACTCTTAGGTACATGAGAAGGACTTGTTGATTAAATCCTGCTGACAAGCAAATTAAAATTCATTTAAGCCTAAGAATTGAGCGTAAAATACCTTAGAAAGCTCATCCACTTTTGTCTTACTTCCTTTCCACCCTCGCGTGTAAGGAATAGATAAGTAAAGGAGGACGAGTATCTATGATCAGTACTTTGTATAGGGCAACCGACGTCGAGCTAGATGGCTACGCCATCCAAACAGACAACTTGCCGATTGAGGACAGTTATGCCACAGTACCAATGACTGCTGTACGGCCTCTCTATCAGCCCTCGGATGAGGAAGAATTGTATACCTCTTTCGAGGAGGCAATCAGTGATCGCCTCCTGGCTGTACGGGAGCGCCTGAGCCGGATCAGCGATCCGGCACTGAGCATACCAGAGGTGCTATGCAACACGTATCCAGACTGGCAGCCTCAAGCCCAGACCTCCCAACCTGCATACATATCAATGCCCCTGATTGTTAGTGGGAACGAGTCGAGATCATCACTACTGGACTCTGGCTGGCAGCGCATTGTGATATTTGCGAGTTTCGCATTGATGTGCATACTGATCGGCTTTGATCTGATGGGATTACTCGTACTTCATATGCATTAGAAGTATATTTCTTATCAGAAGAAGGAAAAATTTTTGTCGAACGGGCAACGCTAAGCGCCGCCCGTTCGACAAAAATTTTTCCTTCTTGCGAACGCTTAAAACAAAGCTAGCAAAAGACTTTTAGATGGCTCTGGCTCTTAAACTACAGGAGGGACAACAGAAACTAAATGTTGTACAATAAGACGGAATACCAGTTTAGTGATGAAAGGAGCCTTCGTGCAAAATCGCACAAGAAATCCGCAATTTTCCTTGCAACCCGCAAAAAGCAATCCGAATATTACCTCGGCAGTAGGTATGCAGGAGACTGCTGGCAGTCTGCGTGCCAAACGTCATTCCCTGTTCACCCAAACAGTGATCTGGGTGACCGGCGTCATCTGCATGGCCTTTCTGCTCGGCTCACTAGCACAGGCGTGGTCCAATAACCAACTGGCGCAAAAGGTTGAAGCTGCACAGCAGCAGTTGAGCCAACTCAAAGACGAGCAGAAGCATCTAAATCAAATGGTGAATTACTATAAGGATAATACGGTGATTGAGCGCGAGGCACGGGAGCAGCTCGGCTATGTTCGGCCAAACGAGCACCTTGTCATTATGGACAGCCCGAATACTCCCACACAGCAACCGGCCTCTAAACAGACAGCAATATCCCCACAAAATGGTTTCTGGCTGGAGTGGTGGAACATCTTTTTTGGGGATTAGCGGGCAAAAAGGTCCTACTAGTTGATATTTGCCTTGACAATACGTCTATGATAGGTGTATAACTTTAGCAGTAACTCCTATTCCAAAAACGTCACACAAAGGAACGCACGTGAAACAATTACGCGCTTACACCGTCTATATTCTCAGAATTACCGGGCTCCAGTTTGTGCTGGAGCTTCTTGGAGTTATACGGTGGAGAGCGCGTTTCGCTATGTAAATGATTATCTCGTCACTAACGGAACGCCACTCAAAAGCGTTCCGTTTTTTATTACCATAATCATTATCACTTTCTGCATTATTAAGAAGTGGCAGAGATATATGTATTAAGTCAAAGGAGCAATTACGTATGCGTCCATTAATAGGAATTCCTTGTCTGCCTGGGAAGCGGTTAGATAACGCACGTCCCATCTATGGTAATAATCGGGCCTATGTTCACGCGGTGGAGAACGCTGGTGGAGTTCCTGTCCTTATTCCAATTCTTGGTGATCTTACCGGTCTCCGTGCATTACTCCCGCGTCTAGATGGACTACTCCTTTCCGGTGGTTTTGACATCCAGCCACACCTCTATGGCGAGGAGCCTCATCCGCTGTTGGGTGAGGTCGTGCCAGAGCTCGATGCCCTGGAGCTGGCATTGGCACACTGGGCCATAGAGGAAGACATGCCAACATTGGGCATCTGTCGTGGCTTACAAATGATCAATACTGCCCTTGGTGGAACACTCTACCAGGACCTGGCAGACCAGTATGGTAGTTCGGTGTTCCATCCCAACTGGGATAAGCCGCGTAACACCCTCAGTCATTGCATCTATGTTCAGCAGGGAAGTCTGATGGAGCAAGTGCTCGGCAGCCGCGAGGTCTGGGTCAACAGCCTGCACCATCAAGCGGTCAAGCTCCCCGGCAATGGCGTGTACCCTAGTGGACATGCTGAGGACGGTGTGGTCGAGTTGTTAGAGGTCCCCAACCGGCGTTTCATGCTCGGTGTGCAGGGCCATCCCGAGGAGCTCTACCAGGACAATCCGATCTGGGCACGTCTCTTCAGAACCTTCATTGAGGCGTGTGCTACGGCTCCGCAGGTGGTGCATCATATAGAGATTGTGGAGGAGGCGGTGGGGGTTGGGGGAATGTAGCTAGTTGCTCTCGACAGGGCGACCCTTACGGTCGCCCTGTTGACACTAATGGGATCATGCCTTTAGTATGCTTCCCTTACCCTGACAACGCCAACATGTAATCGCCTGGACCCCCAAACCCCGACAATGTGGACATTGAGAACCATCAAATCGGCGTCCCGTTCCTCCACATGGATTACATTCAACTTCCTCATTCCCACTGCCACCACAATGAGAACAGGTGATATACACTGGGTCTAATGGTGCCTGAGTTGTCTCTGTGCCTCCTCCTTCTCCTTCCATCAATGGCCTACCTACACTACTACTGACAGACGATGCATCCAGACCACTGCCTACTGATGTGCCAAGACTCCCTGAGACGTAAGACAGCAAAATGGCAACGCTCTTATTCAGCAGTTCTGAGCCTTTGAGCAGGTCGTTGTCAAGCACTGCTACGAATTGCCGGGCCTGGTGTTGGTAACTGGCAACGGCGTCCTCTACTCTTTTGATGTACTCCTGCACGGTGCGTAGTTCCTGTTCGGCCTCCTGCACACGCTGCTTTGCCCGTATGACGGCAGCTTGCAAGGGACTACAATCGGGAGCAGCACGCCCCCCACTGGCAACAGCTGCAGCGACAGCCATAGCTTCGCATGCTCGGAGGGCTGATTGAGCTTCCTCCAGTATACGCCGTCGTCGCCGCAGCTCATTTTGCCAATATTGCAGTCGCTCCTGGAGCCAGACACGAACGCGATTGATCTCACCTTCAACTGCATTGAGTGGGGCCTGTGCTTCGCTCTTGAAACGCTGGAGTGCGCTACGAAACTCCTCAAGCGCCTGAATAGAATGGACGTTAGCTGATGAACTCATGGCAGTACTCTCACCGCTGATTGAGATAGTCGCGGGCGCGTTGTGCCTTCCTCAGCAGGAAAGGAATTTGTGCATCCGCAGCACGCATGAAGTTGCGCAATACTCGCATCGTTTGCTGAAACTCCTGGGCAAACTTGATCTGTTCCTGGTCTCGCCACGTATCACCGAGGCTGGCAAACTGCCCTTCTAGACGAGACATACTATCCCCTAACTGAGCATTAAACTGTCTGAGACTCTGGGCAAATCGCTCCAGTTCCTCTGGATTGACAATCGCTTGTGGCATGGAAGCCCTCTCTTTCACATACAGGAAACAATGTATTATCTCTTCTGTCGAACATACGTAGCCGCTTGTTGTAACCATTCCTCGGTTGGCAGGTCATACGGGCGGAATTTCTCCACTCTTCCTGTCTCCTCGCTGAACAGCAGAGCGCGATATGGACCGAGCTTGCTGGCTGCTGGTGAATCTACTAAATTCACGGAATCTTCCTGGGACATTTGGAAGACAGCGCGGACCTCAAATTCGCGCAATGCTCCCCGCTCCAGAGTGCGATTCAGGTTTGTAAGTGTATCGCACCATACGAAGGTATGCATGCCCAGTTCAGGCCCCTCGCGCAGGATGGTGGAAAATTGCTTGGCCGGACTGGGTTCCGCTGAAGACTCGCTGCCGAACGATGAGAAGCTGAAGTCTTCGTTTGGACGCAGATCACGTGCTCGTTGCAGCCCATAGATGAAGAGGTAGATAGGCAACCTCTTCCCTCCATCTGCTTCCATGCGCCCTTGCACCTCAGCGGCCATCTCGGCTACGACTGAGAGTAGTCCACGCCGATTGACAACCTTCACGCCGTGCGGCAGCATCTGCCCTATGTGTTCCAAAAGACCGACATAGGGAGCATCTACGGGACTAAAATCTACCACGTAGAAACGGGCTGTACCCGGAGCATATTGCGCTGCCAGGCTCAAGAGTGCCGTGATCAGCATGCCTAGCGCAACCTCCTCTTGCTGACCGACGATGAGCAGGTTATTGCCAGCCTGGGAACGGATTGCAACTGCCGTCGGGTCTTTGATGGCGATTGGATCACCTATCCAGGCTGGAACAACTTTCTGTGGCGTTACCCAGGTGGGAGCCTTCAACGCGTTTTGGAGCAAAGCATTTTCTGCTACCTCGGCATTCTTACTGCCGTCGAACACAATCTGCTTCCAAGATTGCACATACCGACGTTGTTGAGCGAACTTTTGAATGGAATCGAGGTACGCGTCAAGCTGCTCGTCGGGAAGCCAGCTACATTGGAACGGATTGTTTCCCTCAACCAGTCCATTGGCAGCATTATAGATGGCCTCTCCAGGACGAGAGAGCAATCGGGCTGCCGGATTCTCGTCGCTCAATACCAGGCGCGAGTCGGCTTCCTCACACTGCAATGCGATACGCACAGCCATCTGACCAATAGTGGCCCGCGCTAGAGTATAGGCTCCCGCCAACGTCTGTGATCCCAGCATGACATGGATACCAAAGGCTCGCCCTTGTCGTATGAGCCGATCTAACAGTAGTCCGGCGTCCTGAGCAACCTTGTCATCCTGTGTGAAGAACTCCTGGAATTCGTCTACCAGCAGGAGTATGCGCGGCATGCGAACGTTTGGTTGGACGCCGCGATACTGGGCAATATCCTGTGTACCTGCCTTGCTAAAAATATTCTTCCTTCGTTCCAACTCCGTGTCCAGCCCCTGCAACACACTCAGGCCAAACTCGCGCTCACTCTGAATAGCCACAACACGGGCATGCGGGAGTTTATAAGTGGCATACGGTGTGAAGCCAACCGTTTTGAAGTCCACCAGATAGAGTTCCAGTTCGTCTGGACTGTAAGTGAGGGCCAGATTCGCTATGAGGACATGCAGCAGCGTGGTTTTACCAGAACCCGTCTTCCCAACAACGAGGGCATGCTGGGAGGTGCCTTTGCCCAGGTCCAAATACTGCAATTTTGCAGCACCTGCACGCCCCAGCGGAACTTTGAGTCCATCTCGGGTGCTGCCTCTCCACCACTCCTCTCCCTGTAGTGCAATGCGCTCAAAGGGGACTCGCACCTCGCTGGCACTCCTGGCACTGCTACCCACTGCTTTCAAAAGCCCATTGAAGAGATCTAATGCTGGTGGAGTATCAAGGTTCAGTTGGCACTTCTCAAAGTCTTTATCTCGCCAAACGAAGCGCTGACCATCCCACGCAATGACGACAGCAGCTCGCCTCAGATCATCCAGGTTGAAACCATACGGCAACGGTTGCTCAGTATCCAGCATAACTATTGTAGAGACGCCGCAGCGTGGCCCATTCGTCGCGATTTTTACGAGCCGACGTGCGGTCTCCTCAGTGAAGTTGACAGGAAAACCCATAACGACCAGGACCCGATACGGTTCAGCGACCTCGCCAGCCTGCTCATTATACTCTTCAATCGTCTTATACTGACCCCGCAAATACTTCTGGATGACATTCTCCATATGCTCAGAGAGATCAGCCAGCTGTTGCTCGATATGCCTTGACTCAGTCCAGGCTCTGCTGCTCACGAGTTTCTCATCATGGTCCGCTAGCTGCATAAACGTAGCAACGTTCTGCCCTAACCCGACCGGATCAATCAACGTAAAACGTACCTTGCCAGGAGGCTGAGTAGCCAGCAGGCGCAACATCAGCGATTGGATAGCTGCCGTAGCAGTATTCTTTGCAGTCCCCCTTGTCTCGAAAAGGAGATTCTCTCCACCAGGGCAAGCGATGAACGCGGGAAGCGGAGGAAGTTCTTTATGCAATCCAGTAGTCAGTGTACCCAGTCGAGTAATGGTATTTGTCATTTGAGATGGTTGCTATTGTCTCCATGTAGGGTCATCCCACCCCAAACCTTGAATGCCCACATCACGCATGACCTCAGTCGAGGCGTGTTGCAGTGCAGCCAAATCGCTTACCAACCTTTGATCCAGTTGCCTCATCGTCTCCATATGACGAGCTTGACACTCGTTCAATTGACGCTGATATGTTTGTTGTAGAATAGCAAGCTGCTGCTTATACAAATCTTCTGCATTTGAAGTAATGTGAGTAATAGTAATATAGTCATTCTTGATATCAGAGACAGGAACTGCTTGCCGTCCGAATAGAACAAAGGCGAGAATAATAGGTGCTATGAGAATAAGGATTCCAATTACTGGATTGAACACTCCTGGTAGCAGAGCAGCCGCAAAAATAAGTGCTAGAAAACCAAGGCTGACTCCCACAGCACCAACAATAGTTCTCCGAAAGGCCACATCCTCGGACCGCGTACTGTGCTTTTTCAAGAAATCAATGATTTTGTTGCTTATCAGTTCAGCGGTTGATCGGCACTGAGTCATTTGCTGAAAGAGATCAAATGCCTCTAGAGTTATTGGAGAAGATCTGGGGATACCTCCACCTACTTTGTCCTGCCACCCAGTTCCGCTGATGGCGTCTTGAGTGGTTTTCATCACCTGACGAATCGCGTTTATTAACGCGTCGGCTTCATCGCGGTCGTGTTTCCAAGTTCCTTCAAGGGTTTCTTTTTCACGTTCGTATTGCGCCTCAGCATCAGCCTTTGAGCGTTCATAGTCATCCATTGTACTGTAAGAGCGCTGAATGATGGAGTGCTGTTGCTGGATGATGGTGTTTGTTGACATTGTGTAGGCTCCTTCTGCTTCCGCAATAGGTGATGTAAATTTACAAAATGTACGGTGGTAGGAACCGATTATGGGGTTTGACGAAACACTTGAATAATAGGGACAGCCTAATGAATGTACGCTAGAGACAGACGCGATAAGTCAGTTCCTGTCGGTGTCAATAGTCGTTATCGCACTCGGTGTTGGGCCTCTGTAATTACCTGTGCGAGCTTCTGCATCTCTTTGAGTGTGAGTTGAGTTTGACCCTCGAACACGGCCAGGTAATTTTTCTCGAAGCTTTGGCTCACGGGGTCGTTCCACAACGGTTTGGTGTCTTCCCACTTCCGGCGTAGCGTTTTCCAGGCTGTAGCGAGATGGTCTATGGGCGCACCTAAAGCTGCCATTGTTACCTCCCTCAATGCTGTACACTTGGGCGGTCCAAATAAATCTATAGGCAATTGTTGATCATAACGACTCTACAGATGTGTCGCGTAAAAATGCGGATGAAATATGTGCTGAGTACAGAATATCATATTTATCAGTAATTTCAAGAGGTTATACAGGATGAAATGACAGTAGTCATAAAGCATTCTAAGTGGTAATCGATGCGGTTGGGGAAAGGCAAAGGGATAAATCCCTCTCACTGTAGAGAGGGATTCAGTTGGTGCATTATGAATGAGCTTGACTGATAGGTTGCATTCTAGAGTGTGCCTGCCTCATTCGATAGGAAGGGTAATCCAGCTGAGAAACTCGGCTGCCATACGTTCATCGGGTACCCCCACCATTTGGCGCAGGAAGACGCGCAAAGCACCGGGTTTTCTGAGCAGTTGCGCCTTCTCCTCTGCCAGTTTTGTCAGTGCGGGAAAACGCATATTTACTGCAATCACGACTGCAGTCTGGAGTCCCTTGACCTCTCCTCGCATCTCACTTTCGGCACGAATCGCTTCGACCTCTTCCTCGCTCCATACATATTCCCACTCCTCGTCTTCCCCTAGCTCCTCTACTTCTTCGTCTTCCTCGGTTTCTTCGTCCTCAGTCCAGTCATCATCCATGTCCAGGTCCTCCTCTTCTGCTCGCATCCTTCACTGGCCTGCCGAGAGCCCGAACAACAAGCGAGCAGCCTGCTCATCAGAAGCCTTCAGCACTTCCTCTAGTAAGACCTCCAGTTCGTCGGCTATGCTCATCCTGACCACTTTCTGTTGAGCCTGATCAATCAAGGCGGGAAAACGCAGCTTCACGGCCCGCAGAACTGCCTTCCGGAGCCCTTTTGCCATACCTTTGACTTCGCCTCTAGCCTCACCTCTGGCTTCGCTTTCGGCACGCATCTTTTTCATTTT
>Ga0070739_10008014_pt1 | contig 10965 bp, 5 predicted proteins | sample Coa_R1_7_FD_66445 | JGI IMG/M metagenome (GOLD analysis project Ga0070739, IMG submission 66445) | Surface soil microbial communities from Centralia Pennsylvania, which are recovering from an underground coalmine fire - Coalmine... | ecosystem: Environmental > Terrestrial > Soil > Unclassified ... | reverse complement strand
GTATAGCGATTGAGCGCCTCCCTGTCAAGCTGTACACCCAGGCCGGGACCCGGTGGCAGCGCGAGAAAGCCGTCCCGCATAGAGAGATCATCGAGCAGCAGATCATCTTCTAGCAGTCGCAGCGTCGCCAGCCCGCACTCCAGCGTCACCGAGGGCATAGCGGCGGCAAGGTACAGCGCGGCTACAACGCCGATACCCGTTTCGAGCGCGCTGGTCACGACGCATTGTGCGCCATAAATCTCAGCCTCTTCGATGATGCGCCGCCCGGCGCGCAGGCCGCCGGCAAGCTGTGGCTTCACGATCAGCACATCGGCGGCCCCTTGCGCCAGGACGCGCCGCGCACCCGCCAGGTCCGATATCGCCTCGTCGGCGGCAACGGGCACAGGAACGCAGCGGCGCAGTGCACACATGCCTGCCAGATCGGAAGCTGGCAGCGGCTGCTCGACGTACTGGATATCATACGGCGCGCAGCCCGCGAGGATCGCGCGTGCCTGCTCAAAGTTCCAGCCCTCGTTGGCATCCAGCCGCAGGTGGATATCCGGTCCGATGGCTGCACGCACTGCCGCAACGCGCTCGATCTCCTTCTGTACGTCCTGGCCCATCTTGAGCTTCACACACCCGAAGCCGTCGGCAACTGCCTGCTGCGCCGCGCGCGCCGTCTTCGCCGCTGTTCCCCCACCGGCAACGGCGTTTACGAATACGCCGGGCCGCGCGCCGGGCAACAACGGGCGCTGCTCGTATTTTGCCAGCGCGTCGAGCAGCGCCACCTCCAGGCCGAAAACTGTAGCGGCCGGCAGCGCGCCAGCTTCAGCGTATAGCAGTGCCAGCGCGCCGGCCAGATCTGTGCCTTGCAAGCGTGCTGCCAGGGTGGGCAGAGGAGCGAGCGCGCCGCTCAGGTCGCCACCGAGTTCCGGCAATGGCGCAATCTCTCCCAGCCCGCACACGCCATCCGCGCTCACTACCTCCACAATTGCTCCCACGCGCTCAGTATGTACGCCGTGAGCGGTTGTGAAGGGAATGCGCATAGGGATGCGATACGAGCGCCAGCGAATAGCCGCAATTGTTATAAAAGCGGGAGGTTCAGGAGGGCGGCTGCCCTCCTGGCGGGGTATGGGGGGTCCCCACAAATTCCCCTTTCCAAAATCTGGTAGATGCATCACTACGGCAGGCGCGGGAATCTGGAGAAGTCGGGTTTGCGCTTCTCCACGAACGCATTGCGGCCCTCCTTGCCCTCTTCAGTCATGTAGAAGAGCATCGTCGCGTTGCCGGCCAGGTCCATAATGCCGGCAAGACCATCAGTGTCGGCATTGAAGGCTGATTTCAGGAAGCGCAGAGCAGTCGGACTTTTTTCAAGCAGTTCCCTGGCCCACTGGATCGTCTCTTCCTCCAACTGCGCCAGCGGCACAACCTTGTTAATCAATCCCATGTCGAAGGCTTCCTGAGCCGTGTACTGGCGGCAGAGATACCAGATCTCGCGCGCCTTCTTCTGGCCGACGACGCGCGCCATGTAGGTCGCGCCCCAGCCGGCATCGAAACTGCCTACGCGCGGTCCCGCCTGGCCGAAACGCGCATTATCGGCGGCGATGGTCAGGTCGCAGAGCAGTTGCAGCACATGACCGCCGCCGATAGCGTAGCCTGCGACCATTGCGATCACCGGCTTGGGAATGTATTTGATGACCCTTTGCAGATCGAGCGCGTTCAGGCGCGGCACACCGTCGCTGCCAACGTAGCCGCCCTCACCGCGCACGCGCTGGTCGCCGCCGGAGCAGAACGCCTTCTCGCCCTTGCCGGTGAAAATAACGACGCCAATTTCCTGATCCTCGCGGCAGCGGTTGAAGGCATCGATCAGTTCGGTGAGCGTTTCCGGACGGAAGGCGTTGTGGACCTCTGGCCGGTTGATGGTGATTTTGCCCATGCCTTCGGCTTTTTCGAAGATGATGTCCTGGTAGTCACATACGTTTTGCCATTGTACTGTCATTTATGGCTCCTTTCTTCTAAAAGAGTATCGAATACCCGACCTTCGCGCGGCAGAGCCGCGCAAGGAATGATGTAGTTTGTCGGGTGATACAGACGCGAAGCCTCTGTATCACCCGACAAACTACTATATAAGGCGAGTGTCGCGGGTGCGAGCAAGCAATGGTGTCGGAAATCAGACACATTCAATGAATGCATGCACAAGGTCAATGAAGATACCGGGCTGCTCCAGATGGATGGTGTGTCCGGCACCTGTTACAATGCGCACCTGAGCATGGGGCAGCAGTTGCGCCATCTGGTGTGCAATCTCGCAAAATTTTCTGTCAAGATCGCCAGCGATCAGCAGCACGGGTATATCCAGCGCCGGGAGCCGCGCATGCAGCGCCGGCTGCACGCCCGTCCCTACGCCGCGCAGGCTATTAGCCAGTCCTTCGGCGCGGTTGTTGAGGCGCTGCTCGCGGAGCGCGGCCCTCTTGCTGGCGGGCAGATTGCGCTGGCTGGCAAAGAGCGGAAGCCGCTCCCATCGTTCTACAAAGGCGGCCACACCCTCGCGCTCGATGCTCTCGGCCAGCGCGTTATCGCTGAGGCGGCGCCGTTCGCGCTCCTGCGCGTCCGCGATGCCTGGCGATGCGCTCTCCAGGATGAGGGCGCGAAAATAGCCCGAAAACGCGCAGTAGAGCGCGATACGCCCGCCCATCGAATAGCCGAGCAGAATCGCCTCGCCACTGTGTACGCCAAGCAGGTCCAGCGCGGCGATGATATCGGCCTGGCAATGTTCCATTGCGTAGCGCCACGCGTCGGGCGGTGCGTCGCTGCGCCCGTGACCGTGCAGGTCCAGGGCGATGACGCGCAGGCCGGCGGATGCGAAAGCGTCCAGCAGGCCGTCCCAGCCGAGCGCGCTGCCCGTAAAGCCGTGCAGCAGCACCAGCGTGGGCCCGCCCGGCGTCGCCGCGCCGCACAGCAGCGCGCCCATGCGCATGCCGTTGACCTCCAGCAGCCTGATTTCTCGCTCTACTGCACTGCTCATGGCGCTTCCTCAGCAGGTAACTTCCTCAGCGCGGCATCGACGGCCTGCCAGAGTCGCCGGTGCATGCTGACATTGCTCTCGCGCTCGGTGGGAACCTCGATTACATGCAACCCCCCGCCGTCCATCCCGTGCCTGAAAGTCGCACGGAACTCCTCCCAGTCCGTGATACGCCGGAATGTGCCCCCGTACATCTCCACCGCATGGCGGAAATCCAGGCCGGTTGGCGTGCCGAAGAGTTGTTCAAAATGCTCAGGATAGGCGGACTGGGGCAGGAATGAGAAGATGCCGCCGCCATCGTTGTTCACCAGCACGACGATCAGGTTGAGCCGGTGCAGGCGTGCGGCGAGCAGCCCGTTGAGATCATGAAAGAACGAGAGATCACCGATCACCAGCACCGTTGGCCCATCGTCGCCCAACATGGCGTTCGCCGCGCTGGCGCCAAGCGCGCTGGAGACAACGCCATCGATGCCGTTCGCGCCCCGGTTGCCCAGGCAGCGCAATCGCTTCCGGCGCGGCCAGAAGAAGGTATCCATGTCGCGCACCGGCATGCTATTACCGGTATAGAGCGTTGCCCCGGCGGGGAGCAGTTCCGCAAGTTCGCTGAAGACGCGCCCCTCGAAAAGCTGCTCGAAGTCCTGCATGGTGTCGAGCAGCGCCCGCCGCGTCGCCCGTTCGGCATCCCGCCAGAGCATGAGCCATTGGGCGCCGTCAGGCGCGGATTCGTCCACCTTTGTCACAGCCGTTGCCAGATAACGGCAGAGCGTGACAGGATCAGCATGGATCATCTCGCTGGCGAGTTGTGTTGGCTCGTTCCAGTCGCCGTTGCCATCGACTACCGCCTGCGGGCAGGATGCATAGCGCTGCAAGTAGAGTAGCAGGGGTTTGGAGGTCGGCATAGCACCGAAGCGCAGGATGAACTGCGGCTCGGCACGCTCGACAAAAGCCTCGCTGCGCAGGAATGCATCGTAGCTGGAGATAACGCAGCCATGCGGATCCTCGCAGGAGCGCAGTGGCGAGAGTGCATCGGCCAGGATCGGGTAGCCAAAGGATTGTGTTAACCGCATGAGCGGCTCAACCAGTTCAGGATGATCGTAAGGCCCGACGATGATGAGGCCGCGCGGCGTTGTGTGCATCAGTGTGGCAAGGCGTGCAGCGTTGGGGACAGAGAGGCTTGCCGGCCTCGCTTCCAGCACAGAGACGTAGGGCGCGTTATCAGGTCGCCCTTCCCAGGCAATGGCATCGCGCTGCGCTAACGGCGGCAAGGGCTGGTCGGCGAGCGGCGCGGGCGTGAGCGGTTCGCGGAAGGGCAGGTTGAGATGCACCGGCCCGGCGGGAACGGCCTGCGACAGCGCTGCGGCGCGATTGGCGATGGTGCGAATGTAGCGCAGCGCGGCGTTGCTTGCTTCCGGCAGGGCAACGTCCACGAACCATTTGACATACGTGCCGTAGAGCCGGTTCTGATCGATGGCCTGGGGCGCGCCACAATCGCGCAGTTCGTGAGGGCGGTCCGCCGTAAGCACGAGCAGCGGCACATGTGTCAGGTGGGCCTCGATAATGGCCGGCAGAAAGTTCGCCGCCGCAGTTCCCGATGTGCAGAGCAGCGCGACAGGCTGTCCGAGCCGCTTCGCCATGCCCAGGCCAAAGAAGGCGGCGGAGCGCTCATCGATGTGCATCCAGGCACGTATACCCGGCTGTGCAGCAAGGCACATCGCCAGGGGCGTTGAACGCGATCCCGGACAGATAACAACATGATGAACTCCGCCGCGCTGCAACTCATCGACGAAGGCGCTCACGTAAGCATAAGTAGCGTTGGCGGCTGCGAACTCGGATGTGGACGCCTTGCCCGGGCGACCACGAGGGAACCCTGTCTGGGGGACAGGTATGCCCCTGCATTCCGCATGACCAGGTGTATTCTGCATACCTTTACTTTAGTCCTCCGCACCTAGCGCGCGCAGCATAACCTGGAGCTTCCAGCCGGTCTCGACAAATTCGCTCTCAGGATCGGAATCGGCAACGATGCCGTTGCCTGCAAAGAGCGTCGCTGTATTGCCGTCGATCAGTGCCGAGCGCAGTGCCACGACGAACTCGCCATTGCCAGAAGCATCGAGCCAGCCGAGCGGAGCCGCGTACCAGCCGCGATCCAGGCGCTCGCCATCGCGAATTGCATTGAGGGCAGCCAGGCGCGGGAAGCCGCCCACCGCCGGCGTTGGATGCAGATCTTGCAGTGTCTCCAGCACGCAGCGACCCGGCAATAATGTCCCGGTGATGGGCGTCTCCAGGTGATGTATATTCTTGAGCTTGAGCAGTTGCGGCTCCCCGGCTACCTGCACCTCCGAGCAGAGTTTCGCGAGCGCATCGCGGATCGTCGCAACCACAATAGCATGTTCGATTTTATTCTTCGCGCTGCTCAGCAGTTCCGCGCCGAGGCGCCGATCCTCTTCCTCCGTCGTGCCGCGCGGCGCCGATCCCGCCAGCGCCATCGTTTGCAATCGGCCATCATGAGCATGCACAAGCCGTTCGGGCGTAGCGCCAACGAAGCAGCGCGTACCTCGTTTCTGGGCGAAGATGGTGGCTGCGGGGTAGTTCTCGCGCAGGCGTGCCAGCACAGCCTCAAGCTCAAAGGGCGCAGATTCACGCGTCACACTCACGCCTCGCGCCAGCACAACCTTCTGATAAGCGCCCCGCTGGATCATCTTCACGGCCTGCGCTACCTGCTCCATCCACACCGGGGGAGGCAGCATGCTCTCTATAGAAAGTCGCTCTGGCGCTGTAGAGTGTTCGCGCGGCCGCGAGATTTCCGTGCTCTTGATGGCCGCGTCGAGGCGCCGCAAAGCGCTGCTAATCACACTGGCGCAGTACTCGATATCGTCGGCAGGTGCCACGAGCGTGTTCACGGTCAGAGTTGCGCCCTCGGAACTGCGAGCGAAAAGTATACGCGGCAGCATGAGCAGCCCATCAGGGAAGCCTTCCCAGAGCGCTGTGTGTGGACTGATCGGATCGAAGCGAAAACCGCCACAGAGCACCGGACCGGCGTTGTTCGCGCTCGTGCCAGGCACGGCGGCGACAACCACATCTTGCAGCAATTCGCGCCAGGCCGTCGCCGCTGCGGTGAAGCGCGTGGGGCCGCTCGTCTTGATGAGCGAGGCTGCGCCGATGCCCGCGAGAGCAAACTGCCTGGAGGGCTGCTCCCAGAAGAAGCTCTCTGCCATCTCTAGCAGGCCAGCGGCTTTGAAAATGTGCAGTGGATCGCAGGCCGCCACGGGCCAGGTAAGACTGGCGACGATGGCGCGGCCCGATTGGGCGGCGCGCTCGGATGCGCGGGCCAGGGTGGCAAGCAGCCACTCATGGTCAGAGGAAGTCAGACGGGAATCAGCCCCGTCTCCATATGGAAAGACGCCCTTTACGGACGCCCCGTGCTTCATATTGTTCATTGATCTATCATCCTCAGATGCACAAATTAGTTGCATGGTGCGGACTTGAATGTGCTGAGGGGCGATCTTGCTCTGGCAACGGGCCAATCAGAGGCCACAAAAGCAATGCCTGTAGTATTATAGCGCGCGCCGTCCAATGGCGGTATTGGAGCTTTCGTTAGCAGCATAGAACGGGTCCAGGGACCCGTTCTATGCTGCTAACGAAAGCTCTTATTCCCGGTCAGCGACAATCGATCCCACGCGGTCAGCCAGCGTCGGATCTCTGTGGCTGAGGATGAAGGCGTAGATCAGTGCCACGACAATGATGCCCAGCGAGATCCAGGGGAAGATGTTGAATGGCGCGGGCTGTCCAGGCTCAACCAGTCCCCAGAGCGGGAAGCCAATCGCCAGGACGCCGAGCAGCGGCAAAACGAGATGCTTGATCCACGAGAACTGGTCGGGGTGGTATCTCCGGTAGTACACGGGCAGGGCCAGGTTCGCGACGAGGTAGGTCAGCGCAACCAGGATCGTTCCCAGCGTCGCGATATCGCCGAAGAAGGTCACGGGATCCACGCTCCACCCGAAGATGTAGACGACGGCCAGGCCAATGCCGAGGAAGGCCACGAAGCTTGCCCACGGCGTCTGCTTTGTCGAGTGAACCTTTGCCAGAGCTGCTGGCAGCAGCCCTTCGCGCGCCGCATTGAAGATCAGGCGCGCCTGTGAATTCGATCCGGCGATCATCGCGCCCATCGTGGAGGTGAAGCCGGCAAGGTAGGCCAGCAGTGCCAGAATGCCACTGATCGACTGCGCGGCGGCGATGAACGGCACCGGCTGGGCATCAGCGAGGGTTTTGACATTGTAGTTGAAGGCCACGACGGTAGAGAACATGAACAGGATGTAGCTCAGGGCCATCAGCAGGACGCTGGCGTAGATGGCCCTGGGAATGTTGCGCCGGGGATCGTTCGTTTCCTCGGCCAGCGCCGCCGAGTTTTCCCAGCCAATGAACATGTAGACGGCAACCGGGAAGCCAAGTCCCAGGCCGGCGAGTCCGTCGCTGATGTTCCCGGGGTTGAATGGGGCCAGCGAGAGGATTGCCGCGTGTGTGATCAGGACAACCACCGAGACCAGCACCAGCACGATCATCTCCAGCAGGAAGAAGTAGCCGGCCCAGCGTGTAGAGAGGTGGATGCCGCTTACCATCAGGTAGAAGACGATGGCGACGAAGATCAGCGTCAGCGGTTGCCAGGGGATGTTGACGTGCAGGTAGTGTTGCAGGATGATCTGCGTCCAGCCGCCGGAAATATCGATGACCGAGGTCATGGCAAGGATATAGCCGGCAGAGACAACGATAGTCGTGGTGATCGCCATTACCGGGCCGAAGGTTTTACCGATAAAGGTGATAAACGAGCCGGTAGATGGGATGGAGCGTGAAAATTCGGCCAGGGTATTGCCGAGCAGGGCAATAGCGATGGCCGCCGTGATAATGGTGAGCGGCGAGCCAATGCCAGCAGCCGAGGCGATCAACGCGGAACTGAAAAAGAAGCTCATCGCCGGAGCTACATTCGCCATTGTGGATGTTGAAATGTCGACCAGGTGCAAGGCCCCTCGCTGGAGGCGCGGAACCCCCGCAGCGGCGAGCGTCTTCCCCTCGACGAGCGGTGCCTGTGGCGACTCTTCGTGCATGGTCATTGCTGACTCCCCCTTCAAAAGGTATCCGATCTCCGGCGCATTCGTTTGCTCGCGCCTGCGGCGCTCGCCTGGTAGATGTGGTTGTGAAAAAATGCGCACGGCGCATTTGTTTTCACAACCACATCTACCTCTGGTGCGGCTTCGTCGCACGAACGGCCCGCGAGAGAAGGCAATGGCGTGGAGAACCAGACATCCTCTTCAATGAATACAAAAAGATGTACAAGACCTGAAAGGTGCTTTTAGAGAAAAAGGAAGGAGAGCCGTTCCCCTTCCTTGAAACTCTATTATCACAAGTATACCCGGCAAGAGGACGGAAAGCCAGGGAGGAAGCGAGCGGAATTAGCAGCGAATCCAGACCGGCTCGATGCTCTCGACAGGACGGTCAAAGAGGCCCGGTTGATCGGGACTGAAGAGCTGGTCAAAGTCCTCGGGCGCGAAGGCTTTGCGCAGGCGCTCGGCGTAGGAAGTGACCAGGGTGCGGACGTAGTGCTCGACATCGTAGTCGCGGCGCCCGGCGATGGCTCCGCGCTGCTCCGGCGTCACGGCAATATCCTGCTCATTGCGCTCCTGCCAGTCATTGCTGGTCGATGTCTCGGCGGTCTCTTCGGGAAGCCAGACGTAGTTGTTTTTGCCACGCGCGCGGTAGAAGCGCACGCGCTCCCCGGGATACCAGCGTGTGCGCCCGGCGCGCAGCAGCGCTTCATACGCCGGCTCCGGGCGCGTATTCTTAATGGCGAGGTAGGATTCGGGCGTCTTTGAGAGGCGCACGCGTGCCGCCAGGTCGGCGGCGGTCAGCGTGCGGCTGCGCAGCGCCGCCACGGTTTCGAGAAAAACCTTGCGCACACCCGGTATATCACCGGTCATAGTGCAGAGCAAAGCCTGGCGCAAGAAGCGCTCGCCGAACGGCTCGGCGCGGCTCGAACGCAGCGCCACGCCATGCACGATCAGCCTGCTATCGTAGGTCAGGAGTGCGTAATTTTTCACCTCGTGGCTGAGCATGGCGCGGTAGCGGCCCTCGTATTCCAGGTGAATACCCTCGGGCAGTTCCGCGCCGATCTTGCTTACCAGGGCGCGCTCCTGCTCCTCGGTCCAGCCGGCGGGGACAGCGAAATACACGCCGTCGGTATCGGCCTCGATCAGCGCCATGCCGTGCTGCCGCAGCGCATCGAGGACCTGTGTGAGAATGGCGCGCCCGCGCCGCGTCACCTCGTCAGCGGCGCGGCTATCGGCGAAGAGCGCCATCGAGCCGGCCCCCATGTAGCCGTAGGCGGCATTGATAAGGATCTTCATCGCGGCCTGCGTCGCGTCGTGATGGTTGGCCTCTATGGAGCCTGGCCGGGCCGTGCGCGCCGCGACTTTGTGAGCGAGGCGCAGATCGGTCAGGCGGCCCAGGATGCTCAGCAGGACGCCGAGGCGATCACGGGCGGGACCAATCTGGAAGGTGCACATGAGCGAGGGGTACAGTGAAGCGACATCTGCCTTGACCACGCGCTCGGCGACGCCCGTGGCGAAGAGATGCACCGCTCCGCCTTCGTGCATCGCGGCCTCACCCTGCTGATTCCCCTGCCGGGGCAGGGCGACTCCAGCGCGCAGGTAGGCGCGCACGAGCATGGGTTCGAGAATGCCCATTGCCGGGCCGGCCGAGGCCAGGCGCTCGTAGCGGCGCGGAGCCATGCTTGCCAGCGCGAAGGGGGCGCCCAGCAGGCGGCGCGAGAGACCATCCACTTCGGCCACGTCGTCCAGAGCGTAGCGGCGCACCGTGGCAGGATCGCGCCGGTAGGTGTCGAAGATGGCCGCACCTTCCAGGTAGACGCGATCAGCAGAGGCGATGCCGAAGTAACGCGCCACGTCCTTGAGGCTGTAGCTGGGCATGTCGCGCATGACGAAATCATGGCGGCGCACAGCATCGAGCGTATCGATCAACTCGCGCCCGGCGACGCTGTAGCGCGTGCGCCGGCGTGCATCAGGTCCGATAGCCAGCGTTTCCTGAAGGCGCTCCAGCACTGCTGCTCTCCCGCCTGGCAACTGACGGCCCAGGGCCAGCGGCACGCCCAGCACGCGTGCGCGCTGCTCCAGAAAAGGCAGGTCGAAGCCAAAGAGGTTGTGATTCTCGATCACGTCCGGGTCGCGTTCGCGGATCAGGTCGCAAAGCGCGCCGATCAGGCGAGCCTCGTCCTCTGGCGTAGAAGCTTCGAGCGTGGTAGCGAGGCCGCGATTATCGCGTATCGCAATAAGGAAGATGCGCCCCCGGTGCGGATCGAGGGCCGTTGTCTCCAGGTCGAATTGCAGGCGGTGCAGGTCCTCGTAGTTCAGGCCGCGAAAATAGACGCGCCCGCTGTACATCAGATATTGTTCGACGGGGCCGACGCGGTAATAGCTATCTTCCAGTTCGTTCAGGCTTTTGATGGGGCGATCAAGCCGGCGCGCAGCCCCGCTCACGATGGCGCGTTCGAGCGTGCGCCAGTCGCGCGCGGCGATCAAATAGCGGTAGGCATCGCTCGGGCCGTCCAACTCGCGATACCAGATTGTAGCGCCGTTGCCGTGACCGCTGCCGGGAACGCCATGTATGAGCCTGTCTGCTCCCGGGTGCTTCCGATCCGCCTGACTGGCCCGTAGGGTAGACGCGGCAGCAACGTTGTCAGGCGAAGTACGGGAGGACGTGAGGTCGTCGAGCGTGCTGGCGAAAAGCCAGGGATAGAAGCGCGCCTCCGTGCGGGTGACGCGCTCGCCCTCGCGCTGCCAGATGATGGCCTGGCCGTCGCGCTGCGCCCAGACGGAGACGATCCCCGGCGTGGGATCCCAGCCGAAGAGGTATTCGTTCTCCCTTTCGAGGGGAGCAGAATTTATGGATGAGATCATAATGTT
>Ga0070739_10008013_pt1 | contig 10971 bp, 5 predicted proteins | sample Coa_R1_7_FD_66445 | JGI IMG/M metagenome (GOLD analysis project Ga0070739, IMG submission 66445) | Surface soil microbial communities from Centralia Pennsylvania, which are recovering from an underground coalmine fire - Coalmine... | ecosystem: Environmental > Terrestrial > Soil > Unclassified ... | reverse complement strand
TTCAGCAGGCCGGTGCGCTGTTCGCGCGGAGCAATGGCATCGAGGGTTTTGCGCAGGCGGGCAGAACTGGCAGCCAGCGCCACCTGGTCGGCGAGCAGCGGAACCATCGAAATTTCAGATTTCGTCCAGTTGTGCGCGGCGGCGTGGCCGGCGATGAGCACGCCAATGAATTCTTCACGAGCGCTCAAGCGGCCGAGCGCCAGCGATTGCAAGCCAAGCGCGGCAGCCGGCTTCGCGAGGGCCGCGGGCAGCGGCTTCTCAGCCCCGAAGAACAGTGACGGCTGGTTCTTGAGTTCCTTGCCGGTGGCTTTTACTGCGTCCACCAGCGCGTCAATTTCGCTGCGCTGCACGTGCGGGCCGCAATACTCGGTGAAGGCTGAAGGCGGCGCGCCCGGCGAACACAGTGCCACGATGCAGCGCGCGGTGCCCAGGAACCTGCCGATATCGTTTGCTGCGGTGAACAGCACTGCGTCAACCTGCGCCTGGCGAAAGATGTTCTGCGAAATTTCAGCCAGGCGGCCAAGCTGGTCTTCGGCGCCAGTCCTGGCCGCCGGCGCGGGTGCTGCCGGCTTTGCTGCCGGAGCGGGCGCAGCATCGGCCGCCGCCGGCGCTGCTTTCTTCGCGGGCGCAGCGGCTGCAGGTGCGGCAGGCGCTGCGGGGGTGCCTGAAGGTGAAAATTCGGCGCGTTCATAAAGCGCGTGCAGTTGTGCGTTGTTGATTTCTTCATCGGGGAACAGCCGATGAATGCGCTGGAGCCGCTCGACCGCGCGCGCCTTCATGCCGTATTGCAAAAAGATTTCGGCCTGCAGCATCAGGTCTTCGAGCATCGTGGGCTGGGTGCTGCCGCCCTCGTTTTCTTCCAGCGCTTCAGGCAGCGTGCGCCCGGCTGGCGCCTTGCCGAACCGCTCGGCCACGGCGCGATAACGGCGCGCGTCAAGCTTGCCTTGCAGCGCGGTCAGCCGCTGCTGGTTGGCCTGGTCGTAAGGATCGACTTCGCCTGCGCGATCGAGCGCATCGGCGGCCTTTTCAAACTGGCCGGACGCAAAGTAAAGGTCGAACAGGCGCCCTAGCACGTCACAATAATCGTGCTCACGGTTCGCCGAATTCAGCAGCTCGCCCGCGTAGGAGAGCAACTGAAGGTCAGGCTCGTGGCGCAGAACGATATCTTTAATGAGCAGGATGAAGTCGCGGCGGCGGCGGTGGCCGGTTTCACGCACTTCCAGCCGGTGGGCAAGCGAGAGCGCCGCATCGATATTGCCCTGGCCGATATACCGGCTCATCAGTTCGCCGAGCATGGCGATGGCGGCGGGATCGCGCTCATATTGCGCCCACACAAACGGAGTGGCGTCTTCCAGGCGGCCGCACTCCACCAGGGCGCGAGCGTAGGATCCGGTGGCTTCAGGGTCTTTCGCCGCGGCCAGGGGCTCGAGCACGCGAGCTGCGTCGGCAAATCGCAGCCGCTCGGTCAGCGCGGCGGCGTAGCGAAGGCGTGCGGTGCGGTTGTTGCTGTCGGCCTGGTGGGCGCGCTCAAGATGCTGGAATGAACTTTCGGCATCGCCCGATGCGTGGCTTTTTTCAGCAGCGCGCAGCAGCGATTCAGCCATGGCCGCGGTGTCGCCCACGCCGGCCTGCAGTTCGGCAAGCCGCTCGTATTCAGCCGCCGAAGCTTCCATTGCGACCACGCGCGATTGCACGATGACGGCCTGCTCAGGCTCATGCGCCAGTTGCTGCACTGCGCTGCGGTAAATGGCCAGCGCCTCGTCGCGGCTGGTGCGCTCGATGAGCGCGGCGTAGCCGAGGGTGCGCGAAAGCGAGGGCTTCTCCAGGTGCGAGAGCTTTTTGTAAGTCAGGGTAGCGGCCGCTACATCGTTCACCGCGGCCTGGTGATCAAAAACCTGGCGATAGAGCCGCAGCGCCTCGTTGACCTGGTGGAGCGAAACGCTGAGGTCGGCAGCCTGCAGCTTTACGAAATCGTTGTGCGGGTCTTCTTCGGCGGCGCGCAGGAATTCCTTCAACGCATCCTGCTGCTTGCCTTTGAGCAGGAGCTTTTCAGCTTTTTCCAGTCGTCTGCTGACGTCAGCCATTCGTGGATGGTCGTGTTCCGCTCTTCACGCCGGCTTTGGCGGCTCGCATACGCCGGCGCAAAGAACCCGAGTGCGATTGTAAGTATCCATGTTCGGGCGGCAGGTTGGCCACTACAATTGCCGCTATGGCGGCTGATTCTAAAGATTCATTGCTGCGGTTCCGATCCGAATTTCCCATCCTCGCCTCGACCACGTACTTGATCAGCAACTCGCTGGGGGCAATGCCGGCGCAGGTTTACGAGGCCGCGCACGCCTACGCTGACACCTGGGCGCGGCGCGGCGTTCGCGCATGGGAAGAAGGCTGGTGGCAGCTCGCGGCGGAAGTCGGCGATGAGATTGGCGCGCTCATTAACGCCGAGCCCAATACCGTTTCATGCCACCAGAACGTGACCACCTGCGAGGCGATCGTGGCTTCGTGTTTCGACTTTCGGGGCAAGCGAAACAAGGTGGTGTACAGCGACCTGAATTTCCCCTCGGTCATGTATTTCTGGGAGGCGCAGCGCGACCGCGGCGCGGTAGTGGAAATGGTGCCCAACGATGATGCAGTGCACGTCAACACCCAGCGCCTGATTGAGGCCATCGACGAAACCACGCTTCTGGTGCCGATTTCGCACGTCGTCTTCCGCAGCGCGTTCATCCAGGACGTGGAAGCCATCGTGGAGCGGGCGCACCGCGTGGGGGCCTACGTGCTGCTCGATTCTTTTCAGGCCACCGGCACCATCCCGGTTGATGTGCGCAAGCTCAACGTGGATTTTTTATGCGGAGGCGTGCTCAAGTGGCTCTGCGGCGGACCGGGCGTCGCTTACCTGTATGTTCGGCCTGGCCTGGCCGAAAAGCTGGAGCCGAAATTTACGGGCTGGGTGGCGAACCGGCTACCGTTTGCGTTTGAAGTAGGCGCGCAGCGCTATACCCAGGGCGCTTACCGCTTCATGACCGGAACTCCCAACGTGCCAGCACTCTATTGCGCGCGCCCGGGTCTTGAAATCATTGCGCGAGCGGGGGTTGAGAACATTCGTCAAAAATCCAAGCGCCAGACCGCGCGACTCATTGAATTGGCCGCCCGGCGCGGCTGGGTAGTAAATTCGCCGCACGATGCCGAGCGGCGCGGAGGCACCATTTCACTCGATTTGCCGCAGGCCGAGGTGGTATGCGCTGAGTTGCTGCGGCGCAACGTTCTGGTCGATTACCGGCCCAACGCCGGCGTGCGCATGTCGCCGCACTTCTATACCGAAGACCGCGAACTGGATTTCGCAATCGCGATTGTGGATGAAGTTCTCGCCGAAAAGGGAGTAGCTGCGCGATAATGGGTCGAATTCAAGCGGCGCGCCTGAAGCCGCAACGCGTGTCGCGATCCATGCCGGACGGTGTTACCAGCGGGCCAGCACGTTGCCTCACCCCCCGCGCGCAGTAATTCGAACACGGGAGCGAATTGCGGATGTGCGGTATCGCAGGAGCTGTTTTCGAGGGCGAAGGCTCGCGTTCAGCGCGCCGCGCGGTCGAATGCATGGTGGCGGCGCTGCATCGCCGCGGCCCTGACGATTCCGGCATCGCCTCACTTCCGCTTTCTGCACCGGAGCAAGCCGCGCAAGGCGTTCTAGGCAGCGCCAGGCTGGCGATTCTCGATATCAGCGCCGCCGGTCATCAGCCCATGGCTGATCCCGAGACCGGCAACTGCCTGGTGCTGAACGGCGAAATTTATAACCATCGCGAGCTTCGGCGCGAGTTGGGCGCGCGCGCCGCTTCCTGGCGCTCCACCGGCGATACCGAAACGCTGTTGCAGGCTTACCGCGTGTGGGGGCGCGAGTGCGTCACCCGGCTGCGCGGCATGTTCGCATTTGCGCTTTGGGATGAAGCAAGAGCTGAGCTGTGGTGCGCGCGCGATCGGCTGGGTATCAAGCCCTTTTATTTCCTGCAGCGCCCCGGAATGTTTGCGTTTGCCTCAGAGGCGCACGCCTTGGTGGAGTGCGGCCTGGCCGAGCGGCACCTCGATGAAAACGGCCTGGCCGGGTTCGTAAAGTTCGGTTCCGTTCCTGAGCCCGGCACGCTAGTGCGCGGAGTAGCATCACTCGGCGCCGGCGAGGAGATTCGGGTGCGGCGCGGCACAATTGTTGAGCGCCGCGTTTATTGGTCGCCGGCCGGCATCACTCCTGGTTTGCCGGCCCCTGACGCAGGCCGGCTTCGTTCGGAGCTGGAGCGTGCCGTTCGCGAGCACCTGATCTCCGACGTGCCGATTGCGACGTTCCTCAGCGGCGGCATCGATTCCTCCGTGGTCACTGCGCTGGCCGCCCAGAACGCCGAAAAGCCGATTCGCACCTTCACGGTTTGTTTCGAGCAGCCGGAGTTTGACGAATCAAAGTACGCGCGCGACCTCTCGCAGCGCTACGGCACGGTGCATCACGAAATCCGGCTTTCTGAAGCTGAAGTGCTGGCCGCAATCCCCAAGGCGATTGAAAGCCTCGACCAGCCGAGCGCCGACGCGCTCAATACCTACATCGTTTCGCAGGCCGTGGCGCAGGCGGGCGTCAAAGTGGTGCTTTCGGGGCTGGGCGGCGATGAAGTGTTCGGCGGCTACTCGTCGTTCAGGCTGCTGCCGCGCTTCGAGCGCTTTTCCGGCGTGCTCGGCCGCATCCCCGCCGAGATGCGGCGCTATCGTGCCGGCGGCAGGAGCGAGCAGGCCACGCGCCGTGACGTCAGCTTTCAATACCGCTATGAAAGCATGCGGGCGTTCTGGAGCGATGCCGAACTGCGCGCCCTGGGCGTGGATGCAAATGCCAGTTTCGGCCCGATCGATCCGGGCGATCAGTTCACCCTGACGGCGCGCGCGGGCATTTGCGAAATGCAAGGGTATATGCGAAGCACGTTGCTGCGCGACAGCGACTGCATGAGCATGGCGCATTCCCTGGAGCTGCGCGTCCCCTTGCTCGACCACATTTTGATCGAGTATTGCCTGCGCAACAATGCCGCCGCCGCCGGCACCAAGCGCGCGCTGCTGGCCGCCGCGGCTGACTTGTTGCCGGAAGGCACCGCCCTGCGTCGCAAGCAGGGCTTCGTTCTGCCGATGGAAACCTGGATGCGCGGGCCATTGCGCAAGTACACAAGAGACGGAGTCAACGCGGCGGCCCGCACCTGCTTGCCGAAATTGAACGCGGCAAAGCTGCTGGCCGATTTTGAAGCTGGCCGCGTGAAGCATTCGCGCGTGTGGCAGTTCGCTGTATTAGGGCATTGGTTCGAGCGTTGCGGGTTGCAGGTTCCGACGCCTAAGGCGCAGCCGGCGCTTGCCTGAGTCGGGCACTCGAAGTGCAGTGGGGCCAAGGAGAAATGGCGTTGTACATTCTGGGAATCAACGCTTATCACGGCGACGCTGCCGCCGCCATCGTGAAAGACGGTCAGTTGATCGCCGCCGCCGAAGAAGAACGCTTCAATCGCAAAAAACATTGCGCCGGTTTCCCTTCGCTGGCGGTGCGGTACTGCCTTGAAGCTGCGGGCGTTTCCATCAACGAGGTCGAGCACGTCGGCATTTCACGCGATCCTTCTGCCAACCTGCACAAAAAAATACTGTATTCCGTGGCTCGCATCTCCAGCATTTCAGGCCTGATTACCTCACGCCTGGCCAATGCTGCCAAGGTCCGCAACCTGCGCGACGACCTGGCCACGGCCCTCGGCACTGCGCCGGAAAACCTGAAGGCGCAATTCCATAGCGTTGAGCACCACAAGGCGCACATGGCCAGCGCATTCCTGGTCTCTGGCTTTGAGCGTGCCGCCATTCTTTCCATCGATGGCTTCGGCGATTTCGTCAGCACGATGTGGGGAGTGGGGCAAGGCAACAGCTTCGAAGTGCTGGGGCAAATCGAATACCCGCATTCTGCCGGCATCGTTTACACCGCGACCACGCAGTACCTGGGCTTCCCGAAATATGGCGATGAAGGCAAAGTCATGGGCCTGGCGCCGTACGGAACACCCGCGTATCTCGAGCAGTTTCGCGACATCATACAAACCCTGCCCGGCGGCCGCTTCCGGCTGAATCTTGATTATTTCCGCCATCACTCCGAAGGCGTCGATATGACCTGGGACGAAGGCTCGCCTGTCATCGGGCAGGTGTTCTCTGAGAAGTTCATCGAAACCTTCGGCCCTGCGCGGCAACCCGGCGAACCGCTGGAGCGCAGGCAGCAGGACATCGCCGCGTCACTGCAGGCGCGGTTGGAAGAAGTTGCGTTTCACTTGCTGCAACATCTCCACCGGCAAACCGGCAGCGACCGCCTGTGCATGGCCGGAGGCGTGGCGCTGAATTCCGTGATGAACGGCAAGGTGCTGCTGCACACGCCGTTTCGCGAAGTGTTCGTGCAGCCTGCCGCCGGCGACGCCGGCACCGCCGTGGGAGCGTGTTTTTATCTTTGGAATGTAGTGCTGAAGCGCCCGCGCAGCTACGTCATGCACGATGCCTACACCGGGCCTGAGTTCGTCAATGGCAGCGTGGAAGCCGCCTTGAAGCAGCACCGCATTGCCGGCCGGCTGCTCGACGACGAGGAACTGAGTGCGCGCGCTGCCGAAGCCATCGCCGAGGGCAAGGTGGTGGGCTGGTACCAGGGACGAATGGAGTTCGGCCCCCGCGCGTTGGGCAACCGCAGCATCATCGTCGATCCGCGCCGCGCCGAGATGAAAGACATCCTGAACGCGCGCATCAAAAAGCGCGAGCCGTTTCGGCCGTTTGCCCCGGCAGTGCTGGAGGAAAAAGTCGGCGAGTACTTCGAGCAAACGCATCCTTCGCCCACCATGCTGATGGTGTACCAGGTACGCCCGGAGCGGCGCAGCGTGATTCCGGCGGTCACGCACGTCGATGGATCGGGGCGGCTGCAGACGGTGTCGCGCGCGAGCAATCCGAAATTTCACGCGTTGATTTCGGCGTTCGAGCGCCGCAGCGGCGTGCCGGTGGTGCTGAATACGTCGTTTAACGAAGATGAGCCCATCGTTTGTACTCCCGAGGAAGCCATCCAGTGCTTTGAGCGAACCCGGATGGACACATTGTTTCTGGGCAATTACATGGTGGAGCGATGAACCCGGCGAAAGCACCACGCCCGGTTTTCGCGTTGCGGTGCACGCTGCCTTTGGAGCGCGGTAGTTCCGCAATTGCTGAGGGGAGAGGTCTCCAAAGAGGAAATCGTGCTTCCGCTGGCACTCGCGTATGTTTTCAATGCGTGCTGCGATGACGGCGGGAGTTGGCGGAAGCTCGGCTTACGACGCGCACGGTGCACGCTTGGTGAACTGCTTTTAATGCGAATACTGATCCTCAACCAGGCGTTTTACCCTGACGTGGTTTCGACTGCGCAGCATGCGGCCGACCTGGCTGCGTTCATGGCTGCCGGCGGCGACCAGGTCACGGTGATTGCCTCGGCGCGCGGCTATGACGATCCGGCGCGGCGCTTTGCGGCTCGCGAGGTGTGGCGCGGGGTTCGCGTGCTGCGCGTGCGCGGCACGGCTTTCGGCAAGGCCGCTCGCTGGCGCCGGGCGCTCGATTTCGCCACGTTCATGATGGCCTGCGTCGCCAAAATTGCATTCCTGCCTCGGCAGGACGTCGTGGTGGCGCTCACGTCTCCGCCCTTGATTTCGTTTATTGCCGCGCTGCTGGTGCCGTGGAAGGCACGGAGCCTGGTGTTCTGGTGCATGGACCTGAACCCCGACGAAGCCGTGGCCGCCGGTTGGCTGAAAGCAAATTCATTCGCGGCGCGAACTTTAAACCGCATGCTGGGTTACAGCCTGCGGCGGGCGCGCGTGATCGTGGCGCTTGATCGCTTCATGGCACAGCGGATCGAGAGCAAAGGGATCGCTGCCGCAAAGATCGTCACGCTGCCGCCCTGGTCGCACGACAAAGATGTCATTTTTGATCGCGAGGGCCGCGAACAGTTCCGCAAACAACACGGCCTCGAGGGCAAGTTCGTGGTGATGTATTCCGGCAATCACAGCCCATGCCACCCTCTCGACACGCTGATTAACGCCGCGGCCGAACTGCACGGAGATGAAAGCGTCCACTTTTGTTTTGTCGGCGGAGGCAGCCAGATGCAGGCGATTAAACGCAGTGCGGCTGCGCGCGGGCTTACGAACATCACGTTCCTGCCCTACCAGGCGCGCGAGCGGCTGAGCGCTTCGCTTTCCTCCGCCGATTTTCACGCCGTCGTCATGGGCGAAGCATTTGTCGGCATCGTTCACCCCTGCAAGATTTACAACGTGCTGCGTCTAGGCTGCCCGGTCCTGTATGTCGGGCCGTCGCCCAGCCATGTGACTGAGATCCTGCACGGCTATGAAAGTTCTGTTCCAAGTTATGCCTGCCGGCACGGCGATGTGGGCGCGGTGGTCAGCGCAGTCCAGCGTGTACGCGGCTGCGCAAAAGACCGCCTGCCGTCGCCCGGCCTTTCCGGTTTTTCATATGAGAGCGTGGTCCCGGCGCTCGCGCGGGTGATTCGCGGGCAATACACGGCGGTAACGCCAATCATCAACCCAGACCTACGCAATGCGCCGGTCGGGGCGCATGATGAGCGTGAACTTGCGGCAACGGCTGAAAACAGATAAAGAGAGCGAATTGTGGCCCTGACGTATTGCTTGACGTTCGTGGTCTCACTGCTGGCGGGGCTGGTGGTAACGCGCCAGGTGCGCAACTTTGCCGTCCGCTATGGCGTCGCGCTATCAGACGCGCGCGACCGCGACGTGCATGCCCTGCCTGTGCCACGGCTCGGCGGCGCTGCGATCTTTCTGGCGTTTGCCTTGATGGTGGTAGGCGTGGCCGCTATTCAGCGCTTCGCCCACTTGCCCGAGATCGTCCCCATCGATGTAATCCTGCGAATTGTCTTCCCCGCCGGCCTGGTGTTTGCGCTGGGCCTGTACGACGACCTTTTTTCTGCCTCGCCCTGGCTGAAGTTGGGAGTGCAGGCGCTGGCGGCGGTGCCCGTGTATCTCTCCGGGCTGCGCGTGGTCAGCATTCCGGTGCTCACCGGCCATCACGATTTCAACGCGGCGGTCTCGTTTGCCGCAACCGTGCTCTGGATTCTGCTCATCACCAACGCCTTCAACCTGGTAGACGGGCTTGACGGCCTGGCTGCCGGCTCAGCGCTGTTTTCCACCCTCATCATGTTTGTGATGGCGCTGGTAAACGGCCACACCGGCGTGGCCGTGCTGGCGCTCACGCTGGTTGGGGCAATTACCGGCTTCCTGCGATTTAATTTCAGTCCCGCAACCATTTTCCTCGGCGATAGCGGCAGCCTGTTCATCGGCTTTTTGCTGAGCGTGTTTGCGCTCGCAACCCAATCGAAGAGCTCCACCATGCTTGCCGTGGCCATCCCGGTGCTGTCGTTCGGCCTGCCCATCATGGAAACCGGCCTTTCAGTCGTGCGCCGCTTCCTGAGCGGCCAGCCGCTGTTTCGTGCCGATCGCAACCACATTCACCATAAGCTGCTCGAACGCGGCTTCACCCAGCGCGAAGCCGTGCTGATCCTCTATTTCGTCTCCGGGGCCTGCGCGCTGCTCAGCGCGCTGCTGCTTTACCCCGGCGGTCCGACCGTGGGCGTCGTATTTTTCGTGGTCGGCGGCGGCATCTGGATTGGCGTGCAGCACCTTCGCTATCCCGAAATGTTTGAGCTTGGCCGGGTGGCGCGGCGCACCATTCAGCAGAAGCAGGTCATCATTAACAACCTTGCCATCCGGCGGGCCACCCAGCAGATCGGCTCAGTGGAAAACATTGAGCAGCTCTATGGCGTGCTGCGCGAGGCGTTTCAACATAACGCTTTCGATGGATTCGAGCTCCGCCCGGCAGTGCCCAAAGGCACAGGGTTGGCGTGGCGCAACGAGTTGTTTTATCGGTGGGAGCGACCGCAGGTGCTGCGAAACATTGCTGAAAACTCGCATTGGGCCATGGCTTTGGAGCTGGTGACGGAAAGCGGAAAGAGCTTTGGCGAATTTGTGGCGTATCGAGGCTCACAGCCCGAGTCTTTGCCGCTGGATATCAACCTGGTGATTGATGAATTTCAGCGTGAGCTTGGGCATGCCCTGGAGCGGATCTATGCTGCTGAGGCAGGCTCGCCGCCCCTGCGCGTGCGCGCGGCCGCCGTCGGCGATGACACCGACCTGCCCGCTACAAGATAATGATGAGGGCTCAGATGCTGAATCCCGAACCCACCCCGATGGCGCGCCGCTCCTTGCAATCCCATATCAACTTAGGTCCGGTAGCGCCAGGCGCGAAAGGTCGGCTGCGCTGCGGCTTTGCGTCCCGCACGGTTCCCGCGTTGTCCCGCGCGGCAACGCTGTTCGGCGTGATCACGCTCATTGCAGCCGGCTACGCTGTAGCGCAGTCCGCCCCTCCCGCCGCGCCTGCGGCTGCGACTGGGCAGACCGTCAAGCCGGCAGACGATTCGGCTTCGGCCGTACCTCTGCGCATTGGGCCCGGGGATGAAGTGGACCTCGCGGTGTTTGGCGTGCCGGAAATGGCGCTGCATGGCCGCGTCGATAGCGATGGCACGATTGCGGTGCCGTTCGTCGGACCGGTCAAGGTTGGCGGGCTCACCGCAACCGAAGCGCAGGAAGCAATTCGGCAGCGCCTCGTCGCGGCGAACCTGGTGCGCGATCCGCAGGTCGGGTTCTTCGTCAAGGAATACAGCAGCGAAGGCATTTCGGTCACCGGCGAAGTGACTCGCCCGGGCGCTTACTCCGCTCTGGGCCCTCACCGGCTTCTTGACGTCATCCAGCTTGCCGGGGGCACGACTGTGGCGGCGGGGCGCAAGGTCGTTATTGCCCATCGTGGGCACCCGGAGAGCGCGCAGACCGTTATGCTCAATGCCGACCCGCTGCTGATGGCGCAGGACAACGTCGAGCTTCAGCCGGGCGACACCGTCATCGTCTCCAAGGC
>Ga0070739_10008012_pt1 | contig 10971 bp, 9 predicted proteins | sample Coa_R1_7_FD_66445 | JGI IMG/M metagenome (GOLD analysis project Ga0070739, IMG submission 66445) | Surface soil microbial communities from Centralia Pennsylvania, which are recovering from an underground coalmine fire - Coalmine... | ecosystem: Environmental > Terrestrial > Soil > Unclassified ... | reverse complement strand
CGGCGCAGATCCGCGAGCAGCGCCTGGGTCTGCGCCGCCGCCAGCGGCACCATCGGCGGCCGCACCGCCGCCCATTCCGGATCGTTGTGGAAATGCGCGACGATGGCCTTCAGCGCCGGCACCATCGGGTAGGCCTGGATCGTCTTGCGGACGGTCGTGATCTCGGCCTGCAATGCGTCGGCCTGCGGCCCTTGCCAGTTTTCGTAGGCCTTGCGGATGCCGGGAACGTTGACGTTGCCCGACGCCGTGATGCAGCCGACGGCGCCCTTGCGCAGCCCGTCGAGGAGGAAGATTTCCGACCCCGGGAACACGCCGAAGCCGGGGAAATTTTCGAGGATCGCAGCGGTGTTCGACCAGTCGCCCGAACTGTCCTTGAGCCCGACGACCGTATTCGGATAGGCCTTGATCAGCCGTCCGATCAGGTCGAGGGAGTACCCGACCTGGGCGACCGGCGGGATGTGGTAGAGGTAGACCTTGAGCGCGGCCGAGCCGACCTTGTCGATAACGCCGGAGATGAACCCGAACAGGCCGTCGTCCGGCATCCCCTTGTAATAGAACGGCGGCAGCATCAGGACGCCGCCGCAGCCGTGCTCGACCGCATGCCGCGCCAGCATCGCCGCCTCCGTCATCGAGCAGGCGCCGCTGCCCGGCATCAGCTTGGCGGCCGGCACGCCGGCGGCGACGAGCCGGTCGAGCAGCGCCATGCGCTCGGCGGCCGACATCGAATTGGCTTCGCTGGTGGTGCCGAAGATCGCGAGCCCATCGGCCCCCTCGTCGAGGAGCCAGCGGCAGAACGCGACGAAGCGGGCGCCGTCGGGTTGGCCGTTGCGGTCGAACGGGGTCAATACCGGGACCAGGACACCGGCGAACGGCGACGACGACATCGGGTCACTCCCTTTCTTTGCGCGCGGCAGGGACAGTCACGGCAATAAGCGCTCAGCCCGCCCCTGCCGTCAACTCCGCCGTCCGTCAACCGCCCGCCGCGGCGACCGCCTCGCCCGGCTGCTTGTCGCCGAGGCGGAGCAGGGGCACGAACACCAGCGCCAGGGCTGTGAAGCCCGCCGACACCAGGATCAGCGGCGCGAGACGGCTCGCGAACAGGTGCTCGTAGAGGAACGAGCCGACATTGTCGCTGAGGGCGGCGGCGAAATTGGTCACCGACATCAGCGCCGCAAAGGCGAACCCCTCCGAGCGCTTCGGACAGAAATCCGCCGCCAGGGTCAAGGTCGCGACGAAGGCGATCATGCCGGCGATGCCGCTCGCGAAGTTGAGGAGCGCGGCGCTGGCCTCGTCGTGCAGCAGCAGAAAGGCGAGCGTCGTCAGCGCGCCGAGCACGATGCTGACATTGATCAGCGCCCGCGAGCTCAGCCCCTTCAAGAGCCGGCGATGGATCAGCGCGCCGGCGACCCACCCGGCCGACGAGATCGACCCGAGCAGACCGATAAATTGCTGCGAGAACTTGAGCCTGTCGGTCATGTAATAGTAGAGCGGCGTGCCGAACCCCGGGCTGAAGTAGTAGAGAAACAGGAACAGCGCGATCAGCCATAATTCGCGGCGGCGGAAGGTCTCGACGAAGCCGCGGAACGTCGCCTTGAGCTGCGCCACGTCGATCGGCCGGCGCTCCTCCTCGATCAGGAAGATGCTCGCGAAGACGGCGGCGAACGGCGCCGCCGCGATGATGCCGGCGGCGGCGTGCAGCGCGCCCTCGGGCGAGAGGTGCTGGACCAGAAAGCCGCCGACGAGCGCGCTCGCCATCGCCGCGATGTTGAACCACAGCCATTGCTGATTGACGAAGGCGTCGCTCTTGTTGAGGCGCTGGCCGTTCTCCACCAGCACCGCGCCGCACAGGGTGCTGGAGATCGCCATGCCATAGGCGGTCAGCAGCAGGACGAAGATCAGGTGGCTCGGCTCGGTCAGCCGGGTCATCGTGAAATAGGCCGCGGCGGCGGCGGTGTTGGCCAGAACCAGGTAGGCCTTGCGGCGGTAGCCGAACAGCGGGATGAAGTCGGAAACGGCGCCGTAGAGCGGCTTGATGACCCAGGGCAGGTTCAGCACCGTCAGGTAGGCGGTGACCTGCACCGGGGTCCAGCCGTACTGCTGCTTGAGGAAATAGTTGAGCGGCTGGGCGATCAGTCCGCCGGTCTGCCCCATGCCCTCGACGATGTAGACGAGCGCAAAAAACCACATCAATCGGCGGACCTGCCGCCGCGCGTCCTCCTCGATCGGCGCAGCCGGGGCCGCCGTCGCCCCCACCCTATCCCTCCCCCGCTTGCGGGGGAGGGGACGCCGCCGCCGACGTCGCTCCCTCCCCCGCGAGCGGGGGAGGGTCGGGGTGGGGGCCCCGCGGCAAGCTCGGATCGAGAAGCCGCATCAGCCGGCGGACCTGGCGCCGCGCATCCGCCTCGTTCGGCGCCGCCGGGGCCGCCGTCGCCCCCACCCTATCCCTCCCCCGCCAGCGGGGGAGGGGACGCCGCCGCGAGTGCTGCTCCCTCCCCCGCGTGCGGGGGAGGGTTGGGGTGGGGGCCCCGCGGCAAGCTCAGATCGAGTCGTAGACGGCGCGCTCGAAGCGGCCGTAGAGGGCGACGGCGCGATGGTCGGCGAAGGGGAGGATCTGGGTCATTATGACGCCGCCGACGCGCTTCGCCGGGTCGATCCAGTAATAGGTGTTGTTGATGCCGGCCCACGACACCGTGCCGGCGCTGCGCCCGTTCGGCCCCGGCTCCAGGTTCAGCATGTAGCCGAGGCCCCAGCGCACCTGCTGTCCGGGGAAGAAATCGACGTCGTTGGTGCGCTCCGGCATCGCCGTCTTCAGCACCCCCGCCGGCAGGTCGCCGATATGGTTGCGGCCCATCAGCGCGACCGTCTCCGGCTTCAGTACCCTGGCGCCGTCGAGGCTGCCCTCGTTGAGCAGCATGCGGACAAAGCGGAGGTAGTCGGGCGCCGTCGAATAGAGCCCACCGCCGCCGGCGAAGAATTCCGGGTTGGGCGGCGGCCCCAGCGGCTGCGGGTCGAGGCCGCCGTCGCCGCGGCGCAGGTGGACCGCCGCCTGCCGCGCCCGCTGCTCCGCGCTCGGCGCGAACCCCGTGTCGCGCATGCCGAGCGGCGCGAGGACGTGGTCGCGCAGATACGCGTCGAGCGGCGTGTCGCTCGCCCATTCGACGAGGCGGCCGACCCAGTCGATGTTGATGCCGTACTCCCAGCGCTCGCCGGGGTCGAACATCAGCGGATAACGCAGGCCGGCGAGCCTGCCGCTGGTAATCGACGGGGCACCGGTCGCCTTCAGGTAGCGGCCGGTGTCGGCGTTCCAGAATTCATAGGTGAAGCCGGCGGTGTGGGTCAGCAGGTGGCGCAACGTGATCGGACGCTTCGCCGGGCGCAGAAGCGGGCGGCCGTCCGGGTCGAAGCCGTCGAGCACCTGCGGCTCGGCGATCGCCGGGTCGATCGGCGGCACCGGCCTGTCGAGGCTAAGCCTGCCCTGCTCGACGAGCTGCATCGCCGCGACGCAGGTCACCGCCTTGGTCATCGAGGCGATGCGGAACACGGTATCGGCCGTCATCGCGGCCGGCTCGGCGAGGCTGCGCACGCCGAAGGTGCCTTCGTAGAGGACGCCCTGGTCGTTCGCCGCCGCGGCGACGACGCCCGGCACCTCGCCCGCCTCGACCGCCTGCCGCAGCACCCCGTCGATCGCCGTCTTGCTCATCCCCTCCTCCAATCCCCCACCTCACCCCGGCCCTCTCCGCCCCCAAGGGCGGAGAGGGAGAAACTTAGTCTAGCTACCCGCGCTGGACGTTGGCGCTGCGCACCGGGATCCCGGTCTCGCGGTAGCAGACCTCGGCGAGGGCGGCGACGCCTTCCTTGATCTGCTCCTTCGAGGGCAGGGCGAAACACAGCCGCATGTGCGACCGCGTGGCGGCGCCGGGGGTGGACCATTCCGGTCCCGGGTTGAACACGATCCCGTCGGCCGCCGCCGGCTGCACCAGCTTCGTCACGTCCACCTCGTCCGGCAGTTTCAGCCACACGAAGATGCCGCCCTTGGGGCGCCAGTAATCGACCGTGGTGCCGAACTCGCGCTCCAGCGCCTCGATCATCGCGTCGCACTTCTCGTGCAGGGTCTGGTTCAGCTCCCCGACATGATCGTCGAACTTCCGCGAGAAGTATTCCGCGACGACCATCTGTTCGAGCGCGCCGGTGCCGCTGTCGTTCTGCGCCTTGCACGCGACCATGCGCGACAGGAGGCCCCAGTCGGCGACGACGTAGCCGAGGCGCAGCGCCGGCGCGAGCGACTTCGAGAACGAGCCGATGTGCACGACGTGCGCCGGGTCGAGCGCGAACAGCGCCGGCGGCGCCGGCTCCCCCCAGATCAGATCGGCGTAGCACTCGTCCTCGAAGATCGGCACGCCGTATTCCTGCGCCACCGCGAGCAATTGCCGCCGCCGGTCGAGCGGCATGATCGTGCCGGTCGGGTTCTGCACCGTCGGGATCGTGTAGATGTATTTCGGCGTCACCCCCTTGGCCTTCAGCGCGTCGAGGCGGGCGCGCAGCGTGTCGATGCGGATGCCGCCGTCGTCGAGCGGGGCGCCGACGATCTCGACCCCGAGCCGGTTGAGCTTCGCGATGGCGCCGCCGTAGGAATATTCCTCGATGATCACGGTGTCCCCGCGCTCCAGCAGCACCTGGTTGACGAGGTCGATGCCCTGGCCCGAGCCGGCGGTGATCAGCACGTCGTCGGCGGTGGCCTCGATGCCGCGGCCGCGCTTGACCTTCGCCGCGACGAACTCGCGCAGCCCTTTGAAGCCCTGCGGCCCGTGCCCGAGGTTGTAGAGCGCGACGTTGGCGCCCTCGCGCCGCAATACCGCCTCCGTCGCCGCGATCAGTTCCTCGACCGGGATCAGGGTCGGGTCGTTGTGCCCGCCGATGAAATTGTATTTCGGAAACCCGGCCCAGCGCGGCGCCGGCGGCGGCAAATTCTTGGCGAGAAGGTTGGTGTATGCAAATCCGCTGCTGCCGCTCATCGCCGCGTCCTCATGAAGCTCGTCGCGGCGGAAAGCTCGCACGCAGCCAGCGGCGGGCGCAAGAGCGACAGGCGTCGTCAGGCGGGGCGCAACCGCCGCCGCACAAGGCTGAGGATGGAGGCAGCCAGCACGACCGCTTCGAGGCCGCCGATGAATTCATAGAGCCAAAAGTCCGGGTCGCTGTAGTTCACGGGGTGTCCGTCTATGAGCCGCCCGGTTATCAGCTCGTACCACATTTCGAGAGACAGCAGCACGCTGGCGATCGTCAATCCCAATGCTATTCGGCTTGCGATCAGGCCGCGACGGTACTTCCGAGAGAAAATACTGCAAATAACTACCGGAACAGCCACAGCGCCGAGAAAAAACGCCAGAAGCGGGCCGGCGACCACGTACAACACCATCAGGCCCCACTGAATACTGTACATTTCCATGTTCTTCTCCCGCCGGCGGAGGAGCGCCGCGGTGTGAGATGATATCAGCGGCCCGTCCCGGATGTGCGCCTTTGCGGCTGGCGGAGCACGCCTTGGATTGCCATCATGAGCGTCCGGGTGCCATGTGAGCGGCTCCCGGGCAGGGAGGTGTGGCGATGGAAGTGCATGGTAGGACCGTGATCGTCACCGGCGGCGCCTCCGGCATCGGGCGAGCCACCGCGTTCCTGCTCGCCCGCGAGGGGGCGCGCGTCTTCGTCGGCGATGTCGACGAGCGCGGCGGCGCCTCGGCGGCCGAGGAGGCGAAGGCGGAGGGTTTGATGCTCGACTTTCTGCCGCTCGACCTGACGCAGGAAGCGTCGATCGCCGAATTTGCGGCGGCGGTGCACGGCCGGGCCGGGCGGGTGGACGGGCTGGTCAACGGCGCCGGCTGGGACGCGATCCAGCCCTTCCTCGAAAACCCGCCGGAGATGTGGGAGCGGCTGATCGCGATCAACCTGCTCGGCGCGATCCGCCTGACCCGCGCGGTGCTGCCGCCGATGGTCGAGGCGCGGCAGGGCAAGATCGTCAACATCTCGAGCGACGCCGGCCGCGTCGGCAGCACCGGCGAGACGGTGTATGCCGCCGCGAAGGGCGGCCTCATCGCCTTCACCAAGTCGCTGGCCCGCGAGATCGCGCGCTATCGCATCAACGTCAACTGCGTCTGCCCCGGCCCCACCGACACGCCGCTCTTCCAGCGCCAGCCCGAACGCATGCGCGAGGCGTTGACCCGCGTAATCCCGTTCCGACGCATCGCCGCGCCGCACGAGATCGCTGAGGCCGTCATGTTCTTTCTAGGCCCCCGCACCGACTACATCACCGGACAGGTCCTCAGCGTCAGCGGCGGACTGACGATGGTGGGCTGATCGCGCTTCCCTCCGCCCCTCACGAGGGAACCGAGCCTTCAATCGGAATGCGAACGGCTGAGCCTCAGTTCGGAGGCCGCCTCTCGCGCGATGCGGGCTGGCGCCGCAGAACGTCTCATCTCCTCAAGCGTTTAATCATTGCAAAGAAAAGGCGGCGCATCGGGCTGGTTCTCGCCGGGTGCGAGATCGCCCGTGCCGACGAAAGAGGTTGCCATGCTGGCCGTAACGATGGGGTTGCTTATACTGGCGGGGATCGGCGTCGCCGTGACGGCGGCGTTGGCGCCGCCGCAGGCCGTGCCGGTGCGGGTGCGGCGAGAGAGGCGCAAGTAGTCAAGCCGCATCGCCGCTTGCGTGGCAAATCCATAGCACCGGGTAAGGAAGCCTGCCCGCCGACGGGTCTTCGTCGGCGGCGGAAATGACGAGCGCCGCGGCCACCGACGGATCCGCCGCCAGACGGTCGAGAGCCTGGACGATGTCGAGCCGGCCCGCGGGCACGGCATGGTCGTCCAGAGCCTCGAGAGGCAGGATTTCCATAAAGCGTCCGTAATGGAGCCGCAGGCTGTCGATGCCGATGACGGCCCCGATGGCACGGATGGCGTCGAGAAAGGCGTCAACCGGCGCCGTCGTATCGACCAGCACATCGAGAACCCAGTCGGCTCGATGCCGCCGTCCGCGACGCTTCGCCGGCGCCGCCTCTTCGAGCCATCTGTGGAGGGCGCCCTTCCAGCCGGGTGACAGCTGCTCGTCGAGCGTGCGTTGCAGAGCCGATCCTGCCGGCGGCTCGCCGCCCAATACGTCAAGGCGCTCGCGCACGAGCCCCAGCTCCATCGCGCGACGCGCGCCGAGAGCGACCGACGCGGTTGCCCGCTCGCGCGCCGGCCCATCCTCTTCCGGAAACCACAGCCTCTCGACCAGCGCGTCGAACACGTCGAGCGGCGCGGTATCGGGCAAGCCGTTATCGGCGGGCGGCGCCGACCACGGATCGTCGGCCAGTTCCTCGCCCTTCGCCCGCCGTGCCTGCAACGCGGCGACGATCTTTTCCGTCGGAAACGACGCCATCCCGAGACAGTCGAAACCGCCCGGCGGCACGTCGAGGCCGAGCTGATCGCGCAGCAGGTCGTTGATCACGTACTCGTCGGCAATGTTGGCGATCCGCCCGTCGGGGCCGGCGCAGCGCTCGTGGCTTTGCAGCGCGAGATGCAGCATCTCGTGCGCGGCGACGAAGATGCGGTCGGGAGCGCTCAACCCGAGAAACCAGCCTGGGTTCACCAGCAGGCGGCCGGAGGCGAAGATTGCGGCCGAGGCCACCCGCGCGTCGGGCGCCGCGTGCACCAGCCGCGCCAGCGGCTTCAGATAGGGCAGCAGCCGCGCCGCCTGCCACACCGCCTCGCCGACCGCATCGACCGCCTCGGCCTCCTCGGCGGAGAACAGCGGCGCGTCGTTCACCCGCGCCCGCTACGCCAGAAGCGTCGCATCGGCGCCGAGGGCGGCCCACTTCTCGACGAGGCCGATCAGCAGCGCGAAGCGGTGACTCGCCGGCAGCGAGCCGAGAAAGCGGTTGACGCTGTCGGCGTCGAGCGGCAACGCGCCGTCGCGCGCCAAGAGACCGCGGATCGCCGATAGGACGAACCAGCGCGCCGCCTCCTCGCGCGGCAGCAGCTCGGGGCGCTGCAAATAATCGAGCGGCGGACGCATTTCGCCGACTGCGGTTTCCGCCATAGCGCAGAAAATGGCGGCGTCGCCGGCGCTGACCCGCGCGAAGGCGAGAGCGCGGCGGGTGGAGTCTATGATACCCGCACCCTCGGCGAGGTGCAGCGCCGCCGACAGCGACGCCCAGGCGCGCGGCGTCGAGAACGGCACCGGCTCGAGCGGCGCGGGCCGCATCAGCGCGTCGGGCATGAAGGCGATGAAGGCGAGGATGTCGCTGTGAATGCGGGCGTCGCGCGCCCACACCAGCCACTCCCGCACGTCGAGCCGCAATTGCAGCAGAAACACCCGGTTGATCAAGGCGCTCGACAGCGGCCGCACCAGCGCGCGGTCCTCGAGGCGGCTGCCTGCGGCCACGACCCAGGTGCCCGGCGGCAGCCTATGCTCGCCGAGGCGCCGCTCCAGCAGCAGTGAGGAAAGCGCCTTTTGTACGTCGGGCGTGCAGGAAGGAAGCTCGTCGAGGAACAGGCAGAACGGTTCCGCCGTCTCCGGCAGGAGGCTGCGCGGCGGGCAGAACACGGAGCGCTCCCCGACGATCTTGGCGACGCCGCTCACATCCTCCGGCGCGAGCTGGGTGCCGAGGAGGGCGCGGCACTCGCGGCCGGCCTCGGCCGCGGCTTGGTGCACGATGTCCGACTTGCCGAGGCCAGCAGGCGACAGCAGCATGATGCTCTGATCGTGCGCCAGCGCCTGGATCAGCGATTTCGCCTCGCTCAGCGAAACCGTCTCCGTCGCAAAGCCCGTGCGGGTGCTCAAGTCGTTCATCGCGATCCTCGGCCGCCGGCGACGCAAATTCCGCGGCCTCGACGGTCAATCTCGCGTAAGAACGTAAATCCTTGGTAATTTTACGCGGGCGTACGAGACATCGCCGAGACGATGCTCGCGCGGAGCAGGCGTCAGTGGCCCTCGCTGCTCTTTTTCTGCTCGACCTGGTGCTCCGCCTCCTGATCCACCCACCACGTGTCGAGGCCGATGTCATATTTCGGCGAAATCTTCGGCCGGCGGAACTTGTCCCAGTAGGCGACGCGGAATTTGGACAAGTGAAAATTCGGGATCAGGTAATAACCGTACTGAAGCACCCGATCGAGCGCCCGGCAATGAGCGACGAGGCTGGCGCGGGTCGGCGCCTTGATCAGTTCATCGATAAGCTGGTCGATCACCGGGCTCTTGATTCCCAGGAGATTGCGGCTTCCTTGTTCATCTGCCGCCTGTGATCCCCAAAAATCGCGCTGCTCGTTCCCGGGCGACAACGATTCCGGGAATGAAACGACCGCCATGTCGAAGTCGAACGTGTCCATGCGACGCTGATACTGCGCCGTATCGACAAGCCGCACCTGCGCGGCCACCCCGAAGCGTGCCAGATTCTGTACGAAGGGTAGCAGTATTCGCTCGAATTGCGGGTTGTCGATCAGGATCTCGAACTGAAAAGGCTCTCCGGTCTTGTCGTTGACGAGCTTTTCGCCCTTGAACGTCCAGCCCGCCTCCTTCAACAGCTTCAGCGCCGCGCGGATGCCTTCGCGGATATTGCCGGAGCCGTCGTATTTCGGCGGATTGTACTCGGTAGTGAACACTTCGTCCGGGATCTTGCCGCGGAAGGGCTCAAGTATCTTCAGCTCCTCGCCGGTCGGCACGCCCGTGGCCGCCATTTCGGAATTGTCGAAGTAGCTGCGGGTGCGGGTGTAGGCGCCGTAAAACAAGTTCTTGTTAGACCATTCGAAATCGAAGCCGTAGGCGAGCGCGTCGCGCACCCGCGGATCCTGGAAGATCGGCCGGCGCAAATTGTAGCCGAAGCCCTGCATGCCGCTCGGCAATTCGTTCGGGATTTCCTCCTTCTTGATCAGGCCGTCGCGCAATGCCGGGCTGTCGTAGCCGGTCGCCCATTCCTTCGACGAATTCTCCAGCCGAACGTCGTACTGGCCGGCCTTGAAGGCTTCGAGGGCAATCGTATTGTCGCGGTAATAGTCGTAGCGGATGACATCGACGTTGTGCCGCCCCTTGTTGACCGGCAGGTTCGCCGCCCAGTAGTCAGGTACGCGGCGATAGACGATCGAACGGCCGGGATCGACCTTCTCGATCTTGTAGGGGCCGCTGCCGAGAGGCGGCTCCAGCGTCGTCTTGTCGAACTCGTGCTTCGACCAATACTGGCGCGACAATACCGGCATCTCACCGACGATCTGCGGCAGTTCCCGGTTGTCGTTGGACTTGAAGCGGAAGCGCACGCCGCGCTCCCCCTCCTTCTCGACCGAGGCGACGCTGGCGTAATAGGAGCGGTAGAACGGCTGGCCCTTGTCCCGCAACGTCTGAAACGTCCACACCACATCGTCGGGTGCGATCGGGGTGCCGTCGTGGAAACGCGCCTGCGGCCGCAGCGTATATAGGACCGAACTGCGGTCGGGCGCGAGGTCGACGCTTTCGGCGATGAGGCCGTAAGCGCTCGCCGGCTCGTCCGACGACGACGCCATCAGCGTATCAAATATCGCCCCGATGCCGGCCGCCGGCACTCCCTTGACGATGTACGGGTTGAGGTTGTCGAAGGTGCCGATCGCCGCCATCCGCATTGTCCCGCCCTTGGGCGCGTCCGGATTGACGTAGTCGAAATGGGTGAAGCCGGCGGGGTATTTCAGTTCGCCGAACAGCGACATGCCGTAGGTCGCGGCGGCATAGGCGACGCCGATCAGGGACAGCGACAGGCCCAGGCCGGCGGCGATCGTCAGGGGTTTGCGCATGCGTGCACCTTGTTGTGCGGCGGGCGCCTCATCCTTGCAGCAGCGCCAGCAATTCGGCGTGGACGGAACGGTCGCCGGCGACGGCCACCCTTCCGTCCGAACGGATATCGAGGGAGCGCCCGGCCCAATCCGTCGCCACGCCGCCCGCTCCTTCGACGATCGGGACCATCGCCGCGAAATCGTACGGCTTCAG
>Ga0070739_10008006_pt1 | contig 10978 bp, 8 predicted proteins | sample Coa_R1_7_FD_66445 | JGI IMG/M metagenome (GOLD analysis project Ga0070739, IMG submission 66445) | Surface soil microbial communities from Centralia Pennsylvania, which are recovering from an underground coalmine fire - Coalmine... | ecosystem: Environmental > Terrestrial > Soil > Unclassified ... | reverse complement strand
GCCGCGCCGCGTCCGAATTTTCTTTTCGTGCTGATTGACGACATGGGCTACGGCGATTTGTCCTGCTACGGCGAAACGCACATCCAGACGACCAACCTCGACCAGCTTGCGCGCGAAGGAATCCGCTTCACGCAATTTTACGTCAACGCGCCGATCTGCTCGCCCTCCCGCACCGCGCTGACCACCGGCCAGTTTCCCGCGCGCTGGCGCATGACTTCCTATCTTTCCGACCGCAAGGAAAACGCGCGTCGAGGCATGCCGCAATGGCTTCCCACCAACGCGCCCACTCTCGCCCGGACGCTCGAGCAAGTCGGTTATGTCACCGGCCATTTCGGCAAGTGGCACATGGGCGGACAACGGGACGTCGGCGAAGCGCCACTCATCACCGAATATGGTTTTCAAAAAACGGTGACAACCTTCGAAGGCTTGGGCGATCGCATCCTGCCGATCCTGGATGCTTACGACGGCAAGCCGCCGAAGAAATACGATCTAGGCCTGATGAGCGAAAAATTAGGCCGCGGCAAAGTCACCTGGATGGATCGCTCGACGGTGACGAGCGGTTTCGTGGAGCATGCGCTGGATTTCATCAAGGACGCGGAAAAAAACGGCAAACCATTTTACGTGAACGTCTGGCCGGATGACGTGCATTCGCCGTTCTTTCCGCCCAAGGCGTTGCGCGGCGACGGCAGCAAGAAACAACTTTATCTTGGCGTCGTGAAGGCGACCGACGAGCAGTTGAGGCCGTTGTTGGATTATATTCGCGAAAGCCCGACCTTGCGCACGAACACGCTCATCATCGTCGCCAGCGACAACGGACCCGAACCGGGCGCGGGTTCGCCGGGACCATTTCGCGGGCACAAAGGCAATCTTTATGAGGGCGGCGTCCGCGAACCGTTTATTGTTTGGGGACCGGGGTTGCTGGCGAAGGAGGCTTGCGGCACGGTGAATGACACCTCGGTGATTGCCGGCGTGGATTTGCTGCCTTCGATCGCCACTCTCGCCGGGACGCATGAACCGTCCGGCGTGAAATTCGATGGCGAAGATTTCAGCGCGACGATGCTGGGCAGGGAAAAACAACCGCGGACCAAACCGTTGTTCTGGGTGCGTCCTCCCGACCGGCCCGGCGATGCGCGCAACGCATGGCCGGACCTTTCCGTCCGCGACGGTGATTGGAAATTGTTGATGATGGAGAACGGCAGCCGCAGGCAATTGTACAATTTGGCCGACGACCCGCGCGAAAAAAACAATCTCGCCAAAGAAAAGCCTGAAATTGTCGAGCGATTGTCGAAGGAGCTTTTGGATTGGCGAAAGACCTTGCCGATCATGTCGCCCCCGCGTTGGAAGCCGAATCAATCCACCACCGGGCAGGACAAGACGCCCTCCTGATCAGGCGGAAATCTAATCCGGTGGAACAGTTTGAGAGCGAAGTCGGTTTAAGATGGATTGCGGCGTTTCTCGAACCCTCAAATCCAATCGCATCCTCTGACGCGAGAAATCGCTGGATGAAGTTTTCTGCAATTCGTCCATCACTTCATGCCATTCAAAATATGTTGCCTCCCTAATGTAGCAGTCGCTGGTAAAAAGTATGCGATACAAACGACTATTTGTCGGCACAGGTTGGAAAGGCAAGCCACTATCTATCCTGAACAAACAATAGCAAGTGTCGAAATCATAGAGGCAAAAAAATGCGTTTGTGTTCGTTCCCGGAAGAACATAAATGGGGCCGTCAAAGACATCCTGCCACAAACTTACGTTTCCTTTTCTTCCTGATTTCATCTCGACCCGCATTTTAGTGTTCGCCTCCGGGAAAATGTCTCTCCACCAGTGCGGCTTGGTCACATGGATGCGCAACCCATTGCTCAAGTCGATATTCTTGACCTTTGGCATCAGCAGGTTTGGGGCTATGACAAGAAAAACACCAAGAAAGATAAGTTTGATTATGTGCTTTTGCACGCACGTTCCTTCCGCCGCTTTTCAAAAATCTCTAAGCACTCACCTTGCGCCCGACCCGATGAGCACGATCGGAACGGTGCGCCACATGATTTTCAAGTCGAGCCACAACGACCAGTTGTCGATGTATTCCAAATCCAGCCGCACCCAGTCCTTGAAATCGGAAATGTTGTTGCGCCCGCTCACCTGCCAGAGACACGTCAACCCGGGCTTGACGCTCAAGCGCCGGCGATGCGAGACGTCGTCAAATCGTTTCACCTCGTCCACCGGCAGCGGGCGCGGGCCGACAAGGCTCATCTCGCCGCGCAGCACGTTGAAGAATTGCGGGAACTCATCAATGCTCCATTTGCGCAGGAATTTTCCGATGGGCGTGACGCGCGGGTCGTTCTTGATCTTGAAAACCGGGCCGGACATCTCGTTGAGCGCGGCGAGCTCCTGTTTGCGCTGTTCGGCGTCCGTCGTCATTGTGCGGAATTTGAAGATGGTGAACGGCTGGCCGTTCAGACCGCAGCGTTTCTGCCGGAAAAGCACCGGGCCCGGCGAACTCAGCTTGATCAGCAACGCCAGGATGGCGAATGGAATCGAAAGCAAAATCAAGGCAAGCAGCGCAACCACGAAATCGATCGCCTGCTTCAAAACGCCCTGCCACGAGGCGTCCGGCGTGGTGCGGAACACCAGCACCGGTTTGCCGTGGAAATCGTCGAAACTCGGATGCGAAATTTGTGTCTTGAAAAAGTCGGCCACCAGCCAGACTTCCACCCCTTCCAGTTCGCAAACGCGGATGGCCTGCTCCACCTTCTCAAAATAATTATGCCGCGCGTTGAGAATGACGCCATTGACCGAATGCTCATGCAACAGTTGCGTAAGTTCGTCCATCGAAGTGGTGTTCAGGTCCAGTTCCGCAAGCACAACCATGGCATCGTCGGAGGCGGACTTGAGTTCATCGCGCATGCGGCGGGTTTCCTCGGGCGTGCCGACAAGGATGTATTTGCGCTGTAATTGCGCCAGGGCAAATTTGCTTCTCAAGCCGGACCGGACCAGTTCTTCCTTGATGCAGATCAGCAGAAAACAAATCGTCCCCTGGAGCACCGCGACGCCGCGCGGCATATCCACGCGGAAAAAGTACAGGAACAGGACCAACGCCACTGTCGCCATCACGCAACCCTTGAACAACGGCCAGACTATTGTGCGCCTGGCAGCCAGCAGCGGACGGTCATAAAAGCCCTGCGCTTCCAGGACAAGCGGCCCCGCAACGATCAGCAGCAGGTAAAGCCAGAAAAAATATTCAAAAGACCCGACCTGCCTCAGGTTGAAAAACTCGATGATGTCCGGGTCCGAGCGAAGAAACCACGCCAACCAGAAACTGGCGCCGAACAGCATGGCGTCCAGCACCTGGGAAATCTGCATCTTGATCTGGCGATTGCGGCGCAGCATGGTTTTTTTGAATCAACAAACTATCCGACCAATGACATTTTTATTTAAACGGCGCGCTCAGCGCAAGCGCTTCGGGCTTTGCCCGCACCAACAAGCCGTCAGTGCGACCCTGCGGTCTGGCGCGCTGCAAGTTCCCCGACGGGCGCGCCTGCAGCCAGTTGAAACTGCGGCACGGCAGCGGTGATGAATTTCTTGATCCGCGCATAAGTCTCGTCTTCTCCGCCGGGCGGGCATACACCCATGCAATAGACATACGCCCAGCGTTCCAGCTCGCCTGTCCACAGCAAATGAGTTGCCATCTTGCGCATCAGCGACCAATGGCCGGCGGCCAAATCGTTGTCTGCAATAAACCAATAGACAAAAACGCAGCTTTGCTTGGCCGAATTGCCGCCCTCGGTGCGCACGTCGCGCGAGCAGACCAATTTATTGACCTGCAGATCGTAAGGATGCGGCTTTTCGATGCGCACTGTCTCATAGCTGGAATGCCCATTGTCGATGTTCCAACCCTGGCCGGGCAGGCAGATTTGCGGTTTGTGGATGCTTGTGCGGTCCGTTCCCATCAGCACCACGTTCATCAGGAGGAAATCGTCCTGCGAGCGCGCATAAATCCTCGTGCCGAAGCTGGTGTCCTGCGGCAGCTTGTCCAAAACCGCCTGTTCCATGGGAATGGCCTTCGATTGATAATCGAGCACGTGTACCGGCAGGTAAATTTCCAGCCGCTGACTATTGGCTATGGGCGAAGTGATAATCCCCGGCTTCGTGAGCGTTTGATGCCGGCTCATCCCTTTGATTTCCCAGGCCGCGCCGGCGATCATCAACAGCGCCACGATCAAAATGATTCGGTTTTGTTTCATCAGGTGGATGGGGTTGTTGTCGCCGTTGATGGAGGAGCAGCCTCTGGTTCAGCCAGCCAGCGTCCCAAAAGATACACGCCGCCAAAAGCGAGCAGATAGGGAACGATGCTGAAAAACCAGTTCTCATGGACAAAATTGCCCGCCTTCTGCCCGGATATTTCCGCGGTGAGGATGATGCACAACATGCGCGCCACGTTGCCAACCACCGCAAGCGGAAACGCCGCCAGCATCATCGTGATGCGTTTCCAATTTTTACGGAAGGTCAGGAACCCATAAATTGTGCTAATCGCAAGGACAGCCACCATGCTGCGCAACCCGCTGCACGCCGCCGCGACTTCATAGCCATAGGTATGAGTGGAATTGAACAATTGCGTCCCTTCCCGCACCACGTCCAGAAACAGGATTTTGTTGCAAATGAATTGCACAATCCTTGCCACCAGATGACGCAACGGAAAAGTTATCGGCTCGCCGATCGAAGCGATCGGGATGCAAAACGCGAACAGAAAAAATGGAAACAAACTCGCCCGCAACCAACTGCTTCCCCATGCCAAGCCCATTAGCGCATACAAGCCCGCAAAAAAAGCCACGATGGATACGCGCGGTTGCTGGAGCCGGTAACCAATGATGTGCAGCAGCAAAGCCCCCGCCAGCAGCAGCAACCCCGGCCACCACGAACGGATTTGCAATGCCAGCAATTCCTTCCGTTTCCACCACATCAATGCGATCACCACGAACGGAATGTAATTTCCATGCGCATCCTGCCCATCGCTTTGCGAGCTGTTGTACGCGTTGTACATCCAATGCATCAGCGAATTGGTGTTCGTGTACCCGAAGGTGCTGTTGCCCAGAAATTGAAAAAGCAAAAGCCACGCTGCCGCCAAAACGAAGAAAAGACCCTTGTTCGGCAATCTTTGCCAGCAATCGGCAAACTCCGCAGGAAAAGCACGCAACCATTCGGCAACTTCCTCGGCCAGGCTCGGCCGCATCGCGACGGTATTTTGCTTGCTATCCATGATGGTGCGCAATCGGTGCTGATTTGACCACGGTCAGGTGGCTTTGCTCAATCAAATTCGCACCGTTAGAGCATTTGTAACGAAGGACTTGGGAACCCACATGCAAGCGTCAAATTCAGTAATTAACCCGACAAACCTAGTGACTCATCGCGTGAGGCTTTCTGAAAACGAGCCGACAGGAAGTGCTTGCAAACCAGCCGATAACAGCCAGGCCGTACCGTGAGGTGCAATCTATATTGATCAGCAACTCATTCAATTCCTGAGTTCCTGATTTCCTAATTTCCTTCTTCCCCCTCCAAATCACTTCTTCTTCGTCATCTCGTCGTAGATCCAGCGGTAGGTCTTTTCCAATCCGTCACGCAACTTCACATTCGGTTCCCAATTCAGATACTTGCGGATGAGCGTGTTGTCGCTGTTGCGGCCATTGACGCCCTTGGGCGCTTTCAAATTGTAAGAGCGTTTCAGTTTGATGCCGGCAATCCCCTCCACGATGTCCACCAACTGATTGATGGAAACCAATTCGCTGCTGCCCAAATTGATCGGCTCCAAAATATTGCTCGCTAAAATCGCCTGCGTTCCCTTCAGGCAATCGTCAATATACATGAAGCTGCGGGTCTGATGGCCGTCGCCCCAGATCTCGATCTCATGTTTCCCGCTCAACTTCGCCTGGATGACTTTTCGGCAGATGGCCGCCGGCGCCTTTTCGCGCCCGCCTTCATAAGTCCCATTCGGCCCATAAACATTGTGATAACGCGCCACGCGTGTGTTCAGTCCGAAATCTTCCCGGAAATGGCGGCACATCCGTTCACTGAACAATTTTTCCCAGCCATAGCCGTCTTCCGGCATCGCGGGATAAGCATCGCTTTCCTTGAGCGCCGTCACGTTGGGATCGGTCTGCTTGTCCGCGGCATAGACGCAGGCCGACGATGCGTAGAAAAATCTTTGGACGTTGTGCTTCTTCGCCGCCATGCAAAGATGCGTGTTGATAAGCACCGAAAGCATGCAAAGCGCGCGGTTGTTCTCGATGAAACCCATTCCACCCATGTCCGCGGCAAGATTGTAAACCGTATGCGCGCCGGCCAGCGCTTTTTCGCAGGCTTCCTTCTCGGAGAGGTCGAGCTGCAGGTTCTCGACCTTCGGCGCGCGTTGATACCATTCGTCGAAAGGCTTGATATCCACCGAACGAATGTCCGTGTGGCCCTGGCGCAAAAGGTCCATCACCAGGTGACCGCCGATGAATCCGCCGCCGCCGCAAACAACAATTTTACTCATAATCTTTGGATGAAAAGTTGAGCGTGAAGCCTAATTGGGAAGAAAAATTATTCAAGCGCATATTTCTTCAACCCCGTCCACTGGCAAAAAAAACGGAACGCGAACAACGGATTGTTCCGCAAATAACGCCGCCAAAGACGCCGCGGCTCGCAGCAAAGCCGGAAAAACCACTCCAATCCGCTGCGCTGCATCCACCGCGGCGCCTGGCGCACCCGTCCCGCATGAAAATCAAACGCCGCGCCCACGCCGAACATCAGCGTCGTGTCGAACTTGTCTTGGTATTGCGCCATGAATTTTTCCTGCTTGGGCGTGCTCAAGCCCACCCAGATGATGTCCGGTTTCTTTTCCGCGATAAGCCGGATCAAATCGCTTTCCTCCGTTTCGTTCAATGGCCGGAACGGCGGCGTGTAACTGCCGACGATTTTGATGCCTGGAAATTTTTTTTCCAGGTTGCGCTGCAATTCCTCGGCCACGCCTTCGCCGCCGCCATAAAGAAAATGCGTGTAACCATGATCGCGGGCGTATTCGCAGACCAGCAGCATCAGGTCGGGGCCATAAACGCGGTCCATTTGGCGAAACCCATTCAACCGGCCAATCCAGACCATCGGCATCCCGTCCGGCGTGTTCAGGAAGGCGTGGTTCAAAATCGCGCGAAAACCGGCGTCCTGCTGGGCTTCCGTCACGCCATGCACACCGGTGACGCACACGTAACCCTTCCTTTTTTCCGCCAAAGCGCGGCCCACCGCCTCAAGCGCGAGTTGCAGATTGATCGCGCTCAGGCCGACACCCAAAACGTTCACCCGTTGGTATGGACTTGCACCCGTCATACAATTCGCCGGCAAATTTTTTTTCTAAACCGCAGCGAACCATGACCGTACCATCCCCCTGCAACCGCTTTCAAGAACCAAAAGGATTAAGCTGGCCGTCGCCAACTTTGTACAAACTTTTCAAGCGCGTTTGCATTACCATGATTTTGGAGTGCGGTGGCATGACACCGCCTTTCTTCCGGGCGACATGTCGCCCGGTTCCAAAGCGCGGACGTGTCCGCGCACTCCAAAGTCGTAAAATTTCACCATCCTGTAAATCTTCCACATCCGCCTTCAATCTGAGACCAAAGGTTTACCGACGCCTTGTCAATGCACCGAATGTTTGCCACAGTGTTTCTTAATGCAAACCGGAACCGACGCTGAAAACCATGGCCCCAAAAAGTCCATGGTTTCACCACCGGCAGGCAAGTTTCGGGAAATGCTTTTGGACATGGCGAGCAAAGTTCTGCCGCACGACACCCAAAACACAACGTGTCCGCCAGCAGCCGTCGTGTGCGGCGAAGGCCCCGTCATCATTGTGTGCTCCATCATGCGTTCCGGGACGCATTTGCTTTTGGACTCGCTGTTCAACAATTTTCCAACTCTTCGCCGCGCCCCGCTGTTCATTGATTTCGATGCTTATGAGCGCGGTTCTCTTCCGCTTGAGCCCATCGTCGGAGTCACCGGCGCCATCATCAAAACCCATTATCCTCAAACTCCTCTTAAGCCCGCTTATGCAGCCGCGCTCGCGGAAATCGCATCTCGCGCGGTCGTTTTCAAACCAACTCGACCCGCCAATCAAGTCCGAAATTCGCTCGCCAAGTGGGAAATGCGCATGAGCATCGAGGAATTCGCGGAACTGGAACGGCGCTTTGACAATTTCTGGGCGCCTTTCGCTCCAAATGTCGTGGAGTTTTCAACTCTGCTGGATTCCCAAGGTGTTTCGCAATTCCTCCAACTTGTCCAGCAACGCACCGGATTCAAACCCCGCGCAGGCCGGCCCATGATGCCCGCGCATTCGCGTTTTGGCGTTTACTTGGACAAGGCCCTGACGCGCGTGCTCGGCTGTCGCGTCCGCCGCGTTAATACCACCATTGGCTATCGTGTCAGCCCCAAAAACCGCCCGTAGGTTTTTTCGAGCAATTCGCGTTTCCTTTCCCAGGAAAAAACATTGCGCGCCCGTTCGAATGCCGCCCGTCCCAGCGCCAGCCGCCATGCCGGTTGCGCCTGCAACCGCTCAAAGGCGCGGGCAAAACCGGCTATCGTTTCGTCGGGACGTTTCACAGGTATTTTGATGGCGGATTGTTCATCCACCATTTCCGCCGGTCCGCCCCAATCGCAACAAACCACGGGCAACCCCGACGACATGGCTTCCAAAACACCCGACCCGCCCGAGTCGCGCAACGCGGGGAACACAAATGCGTCCGCTTCCGCGTAATGCCGCGCAACTTCCGCATACGGAACGCTCCCGGTGAAAGTGACATTGCCGTTCAGTCCGGCCCGTGCTGCATCATATTTCCAATCCGCCAACGCCGCCCCCGAGCCCACAATTTTCAAGTTCCAAATTGATTTCGGCATCTGTTTGAGAGCATCGAAAACCAGCGGCATCGCCCGCGTCGCGACGCAGTTACCCACGAACAAAAGTTTCAATGGAGCGTTGGGAGCAGATGCTCGTTCCGGCGGCGGAGCAAGTTCTCCCCGAATGGCATTGGGAGGAACCACCATGCAGCGCGAACGGCAATGTTCCGGCAGAAAATCCAGCGTGGTATGATTCGAGACAAAGAGCGCATCGGCGGCGCGCAAAGAACGCTGCACACCCGGCTGGGCCAATGCGAGCCGGTTGATCGTGCCGCGCATCGCTTCCGAAGTGCGCAATTTTCCCAGCCAGGGCCCAAATCCCGGCGGGCAGGATTCGCCGCCGGCAATTGGCCCCCAAATTTTCGGTATATTCCATTCCGCGGCCAGGAACGGGATTCGGAATGTGTGGAAAGTCGTTTGATGAACCAGCTCGAATTTGTTCTCCGAGTGCAGTTGGTTGGCGATTCGTAAAACCTTGCGATGCCAGATCAATTGCCGGAACCATCTGCCCAAAGTATTTCGATCTCCGATACGATTCACCCACGCGGGCACGCCCACGCAAACCGCCCGCACTCCCGTTTCTTTTGCTTTCGTTTGAATTGCCGCCTCAAATCGGTCCCAGGCCAGCAATGTCACATCGTATGATTTCGATGCCTGCTCGGCCCAACCCCACCCCAGCCAGTGTTCGCCCCCGCCCGCCGGATTGCAGGCAAACGCGATCATCAACACCTTTGGGCGCGGTGCCTTCATGATGGCTTGCGCCCGACTAGGAAGATATGCCTGGCCGCCAGTTCTTCTCGCGAATAGCGCTTGAAGATAGGATGAATTTCGGCCTGGTCCAGCAGCGCAAAATCTTCCGGCCGGCCCGGTTCGACAATCGCCGCCGCCACTTCAAATCCGGCCGACTCCAATATTTCGCGATAATCCCGTTCTTTTAGCCGGTTGTAGGACATCATGGGCGAGTTGATCCACTTCTCCCACGTTTCATCCGAATAGCGCAACGAAAAGAAAGGCGATGTCTTGCTCTCCAACCCGTCGAACAATTGCCGCAGATGCTGTTGCGCAAGGAAATATCCGCCCGGCTTGAGCAACCGGTGGACCGTCTTCAGCAGCAACGGCATCGTCGTTCGGTTCATGTGGTGCAGCATGTGCGTGGCGGTCGCAAATCCCACCGTGTTCTGGATTTCATTGGCAAGCTCATCATACGGCGCGGCGTAAATCATCCCCAGCGGCTCCAATGTCTTCTGCAATGACAAACCTTTCGGCGGCACAACCGGGAGACGGGCGAATTTCACCGGCATCTTCGGCGCAACCGTGCGAAAAATTTCCGCCGTCTCCACCACCGCTTCCGGTTTCATGTGCTGCGTGATATCCACCAAGTATTGTTTTTTGACGCCCAACGCGTGGAAGGACATCGGCACGCTCGGCAACCAGCCCGATCCGAGGTCAAGGTGTGTCGCTTCCGCGAGCCATCCAGGGGGCGTATTGGAAGACAGCCAGTTCCAATACATCAGCGTCTGTTCGATTTTGCCCTGCAACCGTTCGGCAGTCTGGGTGGTGCTGTTGGTCAGGTTGCGCTGGGCGGCGTAATAAATCGAATGGCCGCCCGGGATCCGCGACAGGGCCTGGAAAGCCATGCATTTGACGAACCAATTCATGCGCTTCGTTTCATTTGCAAACTATCGGCATTAAACAACAATTTTTGATATTCGCTTATCTTAAGAAAAGAACAAAACCTCACCAGCGGAAAATTTTTCATATTTGTCAGGTTTGCAGGTAAAAATGGAAGACCTCGTTGCGCCGCGGCAGGTGCTTGGGCGACAAAGTCTTTTGCCACGAACTGCTGGACAGATCAGCCAACGCGCCTGCCTTCGGAAAACTCCGAAGGAGTTTCGTCACTCAGCCCAAGGTTGCCCAGCCCATCTACTGGTCTTGATGGGCTGGGCTACCTTTATAGCACTTCCAAAGTTATTCATCGTTGCGAGGAGAGCCGGCAGGATTGCTCGCCGCAGTCAACGGTGAATAACTTTGCGCGGCGTTTTGCGCCACCTTGTGCACAACATCATCGCCG
>Ga0070739_10008004_pt1 | contig 10979 bp, 4 predicted proteins | sample Coa_R1_7_FD_66445 | JGI IMG/M metagenome (GOLD analysis project Ga0070739, IMG submission 66445) | Surface soil microbial communities from Centralia Pennsylvania, which are recovering from an underground coalmine fire - Coalmine... | ecosystem: Environmental > Terrestrial > Soil > Unclassified ... | reverse complement strand
CCGGCTCGGCTGCCGTGGCCGTCATGAGCCCAGCCTCAAGCACGTCGAGCGCCTCATCCATCTGCGCGTCAGTAATCACCAGCGGCATCAGGATGCGAATCACATTGCCGTACGAACCCGCCGCCACGAGAATCACGCCATGGTCGCACGCATAGCGGATCGCCTTCTTCGTCGCCTCCGCCGCGGGAGCGCCGTCAGGGCCCACAAGTTCGATCGCCTGCATCGCGCCGAGCCCGCGCACGTCGCCAACCAGCGAGGTTCGTCGTTGCCAATCGAGAGCGCGAGCCCGGAAGCGCTCGCCCAGCGCCATCGCCCGCGCGTTCAGCCCTTCTTCCTCGATAGCGCGGATCGCCGCCAGCGCCGCCGCGCACGAAAGCGGATTGCCGCCGAAGGTGCCTCCCAGCGAGCCGGGCCCCGTGTGGTCCATGATCTCGGCGCGTCCGGTTACCGCGCCCAGCGGCAGGCCGCCGCTCAGGCTCTTGGCCATGACGATCAGGTCGGGCTCAACGCCCGCGTGCTCGATGGCAAAGAAGCGGCCCGTCCGCGCGAATCCGGTCTGCACCTCGTCAGCAATAAACACGATTCCGTGCCGGTCGCAAATCTCGCGTACGATGCCGAACCACTCGGGCGGTGGAACCACGAACCCACCCTCGCCCAGCACCGGCTCGGCAATAATGGCCGCAACCGATTCGGCGGCGACAATGCGCTTGAACGTGTCCTCCAGATGGCGCGCGCAATAAACGCCGCACTCCGGATATCGCAGGCTATAAGAACAGCGAAAACAATAGGCGTACGGCACGCGGTAAATATCACTCGCGAATGGTTCGAAACCAGCCTTATAAGGATGCGTCTTACTTGTTAGCGATAAAGTAAGCAGGGTTCGTCCGTGGAACGCGTCCTCGAAGCAGATTACCGCCGGCCGTTTCGTGTACGCGCGCGCGATCTTAATTGCGTTCTCCACGGCCTCAGCGCCGCTGTTCAGCAGCACCGTCTTCTTCGCCGAGGCGCCCGGCGCGAGCGAATTCAGCTTTTCCGCAAGGGCGACATAGCCCTCATACGGGGCAACCATGAAGCACGTGTGCAGAAATCGGTCAGCCTGCGCGTGCAGCGCCGCCACGACGCCCGGATTTCGATGCCCGACGTTCAGACAGCCGATGCCGCCGGCGAGGTCGACGAAACGGTTCCCGTCGACATCCTCGATCAAGGCGCCTTCCGCGCGCTGCACGAAAATCGGGGTAAGTTGCGACACGCCGCGGGCCACAGCCGCCGCCGAGCGCGCGACCAGAGCGTGCGATCGCGGACCCGGAATTGTCGTCCTGAGTTGAATGGAAGCCATCAGTACCACCCGATCGGCTGTTCGTTGAGATTAATGTAAACCTGTTTGGTCTCCAGATACTCTTCGATGCCCCAGGGACCCAGCTCCCGCCCGAAGCCCGACTGCTTGTAGCCGCCCCACGGCGCCTCGACGTAAGTGGGCTGCATGTGATTTACCCATACGATGCCGGCCCGCACCGCCTTTACCACGCGCAGCGCGCGGAAAATATCGCGCGACCAGACGGCCGCCGCCAAACCATACGGAGTATCGTTTGCAATGCGAATCGCCTCCGCCTCGCCATCGAAGGGGATCACCGCCGCCACGGGCCCGAATACTTCCTCCCGCGCGATGCGGCTGCGATTGTCCACGTCTGCGAAGATGGTGGGTTCTACGTAATAACCCTTGCTGAACGTCTTCGGCCGCCCGCCGCCCGCAGTAAGTTTCGCCTCGGCTTTGCCGATTTCCTGATATTCGCGAACGCGCTCGTACTGCTCCTTACTTATAAGCGGGCCCATCTTCGTCTCGCGATCGAGTGGCGCGCCGAGGCGAATGGTCTTCGCCTTGGCGGTCATCGCCTCGACGAACTTCGAGTAAATCGGCCTTTCGACAAGAATGCGGCTTCCCGCCGAACATACCTCGCCCTGGTTGATGAAAACTCCGAACAGCGCGCCGTCGATGGCCGCTTCGAAATCGGCGTCGGCAAAGAAGATGTTCGGCGACTTACCGCCCAGTTCCATGGTCACGCGCTTGATGGATTCAGCGGCCGTTCGCAGAATGATCTTCCCGACGGCGGCGCTGCCGGTAAATGCCACTTTATCCACGCCCTCGTGCGCAACCAGCGGGGCGCCCGCGGTCTCGCCGAAGCCGGTCACGATGTTGATGACGCCCGGTGGAAAGCCCAGTTCCTCCAGCCACTCCGCCATCAGCAGCGCTGTCAACGGCGTCTGCTCCGCGGTTTTCAGCACGCACGTGCAGCCCGCCGCAATCGCGGGCGCCAGCTTCCACGCGGCCATCAGGAGCGGATAATTCCACGGAATGATCTGCCCCGCCACGCCCACCGGCTCTCGGAGCGAAAGGCTCAGCGCATTGTCGGGCACCGGGTTCACATGACCGAGCACCTTTGTCGCGAGGCCGCCGTAATACTCAAAGCATGTAGCGACGTCGTTGATATCGAACTCGGCTTCCACGATCGGCTTGCCGCAGTTGAGCGCTTCGAGTTGGGCGAGTTGCGCCGCCTCCCTGCGCACCTTTTCCGAAAGACGAAACAGCAGGCGTCCACGCTCCTGCGCCGTTGTTTGCGGCCACGGTCCCGAATCGAAGGCAGCGCGCGCGGCTCGTACCGCGGCGTCGATATCCACTGCGTTCGCGTCCGGAACTTCGGCGATGATCTCTTCCGTCGATGGGTCGTAAACCGGCAGCCAACCTCCGCCCGCGCTCTCCGCCGGGCGGCCGTTGATATACATTCGATAGCGCTTCATCTCACTTACACCAGACAGTTTTGATGTTGACGAATTCGTGAATTCCCACTTCACTTAACTCGCGGCCATAACCCGAACGCTTCACACCGCCGAACGGGAGGCGCGGATCGGAGGCCACCGGGGCATTGACAAATACCTGACCGGCCTCGATGCCATCGATGAACTGTTCCGCCTCCGCCGCATCGTTGGTCCATACGCTGGAACCCAGGCCGAACGGCGAATCGTTGGCGAGTTCGATGGCCGCGCCCGTGTCCTTCACGCGGAAGAGCATGGCGACGGGTCCGAATAACTCTTCGTAAAACACCGCCGAGTTTCGCGGAATATTCGCCAGCACTGTGGGCGCGTAGTAATTCCCGGCGCCTTCGATGGGCTTGCCGCCGGTCAGGACCGTCGCGCCATCGTTCTGCGCGCGAGTAACCTGATCGTGCAGATCGTCGCGTATCCTGGCGGTCGCGAGCGGTCCGATATCGGTGTCCGGTTTCATCGGATCGCCAACGTGCAATGCCCGCATCTTCTCAACGAACCGCTTCTCGAAATCGGAGTAAATACTTTCCGCGACGATGAATCGTTTCGCGGCAATGCACGATTGCCCGTTGTTGATTGTCCTGGCGGCGACCGCCGCTTTGACGGTCGACTCCAAATCGGCGCTGGGCATTACGATGAACGGATCGCTGCCGCCGAGTTCCAGTACGGTCTTCTTGATGAGACTGCCCGCGCGACCCGCCACGGCGCGGCCGGCGGGCTCGCTGCCGGTTAACGTCGCGGCAGCGATGCGCTCGTCCTGCAGCACGGCGTCCACGCGCCCTGAGTCTATTAACAACGTCTCAAACACGCCGGGCGGAAAACCGGCTCGGCAGAAGATCTCTTCGATTGCCAGCGCGCACTGCGGCACGTTGGACGAGTGCTTCAGCAGCCCGACGTTGCCCGCCATCAGTCCCGGCGCGGCAAATCGAAAGACCTGCCAAAACGGAAAATTCCAGGGCATAATCGCCAGCACCGGCCCCAGCGGCTGGTAACGCACGAAACTGCGCGACGCATTTGTCGCGATCACCTCATCGGCTAAGTGACGTTCACCGTTCTCCGCGTAATAGCGGCACGCGACCGCGCACTTCTGCGCCTCGGCAATGGCAGACTTCAGGGTCTTACCCATCTCCAGCGTCATTAAACGCCCGAAACGCTCGCTCTCGTTTTCGAGGATTTCGGCGGCACGCGCCAACGACGCTGCGCGATCGCGAAAGGAGGTTCGGCGATACTCACGGAAGGTTGCCGCGGCGCGGGCGATCTTCTCCTCGAGCATGGCGTCCGAAAGAGGCTCGAACGTCTTCAGCGTTTCGCCCGTCGCCGGATTAATAGTTGCAATCGCCATTCAGGACACTTCCACCGCGACCACCTGTGGGCGTGGCCGCTTGTGCGAATAATACTCAAACAGCCCCGCGGCTACCGCGAGGAACAGCACGCAGGTAACAATCATCTTCAATTCGAACCGCCATACCGAATCGACCTGCCGCGACGGCACGAAGGCTACGATCATGCCCAGCGTCGTGGTGACCAGGCCACTTACAGCGGCGAATCGAATTCGCCGTGTGCTGTAGAATCCGCCGGTCCGCACCCGCGCGCTGAACGCCACGCGCGCCAGTGACGCGTACAGATATATGTACGAAATCATCTGCAACACGACCGCGAGGTCCAGCAGTGTAACATAGGCCTCGCGCACGCTGCTCCTGCCGACGAAGCTCATCGCGATCAATCCGGACGACAGCGCCGCAATCCCGATCAACGCCACGTGCGGCGTCCCGTGACGCGAGTGGATCCTGCCGAATGCCGCCGGCAGATATCGATCGAGCCCCGAGACGAACAAAATGCGGGCCGACCCGCTCAGCCACGCCGACGTCGACCCCAGCACCGAAAGCGCCAGAAAGCTCGCCAGCGGCAGCAAGAGCCACACCATGCCGATGCGACCCGTCATTTTGTCGACGGCCTGCAGCACGCCCTGCAATACGCGGACGTCCTGTTGCGGAACGGCGAGCAGCAGCGCCAGCGTGGCGCCGATGTACTGCACGCCGGAAAACACCCCACCATACAGCACGCCGCGCGGCACCGTGCGCTGCGGATCGCGGATCTCTCCGCCCATCACGGGTCCGAGTTCCAGCCCAACCAGGCCGAAGCACACCAGTCCGAAGGCCGAGATGATGCTCCAGTCCATTTTGCGAATGGCGAAGCTGCTCGCGGGCAGGGATACGCCGTAACGAGCGACGCTGATGATCCCCAGGAGGATGAGCAAAATAGCCGCCACCGAGGTGCCAATGCCGCCGATGTTATTCACCCACTTACCCACGCCGACTCCGCGAATGTTCGCGAAGGCGATCACCCAAAGCAGTCCTATGGTCAAACACCCGACCAGCAGAGGATTATCGCTGAAGCGGGCCGCCGCAGCCCCGCCGGTGTAAGTCACGATGCCGACGAGGTAGAACAGGAGAGTGGGAATAAAAAACATATTCGTGGTCCAGTAACACCAGCCGCACAGAAACCCGTGCAGCGGGCCGAACATTTCGCTGGTCCACACATAAAGGCCCCCTTCGGCCGGATACCGATGGGCCAGTTCGATAACGCAGATCCCCTGTGGCAGGAAAAAGAGCAGTAGTGCGGCGACCCAAAGCCATATAGTCGTGGGGCCGCTGGCGGCGATGACTGGAACCACGTTGAGGTTCGCCACCGCCACCACGGACAGCAGCATCAAATCCCACACGCCCAGCGCGCGCGTTAAGTGCGGGGCAGAGGTTTTGCTGTTTTCCGCGCCTGGGTCGCCGGCCATCGGGAACCGCGCTTACGAGGCGTGCGTGCCGAGCGGTCCCACCGTCATGCGCTCTTCCTGAGCCGCCGCCAGCGCAGGCGCCACTTCGGCGAATACCCGCAGGTGCTCGTCAATGTCCTTGTCCGTGTGCTGCACGGAGATGGTCCACTGCTCGTCCCACCAATACGGCTGCGCGAGAATGCCGCGGTTCACCATCGCGAACCAGTAATGCGTCCAGAGATCCTCGTCCACGTGATACCAGTCGCGGTAATTGCGCACACGATGCGGATAAAACAGCAGCGCTCCGTTGGCGCCGGCGCCGTCGGCATGCGCAATGAGCCCGACTTTCTTAATGGTCGCCTGATAACCATCCACCAGCTTCTTGTTCAGCCGGCTCACGTCCTGGAATGCCTCGCGCGTCAGCACGTGCCGGAACGTTGCCAGCCCTGCGGCCATCACTACCGGATTGGTGTTATAAGTGCCGGCGTGGAACATTTTCTGCGTGGCGATCACGTCCATGACTTCGCGGCTGGCGCCGAAAGCGGCAAGCGAGAATCCGCCGCCGATCGACTTACCGAGGCAGATAATATCGGGCTTCACGTTGAAATATTCGCAGGCGCCGCCATAAGCGAGCTTGCCGCCGGTCTTGACCTCGTCCATGATGAACAGCGCGCCGTAGCGCTTGCAGAGATCGCTCAAGCCGTTCAGATAGCCCTCGTCGGGCATGCAGAAGGCGATGTTCATCATGATCGGCTCCACGATGACGGCCGCCACCTGATCGCGATTCTCCTCGAAGAGGCGTTCCACGGCTGGAAGGTTATTGAATGGCGCCACCAGTGTGGCGTCGGAGGTTCCTTTCAGCACGCCAAGGCTCGAAACAACGGGCGTCGGCCGCTCCGGATCGCCGAACTGACCCTCCTTGGGCTTGACGCTCACCGACACCGCGTCGTGACCGCCGTGATAGCCGCCCTCCATTTTGATCACTTTGCTGCGCCCCGTCGCGGCGCGCGCCAGCCGCAGCGAGTGCATGGTGGCTTCGGAACCGCTGTTGCCGAAACGAACCATCTCCACCGGGAAGCGCTCGCAAATTACGTCGGCTAACTCCAGCTCCATGCCATGCGGCATTCCGAACAGAGTTCCGAGGCGCAGCCGTTCTTCAACGGCCTTCATCACGGCCGGATGGCAGTGGCCTGCCAGCAGACCGCCGTAGCACAGGTTGTGATCGAGATACTGATTGCCATCCAGATCGTGAATGCGGCTGCCCTTCCCGTCGCGAACGAAGATGGGATACGGAGGATAGTAGCGGTAGTTACTCCCCACTCCGAGCGGCACGCGTTTCACCGCCTTTTCGTGCGCTTCACGCGATTTCGGCGTGCGCTTTTCGTAGCTCTCGAGTTCCTTCTTCAGGGCTTCGTACATTGTGGGTAGTCCTTTCCGAGACAGGACGGCGGGATCCTGTGGCGGTTCTGCTGCAATCTGCAACGTTCCAAAAATTATAGCGATGGGCCCGCGCGATAGCAAGGCGATTCGCGCGACCGATCTGACCCTAACCCTTTGAAAGCTGGCTCACAACTCAACGAAAGTCTTGCGTCGCTGTCAGGCGCTGACTATAATTTCTGAAACCTTTTAGGTTACAGGAAGAGCGGAACAGCCACGCCGCGTTCGCTCAGGGGATGCGCGCCGCGGGCGCGATCAGGAGGACAAACTTGAACTTCACCAAGGCTGGCGCATTCGCGGGCCTCTCCGTTCTTTTCTGTTTTGCCGTTCCCGTGGCGCTTGCGCAAACCACCGGCGAGATCCGCGGGACCGTCGAAGATCCTTCGGGCGCGGTAATCATCGGCGCGGAGGTCGCCGCCACTCCCGACACGGGCGGGGCCGGTCGGCGCGCGATCACGGACAAGGCCGGCGAATACATAATCCCGGCGGTACCGGTGGGTTCTTACACTGTCGAAGTCAAGGCCACCGGCTTCACTACCTTCGTCCAGCATCAGATCGCTGTCGATATTGGCCACGTGGCTCTGGTGAACGCGACGCTTCGCATCGGCGTGGCCACGCAGGTTGTAACCGCGGAGGCGAGAGCGCCACTGGTAGAGACCACGAGCACGCAACTCGGCGCGGTCATGGAATCAACGGCGGTGGTCAACCTTCCGCTGAATACCCGGGATACTTACGAACTGCTGCAGTTACAACCCGGCGTTCAGTCCGAGCAGGGATATGATCTGTTTGCCGGCAGCGAGGCCGCCGGATCGGTATCTGTAAACGGAGGCCGCGGACGCGCCAATAACTTCAACGTAAACGGTGGCGACGCGAACGATCAGTTCCTGAACGCCGCGGCCATTCAGCCCTCGCCCGACACCATCGAGGAATTCCGCGTACTTACGAACACCTTCGATGCCGAATACGGCCGCAACTCCGGCTCGGTAGTGAACGTGGTCACCAAGGGCGGCACGAACGCTTTTCACGGCGATCTTTACGAGTTCTTCCGCAACCGCGATCTCGACGCCCGTGGCTTCTTCGACACCGAAGTTCCCAAGTTCAACCAGAACCAGTATGGCGGAACCTTCGGCGGCCCGATTCGCAAAAACAGTACATTCTTTTTCGTCAGCGCGGAAGGCCGACAGATCCGGCAGGGCATTTCATCGGATCTGGTAACTGTGCCGAGCGTCGCCGAACGCGCCGGCGATTTCTCCGGCGGCAGCACGTTCTCCGGCACGCTCACGGATGCCACCACTGCGTCAGTGATCGCGGCCCGCCCCGGCTGCTCGGCTGCTGTCGCGGCGGAAGGCGGCGCGCCCATTGCCGCCGGAGCAGCGTATTCGGCCATTTTCCCCAACAACAAGATCCCCGTGCAGTGTTTCGACCCGACCGCGCTCGATCTGATGAACCAGTTCGTGCCGCTGCCGAACATCGGCGGCAACGAGTTACAGACCGTTCCTGTTCAGTCCGAAAACGCGTATCAGTGGACCACGCGTCTGGATCACTGGTTCGGGGCGAAGCATCAGCTCAGCGCCTACGCCTATTTCAACGACGACTCCACCATGCAGCCATTCGCGCGCTTCCAGGCCGCCGGCGCGGACGTGCCCGGATTCGGTTCGAATTACAACATCCGCTATCAGCAGTACAACGTCACCGAAACGTGGACCGTGAGCCCGAGCGTGGTTAACGAGGCGCACTTCACTTATTTCCGCGAAGGGCAACTCGGCTATAACAGCCCGCAGCGCACCGGCTCGGTCCAGAGTTCCTGCGTCACCGTCCCCGCCGCGAACTGCTTCGCCGACCCCGCCAACCCCGATCTGGGCATTCATCCCAACCTGCCCACCACGCATGAAGGCGTTCCTTTCATATCCGTTCCCGGCGGATTCAGCATCGGCAACGATTCCGAAGGCGAACTGCCGCAGATCGGCAACACCTTCATGTTCACCGACAATCTGAGCAAAGTAGTGGGCTCGCACAGCCTGAAATTCGGCGTGGATGTGCGGCGTATGCGCTTTGACCAGACGCTCTACTACAACGTGAACGGATCCTACTCCTATGACTCCGGCGGACCGAACGATGTCGGTTCCGACAACCAGTTCCCCGACTACTTACTCGGCCTTCCCAGCCAGTACGGACAGGGTTCGGCTCAGGAAGAGCGCGTTCGCAGCACCGCTCTTTATCTGTTCGCGCAGGATAGCTGGAAGATCCGGCCAAGTCTCACTCTCAATTACGGCCTCCGCTGGGAACTCACGACTCCACTTACGGATGTCGGGAAGAAGGTCCAGACGTTTCATCCAGGACAGGAGACCACGATTTATCCCTGTCAGTTGAATCCGAGCAACCCGCTGGTAGCCACCTTCGGAACTACTGACTGCAGCCCCGGCAGCGCGGGTGAATCCGTGAACCCGCTGGGCATCGTCTTTCCCGGTGACGCAGGCGTGCCGGCAGCGCTCACCAACACTTACTACAAGGCATTCGCGCCGCGCATCGGTTTGGCGTGGAGCCCGTCGGCGGACAGCGGCTGGAAGCACAAACTGCTCGGCGGAGCCGGAACCACGAGCATTCGCATGGGCTGGGGTATTTTCTACAATCCCGTGGAGCAACTCGTGCTCGAGCAGTTCAGCGCCGAACCGCCCTTCGGCGGCAGCTCGTTCTTCTCCTATCCGCTCTTCAACACGCCCTTCGAGGGCCAGGACGGCACCATCAATCCCAACCCGTTCAACGGCATTCTGAGTCCTAAGCCCGGCACGCCAATCGATTGGTCCACGTTCCGGCCTATTTTGCTGTTTGGTCAATTCAAGCCGAATCTCCGAACGCAGTATTCGGAGCAGTATAACTTCACCATCCAGCGGCAGTTCCCCGGCGAGATTCTGCTGCAGGCGGGCTATGTCGGATCGCAGGGACACCGTTTGCTCGCGTCGCACGATCTGAACATCGGAGACACACAGACTTGTCTCGATCTGATCGCGCTGTCCAATATCAATAACGATTCGAATCTGGCCTGCGGGCCTTATGGCGCGGACAGCGCATACACCATCAATCCGGGCGAACTGCCGGCCGGCTTTACTCTGCACCTGCCCTACGGGCCGCAGGCGACGGTTACCGGTCCTAACGCCAATCCGATCACTCTCGTTGGCATCCGTAAATACTCTTCGCCCCTTTGTAACCCGATCACCGGTACTGGCTGCCCGCCCGATGGCGTGCCGGTGTTCTCCAATATCTTCGCCGAGGACACCATCGCCAACTCGGCGTATAACTCGCTGCAGGTCAGCGTGGAGAAGCGTTTCTCGAAGGGTCTGCAGTTCACGGCCGCTTACACTCTGAGTAAGTCGATCGATGACGCCTCCAGCTTCGAGAATGAGCTGAATCCGCTGAACTACAGGCTCAGCCGTTCCCTGTCCTATTTCGACGCGCGAAATCGCTTCGTGTTCAGCTACTTCTATCAGTTTCCGAAGGCCGATCTGCACGGCTTCGCCGACAAGCTGATCAACGGCTGGGAGACGTCCGGAATTCTCACGTTCCAGAGCGGGTTCCCGATCCCCATTACGTCGGCCGACGATCTGGAACTGGAGAGCAGTTACTTCTTCCAGTCCGCGGGCGAACCGAATCAGGTTGCGCCGCTGCACAAGCTGGATCCGCGCAACCCGCTGAATCTCGCGTTCGACACCTCCGCGTTTCAGCAGCCCACGCAGTTGGGCGTCTTCGGAAACTCGCCGCGAACGGTCTGCTGCGGGCCCGGCATCAACAATCTCGATTTCAGCCTGCTGAAAGACACCGCCATCACGGAAAGCATGAAGATGGAGTTTCGCGCGGAGTTCTTCAACATCTTCAACCACGCGCAGTTCACCAGCGTCGATGGAGACATTTCGGACGGCGATCCGTCACAGGGCGGTACCTTCGGCAAGGTGCTGCGCGCGCG
>Ga0070739_10008000_pt1 | contig 10981 bp, 6 predicted proteins | sample Coa_R1_7_FD_66445 | JGI IMG/M metagenome (GOLD analysis project Ga0070739, IMG submission 66445) | Surface soil microbial communities from Centralia Pennsylvania, which are recovering from an underground coalmine fire - Coalmine... | ecosystem: Environmental > Terrestrial > Soil > Unclassified ... | reverse complement strand
CTTCTCCCCGGCGCGGATCGCGGTGAAGTCGAGGTCATGGACCGCCACGCCCCACTCGAACAGGAACGCCAGCAGCACGTTGTAGAACGGCTGCAGCAGGTACACGGGGTTCCACGGCTGATGCGGATCGATCCGCATGATCTCGTAGCCGAGGTCGCGGTCCTTGCCGAGGATGTTGGTGAAGGTGTGGTGGATGTAGTTGTGCGAGTGCCGCCACGCCTCCGCCGTCGAAGCGGTGTCCCAGTCCCAGGCGCGGGAGTTGATGACCGGATCGTTCATCCAGTCCCATTGGCCGTGCAGGACGTTGTGGCCGATCTCCATGTTCTCGAGGATCTTGGCCAGCCCGAGCGTCGAGGCGCCGAGCACCCACGGCACGCGCCAGCGGGAGAAGAACAGCTCCACGCGACCCAGGAGTGCCAGCCGTCGCTGGAGCGCGATCACCGAGCGGATGTACTTCGCGTCGCGCTCCCCGAGCGAGGATCGAACCTGCTCGTGCAGCTCGTCGAACTCCCTGCCGATCGTCTCGATCTGCTCCGGGCTCAGACGGTGAAGCGGGTTCTCGGGCGCGTCGATCGCGACGCGGCCGTTCGTCCGGTTGCCGTTCATCGTCGCTGCTTCCATCGGTCAGCCACCTCCTGCTCGCGAAACTAGATGTCGAGTTCGATCGGTCCCTCGGGCGCGCTGATGCACGTCCGGATCATCTCGCCTTCCTGGCCGTACACATTCCCGTTGCGCAGATCGCGGACGCGACCGGAGCGCAGCTCGCACACGCACGTGTGGCAGATCCCCTCGCGACATCCGTACGGGAGCTCGAGCCCCTCGTCTTCGCCGGCGACCAGGATCGGCTTGGAGCCGTCGGACTCGGCGCAGGCATCGGATTTCAGGAAGCGGATCGTCCCGCCGGAGCCTTCCGCCCCGGCGTCGAGGCCGAGCTTGGGCTGGAAGCGCTCCATGTGGAGGCGGTCGCAGTCGCCCTCGCGCTCGAAGTGCTCTATGAATGCATCGAGCATCTCGCTCGGACCCGAGATGTACGCCTCGCGCTCGCGCCAGTCCGGACACAGGCGGTCGAGGTCGGCCGGTCCCATCCGTCCGTGCTCGCGCGTCATCTGCTCGTGCAGGCGAAAGCCCGCGTTTCGCTCGGCCAGCCGGCGCAGCTCAGCTCCGAAGATCACGTCGTCGGTGTGCCGCGCGGAATGCAGGAGCACCGCGTCGTTCAGAGCGCCTTCGTGGTCGAGGTATCGCAGCATGCTCATGATCGGCGTGACGCCGCTGCCCGCGCTGACGAACAGCAGCTTGTCCGGCGGCGGGTCGGGGAGCACGAAGTCCCCTTCGACGTTCGACAGCGTCACGATCGTCCCGGGTCCGGCCTCGCGCACCAGGTACGGCGAGACCTTCCCCGCCTCGACCACCTTCGGCGTGATGCTGATCAGCCCGTCCTCGCGGAACGGGTCCGAGGTCAGCGAGTAGGCCCGCCAGTGCCGCACGCCGTCGATGTCCAGCCCGATCCGCACGTACTGGCCCGGCTTGTGGCCGCCCCACCGGTACCCCGGCTTGATCAGCACCGTCGAGGCGCTCGCCGTCTCGTGCTCGACGCGGGTGATCCGCCCGCGCAGCTCGCGCGTCGACCACAGCGGGTTGATCATCTCGAGGTAGTCGTCCGGCAGCAGCGGCGAGCTCAGCGCGCCGGCCGCGTTGAGCACGCGGCGCACCAGCGGATGTACGTTGGGTGCGGCTCCTCTCTCGGGCATCCTCCGTCCTGCGGTTACCCACTGAGGAGGGAGGTAACACCTGTTCACTAAGAGTCTTCGTCACGTCGTGATCACGGGCCTGATGGGAGTCGGCAAGACGACGGTCGGGCTCGCGCTCGCAAATCAGCTCGGCTGGCCTTTGAGCGACAGCGACGCCGCGATCACCGAGCGCCACGGCGCCACGGTGCGCGAGCTCCAGCTGCGGCTCGGCACCGACGGCATGCACCGGCTCGAGTCAGAGCACCTGCTCGACGCGCTCGCCTCCGAGACTCCCTCCGTGATCTGTGCCGCGGCGAGCACGATCGACGCCCCCGAGTGCCGCCGCGCGCTGCGGAGCCGGGACATCTTCGTGGTCTGGCTGCGCGGTTCGGCCCATCTGCTCGCCGGGCGCTTCGCCGGCGGGCCCCATCGGCCGGTTCTCGCCACCGACACCGAGGCCCTCTTCCGAGCCCAGCAGGCGTCGCGCAGCCGCCGCTTCGCCGAGGTCGCCGACCTTCAGGTCGACATCGAGGGACGGCCGGCCGAGGAGATCGTCGCCGTGATCCGGCGCGCTCTGGACCGGGGCGCGATATAACCACGCCGTGCGATCGTGGCGCCGGCTCTCAGGGGTGCTCGTGGCGTGCCTGCTCGCGGGCGGGATCTTGGTCGGTCTCGCCTCGGGCGCCGCCCACCGCGGCCTGGACGCCGCCCACCGCGGCCACGGCGCAGCCCACCGCGACCGCCGCCATCACGGGGTCTCCACGCGCGGGGCCACCGTGATCATCCGTCGCACCGCCTACGGGATCCCGCACATCTGGGCCACCACCTACTTCGGCGCCGGCGAGGGCTACGGCTACGCGTTCGCGCAGGACGACCTCTGCACGATGGCGAACGACTACATCACGGTCGATGCCCAGCGCTCGCGCTTCTTCGGCCCGAACGCCACCTACTACCAGGGCGGCAACGGCATCACCGTCTCGAACATCGACTCCGACTTCTTCTTCCAGCAGATCATCGACTCGGGGACCATCGACAAGCTGATCAACAGGCCGCCGCCGCTCGGCCCGCCGGCGCAGCTCAAGCAGCTCGCAGCGGGCTACGTGAAGGGCTACAACCGCTACCTGGCGAGCGTCGGCGGCTCGAAAGGGGTTCCGGACCCGCGCTGCCGCGGCAAGAGCTGGGTGCGACCGATCACCGTGCAGGACGTCTACCGGCGGCTGTACCAGCTGATCGAGCTGGCGTCGGGCGACGTCGTCATCCAGGGGATCGCCGAGGCAGCGCCGCCGACGCCGCCGCTCAGCACGTCGTCGTCAAGCGCTTCGCTCAGCCCGCAGCGCACCGCGAAGCTCCTCGCCCAGCGCCTCCCCGAGGGCGGGATCGGTGCGATCGGCTCGAACGCCGTCGCGGTCGGCAGGGCCGGCAGCCGCGACCACAAGCACGGCGTGCTGCTCGGCAACCCGCACTTCCCGTGGATCGGGCCCGAGCGCTTCTACCAGGCGCAGATCGACATCCCGGGCAAGATGGACGTCGAGGGCGCATCGCTGTTCGGCGTGCCGCTGATCCTGATCGGCCACACCGCGACGATGGCCTGGAGCCACACGGTTTCGACCGCCTTCCGGTTCACGCCCTTCCAGCTGACGCTCGTCCCGGGCTCGCCGACCACCTATCTCTACGACGGCAAGCCGGTGCAGATGACGAGCCGCAAGGTGACCGTCCAGGTTCGCCAGCCCGACGGCACGCTCGCGCCGGAGACGCGCACCCTCTACTCCTCGCGCTTCGGCCCGATCTTCAACTCGATCGAGGGCATCCCGCTCCCGTGGAGCCCGGCGACCGCCTTCGCGCTCGGCGACGCCAACGCCGACAACGTCCGCGTCGCCACCACCTTCTACGACTTCGACCGCGCGAAGTCCGCGCCGCAGATGCTCCGCATCCTCGAGCAGACCGATGGGATCCCATGGGTCAACACGATCGTCGCCGACAAGGCGGGCAACGCGCTTTACGCCGACATCGGCGCGATCCCCCACGTCACCGACGCCGAGGCCGCCAGCTGCGACACCGCGCTCGGCGCGGCCACGTTCAAGCTGCTCGGGCTGCCGGTGCTCGACGGCTCGCGCTCGGCGTGCAACTGGGGCACCGACAAGGACTCGATCGAGCCCGGCCTGTTCGGGCCGAGCCACATGCCGCACCTTTTCCGCTCGGACTACGTCACCAACTCCAACGACAGCTACTGGCTTTCGAACCCCCACCAGCCGCTGACCGGGTTCGCGCGGATCATCGGCGACGAGGGAACGCCGCGCTCGCTGCGCACCCGGATCGGGCTGATCATGACCCAGTCGCGGATCGACGGCACCGACGGTCTCGGCCCGCCCGGCTTCACCTACCGGGACATGGAGAGGATGGACTGGTCAGACCGCCAGTACGCCGGCGAGCTGACCCGTGACCCGCTCGTTGCCATGTGCCGCTCGTTCCCGGGCGGGATGGCGCCGACCGACTCCGGCACGTCCGTGCCGGTCGGCGACGCCTGCGACATCCTCGCCCACTGGGACCTCCACGAGAACCTGAACTCCAAGGGCGCGGAGCTGTTCCGGCGCTTCTGGGACCACGTCGAGGGCAGCACCGCGAGCACCGCGGTCTCCCCGTTCTCGATCCCGTTCAACATCAACGATCCGGTGCACACCCCGGCCGGGCTGAACACGAACGACCCGGCCGTCCGCACCGCGCTCGGCGACGCCATCCAGGACCTGGAAGGCGCGCACATCCCGCTCGACGCGACCCCCGGCGACGTGCAGGTCGTCGTCCACGACGGGCAGCGGATCCCGATCCACGGCGGGATCGCCGACCCCAACGGGGAGTTCAACGCGATCGAGACCGCCTTCACGCCCGGCCAGGGCTTCGGCCCGATCACGATGGGCTCGTCGTTCATCCAGGTCGTCAGCTGGAACAACGGGCCGTGCCCGATCGGCGGCACGATCCTCACCTACTCGGAGTCAGACAACCCGACCTCTCCCCACTTCGACGACCAGACGAAGCTGTTCAGCCGCAAGCAGTGGGTGCCCGACACGTTCTGCACGAAGGCGGTCCTGCGGGCGACGAAGAGCACTACGGTGCTGGAACGGGCGCGGACCCGGCGGGGGCGGTCTCGGTCTCGGCGGGAGCGGCCTCGGCCTCGGCGGGAGCGGTCTCGGCGGGAGCGCTGACGCCGGGGATCATCGGGCCCTCGCCGCTCGGGTCGATGATGCCCTCCTCGAGCCAGGTGAAGCGGCCGTCCAGCAGCGCGTTCGCGCCCGCCCGGTTGGTGTCGTCGTCGTTGGCCCACAGCTCGTGGAACAGCGTCTCGGCACGGCGCCTGGCCTGCGCGCAGAAGAGCGCGGCGAGCTCACGGGCGGAGTCGCGGCGTTCGGGGTGCTCGCGGCCGATCGTGTCGGCGTACGCGACCGCCGACGCCATCGCGAACAGCTCGGCGCCGATGTCGACGATCCGCCCGAGGAACGCCTGGCGGTACTCGAGCTTGGCCTGCCAGCGGCTCATCCCGTAGAACGTCGAGCGCGCCAGCTTTCGCGACGCACGCTCGACGTAGCGCAGGTACGGCGCCAGCTCGCCGAACTCCTTGTACGCGGTCGGATTCGAGCCCTCCCCGACGACGAGCTGGGGCAGCCACTTGGCATAGAAAGCGGCCGCCTTCTTGGCCGCCTGGGTCTTGGTGTTCATGTCGGTGTCCGGATCGAGGATGTCGCCCGCCACCGAGAGGTGCTGATCGACGGCCTCGCGCGCGATCAGGAGGTGCATGATCTCGGTCGAGCCCTCGAACGTCCGGTTGATACGCATGTCGCGAAATGCCGTCTCGACCGGGACCGGCTTCTCACCGCGCGCCTTCAAGCTGGCGGCCGTCTCGAAGCCGCGCCCGCCGCGCACCTGCATCAGCTCGTCGATCACCTTCCAGCCGAGCTCCGAGCCGTACAGCTTCGCGAGCGCCGCCTCGATGCGGATGTCGCTGGACTTGTCGTCGGCCAGGCGGCTCGCCACGTCGAGCATCGCCTCGAGCCCGAATGCGCTCCCGGCGATGAACGCGAGCTTCTGCGCGACGGCGTCGTGCTCGCCGATCTTGCGGCCCCACTGCTCGCGTTCGCCGGCCCACTCGCGGCCGATCTTCGTCGCCCACTTGGCGGTGCCGACGCAGATCGCGGGGAGCGCGAGCCGCCCCGTGTTCAGCGTGCTGAGGGCGATCTTCAGCCCCTCGCCCTCGCGCCCGATCCTGTTCTCCTCGGGGACGAACACGTTCTCGAGGCGCGTGACCGAGTTCTCGATCCCGCGCAGGCCCATGAACGCGTTGCGGTGCTCGACCGTGATGCCGTCGGAGTCGTACGGCAACACGAAGGCGCTGATCCCGCCACGGTGCCCCTCGGACTTGTCCCCACCCGCCGCCCGCACCACCTTGGCCATCACCACGACGATGTCCGCGATCACGCCGTTCGTCGCCCAGAGCTTGCGGCCGTTCAGCACGTAGCCGCCTTCGGTGGGCTCGGCCCGACATGCCAGCCGCGCCGGGTCGGAGCCGACGTCCGGCTCGGTGAGCAGGAACGCGCTGATGTGATCCTTCGCGACGAGCGGCAGCCACTTGCGCTTCTGCTCCTCGGAGCCGAACATTCGCAGCGGCTCTGCGACGCCGATCGACTGATGCGCGCTCAGCAGCGCGCTCAGCGAGGCGTGCCAGACGCCGACCATCGCCAGCGCGCGGTTGTAGTAGACCTGCGAGAGGCCGAGGCCCCCGTACTCCTCGGCCACCTTCATCCCGAACGCGCCGAGAGCTTTCAGGCCCTCGACGACGTGGTCGGGGATCTTCGCGTCGCGCTCGATCTCGAGCGGGTCGACCTCGGTCTCGAGAAACGCGCGGAGCTCTGTGAGGAACCGCTCGCCCTTCTCGACCGCGGCCGGGTCGAGCCTGGGCTGCGGGTGGATCAGGTCGAATCGGAAGTTCCCGAGGAACAGCTCCTTGCCGAAGCTCGGCAGTTTCCACTCGGACTCGCGCGCCGCCTCGGCGACCTCGCGGGCCTGCTTCTCTGAGACTTCGGTGCTCACGTCTGGCTGCTCCTGGGCCGGGGATGGTCGAGGTCGTCGGGGACTCGAATACCCCGAACCACCTCGATTTTCCCCGCCAGAAGCGTTAGCCGTGCAACCAGGTGTCAGTGAAAACGCCGTTCGGGCTGATCTGGCCCGGCACGGCGCGCTGCGTTCCCTTGCGCGAGACCATCGTGATCTCCTGCGGGCTGCCGAACGAGCCGAGCAGGCCGCTCTGACCCGAGATCGCCGCCGAAGCAGAACTGAACGTCTGCTGGCCGAAGTCGGTCAGCAGCCCGTTGGAGGGACCTTCGACGATCCACTCGACCGACGTCCGCTGTGCCTTGCTCGAGGTCTGAACGGTCGAGAACGTCCACTTGCCTGCGTCGCTCAGCGTGAGCGTGAAGCCGCTCGTTCCGTAGCTCACCGACGCGGTCATCTTGTCGCCCGGGCTGATCGGGTGGTTGATGACGACGGCGCTCTTCGGGTACATCTCCCACCAGGCGTAGTACGAGGCGCTGCCGCTGTTGCAGTCCGAATCCGTGCCCGTCTGCTCGACGGTCGAGTCCGTGTCGCCATCGATGCCGACCCAGGGGGAGGACCAGCTCGTCTCCTTGCGCGCGCACGCGGCGGGCTGGACGACCCAGCTGCCGGACACCTGCGTGGCGTCGGTGCCGTCCAGCGAGTAGCCGGACCAGTTCGTGCTCGTCCCCGCGCCGAGCCGGTGCTTGGGTGCGTGCCGGGCCGGGCTGGCGGCGGCTGGGGCCGCGAGCGCCGCCGATCCGGCGATCACCGCGACCACCGAAAGCATGCGAGTACCGATTGCCTTTGACATTGCCCCTCCTCCTCGTCCGGTCGAAGGCAACATTATGGCGCGAGGTGTGATCTGCTGTGCGCGATGGGGCCAGCGATCGTCGTGCACGCCGGAGCCGGAGCCTACGGTGCCGAGCTGCGCGAGCACGGCGGGGAGGTGGCCGAGGTGCTGCGCTCGGTGCTCGCCGCGGCCGGGCGGCGGTTGGCCGAGGGCTTTGACGCGCTGACGGTCGTGGTCGGCGCGGTCGAGACGATGGAGGACTACGGTCGCTTCAACGCCGGCTACGGCGCGGCGCTCTGCTCGGACGGCACGGTCGAGCTGAGCGCCTCGGTGATGCGCGGCGCGGACCGCGCGGCCGGCGCGGTGGCTGGTGTGCGCACGGTTCGAAACCCGGTGCGAGCCGCCGAGCTCGTGCTCGCCGGCGAGCAGGTGCTGATGATCGGCGAGGCCGCCGAGAGCCTCGCCGCAGCGGCCGGGCTCGAGCTGTGGGAGAACTCCGCCTTCGTGACCGAGCGCCAGCGCGCCCGGCTGCGGACGCTCGCTGAGGCCGCGGAGTCGCGTGGGACGGTCGGAGCCGTCTGCCTCGACGGTCACGGCCGGCTGGCGGCGGCGACCTCGACGGGGGGGATCAACGGGCAGCCCCCGGGACGCGTGGGCGACTCGCCGCTGGTCGGGGCGGGAACGTGGGCGGACGCGCGCGTGGCGGTGTCGTGCACCGGCGACGGCGAGGCGTTCATCCGCGCCGGGGTGGCGCGGCGGCTCGGCGGCCACGTCGAGTCGGGGGCCAGCGTGGCCGAGGCCGCCGAACGGGTGCTGGCCGAGGTGGGCGAGCTCGGCGGGGCCGGTGGCCTGATCGCGCTCGGCGTCGAGGGGGAGGTGTCGATGCCGTTCTCCACGCAGGCGATGCCGCGAGGCGTGTGGCGCGCGGGCGGCGAGCCCGAGGTGTGGCTGTCGTAGCGCGACTCCCGCCCCCGCGACCGGCTCGGTCGCGTAGCGCGACCCCCGCCGCCGCGACCGGCTCGGCCGACCAAACCGGACCGGACACCGTCGATTTGTCCGTTCGAGCCGCTGGGAGCGGCCGGAACGCCCAAATCGGACGGGTGGCGCGCCATTTGGGCATTCGAACCGGTAGCCGGCCCCCTCGGATCCCCGCACCCGTCGGCCGCACCCGCGCCGGTCTCCGCCTGCGACGGCCTTCGCCCGCGCCCGGCCGCCGCACCCGGGCCGACCACCCGGGCGCTCCCTTGTGACCGCTCACAAGTCGCCACCCCCAATCCTGTGCCGCCGCCTGATGCGCGACCGCCCCGCGCTCCGTACCCTCCAGAACCGGAGGCGCCCGGCCACGGTCGGCGCGGTGTCTATACAGCGGGTGAGGTCAGGGAATGCAGGGATTCCTCGAGCACGGACGCAGGGCGGCGATCGCCGCTGCCGCCATCACGGCGCTCGTCCTGTCACTGACGGTCGGCGGCCAGCCGAGCGCGGCGTACGCGGCCCACACGGCGACGGCGCCGACGGTCGACGTGAGCGCCTTCAACCTGCAGCCGGTGATCCTCACCGGCCAGGACTTCCCGGGCTGGAGCTCCGGCCCCGAGGTCACCGCCCGCGCCCCTCAGGCGCCCAACTACTACGGCGTCTACAACAGCCAGGCCAACCAGCCCTCGCAGCTCCAGAGCGACTGCTACCAGTCAAAGCCCCAGCCTGACGTCAACGGCCAGACCGACGCCAACTACAACGACCACAACTGCTTCCAGGGCAGCCAGTCCCCGGTCCGCACGGTCCTGAAGGGAGTCAGTCCCGACAGCCTGCGCGGCTACCGCTGGGACGGCAAGAGGTTCGTGCAGATCCCCTTCCAGGTGGACACCAAGTGGGTCCACTACATCACCAACAACGCCTCGACCTTCTCGTTCTACTCGGGCGCCGACGAGATGCTCACCTACACGTTCGACTACCAGCCGTTCTCGGAGACGACCAACCCACCGCTCCCCCACGACTGCCCCGGCGTCTCGACCGGCTGCATCCCGCCCGGCCCGGACCAGCTCAAGGAGGCGGCGATCGTCTGCCACGCGATCACGCGCCCGGGGATGACCGACCCCACCAAGGACCCCAACCCGTACCTGATCAACACCGACGAGCTGTCGTTCATGGCCCGCGACGCCGGCGATCAGGCGCCGAGCTCGACGCCGCTCCCCAAGGGGATCGCCTCGGCCTACCAGGTCCACCTCGTCGACCCAACGACCGGCACGACCAGGTACGTCTACGTGATGTCCTCGGCGCCCGGGAAGGCGAAGGGCACCTGGGCGGTCGCGCCCGCCTACACCGCGGCGAACTCCCCCTACGTGCACTACACGCCCGACCAAGACGCCGACATGATGGCCTATTCGCAGAGCTCCTACGGCAGCTACGGCAACGCGCCCGTCGGCCCGGCCTGCAAGCCGAACGGCACCCCCGAGGGCGCGCCGGTGATCGGCCAGGGCTTCAAGTACGACGCAAACGGCGACATCGTGCTCGACCCCAAGACCTACGTCCAGCGCCGCACGCTCGACACCGGCACGGTCACCACCCCCCGCTACCGCTTCCGCTACGACGGCCGCTGGCTGATGGACGGCCTCCAGGTCTCCGCCGACGACAAGGGCCTCAGCAAGGACAACTACGGACCGAGCATCATCGACCGCTTCAAGGGCCGCGCCTTCCAGCAGTCGCCTGCCGGCAGCACGCCGTGCTGTGGCTACGAGGACGAGCAGAACAACTGGGGCGGCTCCTCGATGACGATGGGCGTCAAGGTCGGGCCGGTGCGCGTGATCCGCGTCACCTGGGGCTCTGACTCGGGCACCAACGTCACCCGCACCGACCTCTTCTACGCCAACAGCATCGTCCACGAGTACAACCTGCGCGCGCATCCGATCCCGCCGCTCGACGGGATCTACACGCAGTGGGACATGGCCGCCGGCCACATCAACACCTACTACAACCCCTACAACTCATCCGGGGTGCCGGTCGAGGGGATCAACCCGGTGCTGATGGGTGACATCAACGCCCACATCGGACCCGACGGCATCGCCGAGTCATCCAACGACAAGGTGGGCCGCCTCGAGAACCAGGTCACCGGGGGCAACGGCGTCAGCGTCGGCAACCCCAACAACTCGACCTGCACCTCGAGCGCGTGCGTGTTCGGGTCATTCAACCTGCCCGACCCCACCTACTCAGGCCTCCTCTCCGAGCTGCTCTCCTGGGAGGAGATGACCGGGCCGGCCGGCACCGCGGTCGAGAAGTACGGCGTCGCGCTCGACCAGACCCCGAGCGCCGGAGGCGCCCAGTCGGTCGTCGAGGCGCAGTCCTACTACGTCGATGACTCGTGCTTCGACGACGGCACCGGCAACGACCCCGG